>Ga0209166_10000691_pt1 | contig 33552 bp, 22 predicted proteins | sample Coa_R1_3_FD_187151 | JGI IMG/M metagenome (GOLD analysis project Ga0209166, IMG submission 187151) | Surface soil microbial communities from Centralia Pennsylvania, which are recovering from an underground coalmine fire - Coalmine... | ecosystem: Environmental > Terrestrial > Soil >...
CGCCGCTACCATTCGTAGGGTCTTCGGCGCCCCCGCCCGCGTTTACCACGTCGGTGTGACCGAAGTGCTTGTTTGGCGCAAGAACCTGCTGAAGGAAGTCCAGCCGGCATCACCCGGTCACGGCGCCCTCGTCCACCACCCATTGCTCCTTGGGGGCTAATAGCAAGGCGCACAGCACCAGCCCGCCGGCAGGCGACTGGGACCTGCCCGCGGATATGTGCGCCGGAGCGGATTCCCTTTCTTCGGGGTGCCTTGGTCTCAACGTGGCTTCTGGCTGGCGCGCCTGGAGGGACTCGAACCCCCGGCCGGCTGCTTAGAAGGCAGCTGCTCTATCCGGCTGAGCTACAGGCGCCTACCGAACGTATTGTGCAGGATCCAGGTCACGCTGGGGACACATCGCCTGGACGCGGCCGTAAGCCAGCCTGCTGCCGGAGCGCATGGCGGTGCCCGGCCCGCACGAGCTCACCGGTCTCACCTGGCCAGCCCCGGGCGGCGCCGTCCGCGGCAGGTGGTGTACCCCGGGCCTGGCGTTCGGCATGATGAAGGGGCACGAAGCGGGTGGCCGGTGCCCTTCCCCGGCCACCTGGCGCAGCGCAGTGCCCGAGGAGGTCACCATGCACCAGCCGCCCATTCCGCATGTCGAGAGCGCGGATCGCCAGATCGCGGATCTGATTCACGCGGAGGCGCGCCGGCAGTTCGAGAAGATCCGGCTGATCCCGTCGGAGAACTACGTGTCCACCGCGGTCCTCGAGGCTTCGGGCACGGTGCTCACCAACAAGTACTCGGAGGGGTACCCCGGGCGGCGTTACTACGAGGGCCAGCAGGTCATCGACCCGATCGAGGAACTGGCGGCGCGGCGGGCCGAGGCGCTGTTCGGCGTGGAGCACGCCAACGTGCAGCCGTACTCGGGCTCGCCCGCCAACCTCGCGGTCTACCTGGCGTTCCTGCAGCCGGGCGACACGGTGATGGGCATGGCGCTGCCGGCCGGCGGCCACCTCACCCACGGCTGGAAAGTCTCAGCCACCGGCAAGTGGTTCCGGTCGGTCCAATATGGGGTCCGGGCCGACACCGGGCGCGTCGACTTCGACGAGGTCCGCGATTTGGCCCTGGCAGAGCGGCCGAAGATCATTTATTGCGGCGGTACGGCCATACCCCGGACGATCGACTTCCCGGCATTCGCTGCGATCGCCGAAGAGGTAGGAGCTGTCCTGGTTGCCGACATCGCGCACATCGCGGGGCTGATCGCCGGCGGGGCACACCCGTCCCCGGTCGGCCACGCGCCGGTGATCACCACGACGACCCACAAGACGTTGCGCGGGCCCCGGGGGGCGATGGTCATGTCTACCGCCGAGCACGCGTCGGCGCTGGACAAGGCCGTGTTCCCCGGGCTGCAGGGCGGCCCGCACAACCACACGACGGCGGCCATCGCCGTCGCGCTGCACGAGGCGGCACGGCCCGAGTTCCGCGCGTACGCCCATCAGGTGGTGGCCAACGCCAAGGCACTGGCGGACGCACTGGCCGCGCGGGGGTTCGACCTGGTGTCCGGCGGCACCGACAACCACCTGATCCTGATGGACCTGACACCCAAGGGCATCGGCGGGAAGCCGGCCGCGAAGGCCATGGACCGGGCCGGGATCGAGACCAACTACAACACCGTCCCGTTCGACCCGCGCAAGCCGTTCGACCCGTCCGGGGTCCGGATCGGCACCCCGGCGATCACCACGCGCGGGCTGCGGGATGAGCACATGCCGCAGATCGCCGCGTGGATGGATGAGGCGGTCGGCGCCGCGCTCAAGGAGGACGAGCAGGTCATCGAGCGGATCGCGGGCGAGGTCCGGGAACTGCTCGCCGGGTTCCCCATGGACGGCTGGTCCGAGGCCTGACGCGCGCTGCCATAGGCCGATTGCCCGGCGCCCATGATCGTGGTCATTTTTCGGTGAATATCGCCGAAAAATGACCACGGCGATGCGTGTGGTGCCGGTGGAACAGCGCGAAGGCCCGTTGGCACCGGAAGCACCGCTCTGTTAGTGAGCGGTTGACCGGCTTGCCCCGCTTGCCCGGCTGACCTCGCGCGCCCCTCCCCAAATCACGCTCGCGCACGGTCACGTTGGCGCGGCAAATCCGGCTAATCCGGGCGGCAAGGGGACCGGAGCGCAGGAAATGTCATACGGGTTGCGGATAGGGGTATCACTTCGGGTGGAGGTGCTGTTGTGGGCACGCGACCCGGATTGGGATGTCACCGGCCACGCAGGCCATCTTCCGCACGGCCGGGGAGTTCCGGTGTGGCGCCGGGGGGCGCGCGAAAGGCGTATTGCACAAGATTCGGGTAATACAGGCAAGACCGGCTGCTTTAGCAGAAAGAGGGCCGTCTCAAAGCCGGTGCAAGCTGGCCAGAATCGGCAATGTATGCTGCTCCCGGTTATTGATGGTTAGCGGCAATCATTGCTACATACCGCTAACCGGGGGGATTACGTGAGCCTGCACCGGCTGCGTACTGCTTAACGTCACTGGCGAGAGTTGCCCGTGGCCGTGGGCTCGGGGGAGCCCAGGCCCGGGTGGTGCCAAGGACCGCGAGGAAAGGCACAAACGGGGGGAGAGCCGATCATGGTCTTCGCGATCGTCTGGCAGAAGCGGGTACTTGCCGTTGGGGCGGTGCTCGCTGCGACGACCCTTTCGGTGGCGGTGGCCACCGCCGCGGCGGGCCAGCAGTCGCCGGGGGACCGCGGCGGCCGGGGGGCGGGGGCCGGCTCCCCGGCGACGCTGCGGCAGGTCAGCTACCTGGGATACACCTTCGGTGTCCCGGCGGACTGGCCAGTGATCGACCTGGCGGCCCACCCGACCACGTGCGTGCGTTTCGACCGGCACGCGTTCTACGTGGGGCAGCCGGGCAGCGTCCAGTCCTGCCCCAGCGGGCTGGTCGGATCCACCGAGGCGGTGCTCGTGGCGCCGGCCGGGGCCGCGCCGGGCGGGACCGCGCCGGCACAGGCCACCGAGGACCCGGTGGCGCGCCGGATTGCGGTCAGCGCGCCGAGGATCTCGGTGACCGCCTCCTACGAGAACGACCGGGCGCAGGTCCTGGCGATACTCAAGTCCGCCGGGCTGCCGCCGCCGGCCGTCGAGAACCCGGCCAGCATCACGCTGGGCAGCCTGGCCGCCAGGCCCACGGTCTCGGCCAGCGCCACCAACAGCACCGGCCTGGGCTTCGACGCCTGCGTCGCCCCGGCGCCGGATGTCATGAGTGCCTGGCTGGCGCACTCCAGCTACCAGGCGATCGGCATCTATATCGGCGGTTCGGACCGTGCCTGTGCGCAGCCGAACCTGACCGCCGCCTGGGTGAGCCAGCAGGCGGCGGCGGGCTGGCACTTCATCCCGCTGTACGTGGGCCCGCAGGTGGCGTTCAAGGGTGAGGTCACCAGCGCGACCAGCCAGGCGATCAGCGCCGCACAGGACGCCGTGGTCCAGGCCCGGAGCCTGGGCTTCGGCTCGGGCACGCCGATCTACTACGACATGGAGGCCTACCTGCCGAGCCGGAGCAGGGCCGCGCTCAAGTTCTTCACCGCATGGACTACCGAACTGCACTCGCTGGGCTACAAGGCCGCCATCTACAGCAGTTCCGACTCCGGTATCAGCGATCTGGCCAGCAACTACGCCAACGCTTCCGTCGCCAAGCCGGACGTGATCTACGACGCGCTGTGGAACGGCATCGCGGACACCGCCGATGCCAACGTGCCGTCTGGTGACTGGGCGAACCACCAGCGCGTCCACCAGTTCGCCGGGAACATCACCGAGCGGCACGGTGGCTACCGGATCGCCATCGACCAGGACTACCTTGACGTCCAGCTCGGCGGCGGCAGCGGCGGTGGCGGCGGTGGCCAGGGGAACGGCCGGCCCACCCGGCAGGCGTCCCGCGCGGTGAGCACCACCGGCCGTGTGGTCGACTCGTTCTTCACCGGCCGCGACCAGGCGCTTTGGTCCACCGCCTACCAGCCCGGGCAGGGGTGGTCCGCGCCGGTGAGCCTGGGCGGGACGGTGCAGGGGCAGCCGTCGGCCGTGACCACGGCCACCGGGATGATGGCGTTCTTCCGCGGCGCACACGGCGGCCGGTTGCACTATGTGACCGCCAGCGGTGGCAACTGGTCGGCGGTGCAGGAACTGCAGAGCGGCCCTATGGGCACGGCGCCGCGGGCCGTGTCCACCGACAGCGGCAAGGTCTACGTGTTTTGGCGGGGCGTGAACCCGAACCAGCTGTGGAGCATGCGCTACGCGCCGGCCACCGGCTGGCACGGGCCGGCGCTGCTGGCCAGCGGGCTCGGCTCGCAGCCGTCACCGGCGGTGTCCGGCGGGGAGACCGTCAACGTGTTCTGGAAGGGCACCGACGGGCGGCTCTGGCACATGTCCCGCACGGCCAGGCACACCTGGCGCACGCCGTCTGCCCTGGTGATGGGGCAGATCGGCGCGGCCCCGCACGCCACCGCGCAGCACAACGGTGAAATCGACGTGTTCTGGGGCGGAGCCGCGCCGGGCAGCGTCTGGCACGGCAGCTACACCCCCGGCAGCGGGTGGGCTGGCCCGCAGCGTGCCGGTGGCGGCATGGCCGGGCAGCTCACCGTGGTGGGCTCTACGCCCAGCACGGAGAGCGCGTTCTGGAAGGGCCGCGGGGGCAGGCTCTGGCGCTCGACCAGCCAGGGCGCGGGCTGGGGCCCGGCCGCCGCGATGCCGCTGGGTGCGATCGGGACCAAGCTGGCCGCGGTCGGGCAGAGCAACGGCGTGGTCGACGTGTTCTGGCGCGGAGCCAACCATCACCTGTGGCACTCCCGTTTCTACCCGCAGAGCTCGTCGTGGACGCGGCCGCTCGATCTGGGCGGGAGCGTGCGCTGAGGGCCGCCGTTCCCGGGCCAGGGCGCGGCGCGCGGAGAGGGGACCGGTGTCGTTTGCGCCCGGTCAGGGCGGGTAGCCTGGGCCGGGTGTGGCCGGTAAAGGCCGGCCCCCTACGGCGCGCTTTGGCTGCGGCACAAACGCAGCCGCGATAGCGTGGCCAGGATCGCAGCCCGGAGGCCGCCCGCTTCCGCCGCCGGGGCTTCTACAGTCCAAGGCCGCCGGCCACCCGAACGGGCCGGCCTCCCGCAAACGAGGATGCTTGCATGACTTTCGGATCGTCTCGGATCGGCGCGGCCATACAGCGCAGGGTCCAAACCTCCGTCGGTAAGCGGTTCAGCCGGTTCATCCTGGTGGCGGCGGGGGCGGTCATCGCCAGCCAGATCACGCTGACGGTGTGCCTGGGGCCGGTGGGATGGACGGCCGGGCGGTCCGCGGTGGCGGCATGGCTGGCCGGGGCGGCCGTGAGCTACGTCCTTTCGCGGTGGGCCTGGGAGCGCAAGGGCAAGCCGAACCTGCTCAAGGAGACGCTTCCGTTCTGGATCGTGGCACTGGGCACGGCGGTCGTGCTGACACTCACCACCAAGTGGGCCAACCACCAGGCCATCGCCATGAAGCTGTCGGACCCCCAGCAGGTGCTGTTCGACGACGCGGCGTACTTCCTAGCGAACTGTGTGACCTTCCTGACCCGGTTCCTGATCTTCCACTATGTCCTTTTCAAGGACCGCGGGTCCAAGGTCTCGGAGCTGCTGTCGGAGCTGCCAGCCTCGGAGCGGCCCGGTGCGAGAGGCGAGTCAGCCGACGTCCCGGTGATCGCCGGACCTGGCGCCGCCTCGGAGCCGTTCGCGGCCGCGGGCTCGGCGGCGGGGGCGAATGGCTCGTCCCCGTGGGGCGGCAACCCCGCCGAGCGGTCGCCCGGGCGGCGGCCGGTCCGGGACGACGCGGCGCTTCCGGAGCCGGGCACCCGGCGCTGACGCTCGCGCCGCCAGGTGCCGAGCACGACACCCGCGTACTTCAGCCCGTAGATGGCGTTGTGCCCCTTCTTGCTCTCGCCGACCTTGCGCTTGTGGATCGTGGCCGGCACCTCGGCCACCCGGAACCCGTGCGTGAGCACGGCGATGAGCAGCTCGGATGACTGGTACTGCGGTTGCTCCAAGCGGATAGCCCCGGTCACCTCGGCGCACATGGCTCGCAGGCCGAATGATGAGTCGGTGATCCGCTGCCCGGTCAGCAGGCTGATGGTCACCGCGAACACCCAGGTGCCCAGGCGGCGCACCGGGTCGTTGGTCTCCTGGCTGCCTAGCTTGCGCGACCCGGTGACGAAGTCGGCCTGACCGGCCACCACGGGCCCCAGCACCGCGTCCATCTCGGCCGGGTTGTACTGGCCGTCGGCGTCGGTGGTCACGATGTACTGCGCGCCGCCCTCGCGGGCCAGCCGGTAGCCCAGCCGCAGCGCGGCGCCCTGCCCGCGGTTCACCGGCACGTCGCAGACCAGTGCGCCGTGCGCGTTCGCCTCTTCGGCGGTGCCGTCCCTGGAACCGTCCGACACGACGACCGGGATCGTGGCCAGCCCGCACAGCTTGTCGGGCAGGGCGTCCACGACCGAGCCGACCACGCCCTCCTCGTTGTAGGCGGCGATGACGATGGCGACCGGAGGCATGGCCGTCGCCCGTTCACCGTTCTGCGTGAAGAATGCGCTCGCCGCGGCGTCGTCGATCGCCGCGTCCTGACGGGTGCTGGTCACGGTGCAGCCCTTCCATCCGGGGCCTGCGCCCCTGTACCCGGCACCGGCGCCCCGTCGGCGGGCGCGAACTCTGGCCACACTGTGGCGATGCCCGACTTCAGGTCGTGCGTGGGCCGGTAGCCCAGAGCACGGGCTTTGGAGATGTCGACGATGACCGCCGGCATCTCGCCCGGCTTGGGTGCGATGTTCTCCACCGGGATTGGCGCACCGGTGACGCTACGCGCGGCGGCGATGATGTCGTTCACGGTGACCGACTCCCCCGCCCCGAGGATGATCGACCCGGTGCTGTGGCTGCGCCAGGCCAGCAGCAGCCCGGACACGATGTCGTCCACATGGATCAGGTCGCGGACCTGGGTGCCGTCGCCGTACACCTGGACCCCGTGGCCGTCGCGCGCGGCGCGCATCAGGCGCGGCACGAAGCTGTCCTTCTGCTGCATGCCCGGGCCGTAGACATTGGAGAACCGCAGAGCGCAGCCGGCGATTCCGTAGGCGGCGGTGTAGCAGCTCACCAGCATCTCCCCGGCGGCCTTGGTGGCGCCGTACGGGGTCAGCGGCTGGAGCGCGGCCTGCTCGGTGATGACGTTCTTGCCGACGTCGCCGACCACGGCGTTGGTGGACGCCAGGATGAAGCTGCCCACCTCACGAGTCCTGGCCAGCTCCAGCAGCATGGCGGTCGCCTGGACGTTGGTCTGGTAGGTCCCGGCCGGGTCCTCGAGCGAACGGAGCACCGAAGTGACGGCGGCCAGATGGAAGATCGTGTCCGTGCCGGGGCTGACGGCCCGGGCTGCGACGGACTCGTCGCGCAGGTCGCCGACCACCGCGTGAACTCCCGGCTCCCTCGGCTCGCGCAGGTCCGCCACGGTGACCTCGGCGCCGGCGTCGAGCAGGGCCCGCACGAGCCGCCGCCCGATGAACCCGGAACCGCCGGTCACCAGGACCCGGGAACGCTGTTCAGCCGTCATATGTTCTCCGTTCGCGGTAGCGACATCGCAGTTGTTGCCTCACCCGGTTCTACCGGGATCCAGCGGGCTGTGTGGCCCGGTCGGGTGAAGCCACCCGGGTATGACCCGGCCTTTGCGAGCCCTGTTGGAACTTCGCAGCCCTTCCGTGGCTCTATACCTATGGCGGGGAGCCGGGCACCCACGAGCGCCGGGTTCCCGCTGCCCCGCCCCGGCAGCCGGACTCTGGCTGCCGCCGCCCTCCCAGCCTCGACTGGGAGCGCACCGCGCGTGGACAGTGTAGCCGCAGGCTGCCAGTGCTTTCCCTGGAAGCCATGGGCGGACCGGAACGCTCGGCTACCCTCAATGCTCCGGCCGGGGCCGGCGGCTGGGCCGTTGGGGAATCGCCGGCCGGGGCCGGCGGCTGGGCCGTTGGGTGCGGCCGGGTAGCGACGGGGGGAGTAAATGCGGCTCGGCGGACCCTGTTTCGTTCATCGTGATGGGTACTCTGCCCAGTCGGTACATAATGACCCCAGCAGGTAACGCGGCCACGCCGAAGGACGGTTGTCACTAAGAGTGACCCCGTGAATGCCAGTTACCGGGGGCGGAGCATTGTGACGTGCACCACGGCACCTGGAGACGCGGGGGCCAGGCCAACCGGTGTGGCAGTAGCGGGGTATCGGATGATGGAAGGGCGATGACCGAGGGTCAGGGAGCAACGGCTGCCGCGGCGCGCACCACCGGGACGGGCGCGCCGGTCGCCGACCCCCATCCCGCGCGGGGCGAGCCCGCGCCACCCCAGCCCGCTTCAGTCTCGCCTGCGCCCGGTCTGCCCGCCTCTGCCCAGGCCGGCGAGGCACCGGAGATCGAGCCTCACGTCCGGGTGGACGGCCGGCTCCTCGAATCGGCGATCCTCGCGCTGCGCAAGCCGATCGTCGCTGCCTCGCTGCCGCTGGAGGCGCCCGGCGTGGACGAGGCGCGGCAGGAACGGCACAAGCTGCTCAGCCAGATCGACGACTACCTGCTGCCCCGGCTGCGCGAGTCAGGTGCCCCGATCCTGGTGGCCCTGGTCGGGTCGACGGGAGCGGGCAAGTCGACGCTGGTGAACAGCATCGTCGGCCGCCATGTCAGCATGACCGGAATCCGCCGGCCCACGACCAACAGCCCGGTGCTGGCGTGCCACCCCGACGATGTCGGCTGGTTCGCGGAGAACGTGTTCCTGCCGACCGTGCCGCGGGTGCGCCAGGAGGGGCTGGCCCGGTCCGGCAAGGACGGCCTGCTGGTCCTCGCGGCTAACGAGGGGATGCCCAAGGGCGTGGCACTGCTCGACACCCCGGACATCGACTCGGTGGTGGAGGCACATCGCGAGTTCGCACATCAGTTCCTGGACGCCTCTGACCTGTGGCTGTTCATGACCACGGCAAGCCGTTACGCCGATGCGATGGTGTGGGAGCTACTCCAGCATGCCAGGGACCGGGGTGCCGCACTCGGCGTCGTTTTGTCTCGCGTTCTTCCAGCCGCCGGCCAGGAGGTGGTCCGGCACTTCCACGCCATGCTGGACGCCAACGGGCTGCATGACAATCAGCGCTTCGTCATCCCGGAGACCGTCCTCACCGACGGCAAGCTGCCGCCCGAGGTCTGCGCGCCGGTGCGGGAATGGCTGGCGGAGACCGCCGCGCAGCCCGATCGCCGGGTGGCCGTGCTGACCCGGACCATGTCCGGGGTCCTGGACACGTTCCGCGTCCGGGTGCCGGCCCTGGCCGCCCGGGTGGAGGATCAGATCAGCCTGCGGGCGGGCCTGACCAGTGCGGTCGCCGGCGCCTACAAGGCGGCCCTGGACGAGATCGACCGGCGGCTGCAGGACGGCTCGCTGATGAGCGGGGAGGTGCTGGCGCGCTGGCAGGACTTCGCGGGCGCCGGCGACGTGCTGCAGACGCTCCAGGCGCGGCGGGGGAACCGGCAGCGGCGGCACCGTGCTCCGGCCAGGGCACAGGCGCTGAAGATGGCGGCGCGTATCGCGGCGGAGTCACTGATCACCTCGGCGGCTGACCGCGCCGCCGAGGACTGCCTGGCGCGCTGGCGGGATCACCCGGCGGGCGCGGCCCTGCTCGCGCACCTCGGTGCGGGCGGCAAGGTCGCCTCATGGCAGTCGGAGTTCGCCGCGGAGGCGGGCTTGATCTTCGGCTGGGAGCCGGCGGAGTCTGGTGCGGCCAAGGCCGCGGGGCCCAGCGATCCCCAGGTACGGATCGCGGCCCTGGGCAGGTCGTCACCGGATCTGGTGACGCACGCGGCCCGTGCGGTGAGCGCCTGGCAGGACCAGGTGACCCGCCTCGTGCAGGCGGAGAACGTCACCAAACGCTCCATCGCCAAGGCTGTCTCCCTCGACAACGACGCGCTGGCCACCGTGCTCATCGTCAGCCTGCTCGGGTCCGATGAGGACGAGGCGAGCACGGCCGCGATTCCGCGCCGCCTGCTCACGTCGCTGTTCGGCGCCGGGCCGTTGCGGGACATCATGACGCGGACCCGGGGCGACCTGCGGCACCGGATCACGCTGCTCCTGGATGAGGAGATGCGGCGGTTCGCCGACGTGATCGACGGGGTGGGCACCCCGGACGCGGCGGCCAGCCTGCACCTGTACCAGGCGACCTACGCCCTTGAGGTGGCACGGTGACCGAGACAGAGGCGCGGGCCTCCGGGCCCGCGTACCCCGGGGGGCCCTACGCCGGGACCTACAGCGGGGGAATGCTGACCAGCCGGGCCCACCCGGGCGATCCGCACGCCGGGGTGGGCCTGTCCGGGCGCCTCAGCGCCCTGGCGCGGCTGGTCCAGATCGGCTCCGCCCGGGTCGGGGCGGACGGCTTCGACGCCGGACTGCTGGCTGACGCGGAAGCGCTGCTGGCGCGCGCGGGGGAGCGGCTGCGCCTGTCGTCGCACCACACAATCGTGGTGCTGGCCGGCGGCACCGGCAGCGGCAAGTCGTCGCTGTTCAACCAGCTAGCCGGGGCGGAGTTCTCGCCGGCCGGGGTGCTCCGCCCGGTGACCAGGGAGCCGCACGCCTGCGTTTGGGGGATGGACGGAGCGGGGCCGCTGCTGGACTGGCTGGGCATCGCGCCGCGGTTCCGTTACGCCCGCTCCAGTGCCCTGGAGGAGGGCGAGCGCGCGCTGACCGGCCTGCTCCTGGTCGACCTGCCCGACCACGACTCGGTCATGGCCGGCGAATCCGCCGAGGTGAGCCGCCTGGTGACCCAGGCTGACCTGATGGTGTGGGTGCTCGACCCGCAGAAGTACGCCGACGCCGCGGTGCACAGCCGGTACCTGGTCCCGATGGCCGGGCACGCGTCGGTGATCGCGGCCGCGCTGAACCAGGCCGACCTGCTGACTCCCGAGCAGGCCGAGGACTGCGTTTCTGACCTGCGCCGATTGCTGGATGCGGAAGGGCTGCACGACGCCAGGGTCCTGGTGACCTCGGCGATCAGCGCGGCAGGGGTCGCGGACCTGCGCAGGGCACTGATGGAAACGGTGATCGCCAGGCAGGCGGCGCTGCGGCGGATCAGCGCGGACGTGGATGCCGTGGCCGCGCGCTTCGTGCCGTACGCGGGTGACGCCGATGTCCGGGCGCGGGTGAGCCCGGCCGTGCCATGGCCGGCCGCGCCTGAGCCTGTCGCCGCGACCGCGCCGGGAAACGGCGCGCCGGGGTCTGCGGCCACCGCGCGCGGGTCGGCGGGCGCTGGCGGACCGGGCGCTGGCGGCGCGGCGGGTGCGGCGGGTGCGGCGAGTGATGCGGCCAGCGGCCCGGACGGCGTGGCGGCGCAGCCCGGCCTGCCTCTGGCGGCGCAGCCCGGCCTGCCCGCGGAGGCGCAGCCGGCCCTGCCCGCGGCGGCCACCGACGCGCTGGCCGCCGCGTTCGCCGCAGCCGCCGGGGTGAACGGTGTGGGCCGGGCGCTGCAGAGCGCACGGGAACTGAAGGCCGTGGACTACGTGGGCTGGCCCGTGGCCTGGCTGGCCGACCGGGTGACCCGTCGCGACCCGGTGCGCAAGATCCGGCTCGGCACGCTCTGGAACGAACTGCGCGACGTGTCGGCGGGCGCGACCGGTGCGCAGCAAGCGGAGATCAGCAACGCGGTCACCGTGCTCGCCGACGAAGCCGGTCGCAGCCTGCCCGGGCCCTGGCAGGCCAGCGTCCGCCACGCCGCCCGGTCCAGGACCGCGGAACTCCCGGCCACGCTTGGCACCGCCATCGCGGAGACGCTGCCGAAGGAGAACAGCGTCGCGGCGTGGTGGCGGGCGGTCGCGGCCTGGCAGGGCCTGCTGCTGGGCGCCGCCGCGGCGGGACTGGCCTGGTTCGTGGCGATCATCATCCTCGGTGCCTTCGGTGTGGCGCCGCACGCCGCGTCGTTGCTGCGCGATGTCGGCCTGCTGCCGTGGGTCGCGCTGATGGTGGCCGCGATCCTGTTGCTCGGCTGGCTGACCGCAAACGGCTGCTTGGCCCTGGTCATCCGCGCGGCTGAGCGGGAGCGGGAACAGGCGCAGCAGCGGATGCGCGCCGCGATCGCCCAGGTTGCGCGCCAGCTTGTCATCGCGCCGGTGGAGCGTGAACTGGCGGAGTTCGCCAGGTTCCACGACGAGCTGGCGGTCGCCCGCGCCGAAGGCTGAAGCCCGGCCAGCGCTCCCCGTCCTTCGGCCAGCCTGCCTTTTGCGTGCCAGCGGGGAAGCAAACTCTCCCTCTTGAGGTTCACATGTAATGATGTAATCTCAGTAACGGAGATGACGTTGCCCGATCAATCCCCGCTTGATGCGTACTCCCAGATCGTGGCCGGGGTGGCGGCCGAGCTCACCGGCAAGGTGGCCAGCCTGCGCGTGCCCCGGCAGGGCTACGGGCGGGCAGGTGAGAGCCTCGGCTCGGCGGTCGTCTACACCAGCGACGGTTTCCTGCTGACCAATGCGCACGTGGTGGGCAGCGCGCAATCGGGCACGGCGTCCTTCGGCGACGGCACCTCGGCGCCGTTCACCACGGTCGGCGTCGACCCCCTCTCCGACCTGGCGGTGCTCCGGGCCGCCGGGCCGACCCCCGCGCCCGCCAAGCTCGGCGAGGCGGACCAGTTGGTCGTCGGCCAGCTCGTCGTGGCTGTGGGCAACCCGCTCGGCCTGGCCGGCTCGGTAACGGCGGGCGTGGTGAGCGCCCTGGGCAGGTCGCTGCCGACCCGTATCGGGTCCGCGGCCCGGCTGATCGAGGACGTGATCCAGACCGACGCCGCGCTAAACCCAGGCAACTCCGGCGGCGCGCTCGCCGACAGTCACGCCCGGGTGGTCGGGATCAACACCGCGGTCGCCGGGGTGGGCCTGGGCCTCGCGGTCCCTGTCAATGCCACGTCACGCAAGATCATCTCCGCCCTGATGCAGCACGGCCGGGTCCGCCGCGCCTACCTTGGCCTGGTCAGCGCGCCCGCGCCGCTGCCGGCGCAGCAGCAGCAGCGCTGGGGCCGGACCAGCGGGCTGCGGGTGGTGGAGGTCGTACCCGGTGGCCCGGCGGCGCGGGCCGGTCTCCGGGCCGGTGACCTGCTGCTGACCGCGGCGGGCCAGCCGGTCGAGAAGGCCCAGGACCTGCAGCGGCTCATGTTCGCCGAAGCGATCGGCCGCCCGCTGGCCGTCACCGTGTTCCGCAACGGTGCCCTGGTCGACGTCATCGCCGAACCGGCCGAACTCGTCGCCGCCTGATCCGCCTCCCGGCGCCCGTCTGCGCTTGTTCCGTCCCGCCTCACCTCCCCGATCTTGCCCGCATACGCCCCGCCGCCAGGCTGGCGGCTGAGGCTGCCGCGCGGCTCGCCCATGGCGCCGGTGCACGAAATCTTCACACATAACGATGACGCCCTGGCTGGCTTATCCACAGGCGCCGGACTTTTCGCATGGCTATCCACAGACGACGGGCGCCGGGTGGCCCTTGGTTCCGCAGTGCGTAAGCGTGGTGCGCAGCCGGTGCCGGTGCCACGGCCGCCGGCCCGGAGCGAGCGCTTGTTCATGGCGTTGTTCCGGCCACGACAGGGAGGACGAGAGATGATCCACGAAGCACAGGTGAACCTGGCCGGGTACGTGGCCACGGAGCCCAAGTTCAGGAAGATCGCCGGCGACACCTCGTCGGCGAAGCTGCGGGTCGCCTACACCGCACGCCGCCGGGACAGGGAGACCGGCGAGTGGACCGACGGGCCCACGTCGTTCGTGAACATCCAGTGCTGGCGGACGCTGGCCGACAACGTGCAGATGTCCGTGCACAAGGGAGAGCCGGTGCTGGTCATGGGACGCCTGCAGATCAGGCGCTTCGAGGACTCCGAGGGAACCCAGCGGACCGCGGTGGAGATCGAGGCGACGTCCGTCGGCCACGACCTGGCCCGGGGCGTGGCCAAGTTCTCGCGCACCCGGTGGCCGGTCGCGGCGACCGCGGCCGAGACGGACGCGCCCGTGCCGGAAGGCGGCGCCGAGCCTGGAGACAGCGCGGAGTTCGGGACGGGGCTGGAGCCCGGCGAGCGGCCGGCCGTGGGCGGCGCGCGGGACGGGGACGGGGTGATCGACGAGAGCGCCGTGGCCGCGCTCGCCAGGGAGCTCAGCGAGTCGCTCGGGACCGGCGGCACGGCGGACGCGGCGGCGGGCGCCGACGGGGATGCCAGGGCACAGAACAAGGTGGGCGTGCCCGCCTGACCCGGCACCGCGCGGCAGGGGAACGCGGGCCGCCGGCCCGGCCGTCCCGGTCGCGGGGCACGAGGCGGTCCGGCGAGGCCGCCCCGTGCCCGCGCGAGCGCTGCCGCGAGCCGTGATGGCCCAAGTGGCCGGGGCAAGGTGGCCGGCCGCGCTCCGGCCCGCTGGCGGCTCGGCTGTGGCCGGGCCCGTCGGCTGGTACCCGAGTGGCTGGGTGCGCCGCGACGGGGCCCGGTTCGTCCGAGGCTGGGTGTGAGAGCCCCTACCCTGGAGGCATGCCCGAGTTCATCTACCAGATGCGCGCTGTCCGGAAAGCCCACGGTGACAAGGTCATCCTGGACGGCGTCACGCTGGCGTTCCTGCCCGGCGCCAAGATCGGCGTCGTCGGCCCCAACGGTATGGGGAAGTCGACCCTGCTGCGGATGATGGCAGGCGTGGAGCAGCCTTCCAACGGCGAGGCACGGCTGATGCCTGGCTTCACGGTCGGGCTGCTGGCCCAGGAGCCCGAGCTTGACGAGAGCCTCAGCGTGCTCGGCAACGTGGAAAAGGGCGTCGCTGACGTGAAGGCGCTGCTGGAGCAGTACAACCAGGTCGCCGAGAAGATGGCGACCGACTACTCCGACGAACTGCTCGCCGAGATGGGCAGGCTCCAAGAGCAGCTCGACCACCGGGACGCCTGGGACCTCGACAGCCAGGTCGAGCAGGCAATGGACGCGCTGCGCTGCCCGCCTCCCGACGCGGACGTGAGTCTGCTGTCCGGTGGTGAGCGGCGCCGGGTGGCGCTGTGTGCGCTGCTTCTGTCGCAGCCGGACCTGCTGCTGCTCGACGAGCCGACCAACCACCTGGACGCGGAAAGCGTGCTGTGGCTGGAACAGCACCTGGAGAAGTACGCGGGCACGGTGGTGGCGGTCACCCACGACCGCTACTTCCTGGACAACGTGGCGCAGTGGATTCTCGAGCTTGACCGTGGCCACGCCTACCCCTACGAGGGCAACTACTCGACCTACCTGGAGACAAAGGCGGCCCGGATCAAGGTAGAGGGGCAGAAAGACGCCAAGCGCCGAAAAATGCTGGAAGACGAGCTGGAGTGGGTCAGGTCGAACCCACGCGCGCGCCAGGCCAAGAGCCGGGCCAGGCTGCAGCGCTACGAGGAGATGGCGGCCGAGGCCGACGCCCGGCGCAAGGTCGACTTCGAGGAGATCCAGATCCCGCCCGGGCCCCGGCTCGGCCGTCAGGTCGTGGAGACCCATGCCCTGTCCAAGGGGTTCGGCGATCGGGTGCTGATCGAGGACCTGAGCTTCTCCCTGCCGCAGGGCGGGATCGTTGGCATCATCGGGCCGAACGGCGTGGGCAAGACCACGCTGATGAAGATGATCATCGGCGACGAGCAGCCGGATTCGGGCACGATCACGGTGGGCGAGACGGTCCAGATCTCTTATGTGGACCAGAACAGGTCACGCATTGACCCGGACAAGAACGTCTGGGAGGTGATCTCCGACGGCGAGACCTCGATCCGGGCCGGCAAGACCGAGATTCCCAGCCGGGCGTACGTGGCCGCGTTCGGGTTCAAGGGTTCCGACCAGCAAAAGCCCGCCGGTGTGCTCTCCGGGGGTGAGCGCAACCGGGTGAACCTAGCGCTCACCTTGAAGCAGGGCGGCAACCTCCTGCTGCTCGACGAGCCCACCAACGACCTCGACGTGGAGACGCTGTCGTCGCTGGAGAACGCCCTGCTCGACTTCCCCGGCTGCGCGGTGATCACCAGCCACGACCGGTGGTTCCTGGACCGGGTCGCCACCCACATCCTGGCCTGGGAGGGCGGGGCGTCGTGGTTCTGGTTCGAGGGCAACTTCGAGGGTTACGAGAAGAACAAGATCGAGCGGCTCGGCGCCGAGGCCGCCCGCCCACATCGCGTCACCTACCGCAAGCTCACTCGCGGCTAGACGGGGCCGTCCGGCCAGCTCGCCGATCGCCGCACCGGACGTGCGGGCGTGCCCGCGGCCAGGTTGATCCGCGGCCTTCGGCGGGTGCGGGTCAGGCGGGCGTGAGGCCGAGGTCGGGGCCGCCGGATTCGCGGGGCCGGTTCACCAGGCTGTGCGCGGCCATGACGAGGTAGTCCCATAGCTGGGCATCGTGCGCCGGGTCCAGTCCTATCTCGTCCAGGGCGGCGCGCATGTGCCGCAGCCACGCGTCGCGCTCGGCCTCCCCGATGGAGAAGTGCGCGTGCCGCATGCGCAGCCGGGGGTGGCCGCGAAGCTCGTCATAGGTGCGCGGGCCACCCCAGTACTGGATGAGGAACAACCGCAGGTGTTCCTCGGCTGGCCCGAGGTTCTTGCTCGGGTATACCGGCCGGAGCTCGGGATCGGCGGCAACACGCTGGTAGAAGTCATGCACCAGGCGGCGGAAGGTCTCCTCGCCGCCGACCGCCTCGTAGAAGCTGATCGGTTCTGTCGTGTTCATAGCTGGCGTCCAGGGTACGTGTCCCCGGTGCGTGCCGGTCGAGCCGGCGGCAGGCAGTTAGTAAGGGTGATAGTTACCAGATAGACACAGTTTTGCTTGAATTAGCATTACCGGCCCGGCTGTCCTGTATGCGCCATGCAACATGGATATGCGTCTTCTGTGCATGTCGCACATCCATCAGCACAATGTCAATTTCACAGATTCTGATTCTCGCTGAGCGACTCTCAAGTTACATTGAGTCGGTATCACCCGGCCGGGGGACGGGCCAGCGCCCAGGGAGAGGGGCCCGGGATGTTGCAAGGCACCGACGGACTCTCGCGTGCTAACGAGCACACCGATCAGCGTGGTCGGCCTCCGAGGCGGTTGCCCAGGCCGTCGTCACCGCCCATGCCGTCATCCCGAGAATGGGTGCCCCCGGCACCTTCGTTCCCACCAGCGCCGTGCCCGGCAGCTTCGGGCCACGCGGCGCCGTCCCCGGCACCCGCCGCCGCGCCACCGTCACCGCTCGCGCCGGCACCTGCAGCCGCCGACCTGGTGGCGCGGCTCGCCTCAGGAGAGGCGCGGCAGGAGTTCGTGGTTGCCCGGGAGATACGCGCCGCTGGTCTGGTCGGCGAGCTCAGCACCGCCCAGATCGCCGCGGAGATCCACGAACGGTGCGCACCGCTCGCCGGGACCAGCCGGATCCGCGCCTACCGCCTGGCGCTGGGTGTCTCACTCGCCGATGTCGTCGCGCAGATACGCGCCTGGTACGCGAGTGAGGGCCGCCCGGCTCCCCGGTTCAGCGAGACGCTGCTGTCCGCTTATGAGAGCGGGCAGAAGCGCCCGGGCCCGGAGTACCTGCACTACCTATGCGCGGTGTACCGGGCCGAGCCCTCCGACCTGGGGTACCCCGGGCAGTGCTTCTGCGGGCGGCTGCACCGCACCGGGCCGGGCGCCCGGCCAGCCATCCAGGCGCCTGCGCAGACCGCCGCCGTATTCACCGGCACCCACGACCGGCAGGCGGTGGCCCCGGCGGAGGCCGGCTGCCTGCGCGGCGGCCGGCTGGCGCCGGGCGTCATGCCGGAGAGCGTGCCGGACGAGGGCCCCGGTTTGCCGGCGGACCTGCGTGAGGCCGAGGACGACGATGATGTGCTTCGCCGGGCGCAGCTGCGGATGATCGCGGACGCGGCGGCCGGGGTGGACAGCCAGTTCCTCGGTGCCGTGGAACGCATCCGGCGCCGGATGGATGACGCGCTGGTCGGCGGCACGGTCTCGGCCACAATGCTGGACCAGTGGGAGGAGACCACCGCCGACTACGGCAGCCAGTACCTCACCGTCCCGCCGCTGCGGCTGCTGTGTGACGTGCTGCTGGACTTCGGCGACGTGCGCCGGAGGTGCGAGCACCGGCAGCCGCTCGACTTCAGCGAGCGGCTGTGCCGGCTCGCGGCGCAACTCGCCGGGCTGGCGGGCATGATCATGATCGATGTGGGCCATCAGCGGCTGGCCAGATCCTTCTTCCGTACCGCGCGCACCGCGGGAGACGAGACGGGCGACCGCCAGCTCCGGGCCTGGATCGCGGTGCGGGAGGCACTTGTCCCGCTCTACTACGGCGACCCGGCCGAGGCGGTCGCGCTGGCCCGGGCCGGCGCGGGCCTGGCCGGCCGCAACGTGTGCGTCGCCGCGGCGATGGCCCCGGTCATGGAAGCCCGCGCGCTCGCCCGGGTGGCGGCCCGGCGCGGTGGCAGCGCTAAGCCCCAGGGGCTGCGGCGCGCCTCGGGGCTGCTGGACAGCGCTCACGAGGCGCTGTCCCGGTTGCCCGCCACCGAGCGCGGCGACACCGCGTTCGGCTACACCGAGCGCCAGTTGCTGTTCCACGAGGGCGACACACTGGTGACGCTGGCTCATCACCGAGGTGCGGAGAAGGCCCTGGCGCACGCCCTGCGGCTGTACTCCACCGACGAGATCCTGGACCGGTCGCTGGTCACGCTGGGCCTGGCCCGGTGCCGGCTGGAGGCCGACGAGCCAGAGGAGGCGCTCCGCCTGAGCAGGGACACGTTGTTCGCCGTGCCCCGCGAGCACCGGTCGGAAATCATGGTGCGGGCGGCGCGATCGCTGGGGGACTGTGTGGCCGGACGCCACGGCGAGGTCCCGGCGGTGCGCGAGTACCGTGAGGCCCTGGTCAGCGCTTGAAGAGGGCCAGGCGGGTCGCCGAGGCGCAAGCGGCTGCCGGCTGGGGGCCGCAGGGCCGGCGCCCCCCACACCGTCGGCACTGCGGCCCCCAGCCCGCCCCCGCCTCCCCCTAACTCACGCGATCCGAATCCCAAAATATAACAAACCGGATATCAGTGCTGGTGAATGCCCAAAGCTGTCATTCTGAGTTCGTAGGCAATGGAAGGGGGCGGCCGGACGGATGGCCCGGGCGGACAGAACTCCGCGCCCGGCCACCCCGTCTACCCTGTCTGGCTCTCGGATCGGGGCCGACGCTAGGCGGGTGATGGAGCGTTCGGGGCTGGGCCGGTTAGGCTGTGCTTGGCATAGCACCCCAGGCCGGAGCAGGCGGGAGGCAGCGTGCGACGGGTATTGCTGCTCAACGTGACGTATGAACCGCTGACCACGGTTGGCCTGCGCCGTGCGGTGTGCCTGGTCCTGGGGGATAAGGCCGAGGTCGTGCACGATGATTCGGAGGGCGCTTTGCTGCGCTCCACCTCGCTCGTACTTGCCATGCCCTCGGTTATCCGGCTGCGCCGTTATGTCCGGGTGCCGCACCGGAGCCGGATCCCGCTCACCCGCGGCGCCCTGATGCGCAGGGACAACTACCAGTGCGCTTATTGCAGCCACCGGGCCGAGACCATCGACCACGTGGTGCCGCGGAGCCGGGGCGGCGCGCACACCTGGGAGAACTGCGTGGCCTCCTGCATGCGGTGCAACCACAGCAAGGGCGACCGGCTGGTCGAGGAACTCGGCTGGACGATGCGCTGCGCTCCCGCCGTGCCGCGCGGCCCGCACTGGCGGCTGATCGGGGCCATGTACGACGGCGACCCCCAGTGGGCCGCGTATTTGACCGAGCCAAACGCCGCCTAACCCTCAATCCCGCGGGCCCTCCGCGGCCGCTTCCCACTTCTGCTCGATCTTGCCGAAGTGCCAGACCGCCAGCGCGACGCCCCAGGTGACGACGAACACGCCGACGATCACGAAACCGGCCTTGTTGATGTCGAAGTTGCCCATGAAAGCCCAGAACCCGCCGCCGAGCCGGTACTCGTGCATGATCAGGCCGAGGAGTTCGACGGTGCCGATGAAGAAGGCGACGAACACCGACAGGCCGGTGATCGTCAGGTTGTAGTAGACCTTGCGGACCGGGCGGGCGAACGCCCAGTCGTAGGCGAAGTTCATGAAGCACCCGTCCGCGGTGTCGAACAGGCACATCCCGGCGGCGAACAGGATCGGCAGCGACAGAATTGCGTAGAACGGCAGCCCGCTGACCACCGCCGAGCCGGCCAGCACCAGCAGGGCGACCTCGGTAGCGGTGTCGAACCCGAGCCCGAACAGCACGCCGACCGGATAGATCTTCCAGGGTGTGTCCACCCGGCGCGCCAGCGGGCCCAGGATCCGGTTCATCAGGCCGCGCCTGGCCAGTTGCTCCTCGAGTTCCTCGTCGTTGTAGGCGCCCTGGCGCATCTCGCGGAACACCTTGGTGATGCCGACCAGAACGATCACGTTGAGCGCGGCGATGAGGTACAGGAAGGTCCCTGACACCCCGGTGCCGATGACCCCGGTCACGTTGTGCAATCCGGAGTGGCCGTCGCGCACCTGGCTGTCCAGTGCGCGGATGCCGAAGTTCAGCAGCACGGCGAGGGCGAAGACGACCGAGGAGTGGCCCAGCGAGAAGAAGAACCCGACCGACAGTGGCCGTTTGCCCTCGCCCACCAGCTTGCGGGTGGTGTTGTCGATGGCCGCGATGTGGTCGGCGTCGAAAGCGTGCCGCATGCCCAGCGTGTAGGCGAGGAACCCGGTTCCCAGCCCGAAGATCCCGGTCTTGCTGATGTGGTAGTGCCCGGCCAGGGCTGCGGCCAGCATCCCCCAGCCGAGCATGTGCAGTCCCACGACGGCGCCGGCCATGCCGCCAACCCGGCTCCACTCGCCGGGGGTCAGTGCCGCCCTGATGCGCCTGGCCCGGGCCTGCACAGTGGCCATGAACCGATCACCCTCCCAGTGCTGCAGATGAGTGCTGCAGATATAAGACGCACTCTAGGAAAGATGCAAATTACTCGCAATAGCAAGGGGTGCGTAGCTGGTTCGCCGCGCAGGAGGTGGCACGGACCGGGATTCCGGGCAGCAGACCGGCCGGCCCTGCGGTGTTACGTTCACAGTCGGGAAAGAGCGGCAGGAGGGCACCGCATGCAGCGCGACATCTTCACCAGCGAGCACCACGAGTTCCGGGAGATGGTCCGGGCCTTCATTGCCAGGCAGGTCACGCCCTACCACGAGAAGTGGGAGGCGGACCGGATGGTCTCGCGGGACGTCTGGCTGGCGGCCGGGCGCGCCGGGCTGCTCGGGATCGAGATCGACGAGAAGTACGGCGGCGGCGGGATGCACGACTACCGCTACTACCTGATCTTCGACGAGGAACTGGCCAAGGCGGGCGCCAACGGCCCAGGGTTCGCCGTGCACAACGACATCAACGGCCCCTACCTACAGCGCCTGGCCACGCCCGAGCAGTGTGAGCGGTGGCTGCCCGGCTACTGCTCGGGCGAGCTGATCACGGCCATCGCCATGACTGAGCCCGGGGCGGGCAGCGACCTGCAGGCCATGCGCACCACGGCTGTCCGCGGCGGCGACGGCTACGTGCTCAACGGGTCAAAGACGTTCATCTCCAACGGCCAGCTCTGCGACCTGGTGATCGTCGCCGCAAGGACCGACCCGGAGGGCGGTTACCGGGGCATCAGCCTGCTCGTCGTGGAGCGCGGGATGCCCGGCTTCGAGCGCGGCCGCAACCTGGACAAGGTCGGCATGCACGCCCAGGACACCTCGGAACTGTTCTTCCACGACGTCCGGGTCCCCGCCGGGAACCTGCTCGGCGAGGAAGGGGGAGGGTTCGTCGCGCTGATGCAGAACCTGCCCCGCGAACGCCTCGCCATCGGCGCCACGGCACTGGCCGGCGCCGAGGAGGTGTTCACCACGACGCTTGCGTATTGCAAAGAACGAGAGGCTTTCGGGAGGCCGATCGGCAAGTTCCAGCACAACCGCTTCGTACTCGCCGAGATAGCGACCGAACTCGCGGTGGCGCGGGCGTTCACCGACAAGGCCGTGCTCGAGCACAACGCGGGAAGACTGTCGGCCGCGGACGCGGCGATGGTGAAGTGGTGGAACACCGAACTGTGCAACAAGGTGGTGGACCGGTGCGTGCAGTTGCACGGCGGGTACGGGTACATGCGGGAGTTCCCGGTGGCCCGGGCGTTCACCGACAGCAGGGTGCAGACGATCTTCGGCGGCACGACCGAGATCATGAAGGAGATCATCGGCCGCGACCTCGGGCTCTGAGGGGCCGGTATGACGGCTCGCCGCAGAAATAGCCGTACTCTGTCATAGAGCGCCGTCAGGGGCGCTGCCGAGCGCAGGACGGAGCAGGCAGGTGGCAGAGGCCGATCGCGAGCTGGTGATCCCCGACGGCGGCTTCTGGCCCGCCCCGGAGATTCCGCAGCCGAACATCTATCCGATGGAATGGCGGGTCGAGACCGACAAGCTCGCCGCCATCTACGAGAAGTCCAAGCGCGCCGCCTGGAACCCCGCCGACCTGCCCTGGGACGAGCTGCGCGCCGGGGATTTCACCCCCGAGCAGCGGCTCGGCATCATGTACTGGTTCGCCGTGCTGGCCAACTTCGACGCCTCCGGGCCGGCCGTGTTCGCCCGCGCCACAATCCACGCGTTCGAGCAGCACGAAGAGGACCCGGTCCGGAAGTGCTTCTTCTCGATCACCCGTGACGAGATGAACCACGAGGAGTGCTGCCAGCGCAGCATCGCGAAGCTGTGGCCGGGCGGCCCGCTGGACTGGGAGCCGAGCACGCCGCTGGAGCAGGCCGCGCACAACAACATCGCCTGGCTCTACCACAACGGCGGCCGGTACTGGAACGGCTACAGCAAGGCGGTCGGCAAGTACTCGCTGGCCGTGCTGTTCACCAGCTTCATGATGGGCGAGATGGCCGCGTCCACGCTGTTCCGCGGCATGTCGTCGGGCACCACGCACCCGGTGTTCTCGGCGATGTTCCAGCGGATCGGCCGGGACGAGTCGCGCCACCTGCAGATCTGCATGACGATCCTGGAGAACGAGTGGCCGGGCCTGACCGAGGACGTCAAGGACCTGATCACCCGGCAGCTGCGGGCCGGTTTCGTGTTCCTCTCGATGATCCTCTGGGAACCGCCGGAGGGGTTCTGGGATCTGCCGCCGTACTTCATGGCCAACCACCGGGTCCTGATGAACCACGCCCGCGAGGGCGGCCTCGGCGTGCTGTCGTATGAGGAGCAGGCGGAGAACTGGCGGGTGGCCATCGCCCGGGTCAGGGCGATCGTCAACCGGTGGGGCATCGCCTTCCCGGCCATCCCCGAGCTGGACATCGAGGGCGTGGACGTGGCCGACGACATCAACCCCGAGGACATCATCCCGGTGTTCTGAGCCGCCGGCCCGCCACGAGCGCACATTCTGTGAAGCGCTGGTAACGCCACGGCGCTCGTTTGCGATTCACGATGTAGACGCGGCCGACGTGGGTACCCCCGAGCTCACGTCGTCCGCGTCTTCGCGTGCTCATGCGGCCACACGCCGGTAGTTTTCATCTATGACCGAGACACAGCAGGCGTCCGCGGGCCAGCCCGGCGGAGCGTCCCGTGATGGGGCGCCCTTCGGCCGGATGCTCACCGCGATGATCACGCCGTTCACCGCCGACGGCGCACTCGACACCGACGGGGCCACCCGCCTCGCCACCTACCTGGTCGACGACATGCGTAACGACGGCCTGGTCATCAGCGGGACCACCGGCGAATCGCCGACCACCACCGACGCGGAGAAAGACCGGCTGCTGCGCGCGGTCATCGAGGCGGTGGGCGACCGGGCGACGATCGTCGCCGGGGTCGGCACCTACGACACCGCGCACACCTGCGAACTGGCCAGGCAAGCGGAACACGCGGGCGCGGACGCGCTGCTCCTGGTCACGCCGTACTACAACAAGCCGCCCCAGGACGGCCTGGTGGCCCACTTCACCGCCGCTGCGGACGCGACCGGGCTGCCGTGCATGCTCTACGACATCCCCGGCCGCACCGGGACGCCGATCAAGAAGGAAACGCTGATCCGGCTGGCCCAGCACCCGCGGATCATCGCCGTCAAGGACGCCAAGGGCGACTTCGCCGCGACCTCCGAGGTGATGCTCGCCACCGACCTGGTGTTCTACAGCGGGGACGACATCCTCAACCTGCCGTGGCTCTCGGTCGGCGCGGCGGGATTCGTCAGCGTGGTCGGGCATGTGGTCGGCGACCGGCTGCACGACATGCTCGACGCCTACCGGGCCGGACGGGTGGGCGAGGCCCGCCAGATCCACCTGGACCTGCTGCCGGTCATCATCGGGATCATGACCCGCACCCAGGGCGCGATCATGGCAAAGGCGGCGCTCGGCCTGCTGGGCCTGCCCGGCGGGACCACCCGGATGCCGCTCGTCGACGCCACGCCGGCCCAGCTCGAGCAGTTGCGCACCGACCTGGTGGCGGGCGGCGTGAAGCTGCCGGGGACCGTGGCATGACCGGGGACCGTGGCATGACCGGCCGCGGGGCCGCCTGATGAGCCACCCGCACCCCGACCTCGGCCAGCCGCACCGCCTGCCACGCAACGGCCTGCGCATCGTCGGCCTCGGCGGTCTCGGCGAGATCGGCCGGAACATGACGGTGTTCGAGCACGCGGGGCGCCTGCTGATCGTGGACTGCGGCGTGCTGTTCCCCGATCCTGACCAGCCCGGGGTGGACCTGATCCTGCCCGACTTCACCAGCCTGGTCGGGCGCTACCACCTCATCGAGGCCGTGGTGATCACCCACGCCCACGAGGACCACATCGGCGCCATCCCCTACCTTCTGCGGGAACGGGCGGACATCCCGCTGGTCGGTTCCAAGCTGACCCTCGGCCTGGTCAGCGGGAAGCTCGCCGAGCACCGGATCACGCCGCAGACCGTCGAGGTCGGCGCCGGGGCGCGGCAGTCGTTCGGCCCGTTCAACTGCGAGTTCCTGGCGGTGAACCACTCGATACCGGACGCGCTCGCGGTTGCGATCCGCACCCGGGCGGGCATGGTCCTGCACACCGGGGACTTCAAGATGGACCAGCTTCCGCTGGACGGGCGGCTGACTGACCTCGGCGGGTTCGCGCGGCTCGGCACCGAGGGCGTGGATCTGCTGATGGCCGACTCCACCAACGCCGAAGTCCCCGGGATCGTGACGCCCGAGCGCGACATCGCCCCGGTGCTGGCCGACATCTTCGCCTCCGCCACGCAGCGGATCATCGTGGCCTGCTTCGCCAGCCACGTGCACCGGGTGCAGCAGGTCCTCGACACCGCCGCCGCGCACGGGCGCAAGGTGGCGCTGGTGGGCCGGTCCATGGTGCGCAACATGGGTGTCGCCCGGGACCTGGGTTACCTGCGGATCCCGGTGGTGCCCGGCGGTCTCATGGTGGACCTGAAGGAAGCCGAGGAACTGCCGCCCGAGCGGATCGTGCTCATCTCCACCGGGTCGCAGGGCGAGCCGATGTCGGCGCTGTCGCGGATGGCCGGGCGGGACCACCCCATCCGGGTGGCCGAGGGCGACACGGTGATCCTCGCGTCCTCGCTGATCCCGGGCAATGAGACCGCTGTGTACCGGGTGATCAACGCGCTGACCCGGTGGGGGGCCAAGGTCGCGCACCGGGGCAACGCGATGGTGCACGTCTCCGGGCACGCGTCCGCGGGCGAGCTCCTCTATGTGCTGAACCTGGTACGGCCGCGCAACTTCATGCCGGTGCACGGGGAGTGGCGGCATCTGCGCGCCCACGCCCGGCTGGCCTCGCTGACCGGGGTGAGCGACGACAACATCGTGATCGCCGAGAACGGCATGGTGGTGGACCTGGTCGACGGGAAGGCCTCGGTCGCCGGCGCGGTGCCGTGCGGTTATGTGTACGTGGACGGCCTGTCGGTCGGCGAGGTGACGGAAACCTCGCTGAAGGACCGGCGCATCCTCGGGGACGAGGGTTTCGTCTCGATCGTCGTCGTGGTCGATTCCACCACCGGCAAGCTGGCCGCCCCGCCGGAGATCCACGCCCGGGGATCCGGGATCGACGACGCGGCGTTCGGCGCGGTGATCCCGCTGATCGAGGAGGCGCTCGCGGGCGTCGCGGCCGAGGCGATCAACGACTCCCGCCAGCTCAGCCAGCTGGTGCGGCGGACCGTCGGCCGGTGGGTGAACGACAACTACCGGCGCCGCCCCATGATCATCCCCGTGGTGGTGGACGTCTGACCCGGCCGCCGGATGCCGTGCTGACCTCCTAAGCCCGGCACGGGGCGAGGGGCGTTCAGCCGGACGCGAGGCGCGCGGCGTGTCGGTCGCCCGGATCCGGGGGTTCTCGTTACCGTGGTCATCATGGCGACCCGTGTCCCCAAGGCTGGTGGGTCAATGGGCGGTGTGTCGCAGGGCGGCCGCGCTCAGGGCGGTGGCCGCGCCCAGGGCGGTGGCCGCCCGCACGGCCGCACGCCCAGCCGGCCGCGGCCCGCGGGCACGTCGCCGCGCACCCGGACCGCCAGCAACACCCGGGCACCCAACCGGGGCCGGGGCAAGGCGGCGAAGGGCCGGGGCGGGAACCGGCGCGGCAAGGCGGGCCGGCCGCAGCCGGCTACCGACCCGTTCCTGATCCTGTTCGGCTGGATCGCCCGGGCCATCGCCGGGGTCTGGATGCTGGTCGCGCACGGTGTCGGCGCCGCCGCGCGGGCGCTCGGCCGCAGCGCCGCCGACCTGGACCCGATGCACCGCAGGGACGGGGTCGGCCTCACCTTCCTCGGCGCGGCCGTGGTGGTCGCCGCCACCACCTGGTGGCACATGAGCAACGTCGCCAGCAAGGTGATGACCGACGTGGTCCGCGGCGGGTTCGGCTCGATGGCCTGGGCCGTGCCGATCCTGCTGGCCCTGCTCGCCTGGCGTTACCTGCGGCACCCGGACCGGAACGCGGAGACCGGGCGGATCGTCATCGGCGGGCTGGCGCTGACCGTGGGCGTGCTCGGCCTGGTGCACATCGCGCACGGCACGCCGTCGCCCGCCAACGGCGCGAACGCGGTCCAGGCGGCCGGCGGGTTCATCGGCTTCTTCGTCTCGTCGCCGCTCGTCGCGGCGGTGACCCCGTGGGTCGCGGCCCCGCTGCTGGCGCTGGTCGCCGGATTCGGCCTGCTGGTGATCACCGGCACTCCGCTGCACCGGGTGCGGGAACGCCTCGCCGAGATGCGCGGTACCGCGCCAGCGGACGGCGAAAGCACCAAGGCCGGTACCGGCCGCGGTGGGCGCAGAAGGCCCGCGGCCATTGAGGCTGGCGAGCATGTCAAGCCATACGACACGCCGTTGCTGGGCGGCACCCTCGACGCACCGGGTCCCGGCAAACCCGGGAGGAAGGGCCCGGTGCTGGAGGAACCGTCCCGCTCGGCGGGCTCGGTTGCCGCCGAACTGGAGGGCTCCGGCCGGGACGATGCCCTGCTCGACGCCCTGGGGTTCGGCCAGCCCGGGGGCGGGCGGAAGCCGGGCCAGGCCCTGGCCACGTTCGGGCCCGGCGGCAAGGCCGAGCAGCTCACGCTCGCCGGGACGAGCGACGCCAGCTACACGCTGCCGCCCGCCGCGCTGCTCCGGCCGGGGACCGCGCCGAAGGCCCGGACCGGGGCCAACGACGCGGTGGTGCGTGCCCTGACCGAGGTCCTCGACCAGTTCGACGTGGACGCCCGGGTCACCGGGTTCACCCGCGGGCCTACGGTGACCCGGTATGAGATCGAGTTGGGCCCGGCCGTCAAGGTGGAGCGGGTCACCCAGCTGACCAGAAACATCGCCTACGCGGTGAAGAGCGCGGACGTGCGGATCGTGTCGCCTATCCCGGGCAAGTCCGCGATCGGCGTGGAGATCCCCAACGCCGACCGCGAGATCGTGAGCCTGGGCGACGTGCTGCGCTCGCAGGCCGCGCTGGCCGACCACCATCCGATGGTGGTCGGCCTCGGCAAGGATGTCGAAGGCACCACGGTCGTCGCCAACCTCGCCAAGATGCCTCATATTCTCATCGCCGGCGCCACCGGAGCTGGCAAAAGCACATGTGTAAACGGGCTGATCACGTCGATCTTGCTGCGTGCTACCCCGGACGACGTGCGGATGATACTGATCGACCCCAAACGCGTGGAACTGTCGCACTATCAGGGCATCCCGCACCTGATTACGCCGATCATCACCAGCCCGAAGAAGGCCGCCGAGGCACTGGGCTGGGTGGTCGGCGAGATGGACCGGCGCTATGACGACCTGGCCGCGTCCGGGTTCCGGCACATCGACGACTTCAACAAGGCGGTTCGCACGGGCAAGCTGGTCCCGCCGCCAGGCAGCGAGCGCATCTTCCTGCCGTACCCGTACCTGCTGGTGATCGTGGACGAGCTGGCCGACCTCATGATGATCGCGCCACGGGACGTGGAAGACGCCGTGGTCCGCATAACCCAGCTGGCCCGGGCGGCCGGCATCCACCTGGTGCTCGCCACCCAGCGCCCGTCGGTGGACGTGGTGACCGGGCTGATCAAGGCCAACGTGCCGTCCCGGCTGGCGTTCGCCGCGGCGAGCGCCACCGACAGCCGGGTGATCCTGGACCAGACCGGCGCGGAGAAGCTCATCGGCCAGGGCGACTCGCTGTTCCTGCCGATGGGGGCGAGCAAGCCGCTGCGGCTGCAGAACGCGTTCGTCTCCGAAAAGGAGATCCGGGAGATCGTGGCGCACTGCCAGAAGCAGGCGCAGCCGGTCTACCGGGAGGACGTCGCCGCCCCCGAGGGCAAGCCCCGCGAGGTGGATGCCGACATCGGCGACGACCTCGAACTGCTCGTCCAGGCGGCCGAGCTGGTGGTCAGCACCCAGTTCGGGTCCACCTCGATGCTCCAGCGCAAGCTCCGGGTTGGCTTCGCCAAGGCTGGCCGGCTCATGGACCTGCTGGAGAGCCGCGGGATCGTCGGGCCGAGCGAGGGTTCCAAGGCGCGGGACGTGCTGGTGATTCCGGACGATTTGCCCGGTTTGCTGGCATCGCTCCGGGGCGCGCCGGACGACTGAGACAACCCGGTGTCCGCGTCACTGATCGTGGGCATGTCTACACTTGGTGACGGCTCCCGTACATCGGAACCCATGGTATGAGGCCACTGCGCCGCGACCCCCGACGGCCCGCAGTGCTAGCAATCAAATGGAGGCGCCGCGTGAGCGTTGGTGACGCCCTGGCGCAGGCGCGCAGCCGGGCCGGCCTCACGGTCGCGCAGGTTAGCCAGCAGACCTGCATCCGGGAAACGATCATCCGGGGGATCGAGCGCGGGGACTTCTCGGCCTGCGGCGGCGACTTCTACGCGCGGGGGCATATCCGCAGCATCGGGCGGGTTGTCGGGGTCGATCCCGAGGAACTGGTTCGCGAGTACGACGCGATCCACGGCGCGCCGAACGCGATTACCGCTGCCGAGGTGTTCGAGCCCTCGACCCCGATCCGGCTGAAAGAACGGCGCCACGCGAACTGGAGCGTGGTGATGGTCATCGTCCTGGCCGTGGTGCTCGGCTCCGGGGTGTACCGGCTGGTCGAGCACGGGCCCTCGCCGCGGCCGATTGCCGCCGCCGGAGATCATCCGAGCGCGACCCAGTCACCTGCCAGCAGGCCGTCGCCGACGCCGTCCGCGGCGCACAGCCACCGCCTGGTAATCCGGCTCACCGCCATCCAGGACTGCTGGGTCGAGTTCACCAGGCCGCACGGCCAGTTGCTGTTCCAGACCTACGTGACCGGCGGCAGCACCCGGACTTGGCGCTTCCGGCATGCGGTGAGCATGCAGATCGGCAACCCCGGCGGGATCATGCTCACGGTCAATGGCAAGGACCTGGGCCGCCCGGGCTCCTACGGTCAGCCGGTGACGCTCACCTTCGGCCCCGGCCGCAAGCTGCCCCGCACCGCGACCGGTTAGCCAGGGCCGGCAGCGCCGTCCGGCCGTGGCCCAGCCGCGCCCGGCCGGCCCACGGGCGGGGTTACCGTAGTCTTCCGGTGTGCCTTCGAGTCATGCTTCTGGCCCCGGGCGGCGTACCGTCAGCCTGGTCACGCTCGGCTGCGCGCGTAACGAGGTGGACTCCGAGGAACTCGCGGGCCGCCTCGAAGCCGCCGGCTGGACCCTGACCGACCGGGACGACGCCGCCGTGGTGCTGGTCAACACCTGCGGCTTCATCGAGGCCGCGAAGCAGGAGTCGATCGCCGAACTCCTGGACGCGAGTGGCTCCCCGGCGAAGGTCGTGGCGGCGGGCTGCCTGGCCGAACGGTACGGATCTGAGCTCGCCGAGGCCATGCCCGAGGCGCAGGTACTGAGCTTCGACGACTACACCGACATCGGCGCCCGCCTCGACGCGGTCCTCGCGGGCGAGCGCCGGCCCGCGCACGAGCCCCGGGACCGGCGCCGGTTGCTGCCCATCGCGCCGGCCGGGCGGCGCGGGGCTGCGGCGGGCCACATCCCCGGGCACGGCCTCCCCGGCCCTGCCACGGGCATCCCGGAGCTGTCCACGGGCGTTCCCGGCCTGTCGGGCGTTCCTGACCTGCCTCCGGGCGTCGCCCCGGCGTCCGGGCCCCGGGTGCTGCGGCGGCGGCTGGACGGCGGCCCGGTGGCGCCACTCAAGATCGCCTCGGGCTGTGACCGGCGCTGCTCGTTCTGCGCGATACCGGCATTCCGCGGCGCGTTCCTGTCCCGCCCGCCGGCCGACGTGATCGCCGAAGCGCAATGGCTGGCCGGCCAGGGCGTCCGCGAACTGTTCCTGGTCAGCGAGAACTCCACGTCGTACGGCAAGGACCTGGGCAACCTGCGGCTGCTCGACGAACTGCTCCCCGGCCTGGCGGCGGTTCCCGGCATCGCCCGGATCCGGGTCAGCTACCTGCAGCCCGCGGAACTGCGTCCCGGACTCGTCGGCGTGATGACCTCCACCCCCGGTGTCGCGCCCTACTTCGATCTGTCGTTCCAGCACGCCAGCGGCCGGGTGCTGCGGGCGATGCGCAGGTTCGGCGACGGCCCGAGGTTCTGCGCGCTGATCGACCAGATCCGGGAAAGGTGCCCGGAGGCCGGCATCCGGTCCAACTTCATCGTCGGGTTCCCCGGTGAAACGCCCGAGGACGTCGCGGAGCTGGAGAAGTTCCTCACCGAGGCCCGGCTGGACGCCATCGGCATCTTCGGCTACTCCGACGAGGACGGAACCGAGGCCGCCTCCCTGGATGGGCAGGTAGACCCGGCGGAGATCGCCCGCCGGGCCGACGATCTCTCCGACCTCGCCGAGGAACTCATGGCCCAGCGCGCCGCCGACCGGTGCGGCGAGACCGTCGGCGTGCTCATCGAGGAGCCCCTGGAGCCCGGCGCCTACCTGGGCCGGGCTGCACACCAGGCACCCGAGGTGGATGGGGTGACGACGGTGCGGTCAACGGCGCCCCTGGCCGTCGGTGACATCATCAGTGCCGTCGTGGCCGGGTCCGAGGGGGTGGACTTGGTGGCCGAGGCCCGCGTCAGCGCCCCGGCCGGGGCCCTGCCCCGGGCGGGGACCCGGTGACCCGGCGGGGCACCCGCCTCCGGAACCGGCGGGGCACCGGTGGCTGCCGGAGCTGAGCCACCCGCGGCGCAGGCGGCCACGCCGGTGGTCCCGCCTCAGCCTGGGCTGGTCAACCTGGCCAATGTGCTGACCGTGGTCCGCCTGGTGCTGGTCCCCGCAGTGGTCGCCTGCTTGGATGCCGGCGGCACCGGCTGGCGGGTGGCGGCGTTCGCCGCGTTCGCCACCGCGTCGGTCACCGACATGCTGGACGGCCGTATCGCCCGGAGCCGGGGCCTGATCACCGATTTCGGCAAGATTGCCGACCCGATCGCGGACAAGGCGCTGACCGGCGCGGCGCTGGTGACCCTGTCCTACCTCGGCTGGCTCCCGTGGTGGGTGACCGCCTTGATCCTCGCCCGCGAGGTCACCGTGACCGGCCTGCGGTTCTGGGTCATCCGGTACGGCGTGATCGCGGCGAGCCGGGGTGGCAAGCTCAAGACGCTGCTCCAGGTGCTCGCGATCTCGCTATACATGCTGCCCTGGATCCCGGAGTGGCTGCGGGCCGTGGTAATGGCCGCGGCGGTGCTGGTCACCGTGGCCACCGGTGGCGACTACGCGATACGTGCCGCACGGCTGCGCCGCCGGCCGCTGTCCGGCCAGGTCCGCCGGGCGCCCTGACGTGCCGCCGAGGTGCCGGTCGCTTCGGGAGGCATGATGGTCTGCGTGCACTCAGCTGGCGAACTGGCGGCCCGGATCGTAAGCGTCCTGGGGGAGCGGAAGCAGACCCTGGCCACGGCCGAGTCGCTCACCGGCGGCCTGCTCGGCGCGGCCATCACCGCTATCCCGGGTGCCTCCAACGTGTACCGCGGCGGAATCATCGCCTACGCCACCGAACTCAAGGCAGCCCTCCTCGACGTCCCCGGCGGCCTGCTGGCCAGGCACGGCCCGGTGTATCCGGGCGTGGCAGCGGCCATGGCGGCGGGTGCCCGCGACCGGCTCGGTGCCACCTGGGGCCTGGCCACAACGGGTGTGGCCGGCCCTGACCCGGTCGACGGGCTGCCGCCCGGCACCGTGCATATCGCGGCCAGCGCGGGGGCGCCGGCCATCCGGAGCCTGGCCCTGGCCGGCGGGCGGGACAAGGTCCGCCGGGATACCGTCGAGGAGGCACTGAAACTGCTGTGGGAGCAGCTGCGGGAAGATGCTTCCTGATTACAGCGTTACGTCATCAGCGAACACGGCTCCGCCCGGCCTCCCCGAGTGTCGGTGGGGCCAGGTACCGTGGGGACTGCGAGACTCACTCACGAAGGGAGCGCGACATGGTCCTGCTTCGTCACTTGCTCGGTGACGCGCTGCGGCGGCTACGCCTGCGCCAGGGTCGTACCCTCCGTGAGGTGTCCGCCGCCGCCCGGGTGTCCCTGGGTTACCTGTCCGAAGTAGAGCGTGGTCAGAAGGAAGCATCCTCGGAACTGCTCGCGGCGATCTGCGGCGCGCTGGAGACCCCGTTGTCCCAGGTCTTCCGCGAGGTGTCGGACAACTTCGCGTTGGCCGAACTGCAAAGCGAGCCGGTCCTCTCCGGCAGCAGGGAGCCGTCGCTTCTGCCCGCCGAGAACCCAGCGGTCCCGGCATCGGTGCGCCCGTTCAGCGGTGCCGTGCCAGCCGGGCTCAGCCTGGCCGCGCCCGAGCTTGGCGACGGCGTGAAGCTGGGCGACGGGACCGAGCCGGTCATCGGCACCATCAAGCTGCCCGTCGGCCGCAAGGGTGGTTACGACGACGTGGCCCGCCGGATCCGCGACATCACCGACATGGTGCCGGTGTAGCAGCGACGGCTGGGTGTGCTCCTCAGTAATGGAGCTGATTCCCAGCGGGTGGAATGTGGAGCTAGGCCCAGGCGCGTGGGTCGTCGGTGAGTTCGCGGACCCGCTCGGGGAGTTCGCCGGTGACGATGTGCTTCAGGGTGACCTCGTCGAGAATGGCGCGCTCGTTGGCACGCAGGGCGATCCAGACGCTCTGCAGTGGCTCAGCCGCGCCGATGTAGCCCAGGTTCTCCGGGCGCTCCCCGCGCACCCCGACAAGCTG
>Ga0209166_10000693_pt1 | contig 33509 bp, 33 predicted proteins | sample Coa_R1_3_FD_187151 | JGI IMG/M metagenome (GOLD analysis project Ga0209166, IMG submission 187151) | Surface soil microbial communities from Centralia Pennsylvania, which are recovering from an underground coalmine fire - Coalmine... | ecosystem: Environmental > Terrestrial > Soil >...
CCAATAGATATGCTAATGGTCTCGCGTTCATAGACAATGTCCCTTGGCCCCTGAATCTAAGGTTCCTAACCCCAGGCTGCATGGCTGCATCTAATTAGATTATCTCCATAAAGAGTAAGATACTGTTAAATTATCAGAAAAGGCCCCTTATGGTACTGGTATGCTTCTCACGTCGCTGCACCAGGGTGCTGCACCTTTGGTGCCTGTTGCTTATTGGCCCTATGGTCTGGGCTGCCGGGCAACCCGCACAAGGCAGCACCGCCCAAAGTCCATCCACCCAGGCCCAGCCCTCTCAGGCAGAGCAAGACCAGTCTATAGAGACTCTAAAGGTCAACGTAGACGTGGTCAATGTGTACTGCAACGTGAAAGACAAGCACGGCGCATTGATTCCCAACCTCAAGAAAGAAGATTTTGCTCTCACCGAAGACGGCGTCAAGCAAAACATCAAGTATTTCAGCGCTGAGACCGATCAGCCCCTGACCCTGGGAATCCTGATGGATACCAGCGGCAGCATGGGGCAGGTGATTCCTGCCGAAAAAGAAGTAGGCGGCGCCTTCCTGAACCAGGTGCTGACCCCGAAAGACCTGGCTTTTTTCATGACCTTCGATGTTGACGTGAACCTGGAGCAGGATTTCACCTCTTCGGCCCGCGAGCTCAGGCGCGCCATGGAAAAGGCCCGAGTGATCGAGCCGCCCAGCTCGGTCACCATTGCACGAGGGCCGTTTCCCGCCTCCTCGAACCCGCGAAGCACCGCGCTGTATGACGGTATCTACCTTGCCGCCGATGAAAAGCTCTCACGCGAAGTCGGACGCAAAGCCATGATCATCATGACCGATGGCATCGATGAGGGCAGCAAAGTGCGCCTCAACGAAGCGGTGGAGAGCGCCCAAAAAGCCGACGTTATCTGCTACGTGCTTCTGTTTACCGGAGGCATCTACGGCAACCGCGGCGATGGATACATGAAAAAAGTGACAGAAGAGACTGGCGGCCGGGTGTTTCAAATCGGCAGGCCAGAAAACCTGAAGACCGCCTTCGATCAGATCGCCTCTGAGCTGCGCACGCAATACGGCATTGGCTATACCCCCATCAACAATAAGAAAGACGGCACCTTCCGCAAGATCGAAATCCATACCACCGGCAAGGATGGATACAAAGTGCAGGCAAGGCGCGGTTACTACGCGATTCCGCATTCGTAGGAAGTAGCTCTTAGCCTTTAGCTTTTAGCCTTTAGCTCTTAGCTGCACGCATCGGTTATAGCTATAGCCCCTGCGGCATCGCCAGCCATTTTTGTTGGCTATCATCTCGTAATCCTGTTATTTTCTACGCTTCCAATATGCGGCACAACCCTAAGTATTGGGTTGGGGTGCCGGGCTTAAAAGCTAAAAGCTAAGAGCTGTTTTGTCGTCAGGCTGAAAGCTTGATCGTAGTAATCGTCGGCGGCTGCTCCTGCTCAGGAATCTTGCCTGCTTTGCTCACCTTGGCCAATTCTGCATTGAGTTCGGCGCCGATCAGCATGCCAAAGCTGGTCCAGTATAGCCAGACCATCAGGGCCACCGCCGCTCCCAGACTGCCGTAGGTTTTGTTGAAATTTGCGAATGACCGGAAATAAATCCCCAGCAGGTACGACAAGCCAATCCAGGTGCCTACAGCCAGAACTGCTCCCGGCAATGTGGCCAGGAAGCGCTGCTTGACGTTGGGGGCCAGGAAATACAGCGCCTCAACCGCGAGGACCGTAAAACCGACGGCTATGGTCCAGTGAAGATAAGGCCAGATGACCGTATACAGGTGAGAGAGGTGCGTTCGGGCCGCCAGCCACTCGCCAAAGCGTGGTCCAACGATCATCACTCCCAGAGCGCTCAGCAGCAGCCCGCCAATCAGAAATGTGAGCCCAATGGCCAGCGGCCGGGTCTTCCAGAAACGCCGGGTTTCTTCCACGTCGTAGGCCATGTTCAATGCTTCGATCGCCGCGACAAAGCCGCCCGAAGCCGCCCACAGCGTTCCCAGGATGCCTACAGAGAGAAAGGTCCCGCGGTTGGGGGTGACAACATCAGCCAGCACCTTCTTAACGATTCCCATACTGTCAGGGGGAACAAACCGGCTCATCAGGCTCAGGGCCTGGTTGAACAGGTCTGGAACCGGCAGGTAAGCCACCACCGCCGAGAGCAGGATGAGCGACGGGAACAGCGACATCACAAAGTAATAGGAAAGGGCCGCAGCCATCTGCAGCGTATGGTTGCTATTCAGGTCGTTGTACGTGCCCGCCAGCGCAGATTTGAGGTCTGCAAAACGCATTGTTTGGATTAGATGCGAACTTGGCCTGATTCTTTGTCATCCTTCTGGCGGCAATTGTGGTGAAATTGTGAGCAGCCGAACTCTGTCGATTTCTGCGTCTCGGAACGTCGTTTTTATGTAAGCAGGTATGAAGCCGCGCAAGGGACCAATGTTCTCACGCGCGGATCAGGAAAGCCAAGGACATAAAACGATGATCACACGCACTCCGAGGTTCCTTCTCTTCTTTGCCTCGTTGCTTCTGACGGCCGGCGGAATTAGTCACACAGCCGCCTTCTTTAGCCGCACCCTGGCGGCCGTTGCTAAATCCAACCTGACCCTGTTCTATGGAAACAGCTTAAAGTTGCTCTGGCTTGCCGACTCTGCCACCATGTTCATTCTCGCCGCTGTCTTCAGCCTGATTGCGTCCCGGCCCTCTACAGCAACAAGACCCCTGGTGATGTTGCTCGCCTTCATTCCAGCAGTGACCTCTGTTCTTATCTACACGTTTCTTGGAAGTTTCTTTGCGGGACATATCCTGCTGGCAACCGCCACGGTGGTATTTTTCGCAGGTGTGCAGTTTCCGGGAGCCAGAGTGTAAGCAGAAGCAGAGGGTTGAACAGCGGGTCTTAAAGTGCAGCATCGAAGGGGTGGCAGAACCTCGTGCTATCCCCCAATGTGCACCATGGTCCGTGAAGGGGGGACAAAATCCGGCTCGCCGATGTGGTGGCGGGCTTCTTTTTTCTGGATTACGGATTCAATGAAAGCCGCCAATTGCTCGTCGGAGGCGCCGCGCTGCATCAGGCCGGCGAGGTCGTGGTCGAAGAGGGAAAAGAGGCAGGTGCGGATTTTTCCATCGGAGGTGAGGCGCACGCGGCTGCAGTGGCCGCAAAAAGGACGCGACACCGGGGCGATGATCCCGATCTCACCAATGCCATCATCGAAACGGTAGCGGCGCGCGGTCTCGCTGTAGCCGTTGGGGATCTCAACCAGCGGGCGAAATTCTTTCATGCGCTCCAGAATTTCATCGAGCGTGACCACGATCTGCGGCGACCAGACGCGGTCTTCTTCCAGCGGCATGAATTCAATAAAGCGCAGCACCACGCCCTCGTCGCGGGCAAATTTGCCGAAGGCCACGATCTGGTCGTCATTAAATCCGCGCAGCAGGACGCAGTTCACTTTCACGGGATCGAGTCCGGCCTTTTTCGCGGCGCGGATGCCGGCCAGCACATTCTCGAATCCGTTGGGCACGCGCGTAATGCGGGCAAACTTGGCAGCATCCACCGCGTCCATGCTTACGGTCACGCGGCCCAGGCCGGCATCTTTCAGCGGCTGCGCCAGGTCTGCCAGCAGGTGGCCATTGGTGGTGATGGCCGTGTCAATGCCCTCGCCCTTGTGCTCACCGTGCTGAATGCGAAGCTGCGCCACTTCGCGAACGAAATCGGTGAGATGCGGGCGCAGCAAGGGCTCGCCGCCGGTAATGCGGATCTTTTCAATTCCCAGCGCCACGAAAATGCGCGCCAGCCGCAGGTAGTCGGCCAGCGGCAGCTCGGCATAGATCGCGCCTTGGTTGCCGGTGCGGCAATAGACGCACTTGTAGTTGCAGCGGTCGGTGACCGAGATGCGCAGATCGGTGATGGCGCGTCCGAATTTGTCCTTGAGGCGCATTAGGCAGCTTCCAACTTTGTCGAGAAGCTTCTAGCTACTAGCTGTGTCTGGTTATAGGAAAGAAAATCACAGGCAGGACGAGACTCTTATCCGTACACGATGGTTTCCTTTCCAAAAAAATAACGGGAGGCGTAAAGGTTTCCCTTCACACCCTCGGAGTTAAAGCACAGCCCCGCGGCTGGACAAGAACTCACCGCCACCGCAGCCCTGGTATGCCGTAGGCCGCGGCGGTCGGAAACATCTGTTCAATTATAAATGCGCACAAAAGAAGCTGCTAGCTGCTTTGCTTGCGCTTCGTTCTTTCGGAGAATAACTTCAATTTGTAGTGCGCGAGCGCGCCTACGGCGTGGAGCCCTTGGGTTGACGATTGATTTCGCCGAGCAGCCCCTTCATTCGTGTGGCGAGAATGACCTGGCGGATGCGTTGCCTGTCCAGCGGCGGCCACATTTCGCTGATGGTCTTCCACGCATCCTGGCCGTGGCCCCCGTAAAGGTAGTCGAGAGCAATTTCCAGCACCGCGGCCTTGGCGCGCTGCAGTTGAATTTCTTTGGGGTCGCGCGGGTCGCCACTTCCTCCGCCATGCCCGCCGCCTCCCGGCTTGTTGGGATCATCGTTCTCGGTTTTCACCAGGTCTTCGGCCACGCTGCGCGGCAGTCCATCACGCGCCTGGGCAATCTCGCGCTCGTATTCGCTCCAGAACTGCACGCTGACGTCGTAAATGTTGGCGCCTCGCATACGGAAAAACACCAGCGGGGAGGGAGAGTCGGCGTGCGGAAAATTTTCTACCCCATCAAAGGCATTATCGCGCCCCCAGATTTCAATTTTGCCGTCGCCCAGGCGGTCTTCAAAGGTGAGAGGAACGGAGGTCGTGATCTGGCGCAGCAGTCCCGCGGGATCCCCTAACGACACAATGTAATAACTCCAGCAGCACTGGCCCTTCTGCGGATGCGACTCAATCACGGCGTCGGGTTTATCGTCGGCATTAACGTCCTTGCCCGAAACTTGATTGACCGCAAGTTCGTAACCGTAAGTTTCAAACACAGTTTTCTGGTCGGTGGAAGTGATGGTGGCGTGACACTGACCGGCATGGGCATCGTCGGCCGCGGGGGCGAGTTTGGCGGTGTAACCGCCGGGCAAGTCCTGGCTGTATTCACCGTATCCGGCGGAACAGTTACGAACAGCGGCTGAAGCCATCGAAGCCGTAGCAACCAAAAAGACTAGGAAAAACAAGGGTTTCATTGCGGTAACCATTGTAGTCCAGGTAGCTGCCGGAAGTCAGCGGGTGCAGTTGATATTTGCCGTCGCCATCAGTTCAAGCTGTGCAGGCGAACCGCAAGATCCTTCGCCGCACAAAGCGCGGCTCAGGATGACAATTCCCTCGCTGTCCTCACCCTCAGGGTTCTTTCAAATCCTGAGGGCCTGAAGCGCTTGGTCCCGTCTTAGTATCCGACCGATGTGAGTGTATATAATTTTGCCTGGGGCGGAACCCGTTCCCCGGAGAATCCATTGCAAAAGGTTGCGCTCTACGATCCGCAGCGGCGGCCCGCAAACTGGATGCAAATCATCCAGCCAGGCCAGTATGCGGTCTTCCACAAAGACGCGCGTACGGAAATCGAGACCAATTCGGAAGGCGCATACCTGCCCGCCGGCGAGCCCAGCACTTGCCTGATTTTTGATTCACTCGAAGAAGCGAAAAAGTATTGTGAGTTGCGGGTGCAGCAATTCAGCAACTTACGTTGTGAGATTTATGACCATGCCGGGAAAGCCAGGTTACCTGCCGCGGTTGTTCTGAATCCCGCGTTGGCCAAATCTCTGGAAGAAAGTCCTGCCAATAGTAAGCGCAAGATCATAACGGGAATCGCGCTCATGGTACTTAGCGTCCCGCTGTTCTTTTGGGACTGGAAATCCAATTGGGGCCTGATCTTGCCGACTTTGATTGGCCTCAATCTGATCTTTTTCGGCTTCAGGATTGCGTTCTGGGGAATTGGCATGTTAGAGCGGAGCAAAGCGCGGCAATAACCAACCAATCGCTCTTTTTCTAATCCGTGTGGATGTATCTTTCAGCGGAATGCACTTTCAGCGTAATTCGGATCGTGGGAGTTCCACAGTTTTCCAAGTTGTCGTCCTGAACCGCGTTTCGTGCGGAGAAGGATCTGGCGGTTTGCCGGGACAACCACACTGGCGGCGCGAGCGAGATTATTGTTTAGCCGGAATCTTCCGCCGCAGCAACTCGCGGAACTCCTCTGCCTCGCCGGGAGCGAAGGCACGTTTAGGAACGATATTGAAAAGCCTTGGTTGCAGATATAAGAGAAAAACGTTCTTACCTTCATACCATCGGGTAAATAAGTTCCACTTCATCTCACTGCGAGCGACTTCGGTGTTCGAGATGATTCCCTCGTCACTGATCTCCGCGGTACACTCCCGCTTGAGCGCATCAATCTTGTTGTACTGCCAGCGCCACACCAAATTGCTACGACCCAAGAAAAGCAAAGCAAGGAGACCCGAAAAAAGGATGATTGCCGGCCGTACCATGACCCCCATTTCGGAATCGAAAATGGAAAGGGCGATGCTTGCGGCTAGAAAAAAGATGATGATAGTCAGCGAAATTCGATTTCTCCAGCGCCACAATGCTTTGGAAGAAGCATGTGCCCGCTGGGCCTCCCCATATTCTTCTGGCGTAAGGCGATAGGTGATCTTCATATCAGCTACATCCCATCGTAATTTGGCCCGCCGCCGCCCTCGGGCGGCACCCAGGTGATGATCTCGTAGGGGTCCATGATGTCGCAGGTTTTGCAGTGCACGCAGTTCGAGGGGTTCAGATGAATCTGCTTGCCGCTGGGCACATCACCGGCCTCGATCATTTCATAAACATTCGCCGGGCAGAAGTTCTGGCAGGGGTTGCCGAACTCGGTCACGCAGCGCGTGTTGCAGATATTGGTGTCGTGGATTACGAGGTGCGCGGGCTGGTCTTCCTCATGCTTGGTGCCGGAGTGGTAAAGATCGGTCAGCTTATCGAAGGTGAGTTTGCCATCGCCCTTGGCTTTGCCCAGGATGTGGGCGCGCTCGCCGCCATCGACGGGAAGCACGGCCAGATGTTTCATGCGGCTGTGACCGGGGTGCGAGGGATAACGCGCATGCAGGCCGCGTCCGCCCGAGAGCTGTTGCAAGACGGTGTGAAACAGGCCAGGTAACATGCCGTGCTCAAATCCCTGGTGAAAGTTGCGCACATCCCACAGCTCGTCTTTGATCCAACTGCGCTCCACGCTTACCGGATATCGCTGCAACGCAGCCGAAGAAAAATTGACGTTCTTCATCGCCGCAAAGGCGGTCTCGGCCGCCAGCATGCCGCTCTTGATGGCCAGGTGAATGCCCTTGAGGCGCTGCGAGTTGAGGAAGCCGGCCGAGTCGCCGGTGATCATCCATCCATCGCCGGCCAGCGCAGGCAGCGACCACCAGCCGCCATAAGGCAAGGACTTCGCCCCATAGCGGACCATCTTTCCACCCGCCAGCAGCTCTTTCACGAATGGATGCTGCTTGAACTCCTGCAAAACGCGCTGCGGATCAAGACGCGGATCTTCGTAATCGAGGCCGGTGACAAAGCCGAGTGAAACGATGTTGTCTTTGCCGCCGTAAATCCACGCGCCACCATATTCTTTCGTGGTCAGCGGCCAGCCCAGGGTATAGATCACCTCGCCGGCCATGATGCGGCCCGAGGGAACCTCCCACAGTTCTTTTACTCCGACACCGTAGGTCTGGGGATTGCTGTTGCGGTAGAGATCGAGCCTGCCGGCAAGCTGCCTGGTCAGCGATCCCCGCGCGCCCTCGGCCAGCACCGTAATTTTTGCGCGCAGGTCATAGCCGGGCTCGAAATTCGATTTGGGATGTCCGGTCTTGTCCACGCCTTTGTCATCGGTGCGCAGCCCGGTGACGCGGTTACCGTCAAATAACAGCTCGGAGCCGGCGAATCCGGTGAAGATGGTAATGCCCGCCTGCTCTACCTTTTCTCCCAGCCACTTCACGAATTTGTTAATTGAGATGACGTAGTTGCCGTGGTCCTGCAGCGGCGGAGGCGTGAGCGGAAAACGCAGCGCATGTTTTTCCGTGAGGAAGTAAACGCCTTCCTTGTGCACCGTGGCGTCGATTGGCGCTTCATTTTCGAATCCAGGCAGCAGCTCCTGCATGGAACGCGGATCAAGCAGCGCTCCCGACAGGCAGTGCTGGCCGACCTCGCGGGCTTTCTCCAGCACATAAATATTTTCCTTGGAGAGCGGCGTCTTTGGGAAACGCGCGTTGTGAGCGTCAATAAGCTGCGAGAGGCGCAGGGCGCAGGCCATCCCCGCGGGGCCTCCGCCGACGATCACGACATCGGCTTCCATCTGCGGACGCTCAATGCCTTCCAGGGGTTTGCGGAAAACGATCATGGATGGAAATCCTTTCACCCCGCATTCGCGGAGGAAACTGATAAGGATACCGCAAGTGCGGCCACAAACTGCAAGCGTAGGAGAAAAGAGCAAATCAACCGCGTTGATTAAATGTCGGACTTTGGCTGCTGTTCATGCGCGCTTGCTCAATCCGCGCTAGAAGGATTTGGCGAAGAAGTGAGTGGGAGGGCGCCTTTTTCCTGGGGAGAAAATGGAAGGGACGGAGTGAATCGAAAGAATTCCCTGAAGCTGCATGGAACAATACACATCCTCGGGGTCCTTCGACTCGGGCGTTCGCCCTCGCTCAGGATGACAGAACTATGCGGCTACCTGAAACTCGAAACCTGAAACTTGAAACTCGCTACGCTCCCGCTTTTGCCTTCTTCACTTCCTCAATCAGCGGTGGAACAACATCGAACAAATTTCCCACTACGCCGTAGTCCGCGATTTCGAAAATCGGCGCTTCGGCATCTTTATTAATGGCAATTATGGTGCGCGAGCCCTTCATGCCGACAATGTGCTGAATGGCGCCGCTGATGCCAAGGGCGAGGTAGAGTTTGGGTGCGACTGTTTGCCCGGAGCTGCCGACCTGGCGATCCATAGGCAGCCAGCCGGAGTCGCAGATTGGCCTCGAGGCCGCCAGCTCGCCGCCGAGAACGTCGGCGAGTTGTTTGGCGAGATCAATATTCTTCTGCTCTTTAATTCCGCGGCCAACGGAGACGATGATCTCCGCCTGGGTGAGGTCCACCGCCTGCTTGGCCTCTTTGAACCACTCGTGCGGTTTGGTGCGGATGGCGCCCGCATCCACGTTCACACTCACGGTTTCCACGGGAGTAGGCGCAGAGGCGGCCTTGGCTTTGTCGCCACGGAAAGCGCCGTTCTGGAAGGTCGCAAAGTAGGGAGGCTCGCCCGCAAAGCTGACATCGGCGGCAAATTTTCCCTGGAACATCTGGCGGGTGAACAAAAGCCGGCTGCCGTCTTTTTTGTAGCCAATGCAGTCGGGGATCAGGCAGCGCCCCAGCGAGGTGGCAAGCTTGGGGGCAAAGTCGCGCACCTGATAAGTGTGCGGCATCAGGACCAGATGCGGCTTCTTGTCTCCAATGAACTGCTTGAGCGCAGCCGCGAAGCCGTCGGGCGTGTAGTCAGCCAGGGCCGGCGATTCGATGGCATATACCTTCGCTAATTTCTTCCCAGCCAGCTCAGAGGCGGCTGGGCCGATTCCGTTGCCGGCAACAGCGGCTTCCACCTGCCAGCCCATTTCCGCGGCGATGGCTTGCGCGCCGGCAATGGTCTCCCAGGAGACGCGATTCAGTTTTTCCGCATGCTGCTCGGCAACGACCAGAATGGTTTCAGGCATCGTCTTTGGTGTGCGCTCTCCGATTCATTGTGGAACCTACAGCAATCAAAACCAGGCCGGCGATGGTCTGGACGATCTGCCACTTCAAGAAGAAATGAGCGCCATCCCGGACGTCGCGGCCGACAAACAAAGCAATGAACAAATCGAACAGAAGAAAAATCACGCCGATCGTGATCAGCGTCGTTCCCCAATCGTCTTCCGAGGTCGCTTCTTCCTGGAACGCCTGGCGTTCGTATACATCCATCTGATGATAGGTTGGGCTTACGCTTGCTGCCATAAAATCCTCCTTGGATTCAAGGGCTCCGTACTCCTACCACACAAAAGATGCCGTAATCTCTCTTTAAGTTACACAACCCGTGGTTACAAAACCCGAACCTCGTTCCGTAAACGGTCAACCAGCTTTTTGGCAACTTCTGCCGGAGCGCCCTCGAGCATCTCCGTTTTCTTGCTCTTCTGCGGAATGTACAGCTTTTCAATCTTGATCTGGTTGCCTCCCAGCGCCGATTGTACGTCTGAAAGGGCCAATTTCCGCAGGGGTTTGTTCTTAGCTTGTTTGATGCCAATTAAGGTCGCGTAGCGCAGCTTATTTATGCCGGATTGTATGGTCAGAACGGCGGGCAGAGGGATGTCTACATATTGGAAATACCCGGCTTCAAGCTCGCGCTTCACCCGGATGCCGCTCTCCTGCTTCTCGATCTGCATGATGATGGTGGCGTGCGGCCAGCCCAGCAGCTCGGCCAGAATCACTCCGGTCTGGGCATAGCCATAATCATCAGACTGCAGGCCGGTAAAGATGAGATCGAATTGCTCATCTTTGATTGCAGCGGCAAAGGCGCGGGCAATGTTGATTGCGTCGAGACCGACGAAGGCCGGGTCTTCGAGGTGAATCGCCCGATCAGCACCCTTGGCCAGGGCCTCGCGCAGCACTTGCTGCGCCCGCGCCGGCCCGGCCGTGATGACCACGACCTCGCCGCCGTGTTTTTCTTTCTGGCGCAGGCCTTCTTCCAGGGCATAGGCGTCAGGCTCGTTGACCTCGTAGGAAACGTCTTCGCGAATCCAGGCGCCGCTCTCGTTCAGCTTCAAGGGCGCGTCTTTTTGCGGAACTTGCTTCAGGCAGACGAGAATCTTCATGGCTCCTCGATATGCGATCTACAGCCGCCGTCAGGTAGACCGAACAAAAGAGTATAAATGAGCTGAAAGGATTGGGTCATTGAGTCATTGGATAATTGGGTGATTGGGTGATTTTCGATTTACGATTTGTGATTTATGAATTCAAAAAATCGTAAATCGTACTTCACAAATCGTAAATGACTCAATGATCCAATGGCAAAAATGACTCAATCCAAGAACGCCACCGACTGCACTCCGGTAATCTCGAAGCGTTTGCGGCAGCGCATGTTCTTGCACATGGCCATGTCGTCGCGGCGCACCATGTAAGTGCGGGCCTTGGCGAATTTGGCGCGGTCGCGCTCGTCGGCCCGGGACGGGAGCTGGCGCTTCTTGGTGCGCACCAGCCAGTTGATTTCATACTCGGCGGACTGCTTGCAATGCGGACAGTTCAAAGCAGCCGGTTTCTTTTCTTCGCGTTCGTCGTAAAATTCGCGCTCATCCATCAGCAAAATTATTGCATAATCAAAGCATCAGCGGCACAGTATGCCTCAAAAGAAGAAACAGAGGCGTTTCAGCGCGGTGAAGGCGGTCAAGGAATTGGCGCGCGAGCGTGTGGGCACGCCTCCGGCCGTGCGGAGAGAAGAAAGTACGAAGAAGCCGAAAAAAGAAAAGCACAAGCCCACGCTGGGGAAACTGCTGCAAGAGAGTGAATAAATTGCCGGTTGATTTACGATTTATGAAGCACGATTTACGATTTGCTTCGGAACCTGCCAGTGAAAATGCCATCTCAGCACCAGCAATATCGCCGTGGTGAATTCACCATCAGCACCGATCCGGCAAAGCTCGATGCCGCTGCCATCCATGCCTTCCTGAAAGGATCTTACTGGGCGGAAGGCATTCCGTTGCATGTAGTCGAGCGCTCCATCCAGAACTCGCTTTGTTTTGGATTGTATGAAGGCAGCGCTCAGATCGGATTCGCCCGCGTTATCTCTGATCTGGCGACCTATGCTTATCTGGCCGACGTGTATGTTCTGGAAAAATATCGCGGAGTCGGCTTGGCCAAGTGGCTGATGGAGTGCATTCAGCAGCATCCGGAGCTGCAAGGCCTGCGGCGCTGGGGCTTGATTACCCGCGATGCGCATGGATTGTATGAGCAGTTTGGTTTTACCAAACCGGCAAACCCAGAAGGATATATGGAGAAGGTAGTAGTAGGTATTTATAAGAAGTCCTCCTCAGCTTAAGACCAGAAGCTAACCACAAAGGACACAAAGGTGCCACAAAGGGCACAGAGGTCCAAAGCAATTGCTGTTTTTCTATTTTTCATCTCGATAAGGGCGGACGGTAGCGGAGCGTCTGGGTATCGAAGCTGGGCGCGTAATTAGCATCTCCCGAATAGGATGCCTGAATCTGGCGGAAGCCGCCCCTCAGTTGGGAAGTGGTAAAACTTGCCTGACCTGAAGATAAGGGGAAGGTGTCAAGTGGATTCGCCCCGTCGGAAAAGGTAATTTGACCCGTGGGCGTCGGCCCGCTGCCCTGGACCGTGGCGGTGAGAGTTACAGTGGCCCGCAGGCGGGAAGGTACCGAAGGCACCTTGGCAATTTGCAGTGTGGTGGTGCTGGCCGAGAGGGTGCCGGCAGGAGCGAAGCAAGCGTTCCTGCTGTTGGACCACTCTTCTTGCACGGTGTAGCCGGAAAGAGTTGCGTGTATATGGTTGCAGATGTCGCCGATTTCCATGTTGTTAGGGACATCGTACCAGGCGAGTGGCCGGTTAAAGCTCTGCGCTATTCCGACTTCCGTATCTGTGATGCTCTCTGCTAACTCGTGTGACGAAACCGAGGTCAGGTTCTGAAATACTGTGGAGCCGCTTCCGCAACCGGTCCTGCACCCCGGCGCGGAAAGATCGGGCATGACCCCGTAGGGAATTGAGAGATTATTATTGCTATAAGTGCCGTGATAAGCGCAGAAGACTTGGCAACTCAAGGAGCCTTGGAGAGTGATGGTATAGCCCAGCGGAAAATAAACCATGTAGAGCGTATTGACATTGCCAGAGCCATCGGTTGCTGGTGGCGGAAGATTCCCTGCAGTAATTTGCGCCTGCAGCTCAGAGATGATTTGGCTGTCATCGACAGTAGTTCCACTTACAAATGGTGTGATTGTAAAGGGGCCGCTGACGCCGCCACGGCCGATGGTCTGGTTGCTGCCCGGCATTCCATCAAGAAATCCATTTAAGCCCACCGTGTTGTATTCACTGAGCATGTCTATGTAGGGACTGTTGTTAATGGTGCTAAAAAAGCCCTTGATCTGGTTGTGGGTTGTGAAGTCTACGTTCGCTGTCCAGAAGACCACAGCGACTTGTACGTTCGAGATTACTCTGCCGCCGTAATAGTTCAGGTGCGGACCCGACAAGTTCATGATTGCGCCCGAACGTGGTGTTTCTGCCAGGCCTAACGGGACAATGCGTTGCTGAGCGGGTGCAGCGGGAGAAAGCGCAAACAGCGCAAAAGCCACAACCGCGAGTTGAGGGGCGTCGTGCAGGAAGTTGCACGCTAAGAGAGGGCGACCGGAATTTTTACGCATGTAGGTTTCTTCGAGCCGAGGTTTGCCCGGCCGAAATCAAAGCCGAAACAGAGGGAGAAGAGCGATTATAACCCGGTTTTCGCGCTGCTTCCGATAATGAACATCTTTCAATTCATCAGGAGCTTAGACCGGTTTAGTTTTTTCTGTGCCTGAAGAGTAGTGTTGCCCAGACGAGAAACGCAAGATTCCTTCGGCAAACTCAGGACAGGCTCCTTCGCGCCAAAAAACGCGCTCAGGATGGCAAATGCAAACGGTGACGGTGGAACAAGAAGCACAGTAAAAGCTAAAACGGCATAGTCATTTCCAGCTTCCTACATATCCGCGGGAATCTGCCGTAATCCGCGGTAAGTTTTAGCTTTTGCCGGATCCATAGAGTATACCAACTAGTTAACAACTCGCGATCCTCTTGCGCGAGAGCGGTCCGAGATGGGAAAATTAAGAATTGCTCCGACGACAAAGCAGGCGCTGTGGATTGTTTGCGTCCGCCGAGGCGGTGGGGCATCTAAGCAAGTGGAGTCACAAGAAATGCTAACGGCTTCAACAACCCCGTAGATCGGGGCCTTGAACGCAAGGTCAGTGGATCTACTGGAGCCGATAGGTGCTTTCAACATCCCCGTTTCGGGCCTGCATCAAAGGGCGCCGGGACTGAAGGCGGAACAAAATGGCTACAGCAACATCAGCAGTAACGTGCTCGCTTGAAAACTATCTGATGCAGCCCGATCACTCGGTGGATCCGCGTATTGCCGCAGCCCGGGCTGAGTTGGGGCGCAATCTCGTAATCTTGGGCCACCACTACCAGCGCGATGAGGTGATCCGCTCTGCGGATTTCCGGGGTGACTCTTACCGGCTCTCCAAGATCGCCTCTGAAGCCGAGAGCCGCTACATCGTCTTTTGCGGCGTGCACTTCATGGCCGAGAGCGCCGACGTGCTCAGCCGTCCAACCCAAAAAGTTATCTTGCCCGACCTCAATGCCGGCTGCTCGATGGCCGACATGGCCGAGATTGGGCAGGTGGAAGATTGCTGGGAGCAGCTTGTCAGCCTGGGGCTCAGCGACGACGCCGGCCAGGGCATTACGCCTATTACCTACATGAACTCAACCGCGGCCATTAAATCTTTCTGCGGCCAGCGCGGAGGCATGGTTTGCACTTCGTCCAATGCCGCCGGAGCTTTCCATTGGGGCTTCGCCAAAAATCCTAAAGTCCTTTTCCTCCCCGACCAGCATCTGGGCCGCAACACCGCTTACGCCATGGGCATTCCTCGAGAAGACATGGTAGTTTGGGATCCGTATCAGATCATGGGCGGGCAGACGCCTGAGCGCTTGCGGCGCGCGCGTGTGATCCTGTGGAAAGGGCACTGCTCGGTGCATCAGCGTTTCCTGCCGGAGCACGTGGATAATATCCGCCGCGAGTATCCTGGTATTCACGTCATTGCTCATCCCGAATGCCGCTGGGAGGTCTGCCAGAAGGCAGATTCGCTCGGCTCCACCGATAAGATCATCAACACTATCGCCAAGGCACCCGCCGGCAGCAAGTTTGCCGTGGGGACGGAAATTCACCTTGTGAACCGGCTGGCGAAGGAGAATCCGGATAAAATGGTGGCTACGCTCGATAACTCCGGATGCCTGTGCACCACCATGTTTCGCATCTCCCCACAGCATTTATGCTGGGCGCTGGAGAACCTGGTGGAAGGCAACGTGGTCAACCAGATCAAGGTCAACGATAACGATAAATATTGGGCGCGGGTGGCGCTGGACCGTATGCTGGAAATTCAATAAGATTTTGGAACGCTGGAGACGTAGCAAGCTGTGTCTCTACGTGAAATTCTAGAGATTCATAGAATATGACAGATCGAACTTTTACTTTAGAAGAAGCACAAACACTGGTTCCCGTTTTGGAATTTCTGCTGCGCTCCGCCATGGAGGGCAAGAAGTTAATTCAAGATGTTGAGGCCGAACTGCAGGAAACCTGTCACCGCGTCTTTCTCAATGGCGGGACCTTTGTAGACGTAGTGCCGTTGGCCCGCCGCAAAGCCGAACGCGATAAAGCCGTGCAAACCGTCAAAGACTCTCTTGCCGAAATTGATGCCACCGGCGTGCAGGTGAAAGACCTGGATATTGGCCTGCTCGATTTCCCCTGCCTGGTCGAAGACCAGGTCATCCTGCTGTGCTGGAAGCTGGGAGAGCAGAAGATCACCCATTGGCACGGGATGACCGAGGGCTTTCGCGGACGCAAGCCCATTGACGAACGCATCGTGAAGGCCAAAAAAGAAGACAAGCCGAACTAAGCGTATTTACCGCGGAGGCGCCGAGAATTGGGTCATTTGGTCAGCGGATCATTGAATCATTGGGTAATTGCGTAATTTGTAATTGTAATTCGTGGGTTGGCTCAATTACATAATTGATAAATTACTCAATTCTGCAATGACCCAATGATTCAATGACTCGATGACCCAATTCCTCTTTGGGGTTACTTTACCGCTGCCGACTCGGTGGCGACGACGGCTCGCACTACTTTGTTGCGGCCGGCGTCTTTGGCGGCATAGAGAGCGGTATCGGCGGCTTTGACCAGCGCGTCACGCGTGCTGCCATGCTCGGGGAAATCGGCCACGCCGATGCTGACGGTCAAAGGGCGTCCCAATCCGGGAAAGTTAAAATTTTCCACATAGCGACGCAATTTTTCGGCGACCCCCATGGCCTTCTCTCCGGTGGTTTCCGGCAAGAGCACAGCAAACTCTTCGCCGCCGTAACGGCACACGACATCGGCTTTGCGCAGGTGTTTGCTGAAAAGGCCTGCGACCTGGCGCAGCACCTCATCGCCCAGGATGTGGCCAAACTCATCGTTCAAGTTCTTGAAATGGTCAATATCAATCATCAGCATGGCCATGCCGTGCTCGTAGCGAGCAAGGCGGTCAATCTCGGCGATCAGCACTTTTTCCAGGTGGCGCCGGTTGTAGATGCCGGTGAGGCCGTCGGTATCGGCCATGTCCTCGGCTTTCTTGAGGGACTGCGCGTTATGGATGGCATCGGCGCAGATGTCGGCCACCGCCTCGAGGGCGCGAATATCTTCGTCGCGAAAGGAATCAGGGGCCTCATTTTCCAGGGCCAGCACCCCCACTTTCTGGCCGAGCGAGACCAGCGGAATGCAAACCTGCGCCTGGGTTTCTTTGAAACCGGCAATGTATTCCGGATGCGATTTTGCCTGATTGGCTACGATAGTCACGCCCTCTGCCAGTGCGTGTCCGCAGATGCCGGAATTGGGTGGCATCTCGAAGCCTATGGTGACAAGCTCATGGAGTTTCCCTTTATGGGCCCGCAAGACTAATTTTTTGCGTTCCACCGTGAGCAAGATGGCATGGTCCACGGAGAAATATTGCAGCACCAAATCGCAAATCGCCGGCAACAGCGCATCCAGCTTCATGAGGGCGCGGGTTTCCTTGGCGACAGCATTGATGGCCTCGAGCTGCCGGGTACGGAGCTGCTCGCGCGAGTACAGCTCCGCATTCTGGATGGCGATGGAGGCTTGCGTGGAAAAAAGCGTTAGCAGATCAATGGTCTCGCGGTCGAAGCCGTCGACAATGTCCTTTTGGATATCCAGCACGCCCACCACCTCGTCGCGCACAAGCAGCGGAATGGCCAGCTCGGAGCGCGTGCTCTTGAGGGTCTTGGACTTTAGATAGCGATGGTCCTTCTGTACATCGGGCGAATAGATGGGCCGCTTGACCTTGGCGGCGGTGCCGGTGAGTCCGGTTCCCAGCGGGATACGCAGATTCAGCGGGGCTTGCATGCACCCGAAATGATTTCTGACGTACAGCTCCTGGGTCTTCTTGTCCAATAGCAGAATCGTTCCGTTATCCAGATTGAAGTAATCGCGCACCGTGTGGAGAATGCGTTCGAGCACCTCGTCCAGATCAAAAGTCGAGAGTACGATCTGGCTGGCATCGTATAAGATGGCGATTTTCTGCATATCCAGGAAATGGGAGAGTTGAAAAATTGTACAGCGAAAACGGGCCCAATGGTTGTTAATTTGTTAGTTACTTCGGTTAGTTACTTCAGTTAGTTACTTCCGGTCAAGCCACAAAAGCAGGCCATAAATCGCGCTGGATATCAGGCAGTACAGCATTAATCCCAAATCTAAGTGAAAAATCCGGTGCTGCGCCGCCGCCGGCAGATGAGGCCGGAGGACCCAGTAAATTGCAGCCCCCGCCAGCACCGCCGCCAGAGCTTTGAGAAATCGCCGCAGCATGAATTCCAACCTAAGTTTCTAAGGATAGTGTATGGGAGCGCTCTGTAATGCGGGCGAGAACAGGTGAGTGGCTCCGGGTTCTGATAACAGAGAATTGGGAACTATTTTATGCTAATATTAGCTAAGTTGGATTAGCTAGGATATCAATCAATGAAAACTGTAACCATCCATCAGGCCAAAACCAATCTCTCGCGGTTGATTGAGCAGGCCTGCGAAGGCGAAGAGATCGTGATTTCCCGCGGTCCTGACCCAGTGGTGCGGTTAGTGCCAATTGCGGATTCCAAGGGCCGGCGCCAGCCGGGTGCTCTGCGCGGCAAACTGCGCGTTGGACCGGAATTCTTCGAGCCATTGCCAGCCGAGGAGCTGGCAGGCTGGGAGCAGTAAGTGCGGCTATTGCTCGATACCCACACACTGCTTTGGTGGCTGAGTGATGATGCAGGGTTGAGCGCTTCAGCACGCAAGCTGATTGCACGTGCTAACAACACCGTACTGGTAAGCCCAGCCTCGGCGTGGGAGATCGCCATAAAATTTCGTTTAGGCAAGCTACCAGGCGCGGCGGACTTGATAGCTGACTTCGGGGGATATCTCAAGCAGGAACGTTTTGAAAGTCTACCGATCACAGATGACCATGCGGTTCGGGCAGGGCTGCTGCCCGAACCGCATAGAGATCCATTCGATCGTATGCTGATCGCGCAAGCCCAGGCAGAAAACATTCCCATCATCAGCAACGATGCTGCTTTCGACTCTTATAAAGTTCGCCGGGTTTGGTGATGTTTTCCGCGCAGTTGATTGTTTCAAAACAGCAAACGATGCCGGACAAGAAACGCAAGATCCTTCGCGCCAAAAACGGCGCTCAGGATGACAAATGCAAACGGTAACGGTGGAACAAGAAAGCACAGTAAAAATTAAAATGGCATAGTACTTACCGAATACCAATTGAAGTTGAATTCTGAGAACCGAGAACTGAGAACCGAGAACTTCTATAATCCATCTCAGACCTGAGACGGAACCCTGAGAGATGCCCGACCTCACTACACCAGTGCAATACCTGAAAGGCATCGGCCCGCGCATTGCCGATCTGCTGGCCGCCAAGGGCATTCATACCGCCGAAGACCTGCTTTACTATCTGCCGTTTCGTTACGAAGACCGCCTGAATCCGCGCGGCATTTCTGAGCTGCGCGAGGGGGAGATGGCCAGCGTAATTGCTGAAGTCCGCAACTCAGGCCTGTTTCGCACCAAGCGCATGCCCATTTTTCAGATGACGGCCTCGCAGGGCCGCGCCAGCCTTAACTGCATCTGGTTCAACGGGAGCTATCTTAAAGACCGCTTCAAGCCCGGACAAACCGTCGCCCTCTACGGCAGAGTGGAACGCAGCACGTTTGGCAGGGGAGGGCTGCAGATTATCCAGCCCCAGTTTGAGGTTCTGGCTGATCCGGATGACGATGCCGAAGCCCAGGCGGCAAATTCACTCGAGGTCGGCCGCATCGTTCCCATTTACGAATCGGCGGCCGATCGCAAGCTGACGTCAAAATGGTTTCGCCGGATCATTCGCGGCGCACTGGAGCAGGTTGTGCCCGAGGGCTCGTCCCACGGAAATCTGCCTGAAAGCCTGCCCCCGGTCACGCGCGCCCGCATGGCCTTACAGTCGCGAGCAGAGGCATTGTGGGGCGTCCACTGGCCCGAGCCGGAGACAGACTTTTCTAAGTTGCAGGCGGCGCGTACACCGGCGCATCGCAGGTTGATCTTTGAAGAGCTGTTTTTTCTTGAGTTGGGTCTAGAGCGCAAACGCAGAACCTTACGCGCGCAACCGGGAATCGCCTTTGAGATCAATGACCGCGTGCGCGCCGCGTTGAAGCAGATTTTGCCTTTTCATCCTACCGGCGCGCAGAAAAAAGTTCTCAAGGAAATTGCCGAGAACATGCAGCAACCGGTTCCCATGCGCCGTCTGCTGCAAGGCGACGTAGGTTCGGGCAAGACCATCATTGCCCTGCAGGCGGCGATCATCGCCATTGAAAACGGATACCAGGTGGCGCTGATGGCGCCCACCGAGATCCTGGCCACCCAGCATTTCTTGAGCGCTCGCCGCATTCTGGAGCCGGCGGGATACCGCATTGTCCTGCTGACCGGGTCGCTGGAAGAAGAGCGCAAGCGCGATACCCGCCGCCACATTGCTCGCGGCGACGTGCAGCTTGTGATCGGGACGCATGCGCTGATCGAGGAAAAGGTAGAGTTTCCCAAAATGGGATTGGTGATCGTGGATGAACAACACCGCTTCGGCGTGCTGCAGCGCTTCAAGCTGATGAAGAAATCCCCGGAGAACGCTGCTGAAAGACATGACGCCGAGCCGGATACCCTGGTCATGACGGCCACCCCGATTCCGCGCACCCTGGCGCTTACGCTCTACGGCGATCTGGATATCAGCATCCTCGATGAGCTTCCGCCCGGGCGCTCGCCCATCGTTACCCGGCGGGTTTCTGACGAGCGCTCTGCGGAGGTCTGGGCTTTTCTACGGAAACAGGTTGCCGCCGGGCGGCAGGCTTACGTCGTCTATCCGGTGATCGAGGAGAGCGAAACCCTCGACGTCAAGGCGGCAACCAAAATGTATAACGAGCTCAGCAAGCGCATTCTTCCCGATTTGCGCATCGGCCTGCTGCACGGACGGCTCGACGCTGACGAAAAAGATGCGGTCATGCGCCGCTTCCAGCGCGGGGAACTCGATGTGCTGGTGGCCACCACGGTTATCGAAGTCGGCGTGGATGTCCCCAACGCGAACCTGATGATTATCGAACACGCGGAGCGCTTCGGCTTATCGCAGCTCCATCAACTGCGCGGACGCATTGGCCGCGGCCCGGCCAAATCGTTCTGCGTTCTGATGACCGGGGGGAAAGTTACCGAAGAAGCCGAGCAGCGCCTCGATGCCATGGTGCGCACCACCAACGGCTTCGAGATCGCCGAGCTCGACCTGCAACTGCGCGGCCCGGGTGAATTTTTTGGGACTCGCCAGGCGGGAATGCCCAGCTTCCGTGTGGCTAACCTGCTGCGCGACCGCGATATTCTGGAAGAGGCCAAACGCGAGGCCGCTCTGGTGGCCTCCGCTCCCAATGCCGAGGTCACGGCTGAAGAGCTTTCCCGAACTCTGCATTATCTGCAAACCCACTGGCAGAGAAGGTATGGATTAATCGAGGCGGGATGAAAAAAGTTTCAAGTTTCAAGTTTCGAGTTTCAGGTTTCAAGTTGGAGTAGCGCCGGCATTCGCCGGCTGTCGTGCGGCATATTGCCCACGTATTCTGTAAATCCGTGTTAATACGCGGCGAATATTTGAAGCGGCATAACTGAGCGGTTCGAATGCAGCAATACACTTGAAACTTGAAACTTGAAACTGGAAACTATGAAGGTGAATATAAAGAGCAAATCCGATCTCTACCGCCTGCTTCCTTCGCTGGACGAAATTCTCCACGATCTGGCCGAAGCCACGCGCACCGAAGGCCACGCTGCCGTTGCCGACGCTGCCCGCAGCGTTCTTGCTAAGCTGCGTGCTGAAATATCTTCTGGTCATCTCGACAGCAAAAGCGTCGAAGTGGCGGTGCAGGGAATTCCTCAGGCGATAGAGCGAGAGCTGCGGCAGTCGCTGCGGCCTTCGTTGCGTCCGGTAATTAATGCCACCGGAGTCATCCTGCATACCAACCTGGGCCGCGCGCCGCTGGGCGAGGCCGTGCTGCAGAGAATACGAGAAATCGCCACGGGTTACTCCAACCTTGAATTCGATATTGAACATGGCGAGCGCGGCAAGCGCGATTCGCATACCGATAAGTTATTCGCCAAGCTTTTTGCTCAGCAACTAGGCGACGCTGCCGGTGGGCTTTCCACCGTTGTGGTCAACAACAACGCGGCCGCGGTTTTGCTGGCGCTCAACACCCTGGGCGAGGGCGGTGAGGCGGTGGTATCGCGCGGAGAGCTGGTGGAAATTGGCGGCAGCTTCCGCATTCCCGACATCATGGCCAAGGCGGGCGCTGCGTTGCGCGAGGTGGGAACTACGAACCGCACCCGCATCTCCGACTACGAGCGCGCCATCAGCGAGAAGACGCGTCTGCTGCTGCGCGTGCATCGCTCCAACTTCGCCATGGTGGGTTTCACCGAGCAGCCGGCCTTGGCGGAGCTGGTTGCGCTGGGCCGAAAGCACAAGCTTCCCGTTTTGGAAGATTTAGGCAGCGGGGCGCTGTTCGATCTGCGCAGCATCGGAGTTGGGGGCGAGCCGGGCGTAACCGACAGTTTGCGCGCCGGAGTGGATATTGTGACCTACAGTGGCGACAAGCTGCTGGGCGGACCGCAGGCGGGAATCTTGAGCGGGAAAAAAGAGCTGATCGCACGCATTCGCCAGAATCCGCTCTTCCGGGTGTTGCGCGTGGACAAACTCACCTATGCCGGGCTGGAAGCTACACTGCTGGCCTACATTCGTAACGACAGCTCGGCGATCCCCGCGCTGCGTATGATGCATCTCCCGGCGGATGCGCTTCGGCAGCGGGTGGCGGAGGTTCAAAAATCCCTCGCCGTTGCCGCCAGCTTGAAAATCGAAATTGTTACTGGCGAGTCGGTCATCGGCGGCGGAGCTGCTCCGCAAGCCACCCTGCCAACCTGGCTACTCGCGCTTACCTCTCAACGATTGAGTGCGGATGCCTTAGCCGGCCGCCTGCGCGCCGCCGAACCCGTGCCTATTATTGCGCGCGTGGAGGAGGGAAGAGTGCTGCTCGACCTGCGCACCGTTTTCCCGGAACAGGATTCTCTCATCGTGCAGGCGTTGTCGGCGATTGATTCCTTGTAAACCCTGGACGATAGTCGGCTTTGTCATTTCGAGAAGCGAAGCTACGAGGAATCCCTCTACTTTTGAATAATTTATGGGGAAAACAAAGCCGTGACGCGGTGACACAATGACCCTCTACACCATCGGCCACTCCACGCGTCCGCTCGATGAATTTCTTAAAATTCTGCACGCGCACTCCATCGCGACTCTGATGGATATCCGCGCTTTTCCCATGTCTCGCCGCATGCCTTACTTCAACCGCGAATCATTGCAGGAGTCTTTGCAAAAAGAAAACATTGAGTATGTCTGGATGAAAGAGCTTGGCGGCCGGCGCAAGAAGCTGCGTGACGATTCACCTAACGTTGCCTTGCGTAACGAATCTTTCCGCAATTACGCCGACTACATGCTCACGCCTGAGTTCCAGCAAGCTGCGCAACGTGTCTCCCAATTTGCTCAACGCGCTCCCACCGCCATCATGTGCGCGGAGAAGGTGTTCTTTCACTGCCACCGTATGCTGGTTTCCGATTATTTCACGCTGCACGGAACCGAAGTTCTGCACATTCAAGACGCGACTCCGCCGCGTCCGCATGTGGTTACGAAAGAGGCGCGTCTCATCGAAGGCCAGGTAATTTACCGCGGAGACATGCTGTTCTAGAACGGTACTCGTATAGAATCATGGGTTATGTCCACGGTTGAGCTGCAACAGGTGCGCAAGAGCTACAACCGCGTTGTGGCTGTGGACGACCTTTCTTTCACCATTGCCCCAGGCACGATCTTCGGGCTCCTGGGGCCGAATGGCGCGGGCAAGACCAGCACCATCCGCATGATGATCGGCATCACCCTGCCCGATTCAGGCGTGGTACGGCTGTTCGGCTCGCCGTTTTGCCGCAAGCACCTGCAGCGCGTCGGCTACCTGCCGGAAGAGCGCGGCCTATATAAGAAGATGAAGGTCAACGAGCACCTGGTGTTGCTGGGAAGGTTGCATGGATTGAGCGCCGCCGAAGCTTCCAGGCGCGTCCATCAGTGGTGCGAGCGCCTGGAGATTGCGGAAAAGCTGGAGAAGAAAGTAGAAGAGCTTTCCAAGGGCATGCAGCAGAAAATCCAGTTCATTGCTGCGCTGCTGCACGATCCTGATTTCATCATCATGGATGAGCCTTTCAGCGGGCTCGACCCGGTCAACACCGTGCTGCTGAAAGATGTTCTGCTGGAAATGAAGCGCGCCGGCAAAACCATTCTGTTCTCCACGCACCAGATGGAGCAGGTGGAGCGCCTGTGCGACTCGATTACGCTCATTGATGGCGGCCGCGCGGTGCTGCAGGGCGACCTAAGGCAGATCAAGTCGCGTTACGGACGCAACAACGTGCACATCGAATATGAAGGCAACGGCGATTTTCTGCAAAAGAATGCGCTGGTCGGCTCCTATAACAATTTTGGAAATTATGTGGAAGTCCGTCTTGCCCCCGGGGCCGATGCACAGGAATTGCTGCGCTCGGTGGCGGCGCATTCGCGCGTGAACAAGTTCGAACTGGTCGAGCCATCGCTGGAACAGATCTTTATCGAGGTAGTGGGGAAAAATAATGCCTGAAACCCTGCGCAATATCGGGCTGATTATTCGCCGCGAGTACCTGCAACGCCTGCGCACCCGCGCTTTTTGGGTCATGACCTTTCTCATCCCCGCCATGATGGCCGGCTTCACGCTGCTGCCTTCCAAGCTGATGACCATGAAGGTCGGCGGCCTGAAGCGGATCACCGTTGTTTCTGACGATGCGCAATTGACGGAAGGTTTCAAAGAACAATTCGCTGCCAAGGGTAGCGCTGGTAGCGAGCAATACATGGTGGAACCCGATTCCATCGCTACCGATGCCGAGCTGCAACGCCTGAAGACCGAAGTTGCCAATAAGAAACTCGACGGCTTTGTCTGGCTCACGAAAGATGCGGTGACAAGCGGCAAGGTAAATTTCTATACGCGATCGACCGCTGATTTTGAAATGCAGGAGCGTCTGAGCCAGGCACTTTTCCGCGCTGTGGTGCGCCAGCGTGTGTTGAGCAGTGGCGCCACCCATGTAGACCTGGATAACCTGCTGAAGCGGGTACAACTTGACGCGGTTCCGGTCGAAGCGGGCAAATCAACCGGCATAGCGTTATTTTTCACCACCCTGCTGCTGGTGATGGTGCTCTATATGACAGTGATCGTGCACGGCGTCGCCGTGATGCGCTCTGTTCTCGAAGAAAAAACTTCGCGCGTGATGGAAGTGATGTTGGCAACGGTCACGCCCAAAGAGCTGATGGCCGGCAAGATGATCGGTGTGGGCGCAGTGGGGCTTACACAAATTGCCGTCTGGGCGATGGTAGCGCTCCTACTCAAAGGTTTTGCAATGGCCCAAGCCAGCGCTATGGGCGAAAGTGTGCATCTCTCGCTGACTTTGGGCATCTACTTCACCATTTTTTATGTGCTCGGATTCATGCTCTACAGTTCGATGTCCGCGGCGCTGGGGGCCATGGTCAACTCTGACGAAGAGGCGCAGCAACTCAGCTTCGTGGTCGTGATGCCCATCGTGATTGCGGTCATGTTCATGATGTTCATCTTTCGGGCGCCCAGCGCACCGCTTTCAGTAGTGCTTTCCCTCATACCCTTTTTCGCTCCCATCCTTATGTTCATGCGGATCATGGTAGAGCAGCCGCCCATGTGGCAAATTGCGCTGTGCATTGCGTTGATGGTGGCTACAATCTATGTGGTGGTGAACATCAGCGCGCGCATCTATCGCGTCGGGATTCTCATGTACGGAAAGCGGCCTACGCTGCCCGAGATCATAAAATGGGTGAAGTACGCCTGAGGTAACGTGGCCACCCAATCCACAGCCATTGCCGACGAGAGCACCCGGAGAAGATTCACGCTGCGCCAGCGCCTCCTGCTCTGGCTCATCAGTTGGTGCGGATATCTTGCCATCCGCCTGATCGGCCCCACGTTGCGTTACCACGTTTCTTATGAAGAAGGCGCAATTGCGCAGGAAGGTGTCTTCCCGGGAATTTACGTCTTCTGGCATCGCTGCGTCTTTCCCGCCGGCTATCGTTACCGCAATCGTGATATCGCGGTGATGACCAGCCGCAGCTTTGATGGCGAATACATCGCGCGCACCATCGAGAAGCTGGGCTTCCGCGCCGTGCGCGGCTCCAGCAATCGCGGAGGCGCCTCGGCTCTGCTGTCCATGCACTCCGAGCTGGAGGCCGGCCGCGGCGTGGCATTCACGATTGACGGTCCGCGCGGCCCGCGTTATGTCGCCAAGCCCGGCCCCGTGCTTCTGGCCCGCAACACGCAGCTTCCGCTGACTGCTTTTTATCTTGCCGTGGAGCGCGCATGGGTGCTCAATACCTGGGACGCCTTCGTGCTGCCCAAACCTTTTTCCCAGGTTGAAGTGCGCATAAGCAAGATCATCCATGTGCCTCCCGATGCTTCGCTCGACGAATATCAAGCCATCATGCAATCGGCGCTGGAACGGGTTACAGAATACGCAGAAAATCAATTTGCAGATAAAACGAAAAAATGAGGGCCCGTCCGCTGAAATTTCCGTTTTACCGTCAAACTATTTTGAGTACTGAGTACTGAGTACTGAGTACTGAGAACTGAGTACTGAGAACCGAGAACTGAGAACCGAGAACTGAAGCTAAATGCTCGTCTCCGATTTCAACTACCATCTGCCGGAAGAGCTGATCGCACAGCAGCCACTGGCTGACCGGGCCGGCGCGCGTATGTTGCATCTTGATCGGATTTCTGGGCAATGGAAGGACCGCAGCTTTCGCGAGCTATCCGATATGCTGCGTCCTGCGGATTTGCTGGTTTTCAACAACACCAAAGTTTTTCCCGCCCGGCTCTACGGCCACCGAGCTGGACTGTGTTCGCAACCGCTAAGCCCGCGTAATCCGGCGTCGAAGGAATTTTTGCAGGGGAAAGTCGAAATCTTGCTGACGAGGCAGCTTTCGCCGGATCCGGCTTCTGTTTCATTCTGGGAGTGGCAGGCGCTGGTGAAGCCGGGAAGAAAGATCGGAGTCGGCGAGAAGATTCATTTCGACCAGTCACTGGAAGCCGAGGTGATTGCCCGCGGCGAATTAGGCGAAAGAACGTTACGCTTTACGCCGGTCGATAATTTTTTTGCAGTGCTGGAAAAGATTGGCCACATACCGCTGCCGCCATACATCTCCCGCACCGACAGCGCGACAGACCGCGACCGCTACCAGACCGTCTATGCCCGTGAGCGCGGCTCGGTGGCCGCTCCCACAGCAGGATTGCACTTCACTCCTGAGATACTTGAGCGCATCCGCGCTCGCGGCATTGAGACTGCTGAGATTACGTTACATGTGGGCCTGGGAACATTTCAGCCCATCCACACCGACCGTGTGGAAGACCACAAGATGCACCGCGAAAGGTTTTCCATCTCGAGCGAAGCCGCGCAGAAAATCAGCTCTGCTCTGGCCTCCGCAAGACGCATCGTCGCCGTGGGCACAACCACAGTCCGGACCTTGGAATGTTGCGCAGCTCAGGTTGCACAAGACCAGCCTCTGCGCCTCGAACCGCACTCCGGAGAGGCCGAGTTGTTTATCTATCCCGGATTTCAGTTCCGCGTGGTCCAGGCGTTGCTCACCAACTTCCACCTGCCGCAGTCCACGCTGCTCATGCTGGTGAGCGCATTCGCCGGCCGCGAACGTGTTTTGGCTGCGTACGAGCATGCGGTCGAGCAGCGATACCGCTTTTTTTCCTATGGAGATTGCATGTTGATTGAGTAATCGCAAAATGACTCAATGATCCGATGACCCAATGAATCAATCCCCCCGCTCCTGTTAAACTTTTATTTGCCCGTGACTTCTCCCGCTCCAACCAAGCCCCCGGTCTTCCTGATTGACGCCATGTCATTCATCTTCCGCGCCTATCACGCCATGGCCCGGCAGAGGCCTATGTCCACAAAGACCGGCGTTCCTACCGCGGCGACCTATGTTTTCGTCAACATGCTGCGCAAGCTGCGCGCCGATTTTTCGCCGCAATATTTGGCTGCTGTCTTTGACGTGGCTGGCCCCACCTTTCGCGATGAAAAAGGCGGAGCGGTGGCCTCCATCCGCAAGTTCGACATCAAGACCCAGACCTTCAAAGAAGAAGCCTACGGAGGCTACAAGGCCAACCGCGCCGAGATGCCGCCCGACCTGGCGCAGCAGTTGCCGTATATACGGCGCGCGCTCGAGGCCTATCGCATTCCCATTTTGGAGCTGTCGGGGTTTGAGGCCGATGACGTGATTGGCACCCTGGCCGGCAAAGCCGCGGCCGTCAGCCATCCGGTTTTTGTCGTCTCCAGCGACAAAGACATGCTGCAGCTCGTCACCGATAAAATCTGCGTGCTCAACCCGCCCAAAGACAACCTGATCTGCGATGCCGCTAAAGTCGAAGAAATCCTGGGAGTGCGCCCCGAGCAGGTCATTGACGTAATGGCTCTGCGCGGCGATGCCATCGATAACATCCCGGGCGCTCCGGGAATCGGAGACAAGGGTTCGGTTGAGATTATCCGCCGCTTCGGAACCCTGGATAACGCCCTTGATCACGCCGCCGAAGTTGAGAAAAAGACCTACCGTGAATCGCTGCTGAACCATCGCGACCAGATCCTCTACAGCAAGCAGCAGGTGACCATTGATAATAATGTTCCCGTAGAGTTGAACCTTGATGCCATGGTCGCGCGCGAGCCCGACGCCGAAGCCTGCCGCAAGCTCTTTACCGAATTGGAGTTCACCACCCTGATTGGTGAAGTGGCCGCGCCCACCGCCGATTGGGGCGAAACTCACTATGAGAAGACCGATTCGGCCGAAGAAATCGAAAAGCTGCTGAAGAAGCTGAAGCAGGGAACTTCGCTTGGGGTTGCGTTGCAGGCCCCTCAGACGGAAGACAGTGAGGAGGAAGACGAACCGGAATTGAATGGTCCGGAAGAAACCGGAGATCTGTTATTTGACGCTCCCTCCCCGGTTACGGCTAAAGCTGCCGCTGTTTCCACGGTCGCTATTTCGGCGCTGCCGGGCGAGGCGCTGGCCATCGAGTTCGGTTCTAATGCCGCAGCGCGCGCGCTTTCTGCTGCGCTAGAAGACCCGGCTGTTCCCAAGGCGATCCACGACTCTAAAGCTGCCATGCGGCTGCTGATGTCGTCAGGCAGCGCGCTCTCTGGCGTCAACGATGATCTGCAGATTTACTCTTATTTGCTGAATCCCACGTACTCTTCTCATCGCCTGGCTGAGATTTCCTTGCGCTGCTTCAACCATAAGCTCTCAGGAGAAATTGCAGAGGCCGCCGACGTTACCGCGCGCCTGGCCGCCGATCTGCGCCGCGAGGTCGAGCAGGCTGGATTGATGAAGGTTTACCACGAGCTGGATCTGCCGCTGGTGCCCGTGCTGGCGCGCATGGAAGAGGCTGGGGTAAAGATTGACAGCAAAGTTCTGGCCGAGATGTCATCGCGCCTGGAACGGGAATGCGGCGCCAAAGCAAAACAAATCCATGAACTCGCCGGAGTTGAGTTCAACATCAATTCTCCCAAGCAACTGGGGGATGTTCTATTTAACAAGCTGAACCTGCCCAAGCCGGTCAAGTACGGCAAGGGCAAAATGATCTCTACTGCGGTTGATGTGATGGAAGAGCTTGCGCTTACCCATGAGGTTCCCAAATTGGTGCTGGAGTACCGGCAACTCTCCAAACTCAAGTCCACGTATGTGGATGCGTTGCCTGTGCTGCTCCATCACAGTACGGGCCGTTTGCATACGACTTTTAATCAAACCGGCACCGCGACCGGGCGCCTCTCCTCCACCAATCCCAATCTGCAGAATATTCCCATCCGCACCGAGCTGGGGCGCGAGATCCGCGCCGCGTTTATCGCCGAAGAGGGCAACGTGCTCATGGCCGCGGATTACTCGCAGATTGAGCTGCGCCTGCTGGCCCATTTTTCCGAAGACGAGTTGCTGGTAGAAGCCTTCCGCCGTGGGGACGACATTCATGCGCTCACGGCGGCTCAGGTGTTCGGCGTGCCTCCCATGCTGATTGACGCCGAGCACCGCCGCCGCGCCAAGGCCGTGAACTTCGGCATTGTCTATGGCCTGTCGCCGTTCGGCCTGGCGCAGCAATTAGGCATTGAGCAACGCGAGGCAAAAAAATTTATTGATGCCTATTTTGAAAAGTACAAAGGCGTACGCAAGTTCATTGACTCCACGCTCGATCAGGCCCGCCGCGACCAGTCGGTGAAGACGATGTTCGGCCGCGTGCGGCCCATCCCTGACATCCAGAGCAGGAATCCCAACATGCGCGGCTTCGCCGAGCGCACCGCCGTGAATACGCCCCTGCAGGGCACCGCCGCCGACCTGATCAAAATTGCCATGATCCGCATTGATGGGGAATTACAAAAGCATAAGCTGAAATCCAGAATGACCTTGCAGGTCCATGACGAGCTGGTCTTCGAAGTCCCCGAAGCCGAGGTCGAGCCCGTGCAGGCCATGGTCAAAGCGCAGATGGAAAACGTCTATGCTTTGCGCGTGCCCCTGCTGGTAGAAGTGGGCGTTGGCAAGAACTGGCGGGACCTGGAGTTTGACGAATAGCTTCTTGATTCTGCGTAGAGACGTAGCTTGCTACGTCTCTGCTCGCGGGGCAATTTAATCTCGGGACGCACCATCCGCTAAACGTTCCTGGATCTTCCGTTCTTCCCTAATTTCCCGCAACATTCGGTCATGACGGATTCGCCCGATGCGCCGGGCGCGCAGCGGCGCCTTGAGGAACGTCCGGTAGAAAGACCAGAGCGGCACTACCAGGCCGGCAGCGAACAGCAGCATCAGGAACAATTGCAGCACCGCCATGCTGTCAAACACCGTGATCTTGATGATGAGCTCGGGCGCGATCAGCAGGCACACCACTATGAAGATGAAGAATGCTTCTTGCGGCTTCGGCCATTTGAAGGTTGCAGGCATCACGCTCCCAACGCCGTTTGCAGCGCCGTGGCAATTGCATCAGTCCACTTTTTCATCTTCTCTTCCGACTCCGCTTCTACCATCACGCGCGCCAGCGCCTCGGTGCCGGAGTAGCGTACCACCACGCGGCCGTTACCCTGCAAGTCGCTTTCCGCCTGGGCGATGGACCTGGCAACTTCCGGAACTTCAGAGAACGGTTTCTTCTCGCGCACGCGCACGTTCTTGATGGTTTGAGGAAAAACTTTCAGGTCGGCAACCAGCTCAGCCAAGGTCTTGCCACTGTTGGCGATGATCTCGATCACGCGCAGCGCGGTCAGCAGACCGTCGCCGGTGGTGGCATCGCCATCGCGGAAGATGATGTGGCCTGATTGTTCCCCGCCCAGCACGGCCCCGCTTCTGAGCATCTCTTCCAGGACATATTTATCGCCTACCGGCGCCCGCAACATCTGGATGCCGGCGCGCTGCAGCGCAATCTCCAGTCCCATATTCGACATCGTGGTGGCCACAACTACGTTGCCGGTGAGCTTGCCTTGCGATTGCATGTGGCGGGCGGTCAGTAGAAGTACGGCATCGCCGTTGACCACGTTGCCGTGATGGTCGGCAAACAAGGAGCGATCGGCATCGCCATCAAAGGTGACCCCCAGTTCGGCATTCTCCTCGAGGACCTCGCGCGCCACCAGCTCCGGATGCAGCGCCCCACAGCCTTCATTGATGTTGCGTCCATCGGGCGTGTGGTGAATGAAAATCGCATCGCACCCGGCGGCCCCAAAAACTTCGGTGGCAATCTGGCTGGCAGCGCCGTTGGCGCTATCGAAGACTACTTTCATGCGCCGGGTCTTCTCGTGCATTTTCCGGTTGATCTGGCGGAGGTTGACCTGCTGCTTCAGCCAATCTACATAAGAGGTATGCAATCCTGCGGCGTCTTGCAGGGCTGAAGCGATGGGCGCGGCGGGACTTGGTTTTTCGATCAGCGCAAAGATTTCGCCCTCGATTTCGAGTTCCGCACTGTCTGAGAGTTTGTAGCCATCGTGTCCGAAGATCTTGATGCCGTTGTCGGTCCAGGGATTATGCGAAGCTGAAATCACAATGCCGGCGTCGAACGCTTGCGTGCGGGCCAGGAAGGCGACGCCCGGGGTGGTGATGACCCCCGCATTCTTTGCCGGCACACCCGAGTGGGCGAGGCCGGCGGCAACGCACTCGGCGATCCAGCGGCTGGATTCGCGCGTGTCTTCGCCAATGACCACTTGCGCCCGTTTATTTTTCTGGATCAGGTAATGGCCCAGCGCCTGTCCGATGATGGTTGTGGTTTTACGATCCAGGGGATACTGGCCCGCGACGCCGCGAATGCCGTCCGTGCCAAAAAGTTTTCGCTTATCAGCGCTCATATTGAAGGGTCAATGAAGAATGAAGACAGAAACATTGTAATAGAAGCGGCAAAGGGCGCGGCCAGCGCAACCAAAGGATGAAATGAAATAGAAATCCGCGCCATCCGCGGTGAGCTTTGCCTTACCCTTTCTTCACCACCGCGCCAAACGTTCCCTTGGCGACGCGGGCCGTGATCTCGTCTCCCGGCTTCACCTGCGCCGGATCTTTGACCAGCTTGCCCGAGGCGTCAAATATCAACGCATAACCGCGATCGAGAATTTTCACCGGCGAAAGAGATTCCAGGTGGACAACGGCTTCTCCCAGTTGCCCCGCCCGGCGCAAGAGAAAATTTCGCATGGCAGAGTGCAGGGGTGCGCTGTGCGCGTCAATTTCGCGGCGCATGCCGCTGAGCACGCGGCGCAAATCGAAGTGCCGCAGGCGCGTGGCGGCAACTTCAAGGCGGCGGCGCTTGTGCTGCGCTTGCGACTCGTAGGCCCGGCTGAGGCGGTAGGCAAGGTCATCGAGCCGCTGCTGCCGCCGCCGGATCACATCGCGGATCGTCGCCATGGCGCCGTGTTGCGCCAACTCATTCAGCGCCTGCCGCGCCAGCATCAGTTGATAACGCACGCCACGGCTGAGCCGCTGGCGCAGGCCGCCGATAGTGTCTTCCAGCTCGTTCCGCGATTGGATCACCAGCTCGGCCGCGGCCGACGGAGTGGGCGCGCGCAGGTCGGCAACGAAATCGGCGATGGTGAAATCGGTCTCATGTCCGATGGCCGAGATCACCGGCACATGCGAGCCCGCAATGGTGCGCGCCAGGGCCTCGTCATTGAATGCGGCCAGGTCTTCCATCGATCCGCCGCCGCGGGCGACGATGATGACGTCAACATCTTTGATGCGGTTGAAATATTTGATTCCCGCGCCTACTTCCGCCGCCGCAGCTTCTCCCTGCACCTGCGCCGGATAGATGACTACATTGACGCCCACGTGCCGCCGCCGCAGGATATTCAGGATGTCCTGCACCGCCGCGCCGCGCGGGGAAGTAACCACACCAATCCGCTTGGGCAGCGCCGGGACCGGCTTCTTGCGCTCCTGGTCGAACAACCCTTCGGCCTGCAGCTTGGCTTTAAGCTGCTCGAAGGCGATCTGCAGCGCGCCCGCGCCCTTGGGCTCCAGGTATTCGGCGGAAAGTTGCAGCTCGCCACGCGCTTCGTAGATGGTGACGCGCCCGCGGGCCAGCACATGCAATCCATTTTCTGGACGAAAGCGCAGCAGCCGCGCCTGCGTGCGGAACATCACCACCCGCAACTGGGCGTCATCATCTTTTAAGGTGAAATAAAGGTGGCCCGACTCCGCTGGACGAAAATTGGAAATCTCTCCCTCCACCCAGATGTCGCCATACTCGCGCTCCACCTGGGTGCGCGCGCTCGACATTAACGTGCGCGGAGTCCAGATGCGCCGCGCCGCGGCGGGCGACTGGAAGGTAAAACCAAGCTGTCCGGATTGCTCCATCTCTGCCATGCAACATAGAGTTTATCTTTTCCGTGGCCGATCACGGACAAGATCAGCGACGGCAGGATGCTGAAGTAAGGGGGGTGGGGGGGTTACTAAGTAACCTTCTGAGCCCCGCAAAACGGCGGACCGCGTTGTGTCTACCGGAGATAATCGATCCCGGAGGCGGCATTCCCTGGAATTTCCAAAGTAGCAGCAACCTGCTAATCTCGCTGCGC
>Ga0209166_10000694_pt1 | contig 33479 bp, 27 predicted proteins | sample Coa_R1_3_FD_187151 | JGI IMG/M metagenome (GOLD analysis project Ga0209166, IMG submission 187151) | Surface soil microbial communities from Centralia Pennsylvania, which are recovering from an underground coalmine fire - Coalmine... | ecosystem: Environmental > Terrestrial > Soil >...
GGGACTCGCGAAGTGGCCAGTTTACTCCGCTGCGGACGGATGGTCATTCATAGTGCTCAACGCCCAGCCGACAGCGCAGAAAGACCATCTGCGGGATCGGTATCTATTTCTGACGAGCGCGTTGGGAAAATAATCTATTACGCCCGGTTCTTGGCGAACTCGCTGCGATGGCGGCTGTAGAAGATATAAATCAGCAGCCCGAGCACCAGCCACACGATGAAACGCAGCCACGTGATCACCGTGAGTCCCGTCATGAGGCCACCGCAGAGAATGATTGAGATCAGCGGGAACCACGGCACCATGGGGACGCGGAAGACGCGCTTGCGATCGGGCTGGGTCCGGCGGAGGATGATCACTCCCAGCGAGACTAAGGCGAAAGCAAAGAGTGTGCCGATATTGGATAAATCGGCGGCATCGCTGATGGCAAAAATTCCAGAAGGCACGCCAACCGCGAGCCCCGCGATCCACGTGGACCAATGCGGCGTCTTGAACTTGGCGTGGACTGCCGAAAAAAAGCGCGGAAACAAACCGTCGCGCGACATGGCATACCAGATGCGGGCCTGACCGTACTGGAAGACCAACAGCGAAGAGATCATGCCAGTCAGGGCGCCGATGACTATGACGGAGCGCGACCAGCGGCTGGCGCCGAGCGCCTGCAGCGCATAGGCGACTGGCGCTTCCGCGGCGGCGCCGGAGACGAATGTCGTGTACTTCATCATCCCCAGCAACACAATAGAAACGCCAACGTACAAGATGGTGCAGACGATCAGAGACACAATAATTCCGAACGGCAGGTCACGTTGCGGGTTGCGCGATTCCTCGGCCGCGGTCGACACTGAATCGAATCCGATATAGGTGAAGAAGACAATCGCCCCGCCGGTCACGACGCCGCCAAATCCAGAAGGAGCGAACGGCTTCCAGTTGGCCGGATTTACCAGCGCGCCACCGACTACGAGGAATACAAGAATGGCGCCGATCTTGATCGCCACCATCACGTTGTTCGCTTCCGCAGATTCGCGGATACCACGCACCAGCAATACCGTGAGAATGAAGATGATCAGAAATGCCGGAACGTTGAAGTAAGCCCCCGTCCAGTGGCCGGATTCCCAGACGGGCGTCGACCATTTATCCGGCAAGTTTATGTTGAACGACGCCAATTGTGCCTTGGTATATGCGCTGAAGCCAATCGCGACCACAACATTGCTGACGACGTATTCGAGGATCAGGTCCCAGCCGATGATCCACGCAAAAATTTCGCCGAGCGTCGCGTACGAGTAGGTGTACGCGCTGCCCGCAATCGGGATCATCGATGCCAGTTCGGCATAGCAAAGACCTGCAAAACTGCACGCCAAGGCGACGAGAAAAAATGAGATTGCGATTGACGGGCCCGCCGGGGGGCGTCCATGCATCAGAATGGCGGACGTGCTTCCTCCGCGCAGGAAGTTGACGATGATGTCGAGTACCTGCGCGTGCAGAATCGAGGGAGCCTGGAAATATTCTCCTGCGGCGGCAGTACCCGTGAGGACAAAAATGCCCGAGCCGATGACTGCGCCGATTCCCAGAGCTGTCAACGACCACGGTCCCAGCGTTTTTTGCAGGCGCTGGCCTGGGGCCTCGGATTCGGAGATCAGCTTGTCGATCGACTTGCAGCAGAAAAGCTGGTTGTCGGAGGTGCGCACAACTTCTTTGGATGGAGGCTCGCCGGTCGTCGGTTGTGACAAAGGGTGTGATTTCTCCTGAGCTAGCAGTTAGCAACTGGCGCTTGGCATTTAGCGTTCTATTTTCGAAGCACTAAATGCCAAGCGCTGCTGCCGAATGCTGCTTACCGCTTCGCCTGGCCGCGGGCCAACTTCTTGACCTTGGGCTTCTTCGATCCGCGAGGATAATCGCGGGGTTTGAGCGGCTTGTCCGCTTTCCGTTTCTTGCGCGCGGTGCGTTTGGCTTTCTTGCGTTCGTCTCTGCTTAGCTTTGTTGTATTGGCCATGAGTGCTTTCTTGGATTGAGTAATTTTGCAATTGAGTAATTGAAAAACCAGGCGGCGAGCGAAAGGCTGCCAAAATTCCCCAATTACACAATTTCCCAATTACTGAATGCTTTCAGGCTCGCTCCAGCTGAGCGTACTTCTCCACCAACTTCTTCAAGCCGAAGCGTGGAAATTGTACCGTAATCTTGGCTTCTTCGCCTTCTCCTTCGCGCTGGTAGACCGTGCCTTCGCCGTATTTTGGATGGCGGACTCTCTGGCCGGGACGAAATCCGCGTTTCCCTGTAGGCTCTTCGACCGGAGCCACCTTGGGCACGGTGAACTTCTTGCCGCGGCTGGCGAAGAATTCGGCGATGTTCTCAATCGAATTGTAGGCCCGCGCAGCGACAGTCGGTTTTGTGGGGCGAGCGTTGCCTCGACCTGGGTCGCCGCTGTGCCACGCTGCGCTCTGATCTTCATCTTCGTAGGAATAGTGCGTACTCTCCGAATCGTAAGCTCCGGGACTTCGTCCCGCGGGGCGACCGAGCGCTGCCGTTCCTACACGAGCTTTGCGCGTTCCCAGTTCTTCAATGAGCGGCGCAGGCACTTCTTCCAGGAAGCGCGATGGCACGCTGGCTTCGGGCAAGTCCGTCCCGTAGCGGCGGCGGTAAACGGCTCGGGTCAGGATCAACTGATCCATGGCGCGAGTCATGCCGACATAACAAAGGCGGCGCTCTTCCTCAATATCTTCGGGGACGAGCATGGTGCGCGAGTGCGGGAAGAGTCCCTCTTCCAGCCCGCTGAGAAACACAAGAGGAAACTCTAGACCCTTGGCGGCATGCAGGCTCATCAGCGTGATCTGGGCGCGCGCGTCGTAGTCGTCCGCATCGGCAATCAAAGCCGCATGATCAAGGAAGTGGTCGAGCGTTTCGGCGCGGTCGCGCGAATCCATGGCTGCATTGACCAGTTCGCGCAAATTCTCGATGCGAGAGAATGCCTCGGGCGTGTCCTCTGCTTCCAGCAGCTTGATGTATCCCGTCCGGTCGATAAGAAATTTCAGAATGTCGGCAGTGCTGACCGTGGGAGTTGGAAACGGACTCGCTGGTTCCAATGACGCGTCAGCATCCGTAGCGCCGGCATCCTCCTGACTGTCGGGGCGAGCGTCCTCGCCCGTCACACCCTCGGGAGCCGATGCCGCGTCAGCCTCACCGAAATCAAACGAGAAATTGCCGAGTTCCGCTGGATCGAAAGCCGTGGCATCGTCGCTATCGACGTCGGGGATCGTTTCTCCAACTGCAACGTCCGACGCTTCCGCGGGCGAGGGCGCCCGCGCCACATCTTGTTCGAGTTGCTCCACGAAAGTTCCTGCCAGCATGGCTCGGGCGTCTTCAATCAGCTGCTGAAAATTCTTGAGCGAGGCTACGGCGCGCGGCGGTAGCAAGTTCCGCTTGATGGCCTCGCCAGTCGCACCCCACAGCGACAATCCCGTCTCCAGCGCCAACCGCTCCAGCGTGTCGATCGTCCCCTTCCCGATCCCGCGAGCCGGCGTGTTCACGACGCGCAGTAGTGAGATCGAGTCGTCCGGATTCTGGATGACCTTGAGGTACGAGATCATGTCTTTGATCTCGGCGCGCTCGTAGAATGAAAATCCACCGACCACGTGATACTTCAGCCCGTAGCGGCGCATGCCCTCTTCAAACAAGCGCGATTGGGAGTTGGTGCGATAAAGAACCGCCGCACGCGGAGTCTCGCCCCGATCGTTGGCTTCGCGTACGTAGCGCGCGATCCAGTCGGCGGCGAATAGGGCTTCATTCTCGCCGTCCGGCGCCTCGTAGTAGCCGATTTTTGTGCCACCCTGGCGCGAGGTCCACAGATTCTTACCCTTGCGCCGGACGTTGTTCGCGACGACGGCGGACGCAGCCTGCAAAATGTTCTGCGTCGAGCGGTAGTTCTGCTCCAGCCGGATGATCTTCGCCTCCGGGAAGTCCTGCTCGAATTCGAGAATGTTGCGGATATCAGCGCCGCGCCACGAATAAATCGACTGATCTTCATCGCCCACGGCACAAACATTGTGGTGCTCGCCCGCCAGCATGCGCATGAGTTCGTATTGCGGGCGATTCGTATCCTGATATTCGTCGATCAGCAGATATTGGAAGCGCCGGTTGTAGTACTCGCGCACCTGCGACGCGGATTTCAAAAGCCGCACGGCTTCGAGCAGCAAGTCATCGAAGTCGAGCGCGTTGCACTTGCGCAGTTCCTTGCGATACTCCTCGTAAAGATGGGCGATGCGCTCGGTCTTAGGATCGGCCGATTGCAGGTAGAGTTCCTGCGGGTCGAGCATGTGATTTTTCGCCCACGAGATGCGCGAGAGCACGGTGCGTGGCGTGAGTTGCTTGTCGTCGAGCCCGAAGCGTTTCATCAGCGACTTGACCACAGACTGCTGGTCGGCTTCGTCGTAAATCACAAAATTTTTCGTGTGGCCAATCGGCGGCTGCCCCGGCACCGCCGAAGGAATCCGCAGGGCCTCGATGTCGCGCCGCAACATGCGCACACAAAATGAATGGAACGTCGAGATTACCGGCTTGGCGATGCTCAATCCGCCCACCAGCTTTTCGACCCGCTCGCCCATTTCCGCCGCCGCCTTATTGGTGAAGGTCATCGCCAGAATAGATTCCGGCATCACGCCTTTGTTTTCGATCAGATAGGCGATGCGGTAAGTGATGACGCGCGTTTTGCCGCTCCCCGCGCCTGCAAGGATCAGCACCGGCCCCTCGGTGGTTTCGACGGCCTCACGTTGCTGCGGGTTCAGTTGGTCGAGAAAAGACAATGCGGAAGTGGCTCCGGAGTTCGTAATTCAATTTTACAGGGGAAGTGTGGGCAAAGGTTTCAAAGTTTCAAGGTTGCTAAGTTTCAAGGTTTCAGAGTTCTCAGCGCCTGTCTTTGAAACTTTGAAACTCTGAAACCTTGAAACCTGCTCCCCATGAATTTTGCCCGCAAGCTGTCCACCCTGCTGCGTTCCTTCCACGGAGTCGAAATGGACGGCGCGCCCGGTCTGAGTTACGCCGGTAACTCGGATGGAGCTTCGACCTGGAAGCGGGGCGCGCCGTCTTGCCGGAAGGAGCGTTTATGAGTCCGAGAATGTTTTTGGCTTTGACGGTCCTGTTCGTTGTGACCGGGTTGATGATTGTGGATCAACAAGTGGCGCGCGCGGGGGAAACGACATCTCTCCCGGTATACAAAGTGCTCGATCCCATCCGCCACGGCAACCTCACTGTCTTTCCCGTGGTCGCGGCGAAAAGCTATCCCACAGGAGAGTTCCTAACTCTGGACGAAGGACTCCGCTCCGGTGAAGTTGTGGTGACCGAAGCCGGCAGCGTGCAAGGACTCGTTCGCAGGCACGCCGTCACGGGCATGCGGCACGATGGAGCTGAGGTGAACCGGCTGGTGCTGGTCAACAATTCCAAGCGCCCGCTGTTATTGTTAGCGGGCGAAATTGTCACGGGAGGCAAGCAGGATCGCATAATCGGCAAGGACCGCATCGTTCCCGCCGAGAGCGATCCGATCGACTTGAGCGTCTTCTGTGTCGAGCCAGGGCGCTGGGTCGCCAGCAGTCAGCATTTCGGCGCGTCGGAAGCCATGTACGGCGGATCCGGCGCCGGCAAAACCGTCCCGCCGATGGCGATGATGGCCCAACCTTCGGTACGCGCCAAAGCCATGGCCGATAAGAACCAGAGCGAAGTCTGGGACGCCGTGAACAAACAGAAAGCAGAAATGACCATCGAGGTCGCAGGCGCTGCTCCTGTAGCGGCAAGGGAAATGTCCCAAACCAGTTCCTATGCCCGAGTCATGGAAAATGAAGCCGTCAAAAAGCAAGTGGACGCTGTGGCTAAGCCCATCGAGGAGAATTATCAGAGCCTGATCCGGCAACTGCGCGACCGCAATGCGGTAGGCGTAGTGGTAGCGGTAAATGGCCGCATCATCTGGGCCGACGTTTTCGCAAGCACAGAACTGCTCGCCAAATACTGGCCGAAGCTAGTACGGTCTTACGCCTCCGAGGCCGTGGTCACGCGCGCCAAAGAAGTGGCGGTTGGCGTGCCCCAGGCGCAAACATTTCTGAGTGATATGGAAGGGCGCCGAGAGATGATCGAGAGCGAGCCGGGAATCTATCGTCACACCGAAGTGACCGGGGACGGCTTCAAGGCATTCTCGCTGACGTCGCTGCTGCCCAAGACGGGCTTCGACGTGCACGTAGCAAAAATGGCAGAGTGAAAGATAGTGGCCAGTGGCGAGTGGTCAGCGGCTCATGATTAGTACCGTGGAGATCCACACCGAGCACTGATCGCAGCCTTATCCGCTGGCCCTCTGCGCCTTAATTTGTAACTCTGCCATCGCCGGAAGCGAGCGCGGCGGAATCAGGGTGCGCTCGGGCGGCATCGTGCCTGTATTGACTGCTTTTACCAATAAATCCAAAGCCGTACCCGCGGCCGGGGCGGTAATGATGGTCGCCCTCAGCAACCCACGGCGCACCCACTCCTGGCCTGTCTTGGTAACACCGTCGCAGCCGGTAAAAGGAAGATCCTGCCATTTCGCACGGTCTTCCTCGGTGAGATCGCCCATCGCTTTCCGCGCTCCCATCGCCATGGCGTCGTTCTGGCAGATCACAGCCTTGATCTGCAGTTGCCGTGAGGACGCGAGCGACAGCCAGGACTGGACTGCGTGGTGAGCGCTGCGTTCCGTCCAATCGCCTCGCAGTGTCTTCAGCGTGACGGAAGGCGGCTTCGTGCTGAGCATTCCTTTGCTGCGCAGTTGCGCGGCCGTGTTGTTCGAGGGCCCCTCGATGTACAGTATGTTGCCTTCCGGAACCAGAGCAGCGATCTGATTCCCCTGAATCCGCCCAACCTCGGATTGATCGGTGCTCACAGAGAAAACCGGCACACCTCCGCCACGGCGCAGCTCCACGATGTACTCCGGATCGCTATTAATCATTCCCCATCCGATGCCGGCAGCGACCGCAGCCTTGGCAACCTGAGGCATTCCCGTGCCCACGGGCTCCACCAGAATCGCCGACGGTTTCTTCCCGGCGTTCTGGATGATCTTGATCAATTGTTGGGTTTGATTCACAGCGTCGTTGTCGGCGTAGATGATTTCGATCTTCACGCCGAATCGGGCGGCTATATCGGACACGGCGAGGGCCTGTTCAGCCTGGTAATCGTTGTCTCTGGTGGTAAGAGCGACAACTACGTTGAGATTGTTCATAAGTTGTGGGGGTTGCAACTTGCTCCTTCGCCTGAAAATAGAATGCCTATCGCCTTCCGTTCAGCTGTAAAAAATACGCGTATTAATCGTTCCTGGTCGAGTTGTACCAACTCCGCCACGCCTCGGCATCGTTGGGTAGCCGCTGGTGGGTAATGTCTCCCAGAGCCTGGAATGCCCAGCCGTGCGTCTGAGCGTCGAGTGAGGCATCGTCGGTGTAATTCAATAGCTGGGGAACCGCGGTGGACCGCTGCTGGGGAGTGAACAAACCCGAGACCGCCAGGCTGCAGGCGGCCCGCTCGCGAACCAGCGGCGAAGGGTCATCGTGCATCGTCGTCAACAGCGGTTCGATGGCTTGATCGCTAGCAGTAAGCGCGAGAGCTTCGACCGCCCAATGGCGCGACTCCACATCGGAATCTTTCAGGTGAGACGTGAGAACATTTACTACCTGCTCTGTTTCGACGCCACGATTGGCCATCAATCCAAGCGCCCAAAGGGCCCAAATTTTCTGCGCGTGATTGCCAGAATCTGCCGTCTTTAGCAAGTATTCGAGGCTGGCGGAATTCTTTGCCAAGCCATAGGCCGCGAGCTCTACTTCCACTCCAGACTCGCGCACCCGCATATCGTTCGAGTTCAGCGCAGCAGTAGTCAGGGTTGCGATTTGCGAATTCCACTGCACCTTGCCCTGCCAGCGGTCCACGCGCGAGGAAATCTGATCGACCGCTCCCGCCGAATGCCCGACCGCGAGTTCAAGCAGCGTTTCCGCTTGCTTCTGCGGCCTCATGCGGTCGATTTGTCCCAAGTCCTTGGAGGTGGCGGCTCGATTTTGGTGGCCCGAGAAAAAATCAGACCAGGCGGAATGAGCGCTGCCGATCGTGCCAGCCACAATCGCGCCAAACATCCCGATCATGATCGCGATCAGTTGTACAAACCGTGGCGAAGGCCTCGGGGTCGGAGCTTGACTTGAATCCGTTCCGAAGGTCCGAACATCTGAGCCCGGGCCAAGAGTGCCGTAATCCGGTGTGGGTTGCAGTCGAGGATCGAGCGGCGGAGCAACGCTCGCGGGCGCACCCGGTCCAGACGAAAATGACTCGGTTACATCCATACATTAAGAGTCTAGGTGGACGCCCGAAATAGGGTAAAGTTACTTTCGGGTTAAAACCCCCCGACTTCGATGCAAAAACACGGCTTGGCGTTCTCGGGAAGGGGCCTTGGGAATGTCGGCCTGAATCGCTGCGAAGATCATCAGGAGGAAGTCATGTCTACGATATCGAAGTGGTTATTATCTGTAATCAGCGTGTCCCTGGCGGCGGTAACTTTGGCCGCGGCTGCTCCGGGATATCACGTTATCAAGACTTACAAAATCGGAGGCGAAGGCTTCTGGGACTATCTCACCGCCGACGCAAGCGCACGCCGTCTCTACATCTCGCGCGGTACCCATGTGATCGTGCTCGACCTGGATTCGGGCAAGAGCATTGGTGAGATCGCCGATACTCCGGGCGTGCACGGCATTGCCTTGGCACCCGAATTGGGGCGTGGCTTCACCAGCAACGGCCGCGAAGGGACGGTCAGCATTTTCGACATTAAGAACCTGGGGCTTATCAGCAAGGTCAAAGTTGGCGAAAATCCCGACGCCATTCTCTATGATCCGGCGAGCAAGCGGGTCTTCACCTTCAACGGACGGAGCCATGATTCCAGCGCCATCGATGCCGCCAGCGGCAAGGTCCTGGGCACGATCCCGCTGGATGGCAAACCCGAGTTCGCCGCCAGCGATGCCAAAGGCGAAATCTTCGTGAACATCGAAGATAAAAGCGAACTGGTGGCCATCGATCCCAATAAGCTGGACGTAAAAGCCAAATGGCCGCTCGCGCCGTGCACCGAGCCGAGTGGGCTGTCGATCGACCGCAAGCATCGCCGTCTGTTCGTCGGCTGCGACAACAAGATGATGGCGGTGGTGGACGCTGACAGTGGCAAGGTACTCGCGACGCCGGCGATCGGAGAAGGCGTCGATGCGACCGCGTTTGATGATGAAACCAACCTGGCATTCGCGTCCTGCGGCGAGGGGGTACTCACGGTAGTGAAAGAGGACTCGCCTGAGAAGTTCAGTGTCGCGGAAAACGTGAAGACCCAGCAGGGAGCCCGCACCATGGCTCTCGATTCCAAGACTCATAATGTCTTCGTAGTGACAGCCGAGTTTGGACCGCCTCCCGCCGCGACCGCGGACAACCCTCATCCGCGCCGCTCAATGGTTCCGGATAGTTTTGTCGTGCTTGAGCTTGCAAAATAAATCCGGAGTGTCCCACCCTCGTCGCCTTTTTCGCGACAGGGTGGGACTTTGATTTTGACTTTTCTCGCACCCTGACCTCACTCGCTGCTCGCGCTTCTTGAAGCTACCCTCGAACCAGTATGCCAACGGCGAACCCGACCATTTACAATTGTTGGTCCCCGGCGATGCTGGGCAACAACGAGAGACCCGCCTCATGACCATGAAAGTCCGCAAAGCCGTCTTCCCTGCCGCCGGCCTGGGCACTCGCTTCCTGCCCGTCACCAAAGCCCAGCCCAAAGAGATGCTCCCGCTGGTCGACAAGCCGATCATCCAGTACGGAGTCGAAGAGGCCATGGCATCCGGGTGCGACCAGATCCTGATCATCACCGGCCGCGGCAAGCAGGCGATCGAAGACCATTTCGACGTCAGCTACGAACTCGAAAAAATGCTGGAGGAGCGCCGCAAGTACGATCTGCTTAAGATTGTCCGCTCGATCTCGGACATGATCTATGTTGGTTACGTTCGCCAAAAAGAGGCGCTCGGGCTGGGCCACGCCGTGCTCATGGCTCGCGAACTGGTCGGCAACGAGCCGTTCGCCGTGCTACTCGCAGATGACGTCATCGACAACCCTGTACCTTGTCTCAAGCAGATGGTTAACGTCTTCGATCAAAAGCAGTGCAGCGTGATCGCCGCGCAGGTGGTCGAAGGCAAAATGATTTCATCTTACGGCGTCTTCGATGCCCAGCCCGCCGACGGTTTTAACGGCCGGCTTTTCGAAATCCGCAACATGGTCGAGAAGCCCAAGCCCGAAGAGGCTCCCTCGAATCTCGCCATCATCGGGCGCTATATCCTGACCCCCGCGATTTTCGATTGCCTGGCCAAGACTCCTGCCGGCGCCGGTGGCGAACTGCAACTCACCGACGGCATGCGAATGCTGCTCAAGCGCGAAAAGATGTACGCCTATGTCTACGAAGGACAACGCTACGACACTGGCGACAAACTAGGGTTCCTCAAGGCCACGGTGGAGTTCGCGCTCAAACGCAGCGATCTGGGCGGGCCTTTCCGCGAATATCTGAAGGGATTGAAGATCTAAAGCTTATCGAGAGCGGGAGTGCCGATGTCACTTCTGGGACTCCGGAACATCTAATGATTGTTGAAACAGATCATTGGGATGAGGCTGATTTATGACCGAGAAAGTCGTCAAGAGCGAAGCCGATTGGAAAAAGCAGCTGACCGACGAGCAGTATCACGTCACGCGCGAGGCAGGCACCGAATGCGCCTTCACCGGCAAGTACTGGAACACAAAAGAACCGGGCAACTATCACTGCGTGTGCTGCGGCGCTCCATTATTCGATTCGCAGACGAAGTTTAATTCTGGCACCGGGTGGCCGAGTTTTTACAAGCCGACCGACGGCGGAGGAGTAGTCGAGCATCGCGATACCGCCTACGGGATGGTCCGCACCGAAGTGCGTTGCGCCGCCTGCAACGCGCATCTGGGGCATGTCTTTGAGGATGGTCCGCCGCCGACGGGCCTGCGGTATTGTATGAACTCCGCCGCGCTGGATTTCCGGCCAGCAGAGAAGAAATCGTAGCGCCGGCATCGTGCTGTCTGTCGCGCCGCCACCTCGGCGGACGTTACAAAAAAACAAGGGCACGCTCGCGCGTGCCCTTTGTTCTCTACTCGACTCAAAATTACGCGCTGGCCGTCGCTGCCATTGCCTTGGCATGCTCCTGCTTGCCTTGGGACTGGCTCGGCTTGCCCTCGCTGCGAACTTGAATGCCGCCCTTGAGCGCGGCGCCATCTTCCACGCTGATGCGGACGGTGGAGATGTCCCCGCTGACTGAGCCTTCGGCGCGAATATCCACGCGGTCGCTGCAATCGATGTTGCCGGTCACCTTGCCCATGACCACAACTTCACGGGCCTGGATGCTGGCGTCCACCTTGCCGTTGCGGCCGATGGTGACGCGGCTTTCCGGCATGATGATCTTGCCTTCGATGCGGCCGTCGATGTACAGCGCTTCGGAGCCGCTGACCTCGCCCTTGATGACCAAAGTGCGGCCAATGGTCGCTTGATCCACGGGAGCCGTGACGGTTTTGACTGGGTTGTACGAGTTAGGGTTGGAAGCCGGGATTCCGGACTTCGGGTTGAATGAGTTCTCCGACGACTGAAGCATGCGACCTTCCTTGGGTCCCCGCGCGGCGTGCCCGGGGGCGCCGCTGCTTGCGGTTGGTCTTGAAATTTGTGGCCTCGCCAGTTGCTGGCCACTTGGCCACCCTGACTATCGCACAGAGGTAAGTTCATCGGAGAGATTACGGAAGATGGTGTACGGGTGCGGAAGGAGAAATCCTACGGAAGCGCTCAGGTGGGGCGAAAACTATTCTGCGGCCTCCAAGGTTTGCGATAGCTCTTCCCACTCGCGTACCAGCGCTGCATGGCCGGCTTTGTGTTCATCGAGTTCCTGCGATTGGCGCTGGCTCTCTTCCACGCTGACGAAGTTCTGAAGTGCGGTTTCCAATCGCCCGATGGAATCTTCGGTGCGGCTAATCTCCTGTTCCAGTTCCTGAACCCGACCTTCCATCTGCTTGCGCTTGATGGGGTTCAGTCGCTTCTTCGAGGTCTCGGCAGTAACTTCGGTTTCGCCACGGTGATTCCCATTAGACGGCTGGCCTGAAATAGCTGGCTTCGATGCCGATGGTTTCGGCGTGCTCGCTCCCGGCACATCGTCGAGCGTGGGCGCCACGTGCTGCCCGCCTTGCTTCCTCCAGAGATAGTCCTCGTAATTGCCTGGGAAGATTTCTACTTTGCCTCCGCCGACTTCGAACACCCGCGTCGCTAGTTTGTCGATGAAATAGCGGTCGTGCGAGACGAAAACGACTGTGCCCGTATACTCCACCAGGGCATTCAGCAGCACATCCTTCGCCCGCAGATCGAGATGGTTCGTCGGCTCGTCGAGTAACAGAAAATTTGCGGGATGCAGCAGCAGCCGCAATAGCGCATAGCGCCCGCGCTCACCGCCCGAGAGCACTCCAATTTTCTTGAAGACATCATCTTCGGAGAACAGGAAACAGCCAAGCAGGCTGCGCAGCTCTGTCTCGGTGGAGCGGGGAGACATCGCGCCCAGGTCGTCGAGGATCCGGGCGTCAGGATCTAGTTCCTTGTATTGGTCCTGCGCGAAATAATCGGCGAGCACATTATGCCCCAGCCGGAACTCGCCTCCGGTCAGCGGCTCGGTGCCGGCAAGTAATTTGATGAGCGTCGACTTTCCCGCGCCATTTACGCCGACCAGCGCAATACGGTCGCCGCGCTCGATCATGAAGCTGACATCCCGGAACACTTCTTTCGACGCCCCGCCGTTCTTTCCCGGATAACTCTTCGCCACTCCCTCAAACTCGGCCACGATCCGCCCGCTCGCCTTAGGCTGCGGGAAGGAGAAGTGGATCGTTTTTTCCTCCGGTGGAATCTCGATCCGCTCGATCTTTTCCAGTTCCTTGATGCGGCTCTGCACCTGCTTGGCCTTGGTCGCCTGGTAGCGGAAGCGGTTAATGAAGACTTCGAGTTGCTCGATGCGGTCGCGCTGGTTGCGATAGGCGGCCTGCAATTGCTCGTTGCGCTGCGTCTTCTGCGCCAGGAACTTGTCGTAATTGCCGGTGTAGAACCAGAAGCGCTTGTTCCAGATCTCCGCAATCTTGTTGACGGTCACGTCGAGAAAATAGCGGTCGTGTGAGATCAACACAAACGCATTGGGATAGTTCTGCAGATATTCCTCCAGCCAGTTGCGGGCTTCGAGATCCAGATGGTTCGTCGGCTCATCGAGCAAGAGCAGATTCGGCTTTTGCAGCAGAAGCTTAGCTAGCGCGAGCCGCATCTGCCATCCCCCGGAAAATTCCTCGGTCCGCCGCTGCCAGTCTTCTTTCGTAAAGCCCAAGCCCATCAGCACGCGGCCAACTTCGGCCTCAATCGAATAGCCATCGCGCGTGCGGAACTGATGCTCGATGCGATGGTACCGGTCAGCCACATCCGCATAGGCTGCGCTCGTGTGATCGAGTTCTGCCATGCTGTGCGTCAGGGATTCCAGTTCCTTCTCCATCGCGCGTAGGTCGTCGAACACCGTCATGCACTCGTCAAAAACGCTGCGCCCGGAGAGCGTGAGGCCGTCCTGCGGAAGGTACCCTGCAGATGTCCCTTTGGCGATGGTGAGCGCGCCGTAGTCGAACGTGTCCATGCCAGCGAGGACTTTCATCAGCGTGGACTTCCCGGTCCCGTTGCCGCCAACCAGGCCGATGCGATCGTTGGCCGTGATCAGCCAATCTACGTTTTCGAAGAGAAGTTTGTGGCCGAAGCGTTTTCCGGCGCCGGAAAGCTGAATCATGGGCTGGAATTATCGTAACAGTTGCCCGTTACCAGTGGTCAGTGGAAGGTGGATCTGGCAGAGATGAGAGAGAAAACTTCGACCACGCAGGGCGCAGAGGGTCACAGAGGAAAGCTGCCAACTACGGCCAGACTGGCGTCGCGATCGGATCTTTGGGAGATGCCGCCTGGCGCACGTTGCGCGCTTCCGGATAGGCTCCCCAGAGTTCGCTGTGGTGCTGGATGCGTTCGAGGGCACGGTCAATGACCGCTTCGAGTTCGTGGAAATATTTCACTTCGCGGCCCTTGGACAGGCGGCGCTTGGCTTCCGTAGCGCTAAACCACGTCGGGCGCCGGTTGCCCTCATCTGGACGGCGCATCTGATGCACTTCCATCAGGAAGGCCTTGATCACAAATTCCTGCACTCCGCCGGGCTGCCAGAAGACGCCCTTCGAATGGATGTAGAGATGAAAATGGCGCGGTTCAATGGTCCCAATCGCGCCCGCTTCTTCTGCGGCTTCCCGTGCGGCAGCCTGGCTGTGGGACAAGCGTGGGTCGGTCGATCCCTTGGGAAAGGTCCACTTGCTGCCGCCGTTGGTGTTAACCAGAAGAAACTCAACGGCAGCGCCCCGCCGGCGGTAACAGATCGCAGCGACCTGCAGCGGCAAGGACTTCGCAACGCGGGCTGAACCCATGCTGGCGGCCTCCTGGAATGATCCTACATGCAAGATATTTCACTCCGGTTAAAGTGCAACAAGAAATGTGCACTCCAGATGGTTACGAAAGGGTTACGGGCCTCGGTTATAGCCCTCGTCCGTAGACTGGAATGGCCGCGCCAGTCACGTCTTTTCCAGCATCGCTCGCGAGCCACACGATCAGGCTCGCAATTGCCTCAGGCTGTACCCACTGCGCGACATCGGCGCCAGGCATAGCTTTGCGGTTCGCAGGAGTGTCTATGGTTCCGGGCAGAATAACGTTGGCGGTAATGCCTGCGTCTTTGTTTTCGAGCGCCACCGTGCGTACCAGCGAGACTAGCGCCGCCTTCGAAGCGCTGTAGGCTCCCACGCTGGCTCCGGGATTCTCGGCCGCCCGGCTGCCAATCGCAATGATTCTCCCCGCCCCGGCCTTCCGCATGTGCGGCAACACTGCTCGCAGCATGTGGAAGGCGGCATTGACGTTCAGATCGAACATGCGCTGGAAGGTAACGTCGTCAGTATCAGCGACTGCCTGGCCTCCGGCAAACCCGCCGACCAGGTGCGCGAGCACATCGATTCGTCCGAACCGGCCAAGCACGGCCTCGACCGCTTTCCTGGCGTCGTCGAGACTATCCAACCTCGTGGGCAAGGCGGTGAACTGCGGGTGATCGAAACTGTTGGGACGAATCTTGGGAGAGCTTCCGACAACCGTGAAACCCGTGTCCAGCAAGGCTTTGGTGACATGAGTTCCCAATCCGCCGTCTGCTCCGGTGACCAGCGCAACTTTTCCGGTCATGGCATCTCCTCGTACTGTGGATAGTCACGAGGTTAACACCGCTGCCGGAGGTTGACATCTGAGGCTAAGCCAGATTGCGTTGCAGGGTCGCAGAATCGAGTTCACTCTCCCAGCGAGCCACGACCAGCGTGGCTACGCCATTGCCAATCATGTTGACGAGCGCGCGGAACATGCTCATAAAGCGATCGATGCCAAGAATCAGCGCCATGCCGGCCACAGGAATAGCCGGGATCACGCTCAGGGTTCCGACCAGCGCGATGAACGAAGCTCCTTGCACCCCGCTCGCGCCCTTCGAGGTCAGGACGGCCACGGAGAAAATCGTCATCTGCTGCGACAAACTCAGGTGCGTATTCGTGGCCTGGGCCACGAAAAGCGCGGCCAGGGTCATATAAAGAGCGCTGCCATCGGTGTTGAAGGTGTATCCCGTGGGTACGATCAGGCCGACCAGCGAGCGCGAGCAGCCCAGTCCCTCGAGTTTCTCCATCAAGGTCGGAATGGCGGTCTCCGATGAACTGGTAGCCAGCACCAGCATGATTTCTTCTTTGATGTGCACGAGAAACTTAAGCAGGCTGAAGCCCGCAATCCAGGCAATCGCGCCGAAGACGATGACCACGAATAAGATCGAGGTAGTCCAGAAAGAGGCAATCAGTTTAAACAGCGGACCCAGCGAAGAGAGTCCATATTTGCCAATCGTGAATGCCATCGCGCCGAATGCCCCGATGGGGGCGAACCGCATCACAATATCGACCATGCGGAAGACCACTTTCGTCAGCGATTCCAGCAGTTCAACCAGAGGCTTGGCATACGCGCCCGCTGAGGACATGGCAAAGCCAAACAGAATCGAGACCAGAACCACTTCCAGGATGTCCCCTTTGGCAAAGGCATCCACCATGGTGGTCGGGATGATGTGCATCAAAAAATCGGTGACGGTCTGCGCCTTGGCCTGTCCGGCGTACTCGGCTACCCCCCGGGTATCGAGGCTGGACGCGTTGACGTTGAATCCGCTTCCGGGTCGCACCACGTTCCCCACGATCAGTCCGATGACCAGCGCCAGAGTCGATACGACCTCAAAATAGAGAAGGGCTTTGCCGCCTACGCGTCCGACCTTGCGCAAGTCACGCATTCCCGCAATGCCGGTCACCACGGTGCAGAAGATCATCACCGTAATGATCATCGTGATCAGGCGGATGAAGGCGTCGCCGAAGGGCTTCATGGCCACAGCATGCGTAGGACTCACAGCGCCGAAGATGATTGCGGCAACGATGCCGAAACTGACTTGGACCCAGAGAGACGAGTACCAGCGCCGGGTTCGCGGCGCTGACGATTCCGATGGCAACGTGGGGACAGGAGTGGTCATCTTCAGGTCTTGCAGTCTGGCGCGCTGTCTTTCGCTCCGGGCGCCAGCAGCCGGGATCTGCTACTTCGCAGGAGCCTCGAGTGTTTTCACGAGCCAGGGAATGATGACCTCTTTGAAAATCTTCGGATCGGGCCAGACGCCGACCTGGCGTCCGAGGTGTCCGCCCTGCGGATTGACCCATGCGTCTTTCGGCGTGTCGCCCTTACTCAGCAGTAGATAATCGTCAGCGATGGGCACCTGCGTGTCGAGCACTCCGGCGATCACCAGCATGGGCGCCATTGGCTTGCCTAATAAGCCCTGGCGGACCAGCGACATCTTGGGCAAAAACTCGGCCATCTCGTCGAGCGTGTGCACACCTTCCAGAATGTTCATGAGCGCCGGCACTTGATCGAAGAGATATTCACGATTGCCCAGCAGATGATTCATCAGAAAATCTTTCTGAAAAAATTCATCGACTGGAGGAGACTGCGCGCTCGCACCGCGCAGCCGCGCACGCTCGACAATCGCCATCTTTGTCGCCCAGTAGGCGCCCCAACTCACGCCGTGCAGGGCGATCCGGTTCTTATCGATCTCCGGCCGCGACTGCGCGTAGTCGATGACCTTCGACAGCATGCGCTCGGAGGTTTCGCTCACCTTGATCGGCGCCTGCCCGGTCCCGGGACCGTCAACCGCAAGGTATCCGATCCCGAACGGAAGAATTGCGCCGAAGCTCTCGGTCAGATCCTCCTTGCGGCTGTCGAGCCCATTGACCGCAATCACCAGCGGCACCGGCCCCGTCGCATTTTTCGGCAGTCGCAGGTAGCCGATGATCTCTTTTCCCTCGAACGGAATGCGCACCACTTCCAGCGGCGGATCGTAAAACTTCGCGTGATCGAGGAAGGCCTCGATCGCTTTCTCATAAGAGCGCTGCTTTCCCGGAGACGACGGAATCGGCCAGCGTCCGAAGGAATACAGCCGCCAGGCTCGTATGTAATCGGCATTGGCCTTCGTCGGATCGCTCTTCTCCAGAGACTTGGCCTCGTCGAAATAGCGGTCGGCAACGTGCATAAACGCCGCCGCCCACTCGTCCTTGTCCGCAGTGTGGATGCTCTCAAATGCTTCCTTGACGTCGGCAGGGTCAAGCCCGATCAGGGGATATTGTCCAACCTCCGCGCGATGGATGGCTTCGGTCCTAATTTCATCGATCGTGCGTTCGCGCCGCTCCTGACCCGCGGACAGCGTCGGCAGGAGCAGACCTGCTAAAAACAAAAGAAACGAAATAGAAAAACGAGTGTGTTTTGGCATCGCTGGTATTGACCCCTCATTCGCCATGGGCGAGCAAACTATGAAAAAGGCCGGACGGAAATTGTGTCCGGCCTTGAAAGCTGCAGATGTGAAACTGAACTAGAAAACGAACTTCGCGCCCAGTTGAATCGAGCGCGGACCGCCCGAGCCCACCGCCGGGTTCGCCGCTGCGATGTCCGGAGTAGCGCAACCGCAGCCGAACGGCTGCACAGACGGATCATTCAGACCAAACCCGTTCTGCCCGCCATACGGATTCGCAAAGTTCGGATGGTTAAGAATATTGAAGAACTCGGCGCGTAATTGCAGGCGCTTGACTTCTCCAAAATGGAAGTTCTTGGCAAGCGAGAAATCGAAGTTGCGGAAGCCGTTATCCTGAAACATGTTCCGCCCCATATTTCCGAACTGCCCCAGCGGCGGAGCCATCATCACGGAATTCCCGGCCGCATAGCAACCAAACAGGTTCAGAGCAGCCGTTTCCGCTCCCGCCGTGCCTCCATCCACTGCAGAGGCAGATGCGGCGCAACCAGCGGGCATATTGGGATCTCCCGGTCCGTAGAACGGAATTCCCACTCCCCGACCCGCTTTGAAATCCGATGGGTTACCGCGGCTTGCGGTACCCGCGTGGTAGAAACTCCAGCGGATCGGCTGCGTGGCCGGAGGACTGACCGGCAAAGCGCCCGTGCCAGCGGCGTCGGTTCCCAGATCAATCGGGCCCCAATACTGCGGGCTCTCGAGCGTCGTGATCGAATTAATCTCCCATCCTTCCAGCATCTGCCAATGACCTGTGCGGCCAGGAATGGCGTAGGTCAGAGATAGAGTCAGCCGGTGCCGAATATCGAAGTCGCTGTTGGCATACTCGGCGCCTAGATTGTAAGAGTTCTGCGGCAGCCCTGAGCCGTAACCAAAATCCCAGTTCGCGCCGACGTCATCCGATGCGTGCGCATACGTATAGCCGAGTACCATGCTCAAGCCATGGTAGTTCCGCGCATTCATCGTGACTTGCAGGCCGTTGTAGTTCGAGCGGTAGACATTTCCCATCTGGAAGATGTTGGCGAGGTACGGGAACTTGTTGGCAAAGGGCCGATTCGCTTCCTCGCCGCCGGTGCTATCGGGTGCGCAGTTGTTAGGATCGGTGTATCCAGACGCAATACACAGGGAAATCGCCGATGCCGGCCAGCCCGAGCCTACCGGCGCCTGATTGATGTCCCGAATTCCCGTCAGATTCTTGCCGTGGTTTCCCACATACGCAACTTCCAGTGAAAGATTCGGGGTGATTGAATGCTGCAGGTCCAAAGTCCAGTCCCAGACATAAGGTGTGGTGAGACCTCGATCCACAGTCATGATGGGGCACGGACTGTCATTGCAGTTGATCGTGCTGCTGCCGTACAGCGGCGTGCCCGTAGTGTCCCAGGGAATGGGAGGCCCCAGGAAATTCTTGATGGTGACGTTGCCGGTCGTGATGGTGCCGCCGGACGTGTTACCCGCCGCGTCGATGGGCGCTCCAGTCGGGACGCTACCGGGGCCAAACGCGTTGTTGAAGGCGACAAACGATTGCCAGTTCACCGTTTCATAAATGAGTCCGCCACCTCCGCGCAGCACGGTCCGTCCGTTGCCGGCGACGTCCCAAGCAAAGCCCGCCCGCGGCCCAAAATTTTTGTGATCGGGCTTGTACAGGCTGCTGATCCCATGCCCCACCTGGACCATCCCCACATTAGGATCGAAGTTTCCCAGAAGGTTGTTGGCTTCGCCGGGAACCGAGCTGTACTCATAGCGCACGCCGAAGTTGATGGTCAGATTCTTGGTGGCTCGCCAGTCATCCTGGAAAAATCCCGAGTAGGCCCAGTTGTGCAACTGCAGTGTCGGATTGCCAACTTCCACAGAAGTCTTAAACGGCAGTCCAGCCAGGAAATCTTCTAATGGCGTTGACCCCGGTCCCGAGCCGATGGCGACTCCGCCTAAAAACGTGATGCTGCCCCGGGCATTGCCGTAGGCGGCATTCCTCACCTTGTTGTAGTGAAGTTCGCCGCCGAACTTTAGCGAATGCTTGCCGGCGGTATAGGAAACTTGATCGATAAATTGGGTAATCGAATCCGGCCCCTGAAACTTCGGCCATTTGAAACCGCCTAGCCCGGGAAAGAAATAGCCGCCAAAGCCGATGCGCGGCAGGCCTCCTGTGAATGGTCCGCTAGCGCCTGTGTTCAAGCCATAGTCGGAAGCCGGAGTATTCAGGTCGCCGGGAAGCGTTGGCTGGTACAAACGGTTATATCCAATACGCGCTTCGTTCACCCAGCGTGTACCCGGAGTCCAAATCCAGTTGCCGCCCACTACCTGCGCACGCGTGTGAATTTTGGAGAGCCATTTCTTTTGCAGTTCAGGGAAATCCTCCACGGTGCCGGAATTGTTACCGAAGAAGTACATCCCGCTGATGCTTTGACGCTGGTTGAAGCGATAGTCGATCTTGGTGACCAGGTTGTCAACGTGCACAATGTTATTAAAGCCGTTGGGGATGTTGATGCCTTGTGTCTTATTGAGCGGAAACCCGGAGCCATCACACGTCACGGTCCCGCCCGACATCGCGCAGCCTGCAATATTGAGGCTGGCCTGATCGATGGCAACCCCGCCGGCCTGCAGATCGGCAATCGCATCTGGAATGCTGTCGGCGCAGTCGCCGGTCGAGAGGATGGGGCAGGTTCCATTGGCAGGCAGGGACTGCATCGAGGGGCTGGTGATTCCTCCGAATGAATTGCCTACGTTGTAGCGCTGCCCTTCGTAAGCTCCGAAGAAAAACGCTTTATCCTTGATAATCGCGCCGCCTACGCTGCCGCCAAACTGCTCCAGAGTCCGCGTCAATTTCGGATTCGGAGAAGTATTAAAGAAATTGCGCGCATCCATCCCTCCATAGCGCCCGAACATGAACGCGGTACCGTGGATGCTATTCGTCCCCGATTTCAATCCCACGTTCACCACCGAACCCGGCTTCCATCCGTATTCTGCCGGCGGGTTCTGCTGCAGGTTGAACTCCTGAATCGCATCGATGGGAAGAATCGTCGCCGAATCTCCCGCGATACCGGCGCCATTGATGATCGCCTGCCCGGAGTACGGTTCGCTGTTGAAGAGTCCATCGACGAAGTACGAGTTGTCTTCCGCGCGCAGTCCGTTGGAACTGGTAGTTGAGAATCCGCCTCCCGGATATCGCATGACGCCGGGCCTGAGTTGCAGAAGGTTCTCGTAATTCCGGCCATTCAGCGGCAGGTCGTTGATTTCCTTATTGCTGAGCGTACCGCCCAGCGTCGCCGAGGTCGTATTCAGCAACGGCACTTCCTCGCTGATGGTCACCGTCTCATTGACCTGTCCAGGTTGGAGAGCGAAGTCGGCGCGCACGTCGCTCGCGACTTCAATCTGAATGTTCGGCCGCTCCACCGTCTTGAAGCCCTTGGTCTCAACCCGAATCTTGTAATTTCCCGGCTGGAGATCCGGCACCGCATACGTTCCTGATTCATCCGTCGTGACCGAGCGCGACGTTCCGCGCTGCACATCGGTCACAACCACTGTCGCCCCTGCAACGGCGGCACCGCTTGGATCGGTCAAAGTGCCCAAAATGCGGCCGGCCGTGGATTGCCCGACCGCCAAGCCAGAGAACAGCAACAGGGTGAAGGTGGCAAGCAGCGTGGCGGCGATCGTGCGCCCGTCATGGGACGCACGGAGAGTGCGACAAGGCATGGGAACCCCTCCAAAATTACTGGTCCGACAGCCATACCACCTTCTCGGAAACGGTGTCAAGCAAATTCCGTAAACCAGAATGGGTTGACGGGCCAATGAAGAATAATGTATGGTCATACCATCATACCAATGAACCGACCGTCCTCTCTCCAACTCAGCCGCCAGTTCTCCGTGGATATGCGGTATAGTAGCCAGACCAGCCCCGACGCCTCTGGGCGTCCGTCGGCTCTCCCTGCGGGGGACAGCTTGTACAAACTCGTTCGCACATCCCGGCTTTACGAGCAGATCGTTCAGCAGATCGAAGAATCCATTGTCAAAGGGGATTTAAAACCCGGAGACCAGCTTCCGGCCGAGCGCGAACTGGCGCAGCGTTTCGGCGTGAGTCGAACCGCAGTCCGCGAGGCCGTAAAGGCGCTGCGCGAAAAAGGTTTGGTCGAAGCTTACTCCGGCCGCGGCACTTTCATCACCGACGGAACCACGCAGGCGGTTCGACAGTCTCTCGACCTGATGGTGAAGATCGGGCAGCCTGAGGGCTCCACTCATCTCGCTGAAGTCCGAGCCATACTCGAGCCGGAGATCGCTGCCCTGGCTGCCGCTCGCATTCAAGAAGCAGAGTTGGCCACGATGCGCGAGGCGGTGGGCGTCATGGACCGCGCCGGCCAGGATCCGGAAGCCTACATCGAAGCCGATCTCGATTTTCATCTGGCGCTGGCCGAGGGCGCCGCCAACCCGCTCATTCTCTCGCTGCTCGATTCGATTGTCGGACTGCTGCGCGAGCAGCGCCTGCGCATTTTTCGAGTTCCGGGCGGGCCGGAGCGCGGCCAGATTCATCACAAACGAATTCTTGAAGCAGTGGAGCGCCGCGACTCAGAGGGTGCGCGCCAGGCGATGCGAGCCCACTTGTTCCAAGTGCGTGACGACAGCCAGTCGCCGGCAGGCAAGCGGGCGCCAGTTAAGCACAGCACACACTAGAGAAAGACGGAAGCGAGGACGGATGGCGAATGTCGGCTTCATCGGTTTGGGAGTGATGGGCAGCCAAATGGTGAATCGGCTCCTCGACAAGGGCCACACCGTTACCGGGTACAACCGCACTCGATCGAAGGCTCAGTGGTTGGTCGAAAAAGGCATGCAGTGGGCTGATTCCCCGCGCGCTGTAGCCACTTCGTCGGACTTCGTTTTCGCAATGGTCACCAATGCCGCCGCTATCCAAGGAATCTCCGAGGGACCCGCCGGAATGCTGGCCGGCTTGAGCGCGGGAAAAATTTTCATCGATATGAGCACGGTGAGTCCCACCGTCAGCCGCGCCCTTGCCGTGAAGGTGCGCGCCCTCGGCGCCGATATGGTTGATTCCCCCGTTTCCGGCAGCGTGATTACCTTGCAGCAAGGCAAGCTGTCGGTCATGGTCGGGGGGCGCAAAGAGACTTTCGACAAGATCAAGTCGCTGCTGCTCGATATCGGGCCGAAAGTTACTCATGTCGGCGACAACGGTCTGGCGCTGTCCATGAAGATCGCAACCAACCTGAGCCTCGCCGTGCAGATGCTGGCTTTTTCCGAAGGCGTGTTGCTCGCGGAAAAAAGCGGCATTGCCCGCGAAGTTGCGGTAGATGTGCTCACCCATAGCGCCGTCGCTTCCCCGATGATTCAGTATCGCGGACCATTCGTTCTGCAGCAGCCGGAAGAAGCCTGGTTCGATGTGAACATGATGCAGAAAGACATGGTTCTCGCGATGGATCTGGGCCGCCAGTTGGACGTGCCCCTTCCCACCACCGCAGTCAGCAACGAGTTTCTAACTGCCGCGCGCGGCATGGGCTGGACGAAATACGATTTCGCCTGCATGTTCGACGTGCTGGCAGCCATGGCCGGTGTGACCACTCCGGTCACGGCAGGAGGCAAGAAGAATTGACGACGGTTACTTCCAAGCCGGAAGCCGGTCGCGAGGTTATCGGTGAGAAAGAGAAATGGCTGCGCGCCCACCGGCAGATGGTGCGCATTCGCCTATTCGAAGAGCAAGTAAACGAACTCTACACTCGCGCTCTGATGCCCGGCCTCGCGCACCTCTACAGCGGCGAAGAGGCAGTTGCAGTCGGCATCTGCGAAGCGCTGAACATCGACGATTACATCACCAGCACGCATCGCGGCCACGGGCATTGCCTGGCCAAAGGGGCCTCCCCCGATCGCATGTTCGCCGAGTTGCTGGGCAAGGAAGCAGGATACTGCCGTGGCAAAGGCGGTTCGATGCACATTGCCGATCCCGCGACCGGCAATCTGGGAGCGAATGCGATTGTTGGAGGCAGTGTTGGAATCGCCACCGGCGCGGCTTTTGCCGCCAAGAGATTGGGCAACGGCAAAGTTGCTGTTTGCTTCTTCGGCGAAGGAGCGCTCGGCCAGGGATCCCTCTACGAAGTGATGAACCTCGCCCAACTGTGGAAGCTACCCGTGATCTACGTCTGCGAAAATAATCTCTATAACGAGTACACGCACTACTCGGAAACAACGGCTGGAACGATTCTCGGGCGCGCGGCTGCGTTCGGCATCGAGACCGCGACGGTTGACGGACAGGATGTACGCGCAGTGAACGAAGTGGCTACACGGCTAGTAGCGCGGGCACGAGCGGGAAGTGGCCCTGCGTTCCTGCAGGCCGACACCTACCGCTACAGCGGCCATCATGTCGGCGACATCAATCGCGAGTATTACCGCTCCAAGCAGGAAGAGCAGCACTGGAAGACCGAGCGCGATCCCATCAACCTGCATGCCAACTGGCTGACTTCGCACGAGTACGCTGATGCGGCCGCACTCGATCGCATCACTGTCGAAGCGCGCACCGAAATGGCAGCGGCGGTAAAGTTTGCAGTCGAAGCTCCCTATCCGGGCGCCGATCAGGTGGATGAGGATGTCTATGCCTGAACGCGAACTTACATTTGCGCAGGCCGTGCGCGAGGCTCTCGCCGAGGAAATGCGCCGCGACTCGCGGGTCTGCATCTTCGGTGAAGACGTGGCTGAAGCAGGAACGCCGTTCAAAGTTCTTTCGGGCCTGGTCGAAGAATTTGGCGCGGAACGCGTGCTCGACACTCCGATCTCTGAAGCTGGATTCACCGGAATCGGCGTCGGCGCGGCGATGACCGGCCTGCGCCCAGTCGTCGACATCATGTTCGGCGACTTCCTGACGCTCACTATGGACCAGATGGTCAATCAGGCTGCTAAAGCACACTACATGTCGGGCGGGCATTGGAAAGTTCCCATGGTGATGCGCACTACGCTCGGCGCGACCCGGCGCTCGGCCGCGCAGCACTCCCAGTCGCTGCACGCCTGGTTCAGCCACGTGCCCGGACTGAAAGTCGTGCTTCCATCGACTCCCTACGATGCCAAAGGCTTGCTGAAAACCGCGATCCGCGACGAGAACCCGGTGGTCTTCTTTGAAGACAAAATGATGTACAAGCTGAAAGGCCCGGTTCCGGCGGATGACTACACGATCCCGCTAGGCTTGGCCGATGTGAAGCGCGAGGGCGACGACATCACGCTGGTCGCCACCAGCAGCATGGTGCAAGTCGCGCTAGGCGCGGCGAATCTGTTGCAGCAGGAAGGCATCAGCGCCGAAGTCGTCGATCCGCGCACTACCTGGCCTCTCGACGAAAAGACCATCATCGACTCGGTCAAGAAAACCTCGCGCGCAATCGTCATGGATGAAGGCTACGGCCGTTACGGCGTCGCCGCCGAACTGGCCGCGGTTATCGCTGAAGGCGCCTTCTACGATCTCGACGCCCCGGTGAAGCGCATGGGCGCGATGCACGTCCCGATTCCATTTTCACCGCCGTTAGAAGACATAACGGTACCGACTGAAGAATTAGTATTCCAGGCCGCCCGAAAAATGTGCGGCAAGTCATAGTAGCGCCGGCGTCTCGCCGGCTGTCCCGGGGGCGTCTCGCCCGCGGGTCTGGATAGCAACTGATAGCTACCAGCCTAGGAGCTGATTTATGGGACTCAAAACTCATGGAACCATGGCGGTCGATTGGGAGAACCGCATCGACTTCGACCGGCTACGCCGCGAACGCCTGCAAAAAGCTAAAGACCTGCTCGCCACGTCCTCGATGGGCTCGCTGCTCTGCTTCGACATGAACAACGTGCGCTACCTGACCTCGACGCACATCGGCACCTGGGCTCAGGACAAGGCCAACCGCTTCACCCTGCTTCCGCAAAACGATGAGCCCATTCTTTGGGATTTCGGATCCGCCGCCAAGCATCACCAACTGAATTGTCCCTGGCTCGGCGAGCGCTCCCGGCCGGGAATTTCAATGCTGCGGGGCGCGATGACTCCCGAGATGGGCCGCGCCGAAGATGTCGCCAAAAAAATCCGCATCGAACTCGAAAAGCGCGGCCTGCACAAAGAGCCAGTCGGCATCGACATCATCGAACTGCCGGTCCTGTTCGCTTTGCAGCGCGAAGGACTGGAGATTGTCGACGGCCAGCAACTCATGTCCGAAGCCCGCGTCATCAAGACGCAGGATGAAATCTCTCTGCTCAACACTTCCGCCATGATGGTCGACGCCGCGTACGACGAGCTTTATCGCGCCATGAAGCCTGGGCTGCGCGAGAACGAAGCAGTCGGACTGGTGAGCAAGGTTCTTTACGATCTGGGCTCGGAGTATGTGGAAGCGGTCAACGCAATTTCCGGCGAGCGCTGCAACCCTCATCCACACGTGTTTTCCGATCGCGTGCTGCGCCCGGGCGATCCTGTCTACTACGACATTCTCCATTCCTACATGGGATACCGTACCTGCTACTACCGCTGCTTCACTGTTGGCTACGCCTCGCACGCGATGGTCGACGCCTACAAGCGATGCCGCGAATATCTCGACGCCGCCATCGAACTCGTCCGCCCGGGGCGCACTACGGCCGAAATCGCCGCGGTCTGGCCCAAGGCGCAGGAGTTCGGGTTCCCCAACGAGGAGGCCTGCTTCGCTCTGCAGTACGGACACGGGATCGGCCTGGCGATCTGGGAGAAGCCGGTCATCAGCCGCCTGGTCTCATTCGAGCATCCGGTCGAAATTAAGCCCGGCATGGTGTTCGCGCTGGAAACGTTCTGGCCTTCGACCGATGGCTGGAGCGCCGCCCGCATCGAAGAAGAAATCGTGGTCACGCCCACGGGACACGAAGTCATCACACGATTCCCCGCCGAGGAATTACTGGTCGCCGGCGCGCACTATTTCACTGTGAACGGCCCACTGCCGACCACGCGAGAAACTGAAGCACCGGCCAGCGAGCGCGTAATCGAGATGATTGAAACCAGCGCGAAAACCGAGCGGGTAGGAGTTTCCAGCTGAAGGCCATAGTCGGCCCTCCCCATAAAACTATGGCCTTCAGCGTTGTAATGCCCGCCCTCGAGATGGCGCAGGAAACCGGCAAGCTTCTGGCTTGGCGGAAGAAAGACGGCGACCGTGTTGTCAAAGGCGAGCCCCTTCTCGAAATTGAAACCGACAAAGCCGTTGTGGAAGTGGAAGCTCCCGCCGACGGCATCCTCGCGGGGATTAAGGCGCACGAAGGCGCTGACATTCCGGTCGGGCAAACGATCGCGTGGATTGTTGCTCCCGGCGAACAAGTTCCGGTAGAAAGCGCAGCCAGTGCTCCGGCCGCAAGGGCCGGCTTGCATGCGAAGACTGAGACCACTCCCGCCGCGACCGTAGCGGCCCCCGTCTCATCGCCAACCTCGACGTCCAGCGCGAAGATTTCTCCCAAGGCGCGCCGCCTCGCCAAAGAACTAGGCGTGGATATCGTGAATGTGCAAGGCTCAGGTCCCGGCGGCGAAATTCTTGCCTCCGACGTGCAAGCCTCGGCAACCGCACCCGCCGCTCCACCACTCAGAAAATCCCGAAGCATCGAGGTGCCGTCATCCCTGGGCCGCATCATGGCTGAGCGCACCACCCAAAGCTGGACCACGGTCCCGCACTTCTTCGTGAGTCGACGCTTCGATGCGACCGCACTTAACGAGTACCGCACACGCATCGTCGGCGAAATCGAACGCACTCACCAGATCCGCATCACCCACACCGACTTGTTGGTCGCGCTCGCGGCACGTGTCTTGCTAAAGCATCCGCGTCTGAATGCAAGCTGGAGCACTGATGGCATTCACCTGCACGATCACGTGAACATGGGCGTGGCGATCGCCGTCAATGACGGCGTGGTCGCTGCCGTGATCCACAATGCACACAGTGCGAGCCTCGCGGAAATTGCCTCCCAGCGCCGCGATGTCGCCGAGCGTGCCCGCGCCGGAAAGCTGCGTCCCGCGGATATTGCCGATGCGACCTTCACCATCAGCAACCTGGGCATGTATCAGGTGGATCAGTTCAGCGCGATCATCACGCCGCCGCAAGCGGCGATTCTCGCGGTAGGCAGCATCGTCGACCGGGTCGTCGCCGTGGAAGGCAAGGCCACAGTCCGCCCGATGATGACTCTGACGCTATCCTGCGATCACCGCGTTGCCGACGGCGCCCGCGCCGCGCAATTCCTCAGCGATCTCTCTGAGGCCATCCGCGACCCGCAAAAATTCCTGAGTTAAGGGGATTTGTGGGCCAGTGAAACAAGTCAGACGCTCAAGCTCTCCACATTTCTTTCGCGCCGGCTCAAACCCACGTTAACGTACGAGCGATCCAGAGCGCTGATCGAGGGACACCCTAGCAGCTTCAAAGTCCGCTCCATCTCCGTCCGCAGAATTTCAATCGCCCGCCTCACGCCCGCTGGTCCCCCAGCAGCCAGGCCATAGGCGTATGCACGACCTACCAGAACCGCCTTCGCGCCCAGGGAGATCGCCTTGATCACATCCGTCCCTCGCCGCACGCCCCCGTCCATCAGCACCTCAATGCGGCCATTCACCGTTTCCACGATTTCAGGTAGCACCTGCAACGAGGCAGGGACGCAATCCAATTGGCGGCCGCCATGATTCGACACCACAATCGCCGAGGCTCCTTCGTCGATCGCCCGGCGCGCATCTTCTCCGGTCAGCACGCCCTTGATCACAAGAGGTCCCGCCCATGCCTCGCGGATCCAGCGCAAATCCTGCCAGGTGACGGTCGAACTTGCCAGCGCGGCGCCCACGTCGACCATCGGCATTGGCCCTTGCCCAGGGATGACAACGTTTGGAAGGTGGGGCACACCACCGTCGCGCAAGAATCGAAGCAGCCACCCGGGGCGTGAAAGAACCTGCGGCAGAAATGGAATCTTGCTCAAAATGCTGCCGCTCATCAACTCTTTCATTCCATTGCGCAGGTCGCGCTCGCGCATCCCGGCAACAGGCGTGTCAATCGTGACCACCAGCGCGGAGAATCCCGCGGCGCGGGCCCGTGCAATCCCTCCCTCCGCGGCCCCGCGCCCTCCCATCAAATAGAGCTGATAAAAGACCGGCCCGTTCGATGCCGCCTTCACATCCTCCATGCGGTGACCGGAGATGGTCGATAGAATGTAGGCCGTGCCCGCCGCCCCCGCACAGCGCGCCGCTGCAACCTCGCCTTCCGGATGCATCAACCGGCTATAGCCCACCGGCGCCAACAGAACCGGGAAAGCCAGGTCGAAGCCCAGCACGCGAGTGTGCAAATCGCAGGCCGGCACCGACACCGCGTGACGCGGACGAAATGTCACGTCTTCAAAGGCGCGACAATTCTCACGAAGCGTGAACTCGCCTTCCGCTCCACCGTCCAGATAATCGAAGACCACCCGGGGCAGCCGCCGCCGAGCCAATGGACGAAGGTCGGGAATGCTTACGACTCGAGATGATTCAACGCGAGACATCTTTAGCCTGGACGAAGGGCAGAGAGCCCTCCGTGCGCGTCATTATAGTCGGTAGTCGGGAACGGTGACTTACTTCACCGAGGATTACTTACAGCTTTGCGCTTTCGATCGCGATCAGGTCCCCGTGTCTCGCCCCACCAAATCCCCGGGGCATCAGGAAATCTCTTTGCCTGGCAGAAATATCCCAGTCTCTGCAGTTCCTGAACAATTTCGGCGATCGCCTTTGCAACCGACTCGCGGACTTCTGGGCTCAGCCCTTGCCCGGGCTCGTATTGCGCCCCCACAATTCCCACCAACAGCACGTGCTCCGGGCTCGCGCCCAGCATCTCCGCGGTCATCAGGCATTCGGATAAAGCAGGAGAATGCGGATCGAGTTGCTCCGTGGGAATGATGCGAAGAATGTCTTCCTTCCGATACAGCACAACTGTTCCCGGAGGATCGTCGCTGGCAACCGAGTCGACAAGAATCAGGGCCCGCAGTCCGACAATCTGATGCGTCAGATCGAGCGACGGCGTGCCCAGATCCACCAGTTCGATGTCCTCCCCGAAGCAATACTGTGACTCGATCATCCGCAAAACAAACGGGCCAACGCCATCATCGCCCAGCAGGACGTTGCCAATGCCGCCAATCAGCGCCGTCCTCACAGAATTTTCGCGACCCCGATCTTTCGCCCCGATGGATCGAACGCGTGGCACGCGCACGCCATGCACGGGTCGAACGAATGCACGGTGCGCAGGACTTCCAGCGGCTCTTCGGGCCGGGCCAGAGGCGTGTGCAGCAGCGATGCCTCGTACGGACCGTGCGCTCCCGCCCGATCGCGCGGGCTCGCATTCCATGTCGAGGGAACAACTGCCTGGTAGTTCTTGATCTTTTCGTCCTTGATCACGATCCAGTGTGAAAGCGTACCGCGCGGAGCCTCGTGCGTTCCAACTCCCTGCACTTCATGCGACGGCAGCACCGGCTGGTTGTGAACTGTGTAATCGCCTTTCGCGATGTTATCCACCAGCAACTGCAAATGCTTTTGCGCCAGTTCGGCGAGCATGCAGGCGCGAATCGCGCGCGCAGCGTGGCGGCCCAGCGTAGAATGCAACGCCGCAGGCGTCGCGCGAACTCCACCGATCGCAGCAAACTTGTCGATTGCCAAATCGGTGTACTTGCGCGTGAGAGCATGGCCCTGCGAGTAGCCCACCAACACCTGTGCCAGCGGTCCCACCTGCATGGGTTCGCCGTTGAAGCGCGGGGCCTTGACCCAGGAATATTTCTGGTCGCCGTCCCAACCCGTGAAGGCAGGCTCGGTTTCTCCCGCCCACGGATGCAGCGCCTTGTCGCCCTGATAGTAAGCATGCATAACATCTTCGCTTACTCCTTGCCGGAAAGCCGCATCCGAAGCAGTCTTGAATCCCTTCACACCCGCCAAGTCCCCACCACGAATGTAGCCCCCAGGCAGGTCGTATGCCGAGCCCCGGCTGTCCAGTGGCAGGTCAGGAACAGCGAGATAATTCTTGACCCCGCTGCCGATCTTGAACCAGTCGGGATACATCGCGGCCACCGCGCACACGTCCACGAAGTACACCTGCTGCACAAACTGCACCACCTCAGCCAGCAGTGTGCGGATCATTTCCAGCTTGTCCATGCCTAAGGCTGACTGGCTGTCGAGATCGATCGCGTTTGCCACTCCGCCCACGGTTAAATTCTGAATGTGCGGCGTCTTCGATCCCAGAATACCCACGACTTGCAGCGCCTTACGTTGATACTCGAGCGCCTGGACATAATGGGAGAACGCCAGCAGGTTCACCTCGGGCGATAGCCGCATCGCCGGATGTCCCCAGTAACCGTTAGTGAAGATGCCCAACTGACCGCTGCTGGCAACCGCATTCACGCGATCCTGCGCAGCCTTGAGTTCGTTCCGTGAATTCCGCGTCCACGAGGAAAGGCTCTCGGCCAACTTCGAAGTCGCGGCTGGATCCGCCTTGGGAATCTGCATAACATCGACCCAGTCGAGCGCTGAGAGTTGGTAGAAGTGCACGATGTGATCGTGTAGCGCGTGCGCAATCAAAATCAGGTTCCGGATGAACTGCGCATTCAGCGGAATCTCCAGCTTCAGTGCGTCTTCCACCGAGCGCACGCTGGCCATGGCGTGCACGGTGGTGCACACTCCGCAAAAGCGCTGGGTGAACAGCCACGCGTCCCGCGGATCGCGGCCGCGGAGAATCTTTTCGATCCCGCGCCACATGGTGCACGATGCCCAGGCGTTGCTGACCGCGTTGTTGTCAACCTCCACGTCAATGCGGAGGTGGCCTTCGATTCGTGTAATCGGATCAATGGTGATTCGTTTCGCCATATTTGCCTGCTGTTAATCGGAACTCGCCGCTTCAGAAGTCGCCGTCTCGGTTTCGTCCTCGCCGAAATGTCCGTACTTGAAATACCCGGTCCACCGGATGTAAGGACGCCGGAACCGGAAATAACTCGCCATGTCATGCCACTCCGTCAGCGGAGCGGGCAGGATAGCCAGCCGTTTTACCGCGATCAGAAAACCGAGCACGCCAAGGGAAATGAAGCCTAAAGAGACCAGAATCTCGATGGTCGCCGGAAAGTAGAGCGCCTCAGGATTCGGCCGGAAGGCCAGCGTTGTCGGGCTGAAGCGGTAGATCATCCCTCCCGCCGAACTCAGGATGTAGCCCACGAACATGGGTTGCGGATCGTGCGTCTTCAGCGATCGCACCAGCAATAGTCCGCCCACCGCAATCAGAACCATTTCCACCCAGAACACGCCTGCGAAACGGTCGAAATGAAAAGCTGTTCCCAGCGCACCGCGAAACAGGATGTCAAGCAACCGCAGTCCCAGCCAACCCAAGATCAACCACGAGGTAATGCGCGCAGCCTCATCCAGAACTTCCATGTCCATGGCGCGCTTGTACACCAGGCAACACAACATGGTGGTCCCTGCCACACAGCCAAATGACATGAACGTCGCCGCGCCCAGATACAACACCGGCAGCCACGGGGTCTGCCACAGCGGATGCACGCGCTCGCCCGCCAGCAGCATCAACGCTCCCAGCGAAGACTGGTGCATTCCCGGCAGCAGATAGGCTGCGGCGATGATCCACGGAAAGAAGTAGTGCAGGCGCTTTTCGATCCGCTCTACGCCCGGCCGCAGTCGCGAATCGAAATACCACAACCGCTCCAGCACCGGGGGAATGTTTTCCACGGCCAGCGGAATCATGGCGTAAATCGACATGCAGATCGCCACTTCGGCCAGCGGAGAGTGCATGTTCCATTTCCACGGAAACACGATCCAATAAAAATTCCAGGGACGTCCAGCGTCGATACCGAGCAACAGCAAGCCGCAGGCATATGCCAGGAAGCTGGTCAGTAGAGCCATACGCATCAGCGAGTGCAGTCGCTTGCGCCGGAAAACCCATGCCGCAATCCCCACGGCAAACGCTCCCGAACCCAGCGCGGTCAAAACCATCAAGTTGAATGTTTTCCAGATTCCCCAACCGTAGGCGTCATTCATTCCGCTGACCGGGCCCAGTCCCGCTAACTCGCGGTAGCCGCTCAGCACGAATGCCACCAACACCAGGGCCAATAAGCCAAGAAAGAATCCGTTGACCACAGGAAATCCGTACACCGGAACGTTTCGTTCCCAGCGGTTACTGCGAGCGTCGATGTGTGTGGCTGCGGTGCTCATAATTGCGCCCTCAATCCAGTGTCCGTTTCGCGCTCGTGCGCTTCCTGCTCGTGGCCTTTGAGGCTCTTGCGGATCACCTGCACCAGCCCTGCATACAGCACTGCCGGCAGCGCGAAGTACTGGTAGAAACGCCTCTGCCACCGTAGCGTTTTAGCGGGTACCGACTCGGGCCCCAGTTCTGGCAACCCAAGCTTCTCAAAAGGAACGCGTGACAGATACAACGCCTGCGTCCCGCCGTTGTCGGTCTCGCCGTACACGCGGTCCTGGTAATAACGCCCGGGATTCTTTTTGATCCGATCCTTGGCTTCCAGCAGCAAAACCGTACGTGGCCC
>Ga0209166_10000695_pt1 | contig 33442 bp, 26 predicted proteins | sample Coa_R1_3_FD_187151 | JGI IMG/M metagenome (GOLD analysis project Ga0209166, IMG submission 187151) | Surface soil microbial communities from Centralia Pennsylvania, which are recovering from an underground coalmine fire - Coalmine... | ecosystem: Environmental > Terrestrial > Soil >...
GCTGGCCGATGAAGCCAAAGCCGCGCACGAAAAATTAGTCGAGATGGTAGCCGAGGGCGATGACGAGCTGATGGAAGAATTTTTCCGCGAAGGCACCATTCCCATCGAGGATTTGATTCCCGGCGTACGCAAGGCCATTGTCGCCGAAAAGATTTTCCCGGTCCTCATGGTTTCCGCGCTGCGCAATGTCGGCACCGCCAGTCTCCTCACCTTCATTGCCGATGTTTTCCCCCATCCCGACGAGCATTCCCAGGTCGGCTTCAAGGAACCCAAGAGCCAGGGCGACCGCATCGAGCGCAAGTATGACGACACTCAACCCCTTTCCGTCTTTTTCTTTAAGACGCTCGCCGACCCCTTCGCCGGCCGCATCAACTATTTCAAGGTAAAAAGCGGCGTGCTCAAGAATGACGCTACGCTGCTCAACTACAACCGCGGCATCCCCGAGCGCTTTCAGCACAGCCAGGTGGTGCAAGGCAAGCAGCTCACCGAAATTCAGGAGCTGCACGCCGGCGATATCGGCGCCATCGCCAAGCTGAAAGAGTCCACCACTGGTGAGACGCTCGGCGATAAAAGTTCGCCGATCTATTATTCGCCGGCGCAGCTTCCCGAGCCTTCCATCACCTTCGCCATCGAACCCAAGACCCGCGCCGACGAAGACAAGATTGGCGTGGGCATCCACAAAATCATGGAAGAAGATCCCGCGCTGCGTTTTTCGCGCGATCCGCAGACCAAGGAATTTTTGCTGGCCGGCTCAGGCCAGCAGCACATCGAAGTGGTCGTAGCCAAGCTGCACAAGCGCTATCACGTCGATCTCACCCTCAAGCCGCCCAAAGTTCCCTACCGCGAAACGATTCGCGGCCGCGCCGACGTCGAGGGCAAGCACAAAAAGCAGTCCGGCGGACACGGCCAGTTTGGCGTCTGCCGCATCAAGATGGAGCCCGTCGAACGCGGCAAGGGCATCGAATTCGTCGACGATGTTTTTGGCGGCGCCATTCCCAAGAACTGGATTCCCTCGGTGGAACGAGGCATTCGCGAAGCCGCCGCGCGCGGCTATCTGGCCGGCTTCCCCGTCGTCGATTTCCGCGCCATTCTCTACGACGGCAAATACCACGATGTCGACTCTTCGGACATGGCCTTCAAAATCGCCGGCTCGCTGGCCTTCAAGGAAGCCATGAAGCAAGCCCGGCCCACATTGCTCGAACCGGTGATGCACGTCGAGGTCTACGCGCCCGACCAATATTCGGGCGACTTGATGGGCGACCTCAGCTCCCGCCGCGGCCGTATCGCCGGAAGCGATTTGCGTGGCCACAACGTAATCATCAAAGCCCAAGTCCCCTTCGCCGAAATGCTGACCTACGCCAACGACCTGATCTCCAAGACGCAAGGCCGCGCAACGTACTCCATGGAATTTTCCCACTACGACTACGTGCCCAACGAGCTAGCCGAAAAGGTTATAGCCGCCCACAAGGCCGCCCACGGCGAACAATTGGTAGAGGAAGAGGCCTAGCAGCGGCGTTCGATCAGGACAACCGGAAGGCAGTGAGAGCTGGAGCCCAGTTTCCGGTTGGGCGACGAACCATTCATAATGGTCGTAGCTGCTGCGACCGACTGTGGCGAAGCCTCCCGTTTAGGCAGGCTAACGTTGTTGTATCGATGCTGGCGGTTATGCCAGCGCAACGATAATCATTTGTAGGCAACTGCCGCGCTGGATGCTCCTGCGAGATAAATGACGTCGAAACGTTTGAAGCCAACTTCTCCGCACCATTTGCGGAAATCCGCCGCGGAATAGTCGAACGCATCGCCAAATTCGATGAGCATGTTCAACGACATGAGCAGACCGAAAACGTTCTCGCGGCGGGTGTCGTCAATGAGGGCTTCGATGGCGACCAACGCGCCGTTCGGCGGCAGGGCATCGTAAGCCGCCCGGATGAGGTGCATCTTCTTCTCCAGATTCCAGTCATGGAGAATCATGCCCATGGTGATGAGGTCCGCCTTGGGCAGCGGGTCCTTGAAGAAATCACCGGCGGCTACGCTGATACGGTCGCTCAGCCCAGCGGAGGTGATGTGTTTGCGTGCGATTGGTTCGACGGCAGGCAGGTCGAAGGAAACGCACTGGAGATGTGGGTGCTTCTTGGCGGCTTCAATGCAAAGCAAGCCCGTCGCACCGCCAACATCGCAAAGAGTTTTGAATTTTGAAAAATCAAATTTCTCCGCGAAGGCCTCAAAATTAATCCGGGAAAGCCCAGTCATGGCGGCCATGAACTGTTCCAGCCTCGGCAGATCTTTGTAAAGCTCCTCGAACATTCCCTTCTGACCATGCTTGATTTCGTTCTGTGGCTTCCCGGTATGTAAGGCCTCGGGCAGGTCGTGCCAGAACTTGAAGAGCCGCTCGTTAAGCATCACAAGAATACCGCCGACATAGCGAGGGCTTTCGCGGTCGAGATAGAGCGCACCAGAGGCCGTGTTGAAATACTTGGCCGACGGTCCGTCGCTCTCGCGGTCGAGGAACTTCATCGCGACGAGGGCGTCGAAAAAATCGCTGATGCTGCGCGGGTGCAGACCAAGTTCTGCGCCGAGTTCCGTCCCCGTAATGCGGCGCTTGCCCAGTTTGGTGAACACGCCGAGCTGGACGGCGGTAAGAAGAACCTTGGAGGACCAAAAGGCGAAGGCTGTCTGGAGAATGGGACCGGGGTCCAACTGCGGGCTCGTGCTATTCATGGATTAATCTCTCCGTTAAACGTAAGGTACGCTGAACCCAGTGGCGCGGTATGAGTCCTCGTATGTCGAATGATCCTACCCGATCTTCGACTGGGAATTGGCCGCGGACCAGAAGACCTGTTGTGGGACGTCAAGCTATGGGACGTCAAGTATACACGAAGATAAAAGGGTCCGGATGACAGCGTATCCGCAAGCGGACCCGCTGGCAGGAAATGAGATCATCGCACTGGCATGGATGACGTAGGTCGCGGCGACATAGTTAAGAGAAGTGTGGCAGGAACATGCCTGTGCGCCTGGTGTGTTCGGCGAAGCTGGGGCCGAATTCCTGCGTGAGGAACGACTCCTCGCGACGGGCTTTTATGTAGAAGGACAGCCACGCTATCGCTAAGCCCAGCAGACCGCGCACCTCACCCACCGCGATGGCGCTACCCAACAACGCGAACAAAATCCCGGTATAAATCGGATGGCGAATCGTCCGATAAGGGCCGCTGCGAATCAGTTCGTGCCCTTCCTTAAGCGTGACGACTCCGCTCCAGTTGGTGCCCAGATGCCAGCGCGCCCAAATCGCGATGGCCACGCCGGCGGCCGTAACCGCAACACCGGCCCAACCGATCGCCTCGTTCGCTGGAACGAACCGCGCGCCCAGCCACCGATAGTGGGCCCGCGGCCGAAACAGGTAAAACGCGGCTAGCAGCGGCACCACGTAGCCGAATCGCTGGTTCCACGATTCGCGCTTTTTCGTCTTCTTCAGCTTGAACGCCGAAACGATCCAGTACAAACCGAACACGACCCACAGCGCGTTGATCCACTGCCGTAGCGAGGTGAGATCCATTTGTGCACTTACAATGTCCCTTGTGAGAAAGCAGTGTCAAGCCTCGCGCCCCGGGAACGCCAACTCTGCTCCATCCCGCGGGTTCAGCGGATGAATCTCCGCATTGGCGACCACCATGCAGGCGAGCACTTCACAGCCCTTCGTGCCAACTGCGCACTTGCGCTAGAATGCCGGACTGTCGAACATGCTTCCCCGGAGCTACACCTTGATCACCAACGGCAATTCCATAACTTGCACTCGAATCGTTCGTGCACTCGTCGCTAGCGTTTGTCTCTGCGCAGCCGCACTCCTCCCGGCCTTGGCGCAGCAATCCGCTCCGCGCGATCCGGCCGAGCCGCAGCAAGGCCAGCCGCATCCCAAGCTGTTGCCCCGCCCGCCAGCCGCCATTGCGCGCCAAAGCGTCGATGACCAATCCATGGTCGCGCTTATCGAACAGCTGGTCGCCTGCGGCACACGCCTCTCTCTTTCTTCTTGGACCGACCCCAAGCGCGGCATCGGCTGTGCCCGCGATCACATCGTGGCGCGCCTCAATGGCATCGCCAAGGAATCCGGCGCCAAGCTGCAAGTCGTGGTCGATAAATTCGAGTCCACCTCTGAGCGAACATCCGGCAAGCCGCTGCACCTGGAAAGCGTGTACGCCATTCTGCCCGGCTCCGACCCCAAACTCGCCAAGACGCTCTTCCTCGTCTCCGGCCACTATGACTCGCGGCCTTCCGACATCATGAGCACGGATGCAGACGCCCCCGGTGCCGACGACGATGCCTCCGGCGTTTCCGTCAGCGTGGAGTCCGCGCGCCTGGTCAGCAAGGCCGCCGCCAACGGCAAGGGCGGGTACCGCGCCAGCATTTTATTTGCCGCCATTCCCGGGGAAGAACAAGGCCTGCTCGGCGGCTATCATCTTCTCGAATGGGCCAAGCAGCAGGGCTACACCATCGGCGGTATGCTCGATGACGACATTGTCGGCGACGACCCCTCGCCGGGAGCGCCGCATCGCGTACGCCTTTTCTCCGGTAACGGCGAAATCGACGACTCCGATTCCCCCGGCCGCGAGCTGGCCCGCGCCATCGAGGAAATCGACGGCCGCGAAAACATTCGCATGATTTTTCGCGTCGATCGCTACGGCCGGGGCGGCGATCACTATCCCTTTTACAAAGCGGGCCTGCCAGCGGTGCGCTTCACCGAGCCGCTGGAGGATTACACTCACCAGCATCAAACCCCGCGCACCGAAAACGGCATCGAGTACGGCGACTTCGCGAAATATCTGACCGCCAGCTTTCTCGGTGACGTCGCTCGCGATAACGCGGAAGCTCTGGCGCAGTTGGCTATGGCGCCCGCACCGCCGACCAAAGCGCGCCTCGCGGGCGGCGTCACACCGGACGCCAAAGTTTCCTGGTCTGCCGAAGATGATTCCGAGCGCGCGGGGTTCGAAATCCTGTGGCGCGAAACCACCGACCCGCGCTGGCAAGTCTACGATTTCGCCACAACCGCCGGCGAAACCGTGCTGCGTGGCGTCTCCACCGATAATCACTTCTTCGCCATCCGCAGCGTCGGCAAGAATGGCGCCCGCTCCATCGCCGTGCCCACAGAAATGGAGCGCCGTCCGCCGCCGCTGCCAGCCGGTACAAAACAATAGCTAGGTGTAGAAAAGGAGAATGGATTCAGTGGGACAGCGACTCATATCTTAATACACGTATGTGTATGCAGACTTAATGGGCGTGACGCTCTATTGCTGCACTCTGCCACTCTTGGCTGTCCTTCGGTGGCTTAACCGGACGCAAGCGGTGGACTCGCTAACTGGGCAAAGGGTTATTTTTTGCTGGCCTGCGACCCCGGGGGGCCGTCCACCCCAAAATCCCAAACAAAGAAATTCATCCCATCCGGCAAAATTTCTGCCAGCGCATACTCGCCCGGCGGCAAGGGCTCGCCAAGAGTGAACCGGTACACCGTGGCGGCCACTTCCCATCTCTGAATTGCGATCGATTTTCGCTCCGTTCCAATTTCCTGCCCAAACATGCTGCGAATCGATTCCAGTTGCCGCCGGTTCCCCTTCACGGTGGCGCGCACCAGCTCCACCTCCGGCCCCGATTCCCCGGGCCGGCTGCTCTTGTAAACGCTCGAATCCCGGTCTGGGTCCGGCGGCGCTTCCCGCAAATAAAACTCCGGCCCGCTGGTACGGATGCGGGTCTTGGCCTTGGCGCCCGGAATCTCCACATTAAGCTTTCCCGGTACGATCGGAATCGGCGAAAGGATCTGTTTCAAGAGAGTTTTCTTATCGGTTTTCACCTGCGAACCGACTTGCGAGATCGGCGTCACCGATTTTCCCTCAATCGCAAACATCCCCTCGCCGGGCGGCAGGAATACCCCCGGCGCTACCTGCAAGCTGGCGTCAACATCCAGCACCGTCTCCATCTTGGTAGCCTCTTCCTGCGCATGAATCTTGCCCAGCAATGCCGCGGAAGCTTTGTCGGAATCCGCCTGGGCCTTCGCGGTTGCATCCCAATCGACCATCGCTGCCGGGATCTCCTCCCATGCGCCGCGCTCCAGGCTGAAATACCTGACCCGATCCCCCTTCCGCTCGTACTCCCGCACCAACTGGAAGTTTCCATCCTTCAACATCAGCTTCTTGCCTCGTGTCAGGCGGGCGGCTGCCGAAGCGTCGTCGCCCAAACTCGCCTGGGTTTTGGCGCTGGATTGGCTTTGCTCCAGCGGGATGGCCCATCCACAGGAGGCCCAAAGCAAGACGCCCAGACCGGCAATCCCCAGCGGTAAATAGGAGCGACTCATAGGAGGTTCGTCACGGAGTGCGATGCGCCACATTGCGTACCGGTTTGCCTCCGCCCACGAGAATAGCGCCGGAGCGACCATGCGGCAACCGGTGGAAATTCGCGACGTTCGCGACATCCAATGGATCGAATGCGCGGAGGCGGTCTAAGAGTGAGGCGAACCTTGAATAAAAAAGCTCCCCGTTTGCACGGAGAGCTCGGAATTCGATAAGTTAGCCCGTCCGGCGGCCCTGGCCTCTTCGGGCCCGCCGCCTCGGGCGGTTAGTGCGTGCAGCGCGGAAACAGCGTCACCAGGACCATCAAGTCCGACAAGGTGAACAGCCACTGATCCGCCTGGATTCCCGCGGCTTCCGCGGCCCTGGCGATGAACCCTAGGTGCCGGCTCTTCGCGAAGTTGCGCAGGTGGTCCACGCAAATGCCCGTGAGATTGGCTACCTCGTTATCGGTGAAAATTTTCTGGCTCGCTTTTACGGTAACCACGGCCCTTGGCCCTCTTTTCTGCTCCGCCTTACTCGCTCCCAACCCGTTAGATGCTACCGCCATCCTACGGGCTGCACCTTTCTAAGAGCAATAGTCGTTCCGTTACGTTCCGGAAAAACGACTCGGCTAGTACTTCCCGCCTAAAATGGCCCTAAAACGTGGCTTTCTGTGCAGCGAAGCCCTCCAAACCAACTAGTACTCGAGGGCACAAAATTCACACTTGTTGTAAAAAACGTCCTATTTTTGCAAATCGGATATGGCTTTCGGTAGGCGTGCTGCAATTTCCCGCATCTGCTTTTCGTGCCGAATCTGGTGGGAAGCTAAGAGCACTAACCATTCATACGCACTTAAAGACCCTAGAAAGGGATGGCGCCACCTATAGGCGCTCAGGTCCCGATTACTGGTTTCTTCCATCAGCGCGAGCGTACGCCCGCGAGTTTCTCTTAGCTCTGAGAGCATACCTTCCTTTTCGCGCAGCAGTTGCTTATCTGTCGGGATGGGAGTTTTCAGGCGCATCAAGCGCCTCTCCGCAAAGATGAAAGGCAAGCGAAATCGCTTGAGTAGGGGAACATGCTTTGCCTGCTTCTGCAGAATCCTTTCCATTGCCCTAACAACCGCCCGCTCCACCGTAATGACATGGGCTACGACTTCGGCAGCGGACCAAGCGCCTTCTCGAGGCGTTGTCTGCCAAAGATGCGCGGGGATTGCCTCCGCCGCTAGCAGCAGATTCTTTTCCGCGCGGTCCAGTTTCTGGACGATAGGTGCAAGTCGGCTCATCGTATTCGGGCAAAGTTGCTAATCAAGCCGCTATGGAGAAGGCCAATCGCTACAGGGCGGCCCCACCCGCCTGCTCGAAGGCCTGCGCTAACTGCAGAACCCGGCCTTCTCCGAAGGGGGGACCGAAAATCTGGAGGCCGACCGGCAGCTTCCCGGAGATCTTGCCGCAAGGAACGGAAATCCCCGTAACACCCGCCAGCGATCCAGTAACTGTATATATATCAGCAAGATACATCTGCAACGGGTCGTCCGTCCGCTCGCCCAGTTTAAAGGCGGGGACTGGCGAGGTGGGGGTCACAATGGCGTCCACCTTGGTGAACCCCTCGCGAAAATCCTGCGCAATCAGCGCCCGCACCTTTTGCCCCTTCAGATAGTACGCATCGTAATAACCGGCCGAAAGAACGTAGGTTCCCAGCACGATGCGCCGCTTCACTTCTGCGCCAAATCCCGCGCCGCGCGTCTTGCGATACATCCCCAGTAAGGAATCCCCATCGACCCGCAATCCGTAGCGAACTCCGTCGTAGCGCGCCAGGTTCGAGCTGGCCTCCGCGGTGGCAATGATGTAATACACCGCGATGGCATAGTCCGTGTGCGGCATGCGAATTTCTCGAATTTCGCACCCCAGCTTGCGCAGAACGTCGATCCCCGCCTCAATTTTTTTGCGGACTTCCGGGTCCATCCCCGCGCCAAAATATTCCTTGGGGATGCCCACGCGCAGACCTTTCACCGGTTTTTCGCTTTCCGCCAGATAGTCCGGGACCGGCGCGGTGGTCGAGGTGGAATCGTTGGCATCCCGCCCCGCGATAATTTGCATAACTGCGGCAACATCATGGACATTTCTCGCAAACGGCCCGATGCGGTCGAGCGAAGAAGCAAAAGCGATCAGACCGTAGCGCGACACGCGTCCGTAACTCGGCATCATCGCCGGAATTCCGCAGAAGGAGCCCGGCTGCCGGATCGACCCGCCGGTATCGGTTCCCAGCGCCGCCAGCGCCAATCCTGCCGCCACCGCCGCCGCCGATCCGCCGCTGGAGCCGCCCGGCACACGACCCGGCGACTCCGGATTGCGCACCGCGCCATAGGCGGAATTCTCATTCGAGCTGCCCATGGCGAACTCGTCGCAATTCGTCTTGCCCAGGATCACCGCGCCAGCCGCTTCCAGCCGCTCGACGGCGGTAGCGTCATAAGGCGGAACATAATTTTCCAGAATCTTCGAGCCGCAAGTGGTGGTCACCCCGCGCGTGCTGATCACGTCCTTAATTGCGACAGGGACGCCGGCTAGCGGGGGCAGCGGTTTTCCAGCAGCGACCAAGGCGTCCACGCGGTCCGCCTGCGCCAGCGCCCTATCCTGTGAGAGCGCCAGGTAAGCGTTCAGTTCCGCGTTGCGCGCTCCGATCCGTTTGTAATAATCGCCCGCTAGTTCGCGCGCGGAAATCCTCTTGGAAGTCAGCGCTTCCCGCACCCCAGGGATTGTCCAGTTTTCCGCCATCCCTAGCGCTCTATCACTTTCGGAACGCGGAAGTACGGCGGCTCGGGGTCGGGTGCCTGCGTCAGGATTTCCGTGGCCACTCCGCACGGCACGACGATATCCTCGCGCAGCGTGGCATCCGCCGCCTGGTCATCGGCCAGCACCTGCGCCATCGGCTCGACATTCGTCGTATCCAGCTCGTTCAGCTTGTCGATGTATTCGAGGATCTCGTCAATCTGCTTCCGGTAGGTTTCCAGTTCGGATTCGCTGAGATCGAGATAGGCCAAATCCGCCACCCGCAGCACATCTTCGCGAGAGATTTTCATGGCGCGGCGCCGACTTCCGCGGTTTTGCGGTGATATCTTTTCGCAATGTAGTTATCCACCAGCGCCTGGAAGGCGGCCGCCAACTCATCATAGTTGCCTTCCAGGATCACATCTTTCTTCCCATCGATATAAACCGGGCAGCGCGGCGCTTCCCCCGTGCCCGGCAGGCTAATTCCAATATTCGCCGCCTTCGACTCTCCCGGACCGTTCACGATGCAGCCCATCACCGCCAGCGTCATGGTTTCCACGCCTTCATATTGCGTCTTCCAGATCGGCATCATGTCGCGGATATAGCCTTGAATCCGCTCGGCCAATTCTTGAAAGGTAGAACTGGTGGTGCGGCCGCAGCCGGGGCACGCCGTGACGCTCGGTGAAAAGGAGCGCAAGCTCAGGGCCTGCAGCAATTCGCACGCGGCATACACTTCCTCGCGGCGGTCGCCGCCCGGCCGCGGGGTCAGCGAAATCCGAATCGTATCGCCAATTCCTTCATAGAGCAGCACGCCCAGCGATGCCGCCGACCAGATCTGTCCTTTCATCCCCATACCCGCTTCGGTCAGGCCCAAATGCAGCGGCTGCTGGGTCTTCGCGCTTAGGTCCCGATATACGGTGATCAGGTCGCGCGGCCGCGAAGTCTTGCAGGAAATAATGATCTGGTCATGGCGCAGACCCGATTCCAGCGCCAGCTCCGTGGACTCCAGCGCGGAAAGCACCATGCAGTCGTTGATGATCTCTTCCGACTCTTTGCCCAGATTCTTGTCGGTGTTCTCCTGCATCTTGCGCATCACCAGCTCTTGATTCAGCGAGCCGCCATTCACCCCGATGCGCACCGGCTTGCCATTGTCGCGCGCGATTTTGCAGATGGTGGAGAATTGCTCGTCGCGCCGCTGCCCCGCGCCCACGTTGCCCGGATTGATGCGATATTTATCGAGCGCCACCGCGCAGTCCGGATATTTGGTCAGCAGCACGTGCCCGTTGTAATGGAAATCGCCAATGATAGGGACCTTGCAGCCTGCCGCCAACAGCCGCTTCTTGATCTCGGGAACGGCCGCCGCCGCTTCCGGAACGTTCACCGTAACCCGCACAATCTCCGAGCCCGCTTCCGCCAGCTCCAGGCATTGCTGCGCCGTGCCCGCCGCGTCCGCGGTATCCGTGTTGGTCATGGACTGCACCACAATGGGCGCACCTCCGCCCACCCGCACGTTACCCACGTTCACGCCATACGTCTTTCGACGCGGATGCAGCGTAGCCGCCGCGTCAGACCCTGCAATTTGCGTTAGCATTCCCCTCCATTTTAGCCCGACTCCCCGCAAACCAGAAGCCTCTGTCGTCGAATACTCTTCATCCAATGGACGACTCCGCGTGCTAAGCACCCAGAATGCAACCCACGTAAACAGTTTCCTTTCCGCAGGAGTCAGTCCCGCCGTACAACGCCATAGTCCGCGCCGTTCAATCCTTCTAATCGCCATTCAACCCCGAAATTCGACCGTTCGATGGCAAAGCCTTTACTAATCCGTATACCCCGCGCTACCATTCCCTATGTCCCGCACCTCCCTTCGACCTAATCGCTGCCCGCTACCCACGACCGGAATTTGCCCCTTTGTTTTCAGTCGGTTGCCGCCTCTTTTTCGCTCTTGCCTCTTTTTTGCGCCCTGCCGCCCTTTGTTTTCAATCAGTTGCAGCCTCTTTTTGCAAAACACCCGGGGTGGGGGTAGGTCCATTTCTCGTCCCTTTCAAATCAATAACATGCAGACTCTTTTGCCGCCAGCCTCCGCGCCTCCCGTCGTCTGTGATAGATTCCAGCGGTTGCTATCCGGAGGCAGCATCACCATGAAATACCTGTCCCTGATTCTTCTATTGCTCGCCGCGCAGGCCGCTACGGCCCAGGACTGGGCCAAGGCTAAACTCGAAAAGTCGCCGCGGCATCGCGAGTGGATCACCATCAAGCACGACGGGCGCTCGGTCGAAACCTTTGTGGTGTATCCCGAAGCGAAGGGCAAGACTCCCGTGGTCCTGATCATTCACGAGATTTTTGGCATGACCGACTGGGTCCAGGACCTGGCCGACCAGGTCGCCGAAGCCGGTTACATCGCCGTCGCCCCCGATCTCCTCTCCGGCATGGGCCCGAATGGCGGGCGCAGTTCCGATTTTCCGGAGGGTAAAGCCACCGAAGCGGTCAGCCATCTGAATCCCGATCAGGTCACCGCCGATCTCAACGCCGCCGCCGATTACGCCAAGAAGCTTCCAGCCAGCAGCGGCAAACTATTCGTCACGGGATATTGCTGGGGTGGTGGCCAATCCTTCCGCTTCGCCACCAATCGCGCGGACCTCGCCGCAGCGTTCGTATTTTACGGGCCGCCACCGGATAAGGACGCCATGACGCGCATCAAGGCGCCGGTGTATGGATTCTTTGCCGGCAACGACGCGCGCATCGGCGCCATGGTTCCCGATGCCATCCAAAATATGAAAGCAGCCGGGAAAACTTTCGAGCCGGTCACCTACGAAGGCGCGGGCCACGGTTTCATGCGCGCCGGAGAAGCCCCGGACGCCAGCGAAGCCAACCGCAAAGCCCGCAGCGATGCCTGGGCCCGCTGGAAAACGCTGCTCGCAATATAAACCTGTAGGGGCCCAGCACGGCTGCGCCCCAGCTTGGCCAAGATGTCGACACGATTCGATTCCGCGCGGAAATCATGATCTACGCAGGCACATCCGGATGGGCGTATCCAAGCTGGAAGCCGGCTTTCTATCCCGCCAAGCTCCCCTCCGCGAAATTCCTGAGCCACTACGCCACGCGGCTGAACAGCGTGGAAGTGAATTACACTTTTCGACGCTTCCCTACCGAGAAACTATTGCGGGGCTGGATTGACGCCACGCCGGCGGGATTCCAGTTCGCCATCAAAGCGCACCAGAAAATCACGCACGTCGCGCGATTGGGTGACGTTGCCGATTTCACCTCCGACTTTGCGCGCTCGCTGCAACCGCTGGACGCTGAGAAAAAACTCGGGCCCGTTCTGTTTCAGTTGCCGCCTCTTCTGAAGGGCGATGCTGCTTTGTTGAACGATTTTCTGGCCAAGCTGCCGGGATCGTTGCGTGTCGCGTTTGAATTTCGCCACGCCTCCTGGTTCAACCAAGAAATTTATGACTTGCTGCGCGCCGCGAACGCCGCGCTATGCAATGCGGAAAGCGAAAAACTGGAAACTCCGGACGTGCAGACCGCCGATTTCGCCTATTTGCGGCTGCGTAAAGAAGAGTATTCAACGAAAGAACGCAAAGCGCTGGAAGAAAGAATCGCGAAGCTCAGCCGCGGCGATGTTTACGTTTATTTTAAGCACGAAGATACGCCGGAAGGCGCATTGCACGCGGAGCAAGTATTGGCGGCGGCAAAGAAATGAGAAAAATTGGTGCCCGAAAGAGGACTCGAACCTCCACTCCCTTGCGAGAACTAGAACCTGAATCTAGCGCGTCTGCCAGTTCCGCCATTCGGGCACTTTTGCGGTGTGTTGAGCGGGCTCGAAGCGAGCCAGCCAGCACTGCGAGGCAATTTAATTTTGCCCGGCGGCGCACCCTTTGTCAACGAATGCCGGTTGGCGGCAACTGACGTATGATGTTCCCGGAGGCCAGCAATGTCCAAGAAATCGATACTGATGTTGATCGGCGATTATGTGGAAGACTACGAAGTGATGGTCCCGTTCCAGGCGCTGCTGATGGTCGGGCACACCGTTCACGCCGTCTGCCCTGGCAAGAAATCGGGCGATTTCGTGTCCACCTGTATTCACGATTTTGAAGGAGAGCAAACCTACACCGAAAAACGCGGGCACAATTTTGCCTTGAACGCCACCTTCGACCAGATCAAAGCGGAAGATTATGACGCGCTGATGATTCCCGGCGGGCGCGCGGTGGAATATATCCGGCTGAATCCGCGCGTTCTGGAAATTGTGCGCCACTTCGACAAGACCAAGAAGCCGATCGCGGCCATTTGCCACGCGGCGCAACTTTTGGCCGCCGCCGGCGTGTTGAAGGGACGAAAGTGCAGCGCTTATCCCGCTTCGGCACCGGACGTTACCGGCGCGGGAGGCACTTACGCGGATATTCCGATGGACCAGGCTATTGTGGACGGCAACCTGGTAACGGCACCGGCGTGGCCGGCGCTGCATGCCTGGCTGGCCAAGTTTCTGGAAGTCCTGGGGACCAAGACCTTGAGCGTGACCGCCAGCTAGGCGTTGGCGGCGCGCACCAGCGGCACATCCACCAAGTGCTCGGCCACAAACCAGGCTTGCAGCTCATTGGTGCGAATCACGTCGCTGACCAGCAGGTCGTTTGTGCCATCGTCGCCGGACTCCTGTGCTTTTTTGGCCATGCTGCGCGCTTCCTTCAGGATCAGTTCGTGCGCTTCGAGCAGGCGCGAAATCTGCACCGGCGCTTCCTCGCGGCCGCGCGGCAGTCGAGGAATCATGGTGGTTTCGGCCACGTCCGCGGCCATCGCCAGGCTGATGCCGCCGAGGAGCTGTATGCGTTCGGCAATGGTGTCTACCAGTTCGTCCTGCTCGCCGTGGTGCTTATCGAAAAGCAGGTGGAGTTGGTAGAAGGTATGTCCCGCAACTTGCCAATGATGCTTCTTGTACATATCGCGCAGCGTCATGGTATCAGCCAGAAGTTGATTTAGATTGGTGACGCTCTCGGCGCGCACATTTTCATCGAGCGCGATGGGCATGCGTGTCAGTTTTCCGTAGGGCTGAATCTCGCGGGCCTTCTGATGCAGGATGGGCGCGGCGCGGTCGGATCCGGCTTCCAGTTGCTGGTCGGTCTTGGCGTTGGAACGATGATTTTTCGGACTCATGGCACTTGCTCCTCGGGCAGAAAGCCTTACGCTTTCTGTCGGCATGATTGCGGCGGACTGCAATGTCCGGCGGGTATAGCTTGGATTGCTCCAGGCAATAAAAGGATACTCCCTGTGCTACGAAAGTTAACGGCGGCACGGCAAGATGGCCGCTACGCGGTTGGAGAGAGCCTGACACCAAGCGCAGGCGGTCGAGTGCGTGCCGGCTTGCGTGGCGGCGTGGCGGATTCGGCAACCCCCGGACCGATGGCCAGAGCGAAGGGCAATTTTGGTGGGAAACTAAGACAAAGCGACTTAACTGGGCGAAAATAACACATTGGAGGCGATTATGTCGGAGACTTCTCACGTTTTGGACGCACGGCACTTGAGCGAAGGCAAGGGGTTCTTTGAACGCCTGCTGGACTTCTCATTTCAGCAGTACATCACCCAGAAGTACGCCAAGCTGCTCTACGGCATCCACTTGCTGCTGGGATTGATTGTGGGCACCTGGTATGTCTTTAACGGCTTTCAGGCGTCCACTTCCCAGGGACTGTTGACCCTGTTGCTGGCGGTGATCGGTTATTTTCTGTGGATTCTCTATGTGCGAGTGGCTCTTGAGTTTCTGGTGGCCATGTTCCGCACCGCGGAAAACATCGCCCGGGCCAGCGGCCGCGAGTCCTAACGCCGGCATAACGCGCGGAGATGGCGGGAACGCTGGATTTCCATGCCGGCTAAGCAACCGGCGGATGGAACGCGGGCAAAGGGCGGAGATTCCAAGATAATTTGACGAGGGTTGCCGCAGTGGCGTGGCAATTTACCGGCGGGCCGACGATTTTTTACCGCCGGCCATGCGGGCGAGGGCGCGGGAGTATTCCGCGATGGTTTCCGGCCGGATGCGATTGTGGACGAATTGACCCTGGCGGCGGCACTCGATGAGTCCAGCGTCGGCCAGGATTTTGAGGTGATGGGAGACGGTGGCGGGGGTAACGCCGCGCAAGACCACCAGTTCGCCGCAGATCATCTCTTTTTTGGCGGAAATGGCTTCGAAGATCATCAGCCGTGTGGAATCCGCCAAAGCCTTTGAAATCTTCTCGATACGCGCGCGTTCCATAATCCAGGGTCCAGTCTAACCAAGTGTACCGGCCAGCGATACAGCCCGCCTGAAGATTTAGATGCAACGGAACGATTAGACGTTCATCTAACTATCGAAATGGGCCAAGCCCATGGAGAAGCGCACAGGACAGACGGGAGAACGCCAATGAAGAGACTGGAAGGAAAAGTAGCGGTGGTGACAGGAGGAAACAGCGGAATCGGGCTGGCGACAGCGAAGCGGCTGCAGGACGAGGGCGCGCGGGTGGCCATTTCCGGACGCAATGCGAAAACCCTTGAGGATGCGGTCAAGTCCATTGGGAACGGCATACTGGCGGTGCAATCCGACGTGGCCAAGCCCGCGGACCTGGACAAGTTGTATGCGACAGTGTCGAAGAAACTGGGCAAGATCGATGTGCTGTTCGTTAACGCGGGCATTTACAAATTTGTGCCTTTTGAGGCGACCACCGAAGGAGTGTATGACGAACTGTTCGATATCAACACCAAGGGCGCGTACTTCACGATTCAGAAGGCTCTGCCTTTTCTGAACGACGGCGCGTCAATCATCGTGAACACTTCGGTGGCCGGCGAATCGGGAGTGGTCAACGGTACGGCCTATGCCGCGACCAAGGCGGCGCTACGCTCGTTCACCAGGTCGATCGCTGCGGAATTGGTGGGGCGCGGTATCCGCGTGAACGCGGTTAGCCCGGGCCCGATTGACACTCCGGCGGGATTTGAGCGCACCGGCTTGCCAAAAGAGGCGATCGACGAATTCGTGAAAGAGATTGTGCGGAAGGTGCCGATGAAGCGCATCGGCCAACCGTCCGAAATCGCGGGGGCAGTGGCGTTCCTGGCGTCATCGGATGCTTCGTACATTACCGGGGCGGAAATTCCGGTAGATGGCGGCTTCGGGCAGATCTAAGAGTGGCCATAAGGAGAGGGCGCAAAGCCCGCTCTATTCTCTCAGCAGGTTCGCGCCGATTAATCGGCAAGACTTTCCCTCGACGCTACAACGAATCGACGCGAAGAACTCCAGCCGGTGCTCTTCGCTGAATGGATGCCCCGACCCCGTGTCTTTTGGAATTCGCACCAAGCTAATTTCGGCCAGCGGATGGATCGGAAGTGGTGGAGGCGTCCAGGTCGAGAAACCAGGAAAGCTTGGAGTCGGCGGGAACGTAGCAATTGCCGTCGGCGTTGTAAGTGGCGGCGCAGCGCGCGGTGAATTCTTTACGGCGCGGGGATTGCGCGAATTGCCAGACAGCGGCGTAAGGAACGCCACTCGCGGATGGAGCAGGCGGATGGCGCGAAATAACGCAGCCCGGCGCGGGCGGGCAGGCATCGTTATAAACAAAGTAGGTGACCTCGCGGCCTGCGAGATGGTGGCGAATGTCGTCGGCGGTGATGATGGTGACGCCGTGGCCTTCGCTGGCGGGCATGCCGGAGCAGTAGACGCCGGCGCGATAGCCGGCGCGCGTTAGGCGGTCAACCCAGGCGCGCAGGTACGCGTGGTATGTCTCCGGCAAGCGACCGCCCTCTTCGATATCCAAAAAAATAATGGCTTGCGGCGGGAAGCCTTCTTTTTTGGCGTTCGCGGCGGCCCTGGATGCATCGGCGGCGCCGCGGCTCGCGGCCGGCGTGATGGATTTTAGTTCGTTGCTCTGCGGACCTTGATAAAGAAGTAGAAAACCGAATTTCTGGGAGATTAGGAGGTGGCGCTTGCCAAGCCACGTATTCTGCCTGGCGCCTAGCGGAGGACTAAGCCAATAGCCCGCGAACGAAAACGTTTTGCGCAGCACGGGAATAGCAGCGTCGCCGGGATAAGTGTTGAGATCGAAGCCCAGAAAAGCGCCTGCTGAAGATGCAGGTTGTTGCGCAGGTGCGCGGCCGGGAATGGTCAGGGGCAAGATAAGAATAACGAGTAATTTGAGGCGGGACGGAGTTGCGAAGAGTCGGCGCATGGAATTTTGCGGCGCTATTACCGCGTAGGTTTCGAAGTGACTGAAAAGTTGGTGCCCGGGGTGGGAGTCGAACCCACATGAGGAAAAATCCCCGGAGGATTTTAAGTCCTCAGCGTCTGCCATTCCGCCACCCGGGCACCGAGTGAATGGCGGGATCAGTATACGGAATTCGAGGAGCTTCGACTATCTGAGGGGCGACTTCGAGAAAACGCCAAAGGTGGGTGGAAGGCTGGCGGCGAGGCTGGGGTGTACGCCGTATCCTGTTCTGATTAAAAGAGATATTGCCGTTGCCGGCGCGAGAGACTATGCTCTTGGGACCATGAAAAACCCCAGTTTGAGTACATTGTCGAGGACCTGCCGCGCCCTGACCCGATACCGGCAAACCGCACTCGTTGCCGCTGTTCTGTGCTGCGGATTGCCGCCCGCCAGCTTGGCGCAAGGCGGAGGCAAAGGCGCCGGGCTGGGGCAAATTCGCAGCTACATCGCCGCCGGATGGGACACGCTGACGCGCTCGCTGACCGATTGCAAGGTGATTGTGGACCCGAAGCTGGCGGCCGCTTCGGTGCTCTATCTGCCGGCGGATTTCGATGCCCCGGCAGACGTGCTGGAGATGCAAAAGCGGTGCAACGCGCAGGTGAAGCATCTGCCGCAGGTGATTCACAAACTGGGAGAAATCGATACCAGCGACCTGGAGCCGCCGGGCCTGCTGTACCTAAACAACAAGTACGTGGTGCCGGGCGGAAGATTCAACGAAATGTATGGGTGGGACAGCTACTTCATCGTTCGCGGGCTGGTGGAGGACAAAAGGATCGAGCTGGCCAAGGGGATGGTGGAGAATTTTTTCTTTGAGATCGAGCACTACGGCGCGGTGCTGAACGCCAACCGCACTTACTATCTGACGCGCTCGCAGCCGCCCTTCCTGACGTCCATGATTTTGTCGGTTTACGATGCGCAGAAGGCGGCGGGAAAAGAAGATCGCGCCTGGCTGGAGCGCGCGTACGGCTATGCGGCGAGAGATCACGCACTATGGACGCGCGAGCCGCATCTGGCGGGCGCCACCGGACTCTCGCGCTACTACGATTTCGGGAATGGACCGGCGCCGGAAAGCGTTAAGGATGAAACCGGACACTACCGGCAAGTGGCCGCATTTTTTCTGGGACAACAGCAGGATGCCTGGCGGGACTACGTGGTTCCGCTGAAGGCGGGCGAGGGACACGTCGGGCCATTGTTCGCGTTGCAGGTGTGTGAATCGGCCAAGACGATGACGCCGGGCGCGTGCGATTCCGCAGGCGCGGCTTCGCTGAGCGCCGATTATTACAAAGGCGACCGGGCCATGCGGGAATCGGGATACGACGTCTCCTTTCGCTTTGGGCCGCACGGAGCGCGCACGCATCACTATGCGCCGGTGTGCTTGAACAGCCTGCTGTATAAAACGGAGAAAGACCTGGAGCGCATGAGCGAAATGCTGGGGCGCAAAGCGGAGGCGGAAAAGTGGCACGCGGAGGCGGAAACGCGCAAGGAAAACATCCAGAAATATCTGTGGGACGGCGAGCGCGGCTTGTATTTCGACTACGACTTCGACCAGGGCAAGCGGTCCAGCTACGAATATGTGACCGTATTTTTCCCGTTGTGGGCGGGCATTCCGACGCAAGAGCAGGCTCGCGCGGTGATGCAACATTTGCCGACCTTCGAGAAGCCGGGTGGCCTGGTCATGAGCCCGCATGAAACCGGTGGGCAGTGGGACTTTCCCTACGCCTGGGCGCCCGATCAATTGGTGGCCGATGAAGGAATCCGGCGCTACGGATTCGGTGCGGATGCGGACCGGGCTTCGTACGAATTCCTGTCGACGGTGGCGGAAAATTTCCGGAGAGACGGCACGATTCGCGAAAAATACAACGCGGTGACACGCTCCTCGGAAACGCAGGTGACCGCCGGATATCACATGAACATCGTGGGATTCGGGTGGACCAACGGAGCGTTCCTGGCGCTACTGCGGCAATTGCCGGAGACCGAGGTCACCCGATTGGCCAACGAACAGAGCGGCAAGCCCAAAGCCGGACGCTAAATTTCCTCGACGGTAACCGCCGAACGAACTTTCTCGAGATGGAATTCATCCCTGGGTGGAGTCGCGCCGGTCTGGCTGGCCACCCAGGCTCCCATGCGATTGGCGGCTTCGTTCAAGGTGGAGACGGAAGCGTGGCGCAGGTAGTGGTAGACCAGCGCGGCGGTGAACGCGTCGCCCGCTCCCACCGTATCGGCGACGTGAATGCGATAGCCGAGATGCTCGCTGGTCTCGTCGGCACTGACCAGCAGGCTGCCCTTGGCCCCGCGGGTAATGCAGACCAGTTTCAACCGCAGCACATCGCGAATCCAGTGCGCGGCTCGCACTTCATCGTAGATGAAGGGAATGCGCAAGAGCTTCGCAACGATGGGTAGCTCGTCGTTGTTTACTTTCATGATGTCGGCCAGCTTGGCCGATTCCGAAAGAATTTCGGCATCGTAGAAGGTTTGGCGCAGGTTGACGTCGAAAACGCGGGTCGCGCCGGACGGAAGTGTCCGGAGGAACTCGCGAATGGTGGAGCGAGATTGCGGGTTCCTTTGCGCCAGCGAGCCGAAGCAAATCGCATCGGTCCGCGATGCCAGGGCGCGCCACTCCGCAGTCCAATCGAAATAGTCCCAGGCCACGGACTCGGCAATCTCGAACGTGGGCTGGCCGGCGGGATCAACACTCACCTTTACCGTTCCTGTGGGATGGGTTGCGTCGATCTGGATATGCGTAGTGCGCAGCCCGAGACGCTCGAGACGGCGTCCAGCGGCGCGTCCAAGCGCATCGCTGCCCACGCGACCGGCGACAATTCCCTCGTCGCCAAGAAGACTGGTCATGTAGGCAAAGTTGGCGGGGGCGCCGCCAAGCTGTTTGCCCTCCGGGAACATGTCCCAGAGGAGCTCTCCCAGTCCGACCACCACGAAATTTCTGGTCATGCGCGTCTCATGATTACTTCCAGATGGAGTTCAGTTTCCAAACGGTCAGCGACCGAATCCTGGAATCGCCCGCTTCGGAATACACTTCGAGCCCATTGCTGGCCGGCGACGGATAGATGCGATCGGTCAGGACAGTTTCACCGTCATTGGCAAATACTTCGATACTGGAACGGTCCAGGAAGATATGAAGTTTCACCGGCGAAGTCCAGTGCAGAATGGCGCGATGGCGGCCGGGAAAATCAGGAGAGAAAGAGACCAGACCGGAGTGCGTGCGATCGATGAACAGTTCGTGCGTTTTTGCCGACACGCCCACCAGCGTCTCTTCGTTTTCGCCTTTCCGCAGGCGAAACCCGGCCCCAGCTGCATTGCCGGGAACAAGCTCGGCTTCGATTTCGAGGGTGTCGCTTTTGTCGTTGGCTAGGCGCAGATTTGAATCATGCTGAATAGCGATATCCGTGGCGCTAAATATCCGGCTGGCGCGGAGCCGCTCGATTTCCTTTACCGGAGTCTGCAGCAGGCGAATACCTTCCGGATACGTCTTGAGGCTCAGCGCGCGCGGCAGGGACTGCGCGCCGCGCCACAATTTGGTGGGTTCGGTGTTGGCGTACTGCCAATTACTGATCCAGGCCAGCCAGATTCTGCGGCCGTCGCTTGCGGGCAGGTCCGAAAAAGAGTTGGTGGCATAGAAATCCTTGCCATAGTCGGCCCACAGTTCTTGCTCGGCGGGACCTTCCCTGGTGAACCGGAAGCCGTCGAAATTGCCGACGAAATACTCGACGCCCGTACCACCGGCGGGCGCGCCCGGATTGCGGTTGATGACCAGCACCCACTTCTTGCGCCCGGCCTTATTGTCTAGCCGCAGTTCGAAAAGATCGGGACACTCCCACTGGCCTTTCGCGGCGCCCAGCGGGCCGAAGGTGCTGCGTAGCGTCCATTTTTTCAGGTCCGGCGAGTCGAGGATTTTTAGTTGCTTTTCGTCGGCAAAGACCGCGACCATCACCCATTTTTTCTGCGGCTCATACCAAAAGACTTTGGGATCGCGGAAATCGGGCTGTTGTTGCAGATCCGCAACAGGGTTGCCGGCGTAATTGGTCCAAGTGCGTCCGCGATCATTGCTGAAAGCGAGATTTTGCGCCTGGGACCGGGAGCCTGCGGCAGTGTAAATGGCGACCAGGCAAGAGGGATCGCGAGGACCAGCGCCGCGGCATAGGCCGCTCGTGTTATGCCAGTCGACCACCGCGCTTCCGGAATAAATCATGTAAGCGGGCTGCTCCGGAATGGCGAGGGGCAAGTTGCGCCAGTGCAGCATGTCGTGGCTGGTGGCGTGGCCCCAGCTCATGTGGCCCCACTCGGGGCCTTGCGGATTGTGCTGGTAGAAGAGGTGATATTCACCCTGGTAGTACACCAGGCCATTGGGATCATTCATGAAATTCCGTGGCGGCGTGAAATGATATTGCGGCCGCCAAGGCTCGTCGTACGGGCTTTCGGCGGCGGCAAAAATCGCGACCAAGCAGATAGAGAGAATCAATGCAGTGAACCCGTACAGCAACCGGCGACAAGCGGCGACGCTAATCACGGCTTCGCGCTCTGGCGTTCTTCGAGTTGTGCCGCGATTTTCAGCTCGCGCTCGGCATCGTCGCTTCTTCCGAGCTCGCGATAGGCCTGGCCCAGCAGGTGGTGCGGAATGGGATTGTTAGGATCCATCGCCAAGGCGCGCTGCAAGGTGCGAACCGCGAGTTCCGTCTCGCCTTTTTTCTCCAGGACTTTCCCCATCAGGATGTAGGGGCCGGTGGAAGTGGAATCCAGCCAAATGGAACGCTGCAGCAACTTTTCGGCGTCGTCGAATTTTTCAATGCGGGAATAGGCGTCGGCGAGTTTGTAGTAGGCTGGGGCGTAGCCGGGGTTGAGCTGCAGCTCTTTCTGAAACTCCGCGGCGGCTTCGGAAATCTGCGAGTGGTAGAGATATAGTTCGCCAAGCAGGAAATGCGCAAGCGGGAGCCGGGGATCGAGTGTGACGGCTTTTTGCGCGTATTCCTCGGCGACTGGACCGAAATCCTGGCGCAACAACATGCGCGCGGTGAAAAGATAGCTGGCGGCGGAATCGGCGGAAACTCCAAACATTTTCGCGAACGCGCCGCGAGCGTGCGGGTAATCCTTGATCTGAATGTAGCAAATACCGAGGATGTAAGAAGCGTCTACATTGGCGCTGGGAAACCAGGTCTGTACTTTTTCGAGCGGCGCAATGGCCTCGGCAGGCCGGCCCGCAAGGTAATACGATAAACCAAGTAGCTGGACGGCTTCACCATCGTCGGGATTTTCGTCGCGTGCCTTTTTCAGCGAAGCAACGGCGTTCACGTAATCGCCCTTCTTGTAATAGGCCACGCCGAGTTCGTGGGCCAGGCCCTTGGTAGCCGGATGCTGAGCTTCGATATCGTGCAAGGCGGCCAGTGCGGCATCGTATTTGCCTTGCTGCAAAAGCTGGCGGGACTGGACAAAAGTGCTGTCGGCAGCCTTGGAATTATTCTCCGCGGTTAGAGCGGGATCCGGGGATTGCGGAGAAGCAGACGGTTGCGCGCAAAGCGGCGGCGAAGCGGCAATCATGGTGAGGACAGCGATTGAAATGGTCAGGATTCCGCGCATCTTAATCATGCAAAACTTCTAAAGATGTAAGCCTGATTAGAACATAAAAAAGGGGAGCCCGTGAGGGCTCCCCTTTTCGTTTTGGGGTGGTGCTGCTGTTAGAAAGTGAATCGCAGACCGAACTGCAATTGGCGCATGCCGTTGGGAGCGTTCGGCGAAGCATCCCCTTCTATATCCTGCACGCGACCCGGATCGCGGCCAGTACAGTCGACGCAGAGGTTGCCTTGGTTGGAGTTGAACCCCAGTACCGGGTGATTGAATACGTTATAGGCGTCAAACCGGAACTGGGCTTTAACGCGCTCGGTAAAGTTGAAGTTCTTCGCCAACGACATATCGGAGAAGAACGCGCGGGGCCCGCGATAGGAATTGAAGCCCACATTGCCAATTTTCCCGCAGCCTGGCAGGGCAAATGGGCCCGAAGTCGGCCTTGCCAAGGTGCAGGAATCGGTGCCGGTAAGGTCCGTTGTGGACGTTGACGGGTAACCTAGGGGCGCAACCGGGGTAAACCAATAAATATCCCCGTTGGGCGCAACCGTTTTTCCTACGTTGAGTGAACCGGAAGCCTTATCAGGACGGCACGGCCCCGCATCCGCTATCAGGCCGCACTCGCCGATGGTCGGTGTCCAGGGCAAGCCGCCGCTCCAGTTGGTAGTATTGCTCACCTGCCATCCTCCAATGAGGAAATTGGCGGCGCGACTGGCATCACCCATGAATTTCTTGCCCCTACCGAAGGGGAGTTCGTAAACCGTGCTGATGACGAAAACGTGGGTGCGAGTAAAAGGATCCGGACCCCAGGAAACACTCGGATCCACCGCGTAGTAACTGCCGTCATGATTGTAAGCGTTGGCCAGCGTGTAATGCGCCAGGAATTGCAACCCGCTTGCGAAGCGCTTTTCAGCCTTGACCTGGAACGCGTTGTAGCTGCTGCTGGCGTCATCTCCGAAGTAGTTCCCGACGTCGACGGTGATACCTCTGGAGGCCAGCCGACGACGGTCTCCCTGAGGCACAGCCGGTGTGAAGCTGGTCGGCGTGCACGTAAACCCGCCGCCTGTAGCGGCGGTACACGCCAGCGGGTTGGTGCCTGCACCGATGGCCGCTTCGTTGGTGTTGTATGCCGGGCCGGAGCCGGCGAAAACGTGGGTGCCCTTATTACCGATATAAGCGACTTCCACATTCAACGTAGGCGTAACTTGCCGTTGTACCGTCGCGTTCCAAGCGTCCAAGGTAGGTAGGCGAACTACCGTCGGCCGCACACGAGGATCGACGTTGTTACCCGGTCCGCGGAACGGCAGGATGCCATCGGATGGAACCACGATGGGCGCCAATTGTTGCGGGCCGTTCGAAAGCGTGAAGACCGCGCTACGATCATTGGTCGCACCGGTGGTAACGCTGGAATCCGAGACATCCTGGTTAGCCAGCACGGGAAGGTTTTGCGTCACCACGTGACCGAAAGTTGTACCGAACACGCCGATGTCGAAGCTCCGGCCATAGCCTAGCCGGACCACGGTCTTGGGATTCCACTGGTAGGCAACGCCCAAACGAGGAGCGAAATTCTTTAGACTGTTCCGAGTATTCCCACTCAAGTTGGTGTCGCCAAACCCAGCCACGCGAATCACCAGTTCGTCGAGGTTGGCAAATCCCCCCTGGCCCTTTCCATTCACGCTCTCGGGAAAATAGATCTCCCAGCGCAGCCCGTAATTGACAGAGAGTTTCGAGCTGACTCGCCAGGTATCCTGACCATAGAAGAACCAGCGTTTCTGCCGCTCCGCAGCGTTCAAGCTGGTGCTGACGAAGCGCTGGAAAGATGTAACGTCGCCGAGGAGGAAGGTTGCCAAATCCAACCCGCCCTGTCCGGCCTGAGCCGTATCGCCGGAGTTAAAGTTGAGTTGCCCAGTACGGTTAGAATCGCTCGGCACACGCAAATTTTCGGCGTAGCGGATATCCGTGCCGAATTTGATCTGGTGATTGCCCTTAATCTTTGTCCAGTTGTTGACGAATTGGAACTGCTGTTCGCTTTCGGTCAGCGGACAGTTGCACCGCCCAACATTCAGGCCGTCACCAAAGCCGGAATTCGAACCGTTGGCCAAGCCGTTGCCCCCAAAGAAGAAGGACGACAGTCCCGTCGTGTCAGGGGTTCCAAGATTTAAGCCCGGAACACCAAAGGTGTTCATCGGCGTAGTACCGGCGTCCGAGTAGGCGGTTTGCGGATTGTACTTAAAGTACCCAAAACGGAAGTCGGTCAAAAGCGTGGTCCCAATGGCTTTGTCGAAGCCGGTGGCCAAACTGTAGTTATGAACCGTGGATTGACCGTTGAGGCCGCCAGGACCAAAGCCGACGCCACCCAGCAGGCCCAGCGTGCCCTTACCCGACAGAGTGAAATAGTCCAGGCTAAATCGCCCAAACACGCGGAAATCATGGGGCGCATTGTAGTCAATGCGGGTATCGAAGCTGTTTTGGTCGTAAGGTCCAGAGCCATTGCCCACAAAATTGTTAGTGATGCCAGCGCGGGAGGGAGCTGGAAATGCAGCCAAAATAGCCGCTGCCTGCGGGGAAATCCGATTGATAGGAATTTGATTATTCGCAAACGGGGTCCGCCCGGAGCCTGTTAGCGGGTTGCCCGTTGCAGGATCAAATATCTGGCCGCCGCCATTTGCGGTACCGAGATATTCGCTCAAGTCGCAGAATCCAGTGGTGTTTGTGGCGGGATTGCAGCTTTTCTCTACTAAGGCGGTCGGAATGGTCACTTGATTGGTGATTCCGTTGGTCTGCCGGGTGCCCTGGTAATCGCCAAAAAAGAACAGCTTGTCCTTCCAGATCGGGCCGCCGACGCCACCGCCGAATTGCTTGAAGCTGGCGTGCGGGAGCGGTACGCCGGGAGCGTTCGTGAAGGGGTCGCGGGCTTCCTGGCCGTCGCCGCGCCAGTCGAAAAAGCCGGAACCGTGAAACTGGTTGGAGCCAGACTTGGTTTGCACGGTAACGACGCCGGCGACCGCTTTGCCGAACTCCGCGTCGTAATTTTGCAGGGTTATCTTCGATTCCTGGATCGCATCCAGGTTCGGGTTGACCACGATGATGCCCAGGATCGGATCCTGGTTATCTGTGCCGTCCAACTCAAAGGCTGTGCCGCTGAAATGCTGGCCGTTTACGAAAATCTGCTGGCCGCCCTGGGGGTTTTCCGTAGCCGCGTGGCTCCAGCCGACCAACTTTTGAGTTCCCGGGGACAGCAATTCAAAGCTGGTGAAATTGCGATTGAGAATTGGCAGGTCTTCGACATACTTCTCGTTAAAAGTCAGCGAAACGTCAGCGCGGTCCGTTTTCAGCTGCGGGACCTCGGAGGTCACTTCCACGGACTGGGTCACCGCGCCCACTTGCATGGTGGCGTCCACGCGCGCGCCGGTGTCTGCGGACACTTGCACGCTGGGAATCTCGGTGGTCTTAAAGCCAGCCGCTTCGATATGGATCTTGTAGGTGTCCGGGATCAAGTGCGTAACAGAATAGTTCCCGCTCTCGTTGCTGGTGCTCTCATTGACGGTGCCTTTGGTTAACGAGGTGACCGTTATTTTGGCCCCAGACACCGCACCGCCCTGCGAATCCGTAACCGTCCCTAAAATGCTGCCGTAGACCGCCTGCGCCAATGTCGTTGAGTTCTTCAGACCACCAATAAGACATAGAACCGCCAACCCCACCCAAATCGATCGCCTCACCATTCCACCCTCCTTCGACAAACGCAGCCAGCGCCCTGCCGGAAACCAGTGGCAACTGGTTATGAATGAGCCGGGTTTCCCGGCTCGATTCGTATGCCTGTGTTAGAAAATTAAGAGGTTTGAGCGCTTTTCAAAGAAGGGTACCGACACGCTACTCGGCCTGCCAGGCACCCCAAAGCACTCAACCACCCTCGACGCGTAAAGCACCCAAAGCAAACCAGGAACCCAAAAACGCAGCGACTCCCAACAGAAGTCCCCGTGCTACACCCGTACCACGCACCAAAAAAATGATGCTCACTATTCGTTTCTTCGCTGGCCAATAGAAGTCTCAGGCTGTCTGATACCGTTACGGCAAGTAAAGCTTGCACTTGCCTGCACATGCGTGCGTTGTTACACTCCTGTTAAACCAATGTAACTGGGGTTACCGAGTGTCTGAGCGCGAACAATCTCTCGCACAGATCGAAAAGTTGGCGGTCAGCCAAGTTTTGCACGGCTCGGAATCGCTGTGTAAGCTGCTCCGCTATTTAGCCAAGCATGCGCTGGATCATCCCGGAACTCCAATCAAGGAGTATCAGATTGCCACCGAGGTTTTTGGACGTTCCGACAACTTCGATCCCCAGTTGGACTCTATGGTCCGCGTTCAAGCCGGAAGGTTACGCGCAAAGCTTGCCGAGTATTACAGTGCGAACGGCGCTGAGGATTCCATCGTAGTCGAACTTCCCAAGGGCACCTACGTGCTCGCTTTCCACCACCGCGCCTCGCCCAGCCGCACGCACCACACGGCCCCATTCAGCGACGTCGAATGGCACACACAGCGCGTCCGCCAGAAATGGCTGGCCGCAACGATTTCTCTAGCGGTGTTACTCGCCTTGGCCGTCGTTACCATTGCCGGGCTGCTTTGGAGCCGGAACTCGGCGCAAGCCGGCACCTCGCGAGAAGGCGAGCTGGCCCCGGCGGCGTTTCGGGTGTTCTGGAATGGCTTTGCCTCAGGACCGGAGGAGCCGTGGGTCATCTTCAGCAACGCAGCGTTTGTTGGGCGTCCGGAAACAGGCATGCGGTATTACGACGGCAGCAAAGATAAGGGCAGTTTTATCCTCGATCACTATACCGGAGTGGGCGAGGTCCTGGCCGTTCATGAATTAGACCGCGTTTTCGGGTTGCTGCATCGCGACATCCGCATCAAGCGGGGCAGCTTGTTCTCCCTCGATGACGCCAAGAATAACAATCTTATTTTCATTGGCTCGCCTTCGGAGAACCTTACGCTCCTGGAAATCCCCGGAACCCAGGAGTTCGTTTTTGGCCGCATGGCTTCTGGTCCCCGTAAGGGCGATCAGGCCATTGTGAACGTCCATCCACAGCCTGGCGAGGCCAAGGAATATTTGGGAAGCCCCGGCAATATGCCGTTAACCGAGGATTACGCGGTGGTCGGTCTGGTTAAGGGGTTGAATCCTGGCCAGGCCGTAATGATTCTCGCCGGCACCACTACCATGGGGACACAAGCTGCGGTGGAATATGTATGCCGGCAAAGTTCCGTCGAGAAACTTTTATTGCGGCTCCCCGTGTCCCAGGAGGGACAGCTCCGGCCATTCGAGGCGGTGATTCGGGTAAAAGTTACGCGCGGCGTTCCGGTGGAAAGCGATTTGGTTGCGCTCCGCAGTGGAACCTCATAGACCCAGGAACTGGTCAAGATGGCGGGCTGAACCGCGGATCAAGCTCATGAGCCTTTTGAAACTCGCGCGCGGACTCTGCCTTTTCGCCTTTTCTCTGCAACGCCAGACCCAGTTGAAAATGAGCCGGCGCATAGTCCGGAAGCGACCGGATGGCCGATTCGAATTGCGAGATGGCGCCATCCAGATCCCCTGCGTTTAACAAGCGCTTCCCCGAATTCGTGGCGAACAGCGCGGCTTGCTGATTGTTTTTTTCCTTGCCGATTTCCGCGCCGGCTTTTGACTCCGCTGCCGCTCCCTGTGAATCGCCAAGTTGCCGAAGGACACTCGCCAAAGTGGTGTGCGCGCCGGCAAAATCCGGCTGCAGTCGAATAGCCTGCCGTAAAGCCTCGGCCGCTTCCGGCAGTTTGCCCTGCTGCTTCCGCACCGTTCCCAGGGTGTAAAAGGCCTCCGCATAATCGGGTTTGGCGTCAATCGCCGCTTGCAGTTCGTCGGCAGCGGGCGCGAATTCGCCTTGCTGCCACAACGTCACACCCAACGTGTAATGCACGTCGGCTTGTCGCGGATCGAGTTGCTCCGCCTGGCGAAACTCCGCCACTGCTTCGGCCAGTTTGTCCTCGAGCTTCAGCGCAAGAGCAAGATCGTAGTGCAACGTCGGGTCCCGCGGTGAATTCTGCAGCGCCAGGTGAAACTGTGTGATCGCCGAATTGAAGTCCGTTTTCTGAAGAAACGCGACGCCCAGGTTGGTTCGGTAGCCGGTGTCGCGCGGGCGTAAACGCAGCGCGCTGTCGAACTCCTTGATGGCCGATTCGGCGTCGCCCAATTGCAAAAAGGCCAGGCCCAGATTGTTGTGGGCTTCGGCATTTTCCGGCTGCTGTTGCACCACGCGACGAAAGCATGCGATGGCTTCGTCCACGTTTCCGGCCCGCTGCGATAAAACGCCGAGCGCGTTTTGGGCATCGGGAAAATCAGGCTGCAGCTCGATGGCGGCCTGCAGTTCGTGAATCGCCCCATCCACTTCGCCCTTCTCCCGCAGCGCTTGCCCAAGATAGTAGTGGGCTTGTGCTCCTGCGGGATCCGAGCCGATTGCCGCGCGCAGTTCGGCAATCGCTTCGTCGAACGATTTTTGCTGAAAGCGCAGCACGCCCAGGTGCAAGTGCGCGGTTGCCAGGCCCGGTTGCAACGCGAGCGCCGCGGAAAATTCACCTATCGCGGCGGTGTTCAGTCCTTGCTGCGCCAGCAAGGCTCCCAAATCGTCATGCAGTTCGGCGCGATTGGGCTCCAGCGCAATGGCCCGGCGCATTTCCTCGGCCGCGGGCGCCACTTGCCCCAAAGATTCCAGCGCGCGTGCCAATGTCCGGTGAGCCTCGGAGTCGGACGGGGCCACCCGCACGGCTGCCTTCGCTTCGCGCAACGCCGCGTCGCGATTGCCGCGCCGCAGCAGCGCATTGGCCAAGTTGACGCGAGCCTGCGAAAATTGCGGCTTGAGGCGAACCGCCTGCTGGAATTCGCGGGTCGCACGATCCGTCTTTTGCTGCGCAAGGTATACCCAGCCCAGTGAGTTATGCGCTTCGGCGCTGCCGGGCGCCACGCGCAGGACTTTTTCGAACGCGGCCTCTGCCGCCGCCAGGTCGCCTTGCTGCAGCGAACTCATCCCCTGCGCATAAAGAGTCTCGGGCGCCGGCTCCGCTGCCTGGGCCTTCTGCGCGGCGCCCGCCGAACAGCGGCTAAGTAGCGGCAAGCCGCCCAGAAGCATGGCCACCGCTAAAGGGGCCACGCGTAGGCGGCGACTCACCAGCATTGCAGCATGCATCACACCATCCACGATCGATTTCCAACAAAATAGTAGCACGCGCGCAAGATGCCCCTTGCAGGGCCGACTTCGTGCCTTGACCGAGATGCGGCCGCAACCTACTATGCCGAAGAGCACATGATTTTGCGAAATTCCTCCTCTTCGCGCGGATTTTGTAGCCAGTTGCGCGTGAGCACGCCGATTTTGCTGGTACTTGTCTCTTCGCTGGCCGCCCGCGGCTTCGGAGAACAGGAATCTCACAGTCCCAAGCCTGTGGCTTATTTCACGGATGTGGCCAAAGACGCCGGCCTCACCATGATGAATGTCTTCGGCGGGGTGGACACAAAGAAATACATCATTGAGACCACCGGAACCGGAGTGGCCATCTTCGATTACGACAATGACGGCTGGCCCGATATTTTTGTCGTGAACGGCACCAAACTGGAAGGCTTTCCTGCCGGCAAAGGTCCAACCAATCACCTGTACCGCAACAACCACGATGGGACTTTCACCGACGTAACGGAGCAAGCGGGATTAACGCACACCGGATGGGGGCAGGGAGTTTGCGTGGGCGACTACGATAACGATGGATGGGAAGATCTGTACGTCACCTACTACGGAAAAAACGTTCTTTATCATAACAACGGCAACGGGACGTTTACGGACGTGAGCGACAAAGCGGGCGTAGGCGGGTCTGGCAAGGCCTGGGGAACCGGGTGCGCATTTGTGGACTATGATCGCGACGGCAACGTGGATTTGATGGTCGCCAACTATGTCGATTTTGATCTTTCGGCGGCGCCGGCTCCCGGTGAACGGCCCTCCTGCATTTGGAAAGGCGTTCCCGTAATGTGCGGCCCGCAAGGTCTGCCGGGCTCGAAAAATATTCTCTATCACAATCGTGGAGACGGCACATTCGAAGATGTGACCACCAAGGCCCACATCGATAAAACGGCCGGCCACTATGCCTTCAGCGTCACCACGCTGGATTATGACGACGACGGATGGTCGGACATATTCGTCGCCTGCGACAGTACGCCTAGCATTCTGTATCACAACAATCGCGATGGAACATTCACCGACGTGGCCGTCACCGCCGGTGCCGCCTTCAATGAAGACGGCCGCGCGCAGGCGGGCATGGGCTCAACCGTTGCGGACTACGACGGCGACGGCAAGCTGGACATTTTCAAGACCAACTTTTCCGACGACACCGCGACCTTATATCGAAATAACGGAGACGGCACTTTCGACGATGTCACCTACCGCGCTGGACTCGGCCTAAACACGCAATATTTAGGTTGGGGCACGATGTTTTTCGATTTCGACAACGATGGATGGCCGGATCTGCTGCTGGTGAATGGCCACGTATATCCCGAGGTGGATAGCCAGCACCTGGGCAGCAATTTTCAGGAACCGCGCATCCTTTATCACAACAATGGCAACGGCAAGTTTACCGATATTTCCGCGAGCGCCGGCCCGGGAATCACCAAAGCAATCTCATCGCGAGGATTGGCGGTAGGCGATCTTTGGAATGACGGGCGCATTTCGGCGGTGGTCAGCAACATGAACGCGCCGCCCAGCCTGTTGGTCAACCAGGTGCGCACGCCGAATCACTGGGTGGCCTTGCGCGCCATCGGCGCCAGATCCAATCGCGACGCAATTGGCGCCCGCATCCGCGTGCGCGCGGGAAGGCGCACATGGATCGATGAAGTGCGCAGCGGTTCCAGCTTCGATTCCAACAATGACATGCGCGTGCACTTTGGGCTTGGCGCGGCCGCCAAGATCGACTGGGTGGAAGTACGCTGGCCCAGCGGACTGCTTGAGAAATTTGAGAATGTTGGCGTCGACGCTATCCGCGCGCTGCAAGAGGGATCCGGCGTTTCCGCAAAGGCCGCCGCTGCGAAGCATTAGCCGCGCGCCTCTCGGCGCTCCGCGGCGATTCCTTGCTTCAGGATCTATCTCCGCTTGCCCTTGCTTTGCACATCCGAAAAATGAATCACGATCTTGCTCCGCGCGTAAGATTCCGAGCCGTTGCCGGGGATTTGCAAAAGGATGCTGGGACCTCCTGCCTTCTTCTTCAGTTCAGCGCCTTCCACATGTTGTATCAATGCCGGGTTCCACACTTTTAATTCATATTGCATTCCAGCGGAACCGGACACGTCCAGCGTCAGCTGGTCGCGCGATGGCGACCACTGCTCGGAAAGAATGCGCAGGCCCCTGCTCGCGCTTCCCAAGGGAGGCAATGCCGTTGTCGCGGTGACTGCGAAATCATTGGAAACGAAGATGCGTACGAATTTTTGCCCCTCCGCAACCGGGAAGCGCACGACCACGTGCTGATCCTGCTCATTCGGCTCCATCCGGAAAGCAAGAGGCTTGCCATTTAGTTCCACCTTTTGCACCGTTGCGCGCAAGCTGACCGACGGCCGGAATTCTATCGTGGACTCTCCGTTACCCGCCGTGCGCCCGGCTTCCAGGAATATGCCCTCGGTGGTCCTGGTGAAGTTCAGCTGTAATTTGTTTTCGCCCACGCGAAGATTGTCGATTCCCACGGAGTCCCAATCCGCGGGTAAATGCGGAGCAAAGGTGACGGTGGCCGCTTTCGCATCGGTCGCCAGCCCAAACATGCCCCGCAACAATGGGCTCACCACCATGGCCGCGGACCAGATCTGGTGCGGCGAGCTGGTGGACAGCGGCTGGTAATAGTCGCCGGAGAGAACTTCGGTGACGTGGCCCAACGAACCATCCAGCGCCAGCAGCGCGTTGGCTCGCAAATTCGAATAGGCCGGCTGCGCGCGATGATAGCGGTACTCGCCGACGCTGGCCCATCCGGTGAAGAGCGGCCACACCGATCCGTAGTGATAGCCGCCGCCGCTGAATTTCGGCGAAACACCGGAAATAATGCGCATGCCCCAATCAGTCTGGTGCTCGACTCCGGCAAGCTGGGTGATCATGGCGCTTGCGTTATTTGGCTCGGGCAAACCGAACCACATGGGAACCGTAGCGAGCACACTGGCTTCGTCGACCGGCTTGCCGTCTTTTCCCAGCGCAAAGGCGTAGCGCTGCTTATCGGCAAGCCAAAATGCTTCATTCACCTTGCTGGCTTGTCTCTCGAAGTCCTGCGCGAGTTCCGCCCCACGCGCGTCCTGCCCGGTCACACGCGCCAGATTTGAGAGAGCCCGCAGCGCCTCCGCGCCCAAGGCGCTTTGATAAAATTCGGATTCCACCGGCAGCAGCGGCCCGCCTTCCACCCAACCATGCCCGATCCCGAAATTCTTGGGAAAGCCCTGCTCATCATAGGTCGAACGCAGAAATTGATAGGCTTTCCAGACGCTGTCCCATTTTTCTTTGGCGAAGGCCGCGTCCCCGCTCTCGGTCACATAGTCGTTCATGGCGATGATGTACAGCGGCGTGGCGTC
>Ga0209166_10000697_pt1 | contig 33425 bp, 27 predicted proteins | sample Coa_R1_3_FD_187151 | JGI IMG/M metagenome (GOLD analysis project Ga0209166, IMG submission 187151) | Surface soil microbial communities from Centralia Pennsylvania, which are recovering from an underground coalmine fire - Coalmine... | ecosystem: Environmental > Terrestrial > Soil >...
AAATCACCATCGGCGATACCGTGCCGACGATCACCTCCATGGCCGAGAAGGGCCAGCCCGATGTGGCGCCCGAGGCCTGGATCGACCTGCTGCCGGACGTCGTCAAACACGGCATGGATGAAGGCAAGCTGGTCACGGCGGCGAAATCCCTGCCTGACGGCGGCGTCCAGGGCTGGTGGATCCCCAAATATTTCGCCGACGCGCATCCGGAATTGAAGACGATCGGTGATGTGCTGAAGCACCCCGAGCTTTTCCCGAATCCCGAACATCCCGAGAAGGGCGCCGTCTTCAACGGCCCGCAGGGTTGGGGCGGGACCGTGGTGACGGCGCAATTGTATAAGGCGTTCGCCGCCGACAAGGCCGGCTTCGACCTGGTCGATACGGGCTCCGCGGCCGGCCTCGATGGTTCGATTGCGAAAGCCTATGAACGCAAGCAGCCCTGGCTCGGCTACTACTGGTCGCCGACCGCGCTGCTCGGCAAATATCCGATGGTGAAGCTGGACGCCGGCGTGCCCCACGACGCGGCCGAATGGAAGCGCTGCAACACCGTCGCGAGTTGCCCGGACCCGAAGCCGAATGCCTGGCCCGTCGACCATGTCTTCACGCTGGTTTCGAAGACGTTTTCGGCGCGCGTCAACCCATCGGTCATGGAGTATCTGAAGCAGCGGTCCTGGAGCAATGCCACCGTCGAAGTGCTGATGGCCTGGATGACGGACAACCAGGCGAGCGGCGAAGAAGGCGCCAAGCACTTCTTCAAGGGAAATCCCGACATCTGGACCAAGTGGGTTTCGCCGGATGCGGCGAAGAAGATCAAGGCGGCACTCTGAACCAACCCAAGTCGCGGCGCGGAAGAAACGCGCCGCGACGGCAACAAGTATAAAATAACTGCGGATCGGCCGACTTCTTTCAACAGGGGTGCGGAATGGAATGGTTTTTCAAATTCCCGCACATGGGCGATGACGCTCTTCGCAATCCGAAAAAGATGATCGACCTTGAGAAGCACCGGGAGGTCGTCCATGGCTGACGGATCCGCCAATCACTATGGCATTGAGATCAAGCATCTCTCGAAGATCTTCGGGGTGAACGCCCGGGCCATGGTGGCGCTTGCCGAGCAGGGCATCTCGAAAACCGAGATGCTCCAACGCCATGGCCATGTGCTTGGCCTGCGCGACATCAACATCTCCATGCCCCCGGGGGACATTCAGGTCATCATGGGCCTGTCGGGCTCGGGCAAGTCGACGCTCATCCGCCACATCAACCGGCTTATCGACCCGACGGCCGGAGAGGTCCTGATCGGCGGGGAGGATGTCGTGAAGATGGGGCCGCGCGAGTTGCGCGAGTTTCGCCGCCACAAGACGGCGATGGTGTTTCAGAAGTTTGCGCTGCTGCCCCACCGCAATGTGCTGGACAATACCGTCTACGGTCTTGAAATGCAGGGCGTGCCGCGCGCCCGCCAGGTCGAGGCCGCCATGCGCTGGATCGAGCGCGTCGGCCTCCGCGGTTTCGAGCGCAGCTATCCGAACCAGCTCTCCGGCGGCATGCAGCAGCGCGTCGGCCTCGCGCGCGCGCTCGCCAACGATGCGCCGATCCTGTTGATGGACGAGGCCTTCTCGGCGCTCGATCCATTGATCCGCATGGACATGCAGCAGGTTCTCCTCGGCCTCCAGAAGGAGATCAAGAAGACCATCGTCTTCATCACCCACGACCTCGACGAGGCGCTTAGGCTCGGTGACAAGATCGCGATCCTGCGTGACGGCGAGATCATCCAGCAGGGCACCAGCCAGGACATCGTCCTGAATCCGGCCGACGACTATATCGCCAACTTCGTCAAGGAGGTGAACCGGGGCCGCGTCATCCGCGTCGATGCCGTCATGTCGCCGGTCGAGCCCGGCTACCGGCCCGGCGGCGCGTGCGTGGCATGCGGCACCACGCTCGAGGACGCCATCCGCGTGGCGGCCTATGAGCCCGTGACCGACCTAGCCGTCGTCGGCCCCGCAGGCGAACCCGTGGGGACCGTCAATCTTCGCCAACTAGCCGGCGCCGTCGTCACGCGTCCCTGACGGTGCAGTAAACGGCCAAACCATGCCAGGCAAGCTTCGGCGCGGTTTGCGCTGGAAGGCGAACGCGAGGGGCCTATCGATCGACCACCAAGTCGCTCAAGGGCTTCGAGCAGCATGGCAGGAACCACCCGGCATCGATCTCCCGCTGCCGGATGCCGCCATTGTGCTGCATAGCGACGGTCCCGCTGACCAGCTTCGACTTGCAGGTGCCGCACAGCCCATTCGCGCAGGACGAAGGAATTCTGATGCCCTGCCTCTTGGCGAAGGAGAGCACGGTCTGCCCGGCAGGGACCTCGATAGCGCGGGCCTGCTTGGCGAAATCGACCCGAAACGATTGCGTCCCCATCCCTTCGGCCTCGAGAGGGGCGTCTTTGATCGGGCCGTCCTCGAGCGGCGTCGCGTCGAAGCTCTCCTGAAGATAATTCGTCGCCGGCACGCCCAATTCCGAGACGATGTCGCGCGCGGCTTTCATGAACGGCGCCGGCCCGCAGCACATGACGGTCCGTTCGGCGACGTCGGGAACAGCCAGGGAAAGGTATGGTTTCGAGATCCGGCCCGAGAGCCCCGGCCAGGACCGCTCATCGGCGATGTCTTCCGGCAGCAGGTGCAGGCGAAATCCCTTGATCTGGCTCGCCAATAGCGCGAGCTCGTCCCGGAAGATGACGTCGCGCGGCGATCTCGCCGCATGGATGAACACCACGTCGGCGGGCTCAACCGCGTCGGCCAGGTCGCGCGCGATCGACATCAGGGGTGTTATGCCCGAGCCACCGGACAGGAAGAGGAATTTTCGGCCTGCGCCGTTCGGCCGGACGAAGGCGCCCAAGGGTCCCTTCGCCTGCACCGTGACGTTCGGGGTGAGGTTGTCGTGCAGCCAGTTGGAGATCTTGCCGCCGGCCACACGCTTGACGGTGATCGAGATCGCGTTTTGGCGATGGGGCGAGGAAGAGATGCTGTAGCACCGGCTCTCCGCCGCGTCGCCGAGCTCAAGGTCGAACAGGAAATATTGGCCCGCGTGGAAGTCGAAGTATTTGCCGGCCGGAGAGACGAATGTGAATGTCTTGACGTCATGCGTCTCCTGATGGACGTCCACGCACATCAACCGGTCGTCGACCTCCGGATCCCAGCTCGTCTTCGGCCGCCCGTGGTTCACCGGCGGGCGATCATCAATAGCCATGGGCGCGCATCCGTTCGATGTACCAGGTCGCGAACTTGTCGAGGTGCCCTTCCGTGAAAGCCGAGTAGCACCCCGGCTCATAGGCCGGATCGCGGATCCCGGCGTGCGATCTGGCGACCAGCTCCGAATCCTGGTCGGTCGTGGCGACCCACACGTCGGTCAGTTTTTCGAGATCATAGTCGACGCCTTCGACGGCTGCCTTGTGGACCAGCCACTTGGTGCGGACCAGGGTCCTGTCGGCCGACAGCGGAATGACCAGCGACGTCACCGCATGGTCGCCCATGAAATGGTGCCAGCAATTATGGCCCCAGAGGTGGGTGTCGCCGAGATCCTTGCGGGTCATCGAGCCCAGCAACCTGGCGGAAGCCGCCGTCGAGTCCGGCGTCTGGGACTCGCCCTTGCCGGCGATGATCAGCCGCTGCGTGCGGAAATTGGTGGCGCAGTCCAGCAACTGCTCCACGGAGGCGGATGGGTAGCCTTCGGCCTCCCACTGCCTGGTGCGCTCGGCGTAAAGCGCCTGATGCCGTTCGGCATCCGCCCGGTCTTCCTCGCTCAAGCTCTCGGGGTCATAGCCGAAATCGAGGTCGATGAACGACACGCACAGTTCGGGGTGATTCGACGAGCAATGGTAGCACTCCCGATTATTCTCCAGGGTCAGCTTCCAATTGCCGTGCTCGATCACTTCGGTCTGGAACGCGATCTTGGCATTGCGGATGTCGTAGGGAGCCAGCCGGCGTTCCATCACCTCGGCGAGGCGATCGATGTCCTCGGGCGGGTCGTCGGAGAGGCAGACGTAGATCAGTCCGCCGATCGACCTGAAGGGGACTGGCTTCAGGTTCCGGCAGCCCTTGTCGAAGCCCGCGCCCATGTGCGGCGCATGCACGAGCTCACCGCTCAACTCGTAGGTCCACTGGTGATACGGACAGACGAGCTTCGATACGACCGAAGGCCCGGGAGGCAGCAACCGGGATCCCCGATGTCGGCAGACGTTATGCAGAACCTGTATCCGCCCGTCGTCGTCGCGCAGCAGGATTATGCTGGACGTGCCGGCCTCGACCACGCTCGCATCGCCCGGCTCGGGCACATCGCACTCCAGGCCGACATAGATCCAGTGCTTGCGAAACAGCACGTCGAGATCGGCCTCGAACACGTCCGGGCGCGTATAGAGGCCTTGCGGCAGCGAATGGCCGGCCAAGCGGGCATCGAGCAGGGCGGAAATGGAGGGTGAAGCGGCCTGGGACATCATTTGCCTCATTGATCATCAAGAGATCATTGAGCCCCAGGCGCACCCTGCTCAACGCCACAAATGGGCCGCCTTGACATAATTTGGTGTAATGCGAATCATCGCGATGATGTGGTCGAAACGGCGGAGGCGCCGGCGCGAAACCCGACTGCGTGAACATCGACAGCAAAGGACGTCGCCTCTTGGCAAGCCTGAGACGGAAGCTGCCGCCTCTGACGGCCCTCACTGCCTTTGAAGCGGCGGCGCGCTTGGCCAGCTTCACGAACGCTGCGCATGAGCTTGGCATCACGCAGGCGGCCGTCAGCCGGCAGATCCACGTTCTCGAAGAGCTCCTTGGCTCTCCCCTGTTCCGCCGCCTTCATCGCAGGATCGAGCTGACGGAGAGCGGCAAGCTGCTTTCTTCCACCACCTCGAATGCCTTCAACCTGATCGCGGACACGGTTGCTGAAATCTCGAAGGGCGGCGCCGGTGACGAGCTCACGATTTCGGCGACGGTGGCGTTCGCCCAGTTCTGGCTGCTGCCGCGGATATCCAGTTTTTCGCGCCGGCATCCGCAGATCAAGCTGCGGATCGTGAGCCAAGATACGGCGATCAACATCGACAGTGGGGACGCGGACCTGACCATCCGGTTCGGAAGCGGCGTCTGGCCCGATGGCGTGGCCGAGTTTCTATTCGACGACGAGATCTTCCCGATCTGCAGCCCGGAGTTTGCCCGCCAGATCGGCAAGCTCGAGAAGCCGCAGGAACTGATCCGTTACCCCCTCATCACCTATGACGTCGCCGATCCGACCTGGACCGGATGGAACGAATGGCTCGCGGCGTTTTCGGTCGAGGCCCCACAACGGCCGCGTGGCATGCACTGCAGCTTCTACACGGAGGCCATCCATGTCGCCCTGAGTGGCGAGGGTATCGCGTTGGGCTGGAAACGCCTCGTCGAGGACCTGTTGGCTCAAAATCGCCTGGTCCGACTTACAGACGCTTCGATAAGCACGCGAAACGCGTACTTCATTGTTGTTCCGAGGCGTCGCCGGAAAAGGGAAGACGTCGAACGGTTCATCCAATGGCTGAAGGACGTGTCCAAGGAGGCGGATGCCTGAACGCCTCGATATCAAGAGCGAGGCGGTCCCCAACCGCGTGCCTAGCACTCCGGTAGATTCACGGCCAATCCGCCCAAGCTCGTTTCCTTGAACTTGGCGCTCATTTCCTCGCCGGTCTGGCGCATCGCTTCAATGCAGTTGTCGAGCGGCATGAAATGCGAGCCGTCGCCACGCAGCGCGAGCGAGGCGGCGGCCACAGCCTTGATGGCCCCGATGCCGTTGCGCTCGATGCAGGGCACCTGCACCAGCCCAGCAGCGGGATCACATGTCATGCCGAGATGATGTTCCAGCGCGATCTCAGCAGCGTTCTCCACCTGTTCGGGTGTGCCGCCGAGCACGGCGCACAGCCCTGCCGCGGCCATGGCTGCAGCTGAGCCGACCTCGCCCTGGCATCCGGCCTCGGCACCGGAGATCGACGCGTTGTGTTTGATGAGGCCACCGATCGCGGCGGCGGTCAGCAGGAAATCAGATATCTTGCTGCTGTCTGCGCCGTTGCAATGGTCGAGGTAGTATCGAAGCACCGCCGGAACGACACCGGCTGCGCCGTTGGTGGGCGCGGTCACCACCTTGCCGCCGGCGGCATTTTCCTCGTTGACCGCCATGGCATAGACGCTGAGCCAGTCGGTGGCCGCATGGGGCTGGCTCGAATTAGCCCGCCGTTCGGCAATGAGCTGTTGGTGGATTTTTCTTGCCCTCCGGCGCACCCGCAGTCCGCCGGGCAGCTCGCCCTCCTGCGCCAGCCCTCGTTCGATGCAGCCGTTCATCACCGCCCAGATGCGCTCGAGCCCCTGCTCGATGTCACCGGCGGAGCGAACAGCCCGCTCGTTCTGGTACTTCATCGCCGCGATTGTCTGACCGCTTGCGCGCGCCATGCGCAACATCGCTGCGGCGTTTCCGAACGGATAGGGCCATGGCGTTGTATCCTCGGACGCCGAGACTTTCGGCGCCTCCCGTTCGGCGGCGGTCACGACGAAGCCGCCGCCAATCGAATAGTAGGTCTCGGTGACAAGCGCCGCGCCGTCGGCCGCCAGCGCCGCAAAGACAAGCCCGTTGGCGTGGCCGGCGAGCGGCGCGCCATAGTCGAAGACGATATCGACGGCGGGATCGAATGCGAGGGCGGGCAGGCCCTGGAGATGCAGCATCCGTGTCTCGTGGAGCGCTTCGAGCTCGAGCTCCGCTCGATCCGGATCGAGGTCTGCGGGCAAATAGCCCAGCAGCCCAAGGGTCACGGCGCGGTCCGTGGCATGGCCTCTGCCGGTGAAGGCGAGCGAGCCATAGAGCGTCACCTTGAGCTTCACCAGGCGCTCGGCGACGGGTGACTGCCGCAGCATCGCAAGGAAGCGTGCGGCGGCCGTCATCGGACCCATCGTATGCGAGGAGGAGGGGCCAATGCCGATCTTGAACACATCGAAGACGCTGAGGAACATACCGGATCCGTCGCTATGCGCGGCCCTTCAGGCCTGGCCATGCAGGTCTCAAGGGCCGCACGTGGTCGTTTGGGCCGCAGTCAACCATAGATAGGAAAGCGACGACACAATTCCCTGACTTCGGCAAGCACCTCCCGCTCCACCATCGCATCGCCGTGTTCGCCCTGTTCGGCCAACGCGTCGATCACCGCGAGGATCAACTCGCCGATACGGCGGAATTCTGCTTCGCCGAAGCCGCGCGTGGTACCGGCCGAGGTGCCGAGGCGGATGCCAGAGGTGACTGCCGGCTTCTCGGGATCGAAGGGAATGGCGTTTTTGTTGCAGGTGAGGCCGGCCCGCTCCAGCGCACGCTCGGCATCGCGGCCCTTTACGCCCTTGGGGCGAAGGTCGACCAGCACCAGATGGCAGTCCGTGCCGCCCGAAGTGATGTCGAGCCCGCCCGCGATCAGCGTCTCGCCGAGCGCCTTCGCGTTGTTGATGACCGCGGCGGCGTAGGCCTTGAACTCGGGTCGCAGCGCCTCACCGAAGGCGACGGCCTTGGCGGCGATCACATGCATCAGCGGGCCACCCTGATTGCCGGGGAACACCGCCGAATTGAATTTCTTGGCCAGCGCCTCGTCGTTCGTGAGGATCATCCCGCCGCGCGGGCCACGCAATGTCTTATGGGTCGTGGTCGTCACGACATGGGCGTGTGGCATCGGGTCGGGATAGAGCCCGGCGGCGACCAGGCCGGCATAGTGCGCCATGTCGACCATGAGGTACGCCCCGATCTCGTCGGCGACTTGGCGAAAAGCCGCGAAGTCGATAGCGCGCGGATAAGCGGAGGCGCCGGCGATGATCAATTTCGGCCGCGTCTCGAGGGCGCGGGCACGCAGACCCTCATAGTCGATCCGTTGGTCGGACTGGCGGACCTCATAGCTGACCACGTCGAACCATTTGCCGGACATCGTCACCGGCGAGCCGTGCGTGAGATGACCGCCGTGTGCAAGCGACATCCCCATGATCCGGTCGCCCGGCTGCAGCAGCGCCAGGAAGACGGCCTGATTGGCCTGCGCACCAGAATGCGGCTGCACATTGGCGAATGCCGCGCCGAACAGTTTCTTGGCGCGTTCGATCGCGATGGTCTCGACCTCGTCGACGAATTCGCAGCCGCCGTAGTAGCGCCGGCCGGGATAGCCTTCGGCGTATTTGTTGGTGAGGACCGAGCCCTGCGCCGCAAGCACATCGACGGAGACGATGTTTTCCGAGGCGATCAGCTCGATCTGGTTCTTCTGACGGTCGAGCTCTCGCCCGATGGCGGCGGCGATCGCCGTATCCGCCAGCGGGGCGGCCGGATCGATTTGCAGCATGGGTTCTCTCCCTTGAGGACTAGATTCCGAGTTCGACTTCGCGGCCGGCCGCCGTCAGAAGGCCCCAGACGTGACTGGCGAAGGAACGCCAGACCTCGATGCGGAACCGCTCCTCCGACTCCCGCACGAGCACGATCTGCGCCTTGTCGAAGATCGTTCGGCAGCCGGTGCTGACCGGCATCGCCTCGATATCGAAGGCGATCGCCGATCGCAGCGCCAACACGGCGTCGGCCCCCTCGATCTCGATGCCGACCTCGCGGTGGCCCACGTCGACAAGGCTGTGTGGCACCGCGCTGTAAAGGGCGGCGAAGGCGCTCTCCACCGCTTGCTGGGCGGTGGATGGTGCGATCAGGTACCATTCATCGGGACCAAGGCAGATCGCGATCTTCCCGTCGGCGGAAACGGCATCGCCGATCACCGCCGGCAGTGTCAGCCCGAAGGCCTGCGAGGCGCGCGCGAGCTCCGCCGGATCGATCCTGAGGCTGAACCTCGCGCAGTCCGACGCCGCGCGGATGGTCAGCGGCAACGGCTTGTGAATGGCGATCTCGCGGCCCGACAATGGATGAGATTCGTACATCAATACTGCGCTCCTATGCGCTGAGCCGCTTGTTCTCAGGATCGATGAAGACCATTCCGGTAATGCTGGCCGCATGCGTGCGGTCGGGCATCGGGATGTGAACCGTCTGCCCCTCGAGCGCCCGTCCCCCTTCGATCACCGCCAAGGCGATCGAGCGTCCGAGCGATGCGCTCCAATAGGCAGAGGTAATGTGGCCCACCATCTTCATCGGCAGCGCCTGGCGCGGATCCAGCACGATCTGGGCGCCTTCCTCCAGAACGACCTTCGGGTCCTGGGTCAGCAGGCCGACGAGCTGCTTGCGGTCGGGCTTCAGCATGTCCGGCCGGCTCAGCGAACGTTTGCCGACGAAGTCCGGCTTCGCCTTGCCGATCGCCCAACCGAGCCCGGCGTCATCGGGCGTGAGCGTGCCATCGGTGTCCTGGCCGACGATGATGTAGCCCTTTTCGGCGCGCAGGACGTGCATGGTCTCCGTACCGTACGGCGTGATGCCGTAGGCTTGCCCGGCCTCATGGAGCCTTTCCCAGACGGCACGGCCGAAGCGCGCCGGCACGTTGATCTCGTAGCCGCGCTCGCCGGTGAAGCTCACGCGGAACAGCCGCATCGGCGTACCGCAGATACGGCCCTCCGCCACCGACATATGCGGGAACGCGTCCTCGGATAGGTCGATGCCCTCGACGAGCGGCTCGAGCAGCCGGCGCGCGTTCGGGCCGTTGAGCGCGATGACGGCCCATTGCTCGGTGGTGGATGTCAGCCAGACCTTGAGGTGCGGCCATTCGGTCTGAAGGTAGTCCTCCATCGTGGCCAGCACGCGGGCGGCACCGCCCGTGGTCGTCGTGACGTGGAAGCGGTCGCTGGTCAGGCGGCCGATCACGCCGTCGTCGCGGATGAAGCCGTCCTCGCCGAGGAGCACGCCGTAGCGACAGCGGCCGGGGGCGAGTTTGGTCCAGGCGTTCGTGTACATCCGGTTCATGAATTCGGCCGCGTCCGGGCCGACGATCTCGATCTTGCCCAGCGTCGACGCGTCGAAGATGCCGAGCGACTCTCGGACCGCCTTGCATTCCCGCGCCACGGCGGCATGCATGTCCTCGCCCTTGCGCGGGAAGTACCAGGCGCGGCGCCAGAGCGACACCGGCTCGAAGACGGCGCCATTCTCCTCGGCCCAGCCATCGATCGGCGTCTTGCGCGTGACCTCGAACAATTCGCCACGGTTGTAGCCTGTGAAGGCGCCGAACGTAGTCGGCGTGTAGGGCGGGCGGAAGGTCGTGAGGCCAACCGCGGGTGCCGGCTTGCTCACCGCATCGGAGGCGATGGCGAGACCGTTGATGTTGGACGTCTTGCCCTGGTCGGTCGCCATGCCCGTCGTGGTGTAGCGCTTGATATGCTCGATCGACTTGAAGCCTTCACGCACCGCGAGGCGAATGTCCTTTGCGGTCACGTCGTTCTGGAAATCGACGAAGGCCCTGGCTTTCGCCGGATCCCGGTCGGTCGGCAATTCACGCTTGCCGACGCCGGTGAGCCGCAGCTCGCCGTCCACCTTATAGATCTCGACTCTGGCCCTCGCCGAGCCGTTCACGCTCAAGGCTTCCACTTTGGTCTTGAAGCCAGCATTGGCTGCCGCTGCCAGACCCGCCGCGGCCCCTTCCCCAAGGGCGGCGGCAAGGCCGAAGGAGCCGTTGCCGGCACCGGCGCAGCGGCCCGCTTCTTCGGGCGCGCCCGGCAGGAACGCTTGAAGCTCCTCGTGCCAGTCGAGCTTGCCGCGCGTATGAGAGAACAGATGCACGCTCGGGGTCCAGCCGCCACTCATCAGCACGCTGTCGCAGTCGACCGTGCGGCCATCGCCGACGACCCCGGCGCGGGTGATCGGGTTGACACGCACGGACGCGACGCGGAGCCGGCCGCTGGTCGCGGTTACGGTCCAGCCGAGCAGCACCTCGATCCCTTGCGTGGTGGCACGAGACGTCAGATGGCTCGCCACGGCGGGCCGGACGTCGACGATCGCAGCGACCTTGACACCGGCCTGGGCCAGATCGAAGGCCGCCAGCCATGCGCTGTCATGGGAGGTGACGACGACTACGCGCTCGCCAACCTTGACACCATAGCGGTTGAGATAGCTGCGTGCGGCACCGGCGAGCATCACGCCGGGACGGTCATTGCCGTCGAAGACAAGCGGCTTCTCGATCGCGCCTTGCGCGAGCACGACCTGCTTGGCGCGCACCTTCCAGAGCCGCTCGCGCGGCGCGCCCTGCGGCGGGTCGGCAAGATGGTCGGTCAGGCGCTGGCAGAGACCGACCAAATTCTGATGGTAGTAGCCGATTGCCGTGGTGCGGGGCAGGACCGTGACGTTCTTGAGGGCCGCAAGCTCGGCGGTGGCATTCGCAAGCCAGCTCCAGCCTGAGAGGCCATCGATGGTGGCATCCGTCTCGGACAGCAGCGAGCCGCCGAGCTCGGCCTGCTCGTCGACGAGAATGACCTTGGAACCGCTGCGGCCGCTCTCGAGCGCGGCCGCGAGACCCGCGGGGCCGGCGCCCACGACCAGCACGTCGCAGTGGGCGAAGCGGCTGGCGTAGATGTCCGGGTCGGGCAGCGTCGGCGACTGCCCGAGACCGGCGGCACTCCGGATAAAGGGCTCGTAGACCTTGTTCCAGAACGACTTCGGCCACATGAAGGTCTTGTAGTAGAAGCCGGCGGCGAACAGCTTGTGGAACACGTCGTTGAGCGCGCCGATGTCGTACTTCAGCGATGGCCAATGGTTCTGGCTGCTGGCGCTGAGCCCATCGAAGACCTCCAGCACGGTCGCCCGCGTATTCGGCTCAAACCGGCCCGCGCCGCGATCGGTGCCGACCAGCGCGTTGGGTTCCTCCGAACCGGCCGACAGGATACCGCGTGGGCGATGGTACTTGAACGAGCGGCCGACCAGATGGACGCCGTGGGCGAGCAGAGCCGAGGCGAGCGTATCGCCCTCGAAACCATCGTAGGCGATGCCGTTGAAGGTGAAGCGAACCTTCTTGCCGGGTTTGATCCGGCCCCTGCCGGCGATGCGATAGCTGGTCATGACCGCGCTTCCTTGAGTTCGGCTTCGGTCGGGCGAGGCTGCCCTGCCTTGTAGGTCACCAGGAATTTGTCGCTGACGGTGTCGCGCAAGGCATTGAAGAACCGGCCGCAGCCGTGCTGATGGCGCCAGCGCTCGGCGTGGATGCCTCGCGGGTTCGAGCGGATGTAGAGGAAGTCCCTCCACTCATCGTCCGTCAGCTTCGAGGGATCAGCCGGCCGGGCGATATGGGCCTCGCCGGCATAGGTGAATTCGAGTTCCGGGCGCTCGGCCTGGCAATAGGGGCAGCGGATGAGCAGCATGTTTGGTTGCTCTCAGTGGGCGACGGCCGCGGCGGCGGCCTCGTCGATCAATCGGCCGGTGGTGAAGCGCTCGAGCGTGAAGGGCGCGTTGATCGCGTGCGGCTCGTCGCGCGCGATGGTGTGGGCGAAGACATGCGCCGAACCTGGCGTTGCCTTGAAGCCACCCGTGCCCCAGCCGCAATTGACATAGAGGCCGGGCACCGGCGTCTTGCCGAGAATGGGTGAACGGTCGGGGGTCACATCGACGATGCCGCCCCATTTGCGCAGCATGCGCATGCGGCTGAAGATGGGGAACACCTCGCAGATCGCCGCCACCGTATGCTCGATCAGGGGCAGGCCGCCACGCTGGCTGTAGGAGATGTACTGATCGGTACCCGAGCCGATGACGAGTTCGCCCTTATCCGACTGCGAAATATACGCATGCACGGTGTTGGACATGACCACGCAGGGGAAAATCGGCTTCACCGGTTCCGACACCAGCGCCTGCAGCGGGAAGCTCTCCAGCGGTAACCGTACGCCGGCGGTATCCATCACCACCGAGGTATTGCCGGCGGCCGAAACCGCCACCTTCTTCGCCTTGATGAAGCCCTTGGCGGTCTCGACCCCGATGACCCCGCCGAAGGGGCCGCGGCGTATCGCCGTCACCGGGCAGTTCTGGATGATGTCGACGCCCCGCGCTGCGGCACCCCGGGCGTAGCCCCACGCCACGGCATCGTGACGGGCGACACCGCCGCGGCGCTGGAGGGCGGCGCCCATGACCGGATAGCGGGCATTGGCCGCAATGCTGAGCGGCGGGCAATATTCCTTGGCCTGCTCCGGCGTCAGCCACTCGTTGTCGATGCCGTTCAGCCGGTTTGAGTGGATGTGGCGCTTGAAGCTCTGCACGTCATGAACATTGTGCGCGAGCATCATCACGCCGCGCTGGGAGAACATGACGTTGTAGTTGAGCTCTTGGCTGAGGCCTTCCCACAGCTTCATCGCATGCTCATAGAGCATGGCGCTCTCGTCATAGAGATAGTTGGAGCGAATGATCGTGGTGTTGCGGCCGGTATTGCCGCCACCCAGCCAACCCTTGTCGATCACGGCGATGTTGGTGAGGCCATGCTCTTTGGCGAGGTAATAGGCGGCACCCAGCCCATGGCCCCCCGCGCCCACGATAATCGCGTCGTACTCCGCCTTTGGCTCGGCGTCGGGCCATTGCGGCTGCCAGTTCTGGTTGGCAGTCAGAGCGTTCGACAGCAGCGACATGAAGGAAAAGCGGGTCATCGTGCCCCCCGGGTTTTGCTGGGCAGAAGTATTGCGGCATCGCCGGGTGCGAGACAGAATATTTGCGTCAAATGGGTGTCACCCACACGACGCTAGGACGCTAAGCGGCCGCTCTCATTGCGGCTCAAAGCCGTGCTCCACATCGATGCAAGATGGCGGAAAGCCGGCAGGTACCCTCGTACAGGCGATGGCGATAGCGCGCCTGGTGCTCGCGGCCTTCCGGAAAGCCTTTATGCCTCGGCCCGTACCTCGGGCGGTCGCGTCTTGCGAAATTCCTGCGGCGTGGCGGCAAAGCGGCGGCGGAACATCCGGCTGAGATGGGACGTATCACAGAAGCCACATTCCGCGGCAATGAGTGCCACCGACTTTTCCGAGTGCTCGATCAGGTGCTGCGCGAGCGAAAGCCGCATTTCTAGGCACGCAGCTTGCGGCGAACTCCCGAGCGCGTTCCTGAAATGTCGTTCGAGTTGGCGCTTGCCGGTTCCCAAACGTCGCGCGATTTCGGTCACCGAGAGCGGCATGTCGAAGTTCTGCTGCATCAGCAGCAGGGCCTTTTTGACTACCGGATCGTCGGTCTTGAGGCTAAGCGGAATGCCCGGCTGAGGCTTCTCGGCCCTCAGCGCCTCGTCGATGATCATGATGTGCAGGCTCTTGCTCGCCTGCGCGCAACCGACGTGCTTCTCCACGAGATAGGCGGCGAGATGTGCCGAGCTTGCCCCGCCCGAGCAAGTCAGACGATCGCGATCCACGATGAAAATCTGATCGGAAACGGGCTCGAGCCCGTCGAATTGCTCAAGGAAATCCGCATGATGGAACCAGCTGATGCAACAGCGGTAGCCGTCCATCAACCCGGCCCGGTGCAGGATGAAGGCGCCGGTGCACACGCCGACCAATGGCACGCCGGCATCCGCGGCACGCCGCAGATATCGGACATATTCAGGGCTCAAATTCGGGATTTCGTCGACCAGTCCACCGACGACGACGATGTAGTCGAAATCCTTCGGATCCCCCAGCCGTTCGTTCGGCTGCACCAGCACGCCGCAACTCGACGGTAGCGCGCTCATCGTATCGGAGAGGATGGCCCATCTACAAAGGATTGGCCGGCTGCGATCCCCTTCATCGGCCGCCAGCCTAAGGACGTCGACGAAATTGGCGAAGGCGCAAAGCGTAAAGCGCCGGCCAAGAATGAAGCCGACCGACAGGCGTGGCCTGGCCGTGGATGCTCTCCAGTACCGGCCGGTCTTGAGATTCCCAGAGGCGATGCCGCTTTCCCGGGCAATTTCCATGCACCCTCCCGTCGCTACGCATGTCAACACTGCGCACGTCGTGTTGATCATCCTAGTGTGACGCAAATATTCTGTCCAGCGCCGGGAAATGTCGCAATATTCCCAGCATGTCCCATGGGATCAAATAGAACGCGGACACCGCCACCGTTACCCAGGATCGCCACACGGCCTGGTTGGCGACCTGTTCGAAGTCCTGTCGCAGCTGGTTCGGCAACTTCAAGGAGGTGAATACTGATGTCCGAAAACTCCTATATCCTCAAACTGACATGCAGCGACAAACCCGGCATCGTCGCGGCGGTGACGACAGAGCTGGCGGCCCGGGGCGCCAACATCGTCGAATCCAATCAATTCTGGGATCGGCAGACCAACCGATTTTTCTTGAGGGTAGCCTTCAGCACGCCGTCGACCGTCGATCGCGCCGAACTGGAACGCGCCTTAAAGCCGGCGGCGGAGCGCTTCGGCATGAAGGTCGGTCTCGACGATTTGGCGCGCCGACCAAAGATCATTATAATGGTCTCCAAATTTGACCATGCTCTATTGCATCTGCTCTATCAGATTCAGGTCGGTTGGCTGGACGCGCAAGTCGTCGCCATCGTGTCGAATCACGAAAGCTCGCGAATTTCGGCCGAGAGCAGGCAGATCCCTTTTCACTATTGGCCTGTCAGCAAAGAAAATAAGGACGAACAAGAGGAAAGGCTCTTGCATCTTGTCAGAGAGACAGGGGCCGAGCTCGTCATCCTAGCGCGATATATGCAGGTGCTGTCGAACGATCTGTCCAACCGCCTGTTCGGCATGGTCATCAATATCCACCATTCATTCCTACCGAGCTTCAAGGGTGCGAAGCCCTATCACCAGGCGTATGAGCGCGGCGTCAAGCTGATCGGCGCCACGGCCCACTACGTGACGGCGGATCTCGACGAAGGACCCATCATCGAGCAGGAGACGGAGCGCGTCAGTCACGCCATGACGTCAGAAGATTTCGCCGCCGCCGGGCGGGACATCGAATCCCGCGTCCTTGCGCGGGCGGTCAAATATCACTTGGAAGGGCGGGTCATGCTGAACCAGCACCGCACCGTTGTCTTCACGCCTTAGTTCAGCGCACGCGCGGCCTCACAAGTCTGCCAATCGCTCCGGTCCTCCACGCTGGTCCGGCGCAAAAGGGTTCGGCTGAACCAGGTATCGTTCAGGCGATAGCCCCGGGGGAAAAGATCCTCCGGGTCGACCCCGTATTGCGTCCCCCCGGTGAGCCAGGCGCGCCCAGATACCTCCGGTAACACGGCTTTGATCCGGCCAGCCCTCGTCGTCTCCACGACACGGCTGAGGAATTCGGTATCGATAATCGGTTCATGAATGAAGAGGTCGCCGGCCGCGAGACTGCCTGAAGTTGAATTTTCGAGATGATCCCGTTCACATTGCTGTGGTTTGCCGGTGCGGCCCGGTCGCGGTTAGCATCCGGCCATCGCTCCCGATCGGAAGGCCGCACCATGCGTCTCGTCCTGTTCTGTGTTGCCCTGCTGCTCGTGACGGCTGCGCGGGCGGAGCCGGTCACGCTCAAGGCGGCCGATGGGGTCGCTGTGTTCGGCGAGGTCTGGCGCGCGCCGGATCGGCCGAACGGGGCCAAGCCGCCGGTCATCGTCGCGTTCCACCAGGCCGGCTCGAACCATGGCGAATATGCGCCGATCGCCCCGCGGCTGGTCGCGGCCGGCTTCACCGTGCTGGCGATCGACCAGCGCGCGGGCGACGACATGTTCGCCACCCGCAATCGCACGGTCGCCGCCCTCGGCCATTCGACCAAGTACGAAGCGGCATTGCCCGATCTCGAAGCGGCACTCGCCTGGGGCCGCCAGGCGGCGTCCGGTGCGCCGGTGATCGCGATCGGGTCCAGTTATTCGGCGGCGCTCGTGTTCGTGCTGGCGGCCCGGCATCCGGGCGAGCTGGCCGCGATCCTCGCCTTCTCGCCGGGCGAGTACCTGAGCGGCCAGGATATGGTGCATGGCGCGGCGCGACAGTTGCAGATCCCGGTGCTGGTCGATTCGGCCGGATCGCGCGACGAGATCGCGGCAGCGAAATCCCTCATCGATGCGGTGCCGGCTGCCGGCAAGGTGCAGATCGTGCCCGAGAAGGGCGGGGTCCATGGCGCCTCCACCCTCAGGCCCGACCGGGATCCGGCAGGGGCCGAGGAGAACTGGCACGGCGTGCTGGCCTTCCTGGCACCCTTCGCCACCCGCTGATCGGCAGGGCTGACGCGTCCCCGGTTTCCGGCTTTACTGCCTCCCCCAGGAATGGTCGGGAGGAGGCGGCATGGTGGGCAAAGGGATCATCGGCGGCTTGGCGCTGCTGCTGGTGGCGGGTCCGGTCGAGGCCGCGTCCCGGTCGGCGGTCGAAGCCGAGCATGGCATGGTCGTCTCGTCCCAGCGCCTGGCATCCGAAGTCGGCGCGGCGATCCTGAAGGCCGGCGGCAATGCGGTCGATGCGGCGGTGGCGGTGGGATATGCCGAGGCGGTGGTCAATCCGTGCTGCGGCAATATCGGTGGCGGCGGCTTCATGGTGCTGCACATGGCCGACGGGCGCGACACCTTCATCAATTTCCGCGAGACCGCGCCGGCCGCGGCCAGCGCCAACATGTACCTGGATGCCCAGGGCAATGTGGTGAAGGATGCCAGCCTGTTCGGCTATCTGGCCGCCGGCGTGCCGGGCACGGTCCTGGGGCTCGAGACCGCGCTCGCGGAATACGGCAGCGGCGTGCTGTCGCGCGAGAAGGTGATGGCACCGGCGATTAAGCTGGCGCGCGAAGGCTTCGTCCTGACGCGCGGCGACACCGACATCCTGGACCAGCGGTTCGACCGGTTCAGTGCCGATCCGGCGATCGCCGCCATATTCCTGCGCAAGGACGGCTCGCCGCTGCAGCCGGGCGACCGGCTCGTGCAGCGGGATCTGGCCAATACGCTGCAGGCGATCGCCGACCGTGGCTCGGATGCCTTTTACCAGGGCCGGATCCCCGCCGAGATCGAGGCCGCCTCCCGGGCCAACGGCGGCATCCTGACGGCCGAGGATTTCGCGAACTATAAGGTTACGATCGGCGCGCCGATCAGCTGCACCTACCGCGGCTACCGCTTCGTGTCGGCGCCGCCGCCGTCTTCGGGCGGCGTCACCATGTGCGAGACGCTCAACATACTCGAGGGCTACGACCTCAAGTCCATGGGCTTTCATTCGGCCGAGGCGGTCCATGTCATGACCGAGGCGATGCGCCACGCCTATCTCGACCGGAATTCCTATCTGGGCGACCCGGCTTTCGTCAGCAATCCGATCGAGCGGCTGCTGTCGAAGGACTATGCCGCCCAGATCCGCGCCACCATCCCGGCCGAGCGGGCGACGGCCTCCAGGGACCTGGCGCCCGGCGTGCCGCCGCACGAGAAGACGGAGACGACGCATTATTCGGTCGTCGACCCGGCCGGCAACGCCGTCTCGGTGACCTATACGATCAACGGCCTGTTCGGCGCCGTCGTCATCGCCGGCCATACCGGCTTCTTCCTCAATGACGAGATGGATGATTTCACCACCAAGGTCGGCGTGCCGAACCTGTTCGGGCTGGTCCAGGGTGCCGCGAACGCGGTGGCACCCGGCAAGCGGCCGCTGTCGTCCATGGCGCCGACGCTCGTCACCAAGGACGGCCGGGTCTTCCTGGTCCTGGGTTCGCCCGGCGGCTCGCGCATCATCACCATCACGCTGGAGACGGCGCTCAACATCATCGATTACGGCATGGAGCCGCAGGAGGCGGTCGACGCGCCGCGCATTCATCATCAGTGGCTGCCGGACGAAATCGAGCTCGAGCCGTGGGCGCTCTCGCCCGACACGGCCCGGATACTGACCGGCATGGGCTATAAGCTGGTGCCGCAGACGTCCTGGGGTGCTGCCGAGCTGATTGCGATCGGGCCGAATGCCCCCCTCGCCGGCGGGCCGGCCTCCTCGGGCAATGATGCGTCGGTCGGCGGCAAGATGCGGCCGGGCCTGCGCTACGGCGCTCACGACGAGCGCCGGCCGGCCGGCGCCGCCGTCGGCTATTAGGAGCGGAAGTTCGATGCTGTTCGATTTCGCCGAGCTGTCGGCCCAGGCCCGCTACAAGCTGCTCGCCTCGACCGTGACGCCCCGGCCGATCGCCTGGGTGGTCAGTCAGGATGCGGCGGGACGGGTCAATGCCGCACCCTTCTCGTTCTTCAATGTGCTGGCCGGCGACCCGCCGACGGTCGGCATCAGCATCGGCAACCGCGCGCCCGGTCAGCCCAAGGACACGCTGGCGAACATCCGCGAGGCCGGCGAGTTCGTCGTCAATCTGGTGTCGCGCGACAATGCCGAGGCGATGAACAAGACCGCGACCGAGTTCCCGCCCGGCGTCGATGAATTGACCACGGTCGGGCTCACCCGCCTGCCGTCGGTCAAGGTCACGCCGCCGCGCATCGCCGAGAGCCCGGTCGCGTTCGAATGCAAGCTGTTCCAGGCCATCGCACTCGGGCCGGCCAATACGCTGGTGCTGGGCCATGTCGTGGCGATGCACGTGCGCGACGACGCGGTGCTGGACGCGCTCAAGCATTATATCGACACGCCCAAGCTCGACCTGGTCGGCCGCATGCACGGTAGCGGCGGATATACGACGACGCGCGACCAGTTCCATATCGCGCGCATCCCGTTCAAGGATTGGGACGAGCGCGCGGGCTGAGACGCCGATGCCGCAGTCTGCTATGGCTGGCCGGGGAATTTTGGGAATGGGGCAGCATGTACAGCGATAGCGATCTCGATGCGGCGGTCGGGGCCGGCGTGCTCAGCCCGTCGGCGGCCGCGGCCTTCCGCGCGTTCGTGGCGCACGGGCGCGGCACGGCGGCGGTCGACGAGGAACAGTTCCGGCTCTTGACCGGCTTCAACGACATCTTCGTGTCGGTCGCGGCCGTGCTGCTGCTGGCGGCGGTCAGTTGGCTCGGCAACCGGATCGGGCCGGCCGTCGGTGGCGGCGCCACCGTGGTGATCAGCTGGGGCCTGGCCGAATATTTCACCCGGCAGCGGCGGATGGCGTTGCCGAGCATCGTGCTGCTGCTGGGCTTTGCCGGCGGGATGTTCTGGCTGGGCTTCGGGCTGTTCGCCTCGTTCTCCGCCGGCGCGACCCTCATGGACCTGCAACTCCCGCTCGCTGCCGGCGCTGCGCTGGCGGCGGTCGGAACCTACGCCCATTGGCGCCGCTTCATGGTGCCGATCACCGTCGCGGCCGGGGCGGCGGCGGCGCTCGGCACGATCCTGTTCCTGGCGGTCGGTCTCGTCCCCGGCCTCAAGGACCATTGGCCGCCGCTGCTGCTGCTGGGCGGTCTGGGTGTCTTCGCGCTGGCGATGTGGTGGGATGCGAGCGACCGCACCCGCACTACGCGCCGGTCCGACGTCGCTTTCTGGCTGCATTTGTCGGCGGCGCCCATGATCGTGCATCCGACCTTCGAGATGCTGGGGCTGCTGGGCGTGAACGAGACCGGCACGGCGCGCGCCGGGGCGGCCATTGCGATCTATCTGGTGCTGGCCCTGGTGGCGCTGGCGGTCGACCGCCGCGCGCTATTGGTCTCGGCGCTGTTCTACGTGGTCTATGCCATGGCGGCATTGTTCCGGGCGGCGGGCACGCTCAGCGCCAGCCTGGCGCTGACGGCGCTCGTCATCGGCTCGGCCCTGCTGCTGCTCTCCGCCCTCTGGCACCGGGCACGCGCCGGCGTGCTGGCGCTGTTCCCGATGACCCTCAGGGCCCGCCTGCCGGTGGCCTGAAATGAAAAGGGGCGCCCCGAAGGGCGCCCCTTTTGAACTCAGTTCGGATGATTCCCGTTGCTCAGGCCCGCGTACCTCTGGTGAAGCCGGCCAAGGGCTTCGGCAATAACCTCGGGGTGCCGACTGGCGCGCTGGATATCGTAGCCGACAGGCTCACCGTCGATGCCGAGATCGATCACGATGTCATCGCCGATGATGCGGTTGTTGACCGACTCTCCCGCCCGCACCTTGACGTAGAGGCTGTCTGTCGTCGGGTCGTAATCGAAGTCCTGGCTCATTCGACGAAATCACCATCCTTGAAGACGTTGTGTACCGTCTCCACGACGATCCGCCCAGGTCATCACGGCAAGCGCAAAGTAGCGAGTCCGCCAGAATGGCGGAGGCGGCAGCCGAGCGGGATCGGTCACTGCTTCCGTCCCGCCGCTGCCGCCTCGTGCTTCGAGACTATTCCAGTTCCGCGGCCGTCTTGATGATGCGGCTGACCATGCCGTAGGCGATGGCCTCCTGGGCGCCCATCCAGTAGTTCCGGTCGCTGTCCTTGCGCACGCGCTCGATCGGCTGGCCGGTTTCTTCCGAGATGATCTGGTTCAGGCGTTCGCGCATCTTGATGATCTCGCGCGCCTCGATGTCGATGTCGGTCGCCGGGCCCCGCACGCCGCCCATCGGCTGGTGCAGCAGGAAGCGGGTGTTGGGCAGGCAGAACCGCTTGTCCTTGTGGCCGCCCAGATAGATCAGCGCGCCGGCCGAGGCGACCCAGCCGGTGCCGATCACGCGCACCGGCACGTGGTCGCGCACGAAGCGGATGATGTCATGGATCGTGTCGCCGGACTCGACGTGGCCGCCGGGCGAGTTGACGAAGACGTCGATCGGCTTCGACGATTCCTCGGCGAGGGCCAGGATCCGTCCGACCACGTCGCGGGCCAGCTTGTCGTTGATCTGGCCGAACACCATGACCTTGCGGCCCTTCAGCAGGCGGGCTTCCAGCTCGTTGACCGGGGCTGCCGCGTCGGTCTTGGGCGCATCCGTATCCGGGCTCTCGGGCTCGTCTTCATCGTCGGAACGGAAATGGGGCAGGCGGTCGCTCACGTGGGGCATCCTCTCATTCGCGCAATCTTGGGCGTTTCCATCTAAATCGAAAACGTCCCGCCAGTCTCTAGCTAACGAGTCTTCTACCTAAGGCGCGGCAAGGCGATCGGCAAGACCGCTTCGAGCGCGCGCGACGCCTGAAGCACCTTATCTTCGCGATGGGCCGGCCCGATGAGCTGCAATCCGGCCGGCAAGCCGTCGGCGAAACCGACCGGCAGCGAGGCCGCCGGGTGGCGCGTCAGGTTGAACGGATAGGTGAACGGCGTCCAGCCGGTCCAGCCGGCATAGGGGCCGCTGTCGGGCGCGTTCATGCCCGCCTTGAACGCCACGATCGGCAGGCTCGGCATGACCAGCAGGTCATAGCGCTCGAACAGCAGGTTGATCTGGACGGCGAAGCCTTCGCGCGCCTTGGCCGCATTCAGCATTTCGACCACGGAATAGCTAGCGCCGATCTCGGCGTAGTTCTGCAGGCCCGGATCGATCCGGCTGCGCTGGTCCGGCGGGAACTGGGCGAGCAGGGCCGCGGCGCCGGTCAGCCAATGCTTGGCGAAGACCGCATCGACGTCGGGCATGGCGAGCGTGATCGGCTCGACCGCGGCGCCGAGCGCTTCCAGGTGTCGGACCGCCTCCGCGACCCGGGCGGCCACTTCCGGCTCGACTGGCTCGCCGTTGAGCGTTTCGGCATAGGCGATGCGCCAGCGGGCGATACCGCCGTCCAGTCCAAGGCGCCAATCCCGCCCAGCAGGGGGCAGGCCGTTGGCGTCGCGCGGGTCCGGCTCGGCCAGGACGTTCAGCATCAGTGCCGCATCGGCAACCGTGCGCGTCATCGGACCGACATGGGCGACCGCGCTGAACGGTGAGGGCGGATAGGCCGGCACCCGGCCGTAGGAAGCCTTCAGCCCATAGATCCCGGTGAAGCCGGCGGGAATGCGGATCGAGCCGCCGCCGTCAGTGCCGATGTGGAGCGCGCCCATGCCGAGGGCGGCCGCGACCGCGGCTCCGCCGCTCGACCCGCCGGGCGTCCGCTCCAGGTCCCAGGGATTGCGGGTGATGCCGGTGAGCGCGGAGTCCGTGACGCCCTTCCAGCCGAACTCCGGCGTGGTGGTCTTGCCGATGAGGACCGCGCCATGCTCCTTGAGCCGGGCGACGGACGGCGCATCTTCGGCCCAGTCCTGGTCGCGCGCAATGAGCGTCGAGCCGCGCAGCGTCGGCCAACCCTTGGCCAAGATGATGTCCTTGACCGTGGTCGGCACGCCGTCAACCAGCCCCTGGGGCCGGCCGACCTGCCAGCGTGCCTCGGAGGCGCGCGCCGCGGCGAGCGCGCCTTCCTCGTCGAGGAAACAGAAGGCGTTGACCTTGCCGTCGAGCGCCCGGATGCGGTCGAAGGCCGCCCGCGTCGCCTCGACCGGCGACAGGCGCCGTGCGCGATAGGCGGCGACGAGCTCGGTCGCCGACATCAATGCAACGTCATCGCTCATGCCAGGAAGCTCCATCTGCAATCGGGAGGCCCGAGTGTGCCTGCGGTGGCAAGGCCGGGCAAGCTGGTTGCCTATGGTTGTGACGGCGCCGTCCAGCGGCCGATCGCGGCCAAGAGGGCGGCCCGGTCGATCGGCTTGGTCAGATGGTCGTTCATGCCGGCGTCACGGCACCGGCGTGCCTCGCTCTCGAGCGCGTTGGCGGTGACGGCGATGATCGGCACGTCGCGCATTGGGCCGGCGAGTTGCCGGATCGCCCGCGTCGCGCCGATACCGTCCAGTTCCGGCATCTCCATGTCCATCAGGATCAGGTCGAAGCTTTCCCCGGCAGCCGCCTCGACCGCCTCGTGGCCGTTATTTGCGAACCGCACGGTATGGCCGGCATCGAGCAGGATGCTCTCGATGACCGCCTGATTGATGAACAGGTCCTCGGCGACCAGGATATGGGCGGCTTCCCCGCTGGCCTCGGCCGGACCCGGCTCGGCCGCCGGCGCCGGCGGCACGCTGGTCGGCAGCGCCGCTTCGAACCAGAAGGTGGCGCCGAGCCCCTCGTCGCTCTCGACGCCGATCTCACCCTCCGGCATGGCCTCGACCAGGCGTTTCGAGATCGCGAGGCCGAGCCCGGTGCCGCCCAACTGGCGCCCGCTCGCACGATGCAACTGCGAGAATTGCTTGAACAGCAGCGACTGCCGGTCCTTGGCGATGCCGATGCCGGTGTCGCTGACCGAGAAGCGCAGGCGGTGACTGGCGCGCCGGATCGCCAGCGTTACGCCGCCCTGATCGGTGAACTTGAGCGCATTCGACAGGAGATTGAGCAGAACCTGCCGCAGACGGGTCGGGTCGGCTTCGATCCAGTCGGGCAGGTCGGGGGCCAGATCGAGGCGCAGCTGCAGCGATTTGGCCTCGGCCTGGCTGCGCAGGATCGAAATCGCCCCGTCGGCCAAGGCCGGCAGGCAGATGGGAACCCGCTCCAGCTCGAGCCGGCCGGCTTCGATCTTCGACAGGTCGAGCACATCGTTGAGAATGGCCAGCAGCGAATTGCCGGAATCCTGGATCAGCATTGCGGCGCGGCGCTGCCCGGCCCCGAGATCCGAGCGCAGCAAGATGTCGGCAAAGCCCAGAATGCCGTTCATCGGCGTCCGGATCTCGTGGCTGACGGTCGCGAGGAAGCTGGATTTCGCCTGATTGGCGCTCACCGCCTCGTCGCGGGCGGTTTGCAGCGCCTCGGCCACGGTCTGGCGTTCGGTGACGTTGCGGACGACGGCGACGATCTCGTGGCTGCCGTCCATGGTCAGTGCGCGCTGCATGTTGGCTTCGAGCTGCATCAGCGTGCCGTCCGGACGCAGCGATCGGGTCAGGATCGTGGCGCGTTCCTCACCCTCGGCCAGCCGGCGAAACGCTTCGCGCAGCTCGGGCCGAGGCGTCCGGCTGGGCTTCTCGACGAGATTGGTGCCGACCATCTGCTCCGGCGCCACGCCGAACATGGATCGGCAGGCGGGCGAGGCGTAGCGGCAGGTGCCGTCGAGCGCCACGCGGAGGATGAGGTCGGAGGAATTGTCGGCGAGCAGGCGATAATCCGCGGCAGTCTGCGCCGCCCGCGCCTCGGTGCGGAGCTGGTAGCGGAATTCCTGGATGAGCCAGAAGCCGAGGGCGAGGGTGAACAGCAGCAGCGCCACCGTTCCCGCGAGATGGCTACGGGATTCGTGCCACCAATCGGCCAGGATGTCCTTCTGGGCGAGCGCGGTCGCGACGACGAGCGGATAGTGCGCCAGGCTGCGGTAGTTGTTGAGCCGGATGACGCCGTCGGTCGAGGAGCGCGTGAGTGCAACGCCGGCCGACGCCTTCGGCAGATACTCCTGGAACAGGCTGCTCTTCGACATGTCCCGGCCGACGTTGCTTTCGGCGAAGGGGCGCCGGACTAGGAGCGTGCCGTCTGCGGTCGCCAGCAGGATGGCACCGCCGGGACCGATATCGAACGTGTCGTAATAAGCCTGGAAATAGCTGGTCTCGATCGTCGCGATGATCACGGCCAGCAGCTTGCCATCGGGCCGCTCGACGCGGCGCGACAGCGTGATGATCCAGGCGTTGTCGACACGGCTGCGGAGCGGCGGACCGATATGGATTTCGGTGCCGGGATGATCCTGATGGTACCGGAAATAGGCGCGGTCGCCGTAGTGCCGCTGGCCCGCCTCGAACGGGGAGGAGTCGGCGATCAGCAGCCCGTCGGGATCGAGCACTGCCAGGGAACGCAGATGGGGGCGGCCGTTCGCGACCTGCGCGGCCATCAGCCGGTCGAGCGACGCCAGCGCCTCGGGCGTGCCATCGCTGGCGGCGACCTGGTAGGCGACACCGACCAGGATGGCGGCGGCCACGTCGAACGTATCCTGGACCTGGCTGGCAACCGCCTCCACCAGATTGGCGGTTTCCCGGCCGGCCGCGCGCATGTCCCTGTCGCGGGCGTTCCAGACCTGGACCGCATCCATGGCCGCCAGCGCCAGGCACAGCACCATGACCAGGACCGCGGCCCCGAAGGTGAGCCGCGCCCGCCGGTTCATCTGGATCGTCAGCGGCGCCGAGGCAAACATGCTGGTCAGATCACCGTTTCATGGGACCGGGCCGAGCGCTAGCCTGGCGCCCGGTCGGTGCATCAGCTTGCCATAATGCCAGATGAACTGTGTTGAAATCGTTGATTGGCGTCCCGCGTGGACAATCAGTGCGGGTGCGACCCGTAATGGCTCATGAACATAGCCACGGCCGCGTCGACATTGCGCCGGATGTCGGCCTCGCTCGCCACGAACGACGGTTCGAGCAGGCAGCGCAGATGCAGGTCGCTCTTGGTCAGCGCGATGAATTGCGCCGCCGCCATCCTGGGGTTCGGCACCGTGAGCACGCCACGCTGGGTTGCCTGGGCGATGCTGCCGGTGATCAGGTCCAGGATGTCGTTGCTGCCGGCCTGGAAGATCGCCCGCCCCAGTTCGGGAAAGCGCTGGGTCTCGCCGATGACCGCGCGGAACAGGGTCAGCACGGCAGGGGAGGTGACGAAATAGAGGAACTGCCGGCCGATCAGCCGCAGGGTCTCTTCCGGGTCGGCCTGCTCGCCCCGGGTGATCGCCGCGATGGATCGGTGCAGCCCCGAGCGCGCCTCGGCCACGACCTCGGCGAACAGGCGTTGCTTGTTCTCGAAATGGACGTAGAGCGTCGCCTTCGACACGCCCGCGCGTTTGGCGACGCCATCCATGCTCGTGCCGTCGTAGCCCTGCTCGAGGAACAGGTGCCGGGCGGCGGCGAGAATCTGCCCGACCTTGCCGCCGGGACCATCGGCCGCGGGATCGGGAATTGGAGGAAGCTGTTTCGCCATCAGGGCATTCTGTAAAAAACTGAACCGTTCAGTTTTCTTCTAGACAAGACAGGGGCAGCGGTCTACCTGAATCGTGGCTAAACTGAACCGTTCAGTTTCGGCACGGAATGCTGTGCCCGCGCCGGCGGGCAAGGGGACCCAGGAAGGATAGCGGGTGATGGCGGCGACGAGCGAAGCGACCGGCAACGAGGTGAAGGCACCGGGCGGCAACAGCCGTTCGAGCGCCATTCCCAAGCTGGTGTTCGGCGGTGTGGTGCTGGCCCTCGTTCTGGGCGGCGGCTATTACTGGCTCAGCACGCGCGGACTCGAATCGACCGACGACGCCTATACCGACGGCACGGCGATCACGATCTCGCCGAAGGTCGCCGGCTATGTCGTGAAGCTGGCAATCAGCGACAATACCCGGGTCAAGGCCGGCGACACGATTCTGGAGATCGATCCGCGCGACTATCAGGTGGCGCGCGACAAGGCCGTGGCGGCCCAGGCGCTGGCCCAGGCGCAGCTCGATAATGCGCGGGTGGCACTCGATATCGCCAAGGTCAAATACCCGGCCGACCTGGCTTCGGCCGACGCGGCGGTCAATTCGGCCAAGGCCAGCTATGCCAAGGCCCATGCCGATTTCCTTCGTCAGCAGAAGGTCGACCCGCGCGCCACGACCCAGCAGCAGATCGATGCCGCGCGGCAGGCTGATCAGAGTTCCGCGGCCGAGCTCGAGGATGCCGAGGCGAAGCTCAAGGTAGCGCAGCTCGTTCAGCAGAACGTGGCCCAGGCCGAGGCACAGGTGAAGCAGCTCGAAGCGCAGGTGGCCGCCGCCAAGGCCGACGCCGATCAGGCCGCCCTCAATCTGTCCTATACCCACCTGACGGCGCCGGCGGACGGGTGGGTCACCAAGCGCAACGTCGACCTCGGCAGCTATCTGCAGCCGGGCCAGTCGCTGTTCTCGCTGGTCTCGACCCAGGTCTGGGTGACGGCCAATTTCAAGGAATCGCAGCTGACCGACATGCGGCCGGGCCAGCATGTGCGCATCAATATCGACGCCTATCCCGACCTCGACCTCGAGGGCCACGTCGATAGCATCCAGATGGGCTCGGGCTCGCGCTTTACCGCCTTTCCGGCTGAGAACGCGACCGGCAACTTCGTCAAGATCGTGCAGCGCGTGCCGGTCAAGATCGTCATCGACAAGGGGCTCGACCCGAAGCTGCCGCTGCCGCTCGGCCTGTCGGTCGACCCGAAGGTCGAAGTCAAATGAGCGAGGGCCCCGTCGATACCGGCGCACCCAGCCGATCCGACTGGCGGCCGCGCGCCAATCCCTGGGCGATCGCCGTCACCGTGACGTCGGCCGCGTTCATGGAAATCCTGGACACGACCATCGTCAACGTCGCCCTGCCGCATATCGCCGGCAGCCTGTCGGTCGGCGCCGACGAGGCGACCTGGACCCTGACCTCGTACCTGGTTGCGAACGGTATCGTGCTGCCGATCTCCGGCTGGCTCGGCAGCATCCTGGGCCGCAAGCGCTATTTCGTGATCTGCATCGCCATGTTCACGGTCTGCTCGCTCCTGTGCGGGCTGGCGACGAGCCTGCCGCAGCTCGTGATCTTCCGCGTGATGCAGGGCTTCTTCGGCGGCGGCCTGCAGCCGAACCAGCAGTCGATCATCCTCGACACCTTCCCGCCGGCGAAACGCGGCGCCGCCTTCTCGGTGACCGCGGTCGCGACGATCGTGGCGCCGGTGCTGGGGCCGACCCTGGGCGGCATCATCACCGACAACATCAGCTGGCGCTGGATCTTCTTCATCAACGTGCCGGTCGGCATCGCCGCCTGCGTCGCGGTCATGGCGCTGGTCGAGGATCCGCCCTGGGCCAAGGCGGCGCCGCGCAACGGCAAGCTCGACATCGACTACATCGGCCTCTCGCTCATCGCGCTTGGCCTCGGTTGCCTCGAGATCGTGCTCGACCGCGGCGAGCAGGATGATTGGCTGGGCTCGCCCTTCATCCGCACCTTCACGGTCCTGACCATCCTCGGCCTGGTGGGCGCGGTGTGCTGGCTGCTAATCGCCAAGAAGCCGGTCGTCAACATCCGGGTACTCGCCAACCGCAACTTCGCGCTCGGCGCCACCATGATCTTCTCCATGGCGGTCGTGCTCTATTCGAGCGCGGTGCTGATCCCGCAGCTGGCGCAGCAGCAGCTGGGCTATACTGCGACCTGGGCCGGGCTGATCCTGTCGCCGGGCGCGTTCATGATCTTGTTCATCATCCCGTTCGTCGGCCGGCTGCTGCCGCGCATCCAGACGCGCTTCCTGATCGCGACCGGCTTCACGATCCTGGGCTTCGCGCTGTTCTATGCATCGACTATCACGCCCCAGGTCGATTTCGGCACGCTCGCCTTCATGCGCGCGTACCAGACCTTCGGGCTCGCCTTCCTGTTTGTGCCGATCAGCACGATCGCCTTCTCGACGATCAAGCCGGAGCTCAACCGCGACGCGGCGTCGCTCTACACCATGTTCCGCAACGTCGCGGGCTCGGTCGGCATCTCGGTCGCGACCTCGCTCGTGACCGAGCATACCCAGACCCGCATGGCCTACATGTCCCAGCACCTGACGCCGTTCGAGCAGCCGTTCGTCGATACGGTCGCCCGCAATACCGCGGCGCTCGAGGCCAAGGGCGTCGCCGCGGCCAACCTCGGCAGCACGGCCAACGGCCTGCTCTACAAGGGCCTGATCCTGCAGTCCTCGGTCCAGGCCTATCTCGACGTCTTCGTGATCTGTGGCGTGCTGGCCTTCTGCATCGTGCCGCTCACCTTCCTCTTCGCCCCATCCAAGGCGGGCGGCCGCAGGCCCGCCGGAGCCGAATGATGCATACCCGCCTTCCTTTCGGCCGCGCCGCGGCTTCCGCCAGCCTGCTGGCTCTCGCCGCGGCCGGCTGCACCGTCGGGCCCGACTATGTGCCGCCGAAGACCGAGGCGCCGGCCCAATGGACCGAGGCCAAGACGCCCGGCCTGATCGGCACCGGCCCCGAGGCAGCGCAACAGCTCGAGCAATGGTGGACGGGCTTCAAGGATCCGACGCTCGACCGGCTGGTTGGCCAGGCGATCGCCGGCAATCTCGACCTCAAGATCGCGGAGCAGCGGCTCGTTGAGGCGCGCGCCGAGCGTGCCCAGGCGGCCGCCGGCTTCTATCCGACGCTTTCCGCCTCGGCGACGGCCGAACGCCAGCGCTATTCGACGGCACTCAAGTTCCCACCGTTCGGCGGCATCGCGAATACGTTCGAGACCGGTTTCGACGCCTCCTGGGAGATCGACGTCTTCGGCAAGACGCGCCGTGCGGTCGAGGCCGCGGACGCCTCGGTCGCGGCTTCAGCCGAGAGCCGGCGCGACGTGCTCGTCAGCCTGCTCGCCGAGCTTGGGCAGGACTACGCGACCCTGCGCTCGGCCCAGGCGCGCCTTGTCATCGCCGACCGCAACATCAAGGCCGACCAGGATGCGCTGGACCTCACCCGCGACAAGTACCGGGGCGGGCTCGGCAACGAGCTCGACGTGGCCCAGGCTCAATCGCAGCTCGAAACCCTGAACGCGGCCGTGCCGCAGTTGCAGACCGCAGTGGCGCAGCAGTCGCACGCGATCGCCGTGCTCCTCGGCCAGGAGCCGGGCGCGCTCGAGGCCGAACTGGCGACGCCCGCGCCGCTGCCGCCGGCACCACCGATGCTGCCGGCCGCGGTCCCGTCGGATGTGGTGCGCAACCGTCCGGACATCCGCGCCGCCGAACGCCAGATTGCCGGGGCCAACGCCCAGGTCGGTGTCGCCATCGCCCAGATGTTCCCGAGCTTCTCGATCACGCCGTCGTTCGGGCTCGCCGCCGGCTCGCTCCATCACCTGCTGCGGGATGGCGCGCTGCAATGGGGCGCGCCCGCCTCGGTCTCGGTGCCGATCTTCGAGGGCGGCCGGCTCGAGGCGAACGTCGCCCAGGCCAAGGCGGTGGCCGAAGAGGATCGCCTCGCCTACCGCAAGACCGTCCTGACCGCGTTCCAGGAAGTCGAGGACGCGCTGGTCGCCTACAGCGACGAGCGGCGCCGGCATGAGCGGCTGGTCGCCGCGGTCGAGGCTGACCGGGTGGCAGTGCAGCGGGCGACCGCGCTCTATCGCGGCGGCCTCGGCAATTTCCTCTCGGTGCTCGATGGCGAACGCAGCCTCTACAGCGCCGAGGACGCCGCGGAGCAGAGCGAGCTCACGCTCACCCAGCAGACCATCGCACTCTACAAGGCGCTGGGAGCCGGCTGGCAGGCCGGCGAGCCGTCGGACACGCAGGTCGCCGCGCAGACGAAGAACCCGTGACCTTTCTGTAACGCTCTGCCCCCGGCACGGTGCCGGGGCAATGGCGGGCCTTCCACCGCCCGGCGAATCAGGGCATATCGGCCCTGCGACCGCCGTGGGCGGGGAGGGGGTATGGCGTTGAGATCGGGCGCAATCGCTATCGGGCTGTTGATTGCGGGCTTCATGCTCGCTGGATTTTCGAACCCGCAGCCCATTCGCGCCGACCTGCAGCAGGCGATTCCGACCGCCGACGACGCGCCCCATGCGCTGAATTTCGCCAACCGCCCGGATTTCCTGGCGGACGACACCATCCAGAAATTCGAGGCCGAGACCGGCATCAAGGTCAACCTCACCACCTATACGACCGACGCGGAACTGCTGGCCGGCCTCCGCTCGGGCAAAGGTAATTGGGACTTGGTCGTCGCCGGGACCGTCCCGACGCTGGTCAAGGGTGCCGCCGACGGGCTGTTCCAGCCGGTCGATCCGGCCAGGATCGGCAATTACGCCAATATCGATCCGGCCATGCTCGCCCGGGTGGCGCCGGCCGATCCCGGCAACCGGCTTGCCGTGCCCTTCCTGTTCGGAACGGCCGGGCTCGGCGTCAATCCGGCGAAGCTCAAGGACGTGCTGGGCGATGCGGCGCCGCTCGATACGCTCGGCCTGCTGTTCGACCCGGCGCTCAATCAGAAGACGGCCACCTGCGGCCTCGCGGTGCAGGATGCGCCCGAGGACGTGATCCCGGCGGCGCTCGCCTTTCTCGGCCTCGATCCGACCAGCCAGGACGAGAAGGACCTCGCCCGGGCCGGTGAGGTGCTGCAGCGGGTGAAGCCGATCGTGCGGCGGCTGTCGGCCAATGATTTTGCCGAGGCGCTGGCGAGTGGCACGGTCTGCGTCGGCTTCGGCAGCTCGGTGCAGGTCAGCGACGCCAAGACCCGGGCGTCCGACCGCGACAATGGCGTCGAGCTGACCTATACGGTGCCGCGCGAACGGTCGCGCCTGTGGATTGACGTGCTGGCGATTCCGGCCAAGGCGCAGCACACCGATGCCGCCCGGCAGTTCGTCAATTTCCTGCTGCGGCTTGGCCGGAATCGCGACATCACCGACGCGACCGGTGCTGCCAACCCGAACCTGCTTGCCGCCGATTTCGCCGACGACCCCGACGACAAGAACGATGAGACCATGTTCCCGTCGCCGACCGCCTGGGCGCGGCTATTCCTCGAGCGGCCGCTGACGCCCGATGCCGAGAAGACGCGCGCGCGCATCTGGGGCCGCACCAAGCCATAACCGTTCGCGCCCGCTTGCCGTTATGATCGGGCGCCAGACCAGCGATCCGGAGAGTATTGGACATGACCGCCCAGACGCCCGCGGCAGCGGGTTTCCACATGCCGGCCGAAGGCGCACCGCACACGCGCACCTGGATGGCCTGGCCGAGCCGGATCGACCTGTGGAACGGCCGCCATGTCGAGGCCAAGGCCGCCTATGCCGCCGTCGCCCAAGCCATCGCCCGATTCGAGCCGCTGATCATGGTCGCGAAGCCCGCGGACGTCGCCGAGGCCCAGGCCCAGTGCGGTCCCGCGGTCGAGGTGCTGCCCATGGCGCTCGACGATTCCTGGATGCGCGACATCGGCCCGACCTTCCTGGTCGACGGGGCCGGGCGGCTCGCCGGCGCCGATTGGCGCTTCAACGCCTGGGGCGACAAATGGCCGGACTATGCCCATGACGCGGCGATCGCGCGCCAGGTGCTGGAGCGGGTCGGCGGCCAGCGCTTCGAGGCGCCGTTCGTGCTCGAGGGCGGCTCGATCCATTCGGACGGCGAGGGCACGGTGCTGACCAGCGAGCAGTGCCTGCTGAACCCGAACCGCAACCCCGAGCTTTCCAAGGCCGAGATCGAGGCCAACCTCAAGGCCTGGCTCGGCGCCCGGACCGTGGTCTGGGTCGGCCAGGGGCTGGAGAACGATGGCACCGACGGCCATGTCGACAACCTCGCCTGCTTCGCGCGGCCGGGCGTCGTGCTGGCGACGAGCTGCCGCGACCCCGAGGATACGAACTACGCGCCGATGCAGGACAATCTCGCCCGGCTCACGGCCGCGCGCGATGCGAAGGGCCGCGCGTTCGAGGTGCTGGAGCTGCCGATCCCGGCGAAGCGCGTGACGGCGGCCGGGCGGCTCGCCATGACCTACACCAATTTCTACCTGGCCAACGGTGCTGTCATCGCGCCGTCGTTCGACGACCCGATGGACAGGGTTGCGGCGGAAGTCCTGGCGAAGGCCTTCCCCGATCGCCAGATCGTCCAGGTTCCGGCGCTCGCCATCCTCGAAGGCGGCGGCGGCATCCATTGCATCACCCAGCAGCAGCCGGCCGTCTGAAGGGAGCCCAAATGAGCAAAGTCACCCTTGCCGCGACCCAGTTCGCCTGCGGCACCGATCATCCGGCCAACGTCGACAAGGCCGAGGCCATGGTGCGTCGCGCCGCGGCCGAGGGCGCCAACATCATCCTGCTGCCCGAGCTGTTCGAGACGCCCTATTTCTGCCGCGACCAGCTGCCGGAATGGTTCGAGAGCGCGAAGCCGCTCGAAGGCCATC
>Ga0209166_10000699_pt1 | contig 33375 bp, 41 predicted proteins | sample Coa_R1_3_FD_187151 | JGI IMG/M metagenome (GOLD analysis project Ga0209166, IMG submission 187151) | Surface soil microbial communities from Centralia Pennsylvania, which are recovering from an underground coalmine fire - Coalmine... | ecosystem: Environmental > Terrestrial > Soil >...
TGGGCGTGTTCTGCGCGGCGTTCTGATGCAGCCACGTCTGGACGTCGGGCCCGGCTCCGCCGTAGAGCGTCCTTCCGCTTTCCGCGTCGACTACGCGGGCCTGGCCGCCTTCCAACTCCTCGATGTGCGCCAGTTTGCCCTTGATCGTGACCGGTATCGGCTCAACCGGCGCCGTGACCGGAGTCGTGATTCCAGGGCCGGAGGTCTGAGATACCCCGAGCTTTTGCAGCCAGTCCTTCGCTTCGGCGAGTGTGCCATCAAAGGCGACATCGCCGGTTGTCGGGTCGAGGATACGACCGCGACCGCGGCCGTAGCGCTGAATCACTTGCGTCGTCGTCGGCCGGAGAGCGGTCGCCGGCTGAAGCTCCGAAGGCACTCCGCCAGCTTCGGGGCCGCCCAGGGCGGATGGAACCATCCCCGCCTGTCGCTCCTGCTCCACCAGGCGCGCGGCTTCGACATTGTGCGCCTCGCCGAACTTCTCGCCCACCATGTTCCCGGCTTCGCGGATACCCATAGCGGTGAGGCCGCCCATCAATCCGGCGTTTGCCAGCTCGCCGGCGGCTCCAGCGTAATCGCCCTTCGAGAACGCCTGCGCGCTGCGCTGTGCGGCCCGATAGGTCTGGACTCCGGCCTGCCCGGTGAAACCGAGGCTCACCAACTTGCTCAGCGTGCTGAGAACCGGCTTCACTAGCGGCCCGGTGGCCGTCTTGGCGGCAGCCCCTAATCCGGCCGTGGCGAGGGCGATGCCCAGATTCTCCACGTCGCCAACGTCGGGCTGGCCCTTGGCGCCTACCTGATAGGACGGCAAGTTCGTCATGCCATATCTTTCGGCGCCGGCTTTAATTGCGGGCCCGACATCGGCCAGGTCATTGTTCAGGTCGCCGGTCAGCCCCTCCTGCGGTTGCTCGAAGACAGGCGGAACCGCCTGAGCGGTGCGCGTGTGGAGCTGCGGGAGGATCGGCTGCGCGCCGGCTCGCGGAACAGGACCGCCGCCAGTGCGCTCGACAGGCGGCGCGGGCGCAGCTTTCGCGGCAGGTGGCACGTCGGCCAGAAGTTTGTCGAGATCGTTAGCGCCCGAGGGGAGCGCCTTCGCCGCTGGAACGTCAGCCAGCAGCGTGTCGAGATCGTTCGGCATCCGTTATTTGATGATTCCCTTCTGTCGTGCGGCCTTGATAGCGGCATCGACGTCCCTGCCGTTCTGGGCGGCCCACTGCCGGATATCGGCTTCGGTCTTTTGCGTGACGGCCGCCGCGGCGGGCGGCTTGGCGGGCTGGCTGGGCGCGACGGCGGGCGACTTGGCGGGCGCGGCCCCTGCGGGCGCGTTCCGAGCCGCCATGCCCTTGAACAGCGCCGCATCGCCATCGCGTAATTCCTGTTGGGCTGCGCTGAGCGGCTTGCTCGGATTCTGCATCCCCAGCCGCGCGCCAGCGTCGTACTTCCCCGGCAACACCGCCGTCGTCAGCCGCTCGGTGATTCCCTTGTACCGGTCGGTCATGTCCTGAATCAGCGCGTCCGAACTGGAGTTGTCGGCCGCGGCTGCCTTTGCCATCGGCACGACGTTACCAAGTCGATCGACATACGTCTTGCCGCCGGAGGAAATAGCGTTCGCAAGGCTCGACCGCATCCCGTAGAGCTTTTGCTCAGTTTCGCCAGCCTTGTCGAATTCGATGCGCGCCTGGCGAACGTCCTTGCGCGTCGAGTTGGGTGTCGGGTTGTCTCTATCGTTGATACGGGTCCAACCTTGCGACTCCAGAACGCCTTGATGCCTCACGAGGTCGGCATGGTTCGTCTCGGCGCGCTCGGCTGTCGCCTTCGCCCGGTCGTCCGCCGCCACCTGCTCGGGAGTCAGCAGCATTCCACGGTTAAGCACGGCCGGCGATGTCTCGGGATCGAACGCTCCCTTTTTGATCAAACTGCGCGCCTGCTCGTAGAAGGCCGCTGGCATGTCGTCGCCGTTGAGGTTCTTTTCGAACGTGGCGCTGTCGGGCGATGCCATGAGACGCTGTACCGCGTCCGTCTTTACCTGCTGGGTCTCTTTGTTCTGGCGTTCCTGAGCCAGAGCATCGGTGGCCGCCAGCTCGCCTGGGAGCCGGGCCTCGCCGGTGGCCGCCATCCGCTCGCGCGCCTCGGCCGCCTTCCGCTGGGTGATCCTCTCCACCCATTGCGGGCTCGAATTGATCAGGTGATTGGAAAAGTCCAGTACGTTGCCGCGCGCCGTCTCGCCGGTCGGGTCCTGTATAAGGCTCTGCTGAACGTGCTGCATGACCGGCCCGAGGAGCGCCGGATCGACCGCCTTAGCGTCTATCGCGTGTTGCGCCAGCGTGAGAAACAGGTGTGGATCGCCATTAGCCTCTTTGACCGCGTTGCCGACTGCGCCGCCGGCGTCTTCCTCCTGTGTCCTTACTTCGCCGCGGGTCTTGGCGAGCTTGGCGACCGATTCCTGCGCGTCGTTGACGCTTTTGAGAATTCCTGGAATCAGTGCGCCGTGGCCGCCAGAGGCGAGCCCTTGCGTCAGCACGCCCTGATCGATGGTAGCTTTCCCGTCCGGCCCGACAGTGAGCGCCTTGAGGTAGTTGTCATTGGTCGCCTTCATGTTGTCGATCGCTGTCTGCTTCTGCTGGATATCCAAAGCTCCCATCTGTCCTTGCTGGATGAGATTGCGAGTTTGCAGTACTCTTCCTGCTTGCTCAAGAGGGTCTGCAATTTGAGGAGGACGAACACTTAATGGAATTTGAGGATCAATGGGCATACGAACACTTTGGCTTTCATTCTGCCGGCGTCGTGGAGAGATTCTGAGAGCGCTGCTGTGGTTCTACGCCGTCGATGCTTCGTACTGAAAAGCAACTGGCTCCAGAGAGAAATGCCGGGGCAAGCGGCAGTACGCAGAATAGAGCGAGCCGTGTGATTCCAGCGAGAGCGGTGCCGAGCACCTAAAACCTAAGGGTTAAGGTGTTCGAGTCGGATATATCCAACTACCGTTACCTGCCGGGTTAAACGTTGGCGTATTGATATCCGGTCTGTTGATGTAGTTCGGGTTGTTCAATAGCGAGTTGAACTGCGCGGCCCCGGTCACGGCATTCGCCGCCCCGCCAAAGGCGGTGTTCCAGGCGTTCGACGAGCCCACGGTTCCAGCCGCCTGCGCGTTGCCGGCCTGCGTCTTGTAATTCCCGGCCGTCTGCGCCGCCCCAATCGTATTCGCCGCGATCAGATTGGCCGCGTTCGAATTGAGCGATCCGGCGTACTCCTGCCCGGCGAAGCCGATGTCTCCGCCATACCGCGCCGCCCCAATGGTGTTGCCGCCCTCGGTCGTGGCTGCAGCCTGCCCGGCGCCGGCCGCGCTCGAGAGATTGGCGAATCGGTTCTGTGTCGATTGTTCGAAGCGCGCGAAGGCGTTCTGGTATTCCTGGCTGGCATTCGACTGCGCGAAAGCGTTGATGTCCTTGGCGAAGCCGCCGCCCTCTACCGCTCCGCGGGCCGCTGCGCCCTGCGAGAGGGCCTTCTCGCCCTGCTGTTCGCGAAAAGCGTAGCCTGGGTCTACGGTAAGGTCGGAGAGTTGAGGAGTTTTATTAAACGCCCCTCCCTCAGCGAGGCCGGCGTTGATCAGGTTGGTCGCGTTCGCGCCCGTCGCGGCGTAGGGATCGAGCAGCGCGTTCGCCTTGCCTGCGGCGGCAGTGACGCCTCCGGCTGCGGCGGTCGCAGCATCGGTGACGCCCGCTCCGGCGGCCTTGGCGGCGGCCGAGATCGTCGGATTGACGAGATTAGTGGCGTCGGTGACGCCCTGCGCCGCGGCGTTGGCTGCCGCTACCTGCTGCTTGGCGGCTTTATCGGCCGCGTTCGAGCCGAACAGGCCGCCGAGGATGCTGCCGCCCGCGCCGACCGCGGCGCTGCCGATCATGGCGGTAACGGGATCGTAGCGGCGACCGTCGGGGAAGGGATTACCGGTGGGGAATTCGGAAAGGAGCTGATTTCGGGTGAACATGAGGAATTAGCGCGGCCTGCGCAGTTCGAGCATCAGAAGGTGAAACGGCTTGCCGCCTTTCGTGCCGGCATCGTGCTTGATGGAATACTGGCGGAAGCCGACCAGCTTCGCGAGGCGTATGGCCAGCCGGTTATAGCTCGGGGCCGGTCCGATCAGGCGCGCCAGCTTCGGGTAGTGCTTCCAAACCCAATCGACGAAGGCTTCGGCGACCTGGCGCGTCGCGCCCCAGGCCTCCGGCACGAAGCAAAAATGCACTTCAGCCTCGTCTTTACCCGAGGCGACCACGAGAAACAGCGCCATCGGCGAGCCCTGCTCGGAGGCGATCACGAAGTCGACGCCCTCGCGCGGCCCGATATCGACCGCGTCGAACTTCGCCGGCGCGGTGTCGTTCACCATGCGCCGGTAGCAGCGGTTGTTAGCGAGGATCGAGCGGATTAGGGCGAAGTCGGTGGATACCTCGAACGTCATTTTGCCGGCGGCCGTTGCCACTTCAGATCCTGCGTCAGCCCGCATCCTTCGCGATTAGCCTCTTTCTGGAGCGCCAGCACCTTCGCCTGGAGAGCCGCCTGCGCGTCGTCGATGGCCTTCTGGCCGGCTTTCTCGGCGTCGTACTTGGCGATGATCGCCCGCGCTACGGTAAGCTGCGCCTCGCGTATTTCGAGCGCCTGATGGTCGGTTAGGGCGTCGGGAGTTTGAGCAACAGCAAGGGTTGCAATTGCAAGTAGAGTGATAATAAGTCTCATCTGTTTTCAGGCTTGGGTTCGAGCTTGGGCGGCCGTTGAGCTGAGCGCGAGCGCTGCAATCACAGTGCGCCGGGGATGCTGCCTACTGCCGCTTGCCGCAGCCTTTCTTTCTGAAGCCAGTTGCCTTTGACGTTCAGTACGAAGCATCCCCCGGGCAGAGCCACAGCAGCGCTTCCAGATCAGCTCCACGGCGCCGGCAGCATGAAAGCCAACTTCTCGTTATTGAATTTCCACCAGCCGGATTGTCCAGAGATCACTTGCCAGGTTTGGATCGGCGAAATAGGCATAAGGCATCCGGAAGTAGCCCTTCAATCCCCAGCCCGCGCCCCAGGAATTTCTGACGATGTACTGCTTGTTGGCGTCGTCGTATCCCACCACGAGAACCGCATGGCCGCCAACCGGCGCCTCGCCCGGCTCCGGCATCGGAACGATACCGTCCTGAGCTACCTGCGCCGTCTCGAAGCCGCCATAAACAGTGAACCCAACGACAAAGGGATATCCCGCCGCCAGACACGCCTTCATGTGCCCTTCGGTCTGGGTCACGGCGTAATAGCAGCGGACCAGATCTTTCCGTGCGTCCTTATAGCAGCTGGGCGGCGGCGCGGCGGCGAATTGCGAGATATCGTAGACCCACTCCGTCTCCGGACAAACGCCTTGCGCGAAGACGCTCTTGATGCCGTCCCGGATCTCGGCGCCGGCGTCTGAGGCGACCGTTCCCTCGATCACCCGCTCGTTGTAATAGATGAACAGCCGCGAGGGGACCGCGACCGCCGTGCTGTTCTGCTTGCGCTGCTCGAATTCGATTGCGCCGGCGATCGCGTTGGCGGTGCAGGAGCCGAGCGCGCCCTGGTCGTAGACCGGAGGGCAGAGCCCGGTCAGATCGCATAAGGGGGGAAGGGTGATGTTGGAATGAGGAGAGAAGATCAGGTCTCTCTTATCCAGAGAGTCTTTACGCCAGCCGTATCGTTGAATGTTCATAGGATTTTTAGGAGTTGGCTTTCATGCTGCCGCTGCCGTTGAGAGATTCCGGGAGCGCTGCTGTGGCTCTGCCCGTGAGATGCTTCGTACAAACGTCAACAGGTTCCCGTGGTAGAGGTTAAAATTCCGAAGGTGAACACCATGGACCCGGAGCAGGGCAATGTAGAGGTGTGATTCGGCGCATTCGTGCCGTTGATGCGGAACGTGCCAGTGAAAAAATCGGTGACGCCGGAAACTTGGGATGTAAAACTGGTGCCGATCATCGACAGCGTGCCGTTACTCTGGACCGTAAAGTTATAGCTACTACCATTGGAATTCAATTGTGTTGAGCATATCCCGCTGATGCAATTGCTGCCAATGACAAACAGTCCTGAGCTGGCCTGCATAAAGTCTTGCGAATTTCCCGAGGCGTCCTTGGCAAAGTGTGTATAAGCGTAGAGATTCTTGCCCGCCTGAGCACTGGTCCCGATATCGCTGGTATTGTCGGAGCCAAAGGAGACATCCGCGCCAGAGCCGAGGGCCAGAGCAGACTTCACGGTCGACAGATACGTATACGTGCTCTGCGCCGCATTACTGCTGCTCCCCACGTCGTAGGTATTGTCCGCGCCGAAGAAGAGATTTGTAGTCGCGGTAAAGGTCGAGCCCCCGTCGAGATTGAGTGCGCCGCCACTCTGTATCTGTAGAATGCCATCGGCGTCTAGGCCGTGGGCGTAGACGAGGGCAGGCCGGAAGCTCGCCGCCCCGATGTTGCTCACGTTGTCGGTGACGAAAGAGATATCGTTACCAATGCCGCCGGTCATGTGCAGCTCCGAAGTCCAGGTCTGCGCCCAGGCGTGGCCCGTGTTGCCAAGGATGTAGGTGTTGGTGAGCGCGGGCTCGACGTTAGTGGAGAAAAGGGCGACGCCGCTCGTTAGCGAAAGGGCCGTTACGCTGTTGAATTGCAGGTTGAAGTCCGTTGCGTTCACGCTGCCGGCAATGACGCTGGTAGTGTTTGGATCGTAGAGAAACTGGCCGCGCAAGGTTCCGTTGAAACCGTCGTAGGCCCAGTAGGCGAATCCGGTGTAAAGGCCTCCCTCTATCACCGTGCCATTCGAGCTCAAATAAATGGAACAGCCGTGGCTATCCCAGCCGCCCGCGCCGCTGCCGTCACATAGCGCCAGCGTTCCGTAGCCGACTTGCTGGGCGAGCGCCCATAGGAAATCGCCACCGGTCCCGTTCTTCAGACTCACCGCATAGTCGATCCCCAGGCTGAGGTTATTGCCCGTCCCGGTCGACGGCGCGATCACGATGCCGTCCGAATTACTCCCCGGCCCGACCACGGTCTTGACGGTGTTACCGGTTTGGATCGACGTTAGCTTGCGAACACCAAGGTCAAGCTGCGCCGCCAGGGGACAAGCGGCGAGAGCGAGTATAAGTAGGCTGCGCATTATTATTGGACTCCCGTCACGGGCGCTGAGATCAGTTGAAACGTCGTTCCATCCGCCGTGTAGAACAGCGCGGACGTGTAAGTGTTCAGCGTCGTGGTCTGGAGATCGACGTAGCCGAGCATCCCCACGAAAGCCGCCGGCCAGGTCTGCTTCCACCCGCCGGTTCCGTCTTCGCGGATGATCACCAGCACGATCGTTCCCGCCGCCGCCGTTACCGGGATGGCGGTAGAATCCGCATGCAGCGTGATATCGACCAGCACGACACCGGTCCCTTTCCCGCCGCCGCTGCCGGCGTCCACAAGTTTCTGGACCGTCGCCGCCAGGTCGTTGCCCAAGGTGACCAGGCTAACTACCGTCTTCGCCAGATTATGAAAGAAGAGCCACCAGACTTTACCGAACAGAACGTCCGGCGCGGCATCGACCGGTGCGACGTTATGCGGCGGGCAGATCAGCGCTGGCTTCGTTGTCTGAGTGGTGGCCATGCAATGTTAATTCCTGAAGCCAGTTGCCTTTCAAGCACAACAGAATCGGCGTGCGCTGCATTCACCGCGCTTCACAAAAGCACGGCGCCGCGGCCGAAGACGCGAAAGCCAAACTATTCAATTTGTCCCGATCTCAATTTCTAAATCCAGATCCACCAAAGCAACTTTGTACTGTCCTACTCCAGACAATCTTGGGACTGCTCCCCTGGTTGATCCGTTGTTGACCCAGTACACTCGCTGGCTATTCTGTCCTGCCAACCCGATGCTCGCTGTCTCACCATTCACAAAGGTCTTACCTCTGTCATGCGACCAGTCGAGCGTGATAACAGGCGCGCCTGCTGGCGCGGTGCCGGTTTCCATATCCAGCTCCGCCCGCCCCAAATAGAGCTGCTTTCCGTCGTTGTAGAGGTAGGGAAGCGCCCGCTGCCACTTGATATCGAGGCCGTTGTCGTCGTAGAAGTTGACGCTCGACTCGTAGAGGATTCCGTCCTGCATGCCGCCGGTGATGTGTTTCCCGTCGCCTGGCCCGAATTCCGCGACGTAGGCGTGGTAATTGGTCGGGTAGATCGTGTAGGTGGCGCCATTCCAGGCCGCCCGCGTCCCCCAGCCGCCGGTCGTTGTATCGAAATGCCAGGTCTGCTGGCCGATGGTGAACACCCAGAAGCTGTGTCCTTCTTCGGTGTAGCCGTAGGAGATGGCGCTCGTCGGCAGGCCCAGGAAGCCGGAGTTGTTCCACTGATACTCTTCGGCGTGCGTCGAGATGCGCTTCGGCGTGAGTCCGTCCAGCACGTAAGCGGAGATCTGGCCCTCCTGGTTGGTTCCGAGAAAGAAGAGCTGGCCGGCGAGCGCGATCGGACCCCAGGCCGAAAGGCTGCCAAACTTCGCTCCCGCGCCGTCGATACGCTGGAACGGGAATTGCGCGACGCCCTGCGCGTTCAGACCGCCGCCGGTGTTCTGCCACACTTCGAGCGTCTGATAGCCGAATACGTACAATTGCTCGTTGTGGGCCACGACGCAGCGGACATGATCGGGGTAGGACTCCTTAACGCCGACGTCGCTCGATTGCCAGGAACTGCCATTGAGTATGGCCGATATCTGGAACTGCGAGGAATTTACCGGGTTGACGATGAAATAGGTGTCGAGATACGTCCCGGTCACAGCGGAAAAGGCGAAGGTCTCGTTAGCGACTCCGCCGGTCGAGCCAAGGGTTCCGAGAGCGAGGCTGCAGGTGGCGTTGCCGATTTGGTCGACCGACAGGATGGTCACCGATTGCAGCGTGAATCCGACTCCGGCGACGACCGCGAGAGTCGCGCCCACGTCGTCGGGGCTCTTGAATGGCTGAGCCTGGCTGTTGACCTCCGTAGTCGGGCCCGCCGTGTACTTGGTCGGACCATAGGCCGCCGCGGCCGTCGTAAGGGTGAGAAACGTCGGGCTGAGAACGCTGCCGACCGTGAAAGTTCCGATGCCGCCGGCGATGATGATGCTTTGTCCCTCCATCGAAGCGTTGAATTGCGCGCCGCTCACCCAGAGCACGCCATACGGGAAGAATTTGCTGCCCACTCCGGCGGTTGAACCCAAGGTCCCGAGCGCCGCGCTGCAGGTGGCGTTGCCATAGGGGTCAACGGCCTCGATCGTCACCGTTTGAACGGTGAATCCCGTGCCGCTGGTCACCGAAAGACTGTCACCAATATCGTCGGCGGTGAAGGGCTGCGATGGGCTGTTGACGGTGGTGTTGACTCCCTGTACGTAGGCGACGCCGATATGAATTCCGGCGGTCGCTGTCAGCAATAGTTCGCCAGGGTTGACCACCACGTCCACGGTAAAGGTCCCGGCGCCAGCGATGACGATGTTCTGGCCGGCCATGCCGTCGTTGAAGGGCGCGCCGGAGGCGAGCAGCACGAGCAGGCCGTTGGTCGTGACCGTTCCACTGTAGCCGATTGCCAGGTCTGCGTAGGGGACGCTGTTGTTCACCGTTCCGGAGTAGCCGATCGCCAGATCGGTGTAGGTCGCGCTCGTGAACGAGATCAGCGTGGGCCCGGCGCCGTTGTCGATGTAGGCGAGACCCGCCGAGACGATGAAGAGCTGGTTGCCGTTCACCAGCATCTGGACCGGGCTATGGCTGGCGTCGTCGGCGATCGTCCGGACCGATCCGATCAGGGTTCCGGTGGAGGAAAGCTCCATGTACTTCGTGCCCGCCGCGGCGAATAGCCGGCCGCCGCCCGACCAGATCCCGCGGATCGGATGCGCCGCCGCGTCGATGGCCGTCAGATTCGAGAACAGGTGGCGCCCCGGGCAGCCGTAGAGCGTGCCGAGGTTCTTGCCCACCAGCGGATTTCCGGCGCTTAGGACGTTCCCTTGAGGTGGAATGTTTGGGTCTTGAATTCTCTCTGCGTAGACATTTATCGATGTTGCAGCGCTTGCTGCTGTTGAACGCGGAGAATAAGTTTGCCCCACCAAGGGAAGTTTCATGAGGAGTTGGGTTCAAGCTCAGTGGCAGGTTGAGATAGCTGAGAGCGCGGTGATCGTTGGCGTCGGTCTATGCTGAGTACAGGAAACCGACAATGACAATGGACGAGCTGGTTGCGCTACACAAAGATCCCGCCAGCGAGCGGATGGCCGTCCTCGCGTATCGCTTCCAGGGATATAACGCCAAGCCTGGCTCGCGAGTCGATCTTTGTTGCGAGGTCTGCGGCCATCGCCTTTCCCTGGCCGATGAAAGCGTGCGGGCCCACCAACAGTTAGGCTGGCTGCTGATCTGCCGCGAGTGCGGCGCCGAGGTCGCGCGGAGAAGCGCGAAGCCCCTCGACGCGAGCAAGCTGATGAGCAGGGAACAGGTTATCGAGCGGCTACGCAAACCGTCGACGCCGTGAGCCCGCCCACAAATCCAATTGTATCCGCATTCGATCCCAGCGTGACAGAAGACGGGAACACCTGAAATCCGCCGGCGTCGACGCATTGAACGACATGCGTGATCGAGCTGAAGTTGTGCGTCAGCGTTCCGGTCGTCGCCGCCGCGGAGAACGTCGCCGCCACCGGTCCTATCGAGATAGCCGAGGTCGACGTCGTCAGGCCCTTGCCGTTCACGGTGACCTGGCAGACGTGCGTCACGTCTCCGCAGGTTCCCGGCCCGGAGTTGACGGTTGCGAGCGTCGCGGCCGTCGAGCCGGGCCCGGTACCGGTCACGTCGCCGGTAAGCGCCGTGATGCCGGCGAGGCCGCTAACGGTAGCGGGATGCCACGCCAGGGGCGAGCCGGAGAGCACCGGGACCTGGCTCGCCGAGCCGCCCGAGGGGGAGATCTCTCTCAGATCGATACGGGTATGAGGCGCGGGCTGGGCGGAGAGAAAGAAGGCGCCGATGATGAATAATAGCAGAAACGTCCGCATTGGAAATTTATATTGTTCTGAGGCGTTTTGAGGCGTTCTGGGGGTTTAATCCGCCGCTACGAAACGAATTGAATCGCCGCTACGAAACCCCTTGTAGGCGTGGATTGACGCCTCGTTTCTGTGTTAAGCAGCCGCCCGGAGCCTTTCGGCTCCTAAATCACCTTGCGGCGAAGGGCGGCACAGTCAATTCTGCTCCCCTCAACACTCTAGGGTGGGGCCTTTCGGGACCCTGTACCTAGCATCTCACGCCGTCCACGTCCACCGCGCTTCACAAAAGTACGGAGCGCAGCCAAAGACGTGAAAGCCAAAGCCTCTAACTGCTTGATCCAGTTGCAAGCAACGTCCAGCCCGCTAAAGGAATATTTGGAGCTAAGAACGTCACAATCGATCCTACAAGCGTGTAATCGATCCCGGGAGCGTTCAGCAGCCCATTGACGTAGACCTGGAGGGAATTCGGCGTTGCGTTGAGTGTGAAGGTAGCGTTGCCATCGCTTCCATTGGTGCCGTTGATCGCGCCGGTCATCGTGAAGTAAGTCATGGTCGTGGAGCCTCCGCCCATCACCAGGCCCTCGCCATAGCCGCCGGAGTGCCCCTGGTACGCAGCTTCCGACCTTAGATCGGGGATCCGGACATTGAGGATCATGAGCGCCTGCAGCGCGCTCCGCGCTTCCTGTACCGCCAGCGGCCCGAGATGGGCGTCGAGCGGATAAAGCGAGCCGGCCCGTAACGCCAGGTTGGTGACGATGGCGTCCTCGTAGCCGTCGGGCAGGATCACGGCGTCGGTAACGGCTGTGAAGGTGGCCTTCAGGCCCTGCCAGGTGTACAGCTCCAACTGGTAGCCGGCCGGCGGCTGGCCGCGCAGGTAGATCTGGCCGTAACCGTTCGAGTCATACCCGTGATCGTAATAGAGCAGGTAGGGGGGCGCGCCGGGGATATCCTGGACGCCGATGCGCGACCACTCCTCGTCGTCGATCATGCGGATGTGGCGCCGGACCAGCGGATTGGTCGGGAAGATGAAATCGGCGTTGCGAATATTCACCGGCCGCGGTCCGTCGAGGTTCGCGCCTGGCCCGATGGTGTAGATCTTCTGATTGGAGATCAGCGGATAGGCGGTGATGGCAGTCTGAAATATCTTGTGTCCGTCGCAGTTCCAGCCGGAGAGCATGCGGTTGCACTCTGGGATCAGCTCTCCATACTGGTCTATGGAGGGTGTTGTGCCTGGTAGGGTTGTTATTCCTGCACGACGTAGAGCGGGTTTTAATAAATCTGCAAGAGTTGTAGACACTGGAAGGAGTTTTAGGGCTTGGGTTCAAGCTCGGTGGCAGGCTGAGCTCAAGCGCGAGCGCGGTGATTTCAGTGCGCTGGTTCGTGCTGGTTACTGGGGCCGCGCTGCCCCATGGTTTCGTTTTCTTCCAGCCGGATTTGAGAATTGCGGAATGTCCAGCAAGCTCCGCCGTCCCTGAGAAAGCAGATCCACAAGAGGTTGTGATCCATCGAATAATCCAGCAGAAAGTACGCGAACGCCTTTCCTTTCGGCGTCGTCAGCGGAATCGGAGGCTCAAGGCGCAGGATCACGGGTTAGACTGGAGCCATGAAGCTCGCGGATTGCCCCACGGGCGCGAGGGTCACGAAGCCCTCCGCGATCCGATTCGATTTTGCCTTCGGGCGCACGGGCACAGTTACCAGGGAACAGGTCGGACCCGAGTACATGGAAGGCGTCGCGTGGGACGGAAGCGCCAGCGCCTACCAATATCCAGCCGATACCGAGTTGGAGATTGTTACTGACCCTGCGGTGGTGGACCCTGCTGCTGCGGAGCCTGTTGTGGAACCAGGCCCAGGATCGCCGCGTTCTTCGCCATAATCTTGTTCCGGGCGTCTGCCACATCGGCCGCTAACGCCTCCGGCACTCCGCCCTGCCTTGCATATTGCGGCGCGAGTTCGATTGCGAGCGAGAGATGTAGAAATCTTTCATACCCATCAGGCAGGTTTACCACGTCGCCCACGGTCGCAAACGGCTGCACCGTCGAGTAGTAATCGAGCTCGAGCGTTCCCGGGCTCACGTCCGGCGTCGGAAAAATCTCGACGTTGATCCCAAAGCCCGGTACGCCGACGTCCGCCCCGACCGCTTCAGCGAGCACGGAGCGCCGGCCGATGCCGTTCTTCGCGAGCGCGTGCAGTTGCGCCATCGGTAGGATCTGGCCGCCATTGCGGAACGATCCGGAGGCCGAAGACCAGCCGAGAACGCGGACCGGCACGATCGCGCTGGTATTGAAACCGCCCGATCCGGACGGCCCGAGGATCAACTGAAAGGCTCCGGCGACGGGCGTTCCGATAGCCGTGCGTCCGACGTAGGCGAGCGCCGGATCGTTCGACATCGAGCGCCACATCTGCTGAAACTTCAGGAAGGCCGCGGCCTGGATGGTGGTCGAGACTACCTCTCCAGGCTTGGTGACACCTAAATCGTCAAATGCTTCATTGATAAGATCACTGACTAAACTCATGGAATTTTAGGGGATTGGGTTCGAGCGTGGTGGCCGTTGAGCGCAAGCGCAAGCACTGCTGTGGCTCTCGACCGCTTCGTGCTTCGTACTGGGGCCGAAAGGCCGAGTGTTACTCCTTGCGCGGCTTCGCCTTCAACGGCGGAACGATGGGAGAGCCGGCGACTACGCCGTCAGAGCCTGGAGCCGGTCGATACGCCTCGGGGATCGGGGTGTGAGCGACAGCAGCCTCGGGCGCTGTACCGGCCGCGCTGTCGGCGCCCTGTGCCACACTGGACACCTGCGGACCAATGGCTGCGGCTTCAAGAGCGTTAAACCGAGCTTGTAATAGACGGTGCTCCTGATTGAGCTTGGCCCACGCTGTTTCAAACGTCTCGCTCATCGCGGCGCAGTTTGGGCATTGTCCCGGTTGTTCCATCGGGCCGGGAACTTCAAACTCCGGATCGAGCGGTGGTACTGAAGTGTGGACGACGTAGGTCACGCCCGGGGTTGGCTTGTCCATCCAGCCCTTGAGACGCATGGAGCTGTACTCTTCCGAGCTGTGTACCACTCTCCAGGTGTGGTTGCCGTCGTGATAGAGAGAGATGGGATAGACTTTGCCCGGTTGAAGGTGCATTCTTCCGTCTTGATGAAGTTGAGGAGTCATAAAGTGTTTTAGGTTGGTTCACGTTTGGCGGCAGGTCGAGCGATTCGAAAGCCCTGTTCCTGCTCGCGTCGGTCTATGCTGGGTACTGGGGCCGAACTGCAACTGGCTCCAGGGGAAAATCGGAATGGATTTCACGCGCGCGAGCGAAGTCACTCCGGAAGTGGAAGCTGAAATTGATCGGTGCTTCGAGTATCAGAAATGGGACGACGGCAAGATCGGCAAAGGGAGCGCCGTTCGGAATGCGCTCGCCGCCGCCGTCAAACAGATTGTCGCCAACGTGCCGCCCTGCCCCGACCGCTCGGCCGCGATCCGCAAACTTCGCGAGGCGCGGATGGATTGCAACTCGGCGATTACCTTCGACGGAAAGTACTGATGAACCGCCGCTCGTTCCTCGCCGCGCCCGCCGCCGGCCTCGTGCTGGACTCGGATCGCCTACTTTGGCGGCCCGGAGCGAAGCTCATCTCGATACCGAAGCCCGCGCCGCTGATTATCAGGGGTTGGGCGCTCGGGCCACTGCTCGCGATCGGAGATGAAATAACGTTCGGCTCAGATCCGACGCGGTACAACATCACTGGCGTCTTCGAGTCCGATTCCGAGGCAGGCTTCACCATCGAAATGCTGCGCAAAGACGCCGAAGTCCTCCGCGAACGGCTCCGCTTGAGTAGACAGCATCCCCGCCGCCATCTCTCACCGCGCTTGGCTTGAGCACGGCGCGGCCGTCAAAGACGTGAAAGCCAAATCCTTAGACGTGGTAATTTTCATCGGGATACCATAATCCCGAGAACAGCCTATCCTGATCTGCCAGCGTAATTCGTTGGACATGATCGGCGTCGACGAAGGAGTGCTTCACTTCGGGTTGACCCCAGTCGTAGCCGGAAATCAGGCCGTGCTTGACGGCCAGGTCCCGCAGAAACTTCCAGTCCCCGCCCCAATACGGCTCGCCGGCGACGTCCTTCGCGAAGTCGCACGCCAGGCCGTAGTGGTGGACGCCGACCTTTGATAGCCGCGTCGCGCCTTGTTTGAACAGCAGCCACTGCCGGGCCTCGGAGCGGTACGTCTCGAAGATCATCAACGGCTGGCCCATGGCGCCTGCGTCCGCCACAATCGCGAGCGCCGCCTGGCGGGTGAACGGATCGAGCAGCGCGGGATCGGCCACGCGCACGACGGCGTTGAAGCGCGGATGGGGCTCGATGACGTCGGTGAAGAAGTTGGACACCGGTTATACCGCCGGACTCAGCCGCATAGTCAGATCGCCGTTTGCGTCGAGGCCGCTGTCCAGGACGGTGAATCGCGTGCGCAGGCTGAGGCGGGACTCCTTCCACTGCTGGGCGACATTCGCAACCGGATTAAACAGGTTCGCCGCCGTCCCGAGCCGCGGAGGTTTGTGGCCGGCCTTCAGGACGCGCGCCGCGAGCGGAGCGAATAGCGTGGCGAAAAAGGCGCGGCGGTTCATGCTTCTAGTTCCGCGAGTCTCGCTCGATACCGCTCCAGGCTGACATAATCGCGAAACATGGCGTTAAGCTCCGGATTCCAGTCGGCGGATATCAGGCGTACCGGATCCGGGATATGGTTAGGGAAAACCGCGTAGAGGCCTCTCCCGGCGAATACGAACACTCGGCCGTATTTCTCGAACACGTCGTGGATCGGAGCCTCGCCGAGCGACTGATCGAAGGTCCCCATCGCCCCCTTGAGGCTATCGACCGCCTGCGCCAAGCCTTGCGTCAGCGCCCGAATCGGAGGCGGAGTCAACAGCAGAGCGCGCGCCGCGAGCGGAGCGAACAGCGTGGCGAAAAAGGCGCGGCGGTTCATGCGTTCCAGCGCTTCAGCGCGTCCATTGCGGTCAGGTCGGGAACCACCTGCTCGCTATACTTGCCGGTTGTAGCGTGGGCGAAGACACGAATCGCGCACCAGTATGCGATCTCGCGCGGCAGGAAAAAGGAAATCGAGCGGGCTATTCTTTCTTTCATGCCTTTATTCTCGCAGCCAGTTGCCGTTTAAGTACGAAGCACAGCGCCGCAGCCTGCCACAGCAGCGCTTCACCCAGTCCTCGACGGAGCAAGAGCGCGCCGCCAATTCCTAAAAACTCCCCTGGAGTGATCTCAATTCAAAAGGAAGAGAAAGAATCACTCCAAGGGAAGAACAAAACTACAGGGTCAGAGCGAGTTAGTACGTTGCAGCGAACGGCTTAGAGGCGTTCTCGTCGTAGTCCCAACAGATCAGCTTGCCCGCCACACCCGTCGAAGCGACGGCAATATTATTCGCAGTGGTGGTAGTAAACCCGGCATCGGGAATCACGCAGATTCTGCCGCCAACATAGCCGACAGGAAGGGTGAACCCGGTGATCGCCGCGGTTCCGTTGATATGGAAGAGCGGACCGGAAGGCGTAATAAGCCCGGCCGTCGAAGCGACCAGGGTATTCACGCCCAGCGTGCTCGCGGACCGTTGAAAGCCCGGTACCCACGAGAGCGTAACCGTCGAGCAAAGCCACTGCTCGCCGGTAAGCGTGTTGACCCACGGCGCGACATAAGTGCTCGCGGTGACGCAGGAGCCGGTCGGATTGGTCTTGTAATACCAATTCGGCTGGCCGATCAGAACGACGGCGCCGGTAACGTGCGCCACCGTCTGCCCGGAGGTGCGGGCAACGGTGATATTGGTGCCGTTGACGGCGAGCACGTTCATCGGCTCGCCCAGGAGCTGGCCCCAGTCGTAGACGTAGAGCAGGGTGCCAGGAACCGTCTGGGTAGGAGCCACGATGCCGGTGGCGGAGGCGACGGGGATCACCCGGGCGGCGCGGGTGACGGTCGCAGACAGCGTGGTCTGGGTCAGGCTGTTGAGCTGAGCTGCAGCCTCGAAAGGCGCGGCGAAAGCGGCCAAAAGGCCGAGGGTGGCAATGCAATGGAGTGTTTTCATGGTTTTTGTCCTTTCGACTTAGCCCTGAATCACGCAAGCCATCTCGCGGTACATCGACGCGAAGTCGTACAGAACGTCGATGCGGTTGATTTCGACCGAGTTGAACGAGTCGAACGCGCGGATGAGCCGCAGGCTGATGCCGGTGTCGGGATCGGTTACCTGGGCGACTACCGCGCCCAAGCCGGGCTCCGGAGCCGACATCGGGACGCTGACGAAGGCGAAGGCCGACTTGTGCATCAGGAGCCCTTGCTGGGCTGCTACGCCGGTCGCGCCGACGAGCGTGATGATGGCCGTGTCGACCGGAGAGCTGTCGACGTTCTGATACTGGCCGGAGGGCGTAATCGCCGGGCTGACCAGCATGTTGATCGTGCCGCTCGAGTCGCTGATGGTCGCGAGAACGGTGAACTGCTGCTGATACCCGGTCGCCTTGCGGGTGCGGGGATGAACGGACTGTACGCCGCCCACGGTGGCGCTCGAGGCCGAGCCGATCACGAACTTGTCACCCTGGTTGAGAGTGGTCGTGGTCCAGCCTTGGGTGTTCAACGTCATGGTGCCGTTGTTGCCGCCCTCGGCCGCCTGGCCGCCAAGATGAACGATGGGCGAGCCGGCGTAGGTTCCGACGGTGTGCAGGTTGATGGTCTGGTCTTTGTAGACTTTGTAGCCCAAAGAATCGACCATTTCGCCCTGCTTCCACTGCGTCGAGATAGAACCAACCGGATTGAACAAGGTCTTCGTTCCGTGAACGAAGGCGCTCGACATTTTGCGGTTGATGATGAGGTTCAGATCCTCGCCCTGCGGCAGTCCCTGCGCGACGATCAGATCGCCGGCCGAGAGATAGGTGAGGTCGTCGGTGGGGGCCGCTCCCGGCGTACCGACCGAATTGAAGGTGTTGTCCGCGCAGAACGTGGCCGCTTCCGCGTTGATCAGTGAAGCCAGGTCCATGGCCGCGGGCCGCGAATAGAGCTCGCGTGCTTCGCGCAGGTCGAGGGTCTTCTCGACCGAGTCCCAGTCGTAGCTCACTTGAGCGACCTGGGAGACCTGAACCGGCATGACGGTGTCGACCAAAGGCTGGGGCTGATACTTCAGGCCCTTCGATGGCACGAACCGGTAGGGGCGGCGCACCTGTACGATGGCGCCGACCTTGTTGTTCTTTTTTGCAAATTCCGGAGTTACAGCGTGCGACATGTTTTTGCAAACATTCAGCTCGCCGCCCAGGTCCATGAGCACGAGGCTCGCGAAGACCTTGGGAGTTAAGATTAAATTGTCCATTTGTCCGCCGTGATTCTTGGGGTTGAACTGCGGGGACCAGCTTCAGTAGAATTTGGCTTTCATGCTGCCGGCGCCACGGAGGTAATCCGGGAGCGCGGCTTCTGATCTGCCCTGGGGATGCTTCCTACTGTTTTCAAACGACGCCCCTGCGCTTCATTTCCGCTTTGAAGGCCGGCATATCGCCGGCGAGAGTGTTCAGGTCGAGCGGAACTGCCGCCGAGGCGGATCCGCCCACTCGGGGCGCGGGATCCGGCAGCGGCTTGGGAGAAGCAGCCGCGCGGGCGGGAATAGCGGGGGGTTTCGGCGCTGGCGTTGCAGCAGCTTGTTCCAGTTGGAATTCGATCCTACCCAGTTGGGCCACGGCTTTGGCGGGGTTGGCCTGATAAATTGCGACCAGGGCGGCCAGCTCTTCCGGCTTTTGCGCCAGTTGAACCGCCACTCCGGACCAGTTATCCAAACCGCTGATGGCCTTTTGCAACCCTTCCGGGGAGTTTTGGGCCAGCGTATCCATCAAGCTCGGGAAATCAGCGCCGTGTACCGCTTCGGCGTCGGCCCGCTTTTGCTCGACATTCCGCTGCAATTCCCGCTCGGTGAGTTGTTTATCGACCGATTGGGAGACTGCTTCCGTGACTTTGCGCGTCGTTTCCGCTACGATCCAGGCCTCTAGTTCAGCCTGCTTTGCCTTCTCCTCGATCTTGAATTCCTCGAAGGTGCCGGGGTAAGTGTCGAGGACGGGAAGTACGGGCCGGGGAGTCGCGGGCTGGGTCTCGGCTGCTGGCGCGGTGATTGGGGCGGGTTCCGATCCCGGTTTGTCAGCGGTGAGGTCCTTCAGCCTGGCTTCGGCGGCCTTGCGTGCGGAAACTGCTTCTGTGATTGCGCGATCCGCCGCCGCTTGCTTTCGAACTTCCTGAGCAATGCGTTTGCGGACGCCTGGGTCTAACTCTGGTTCTGGTTCAATCTGCTCTTCACTTGCGGTTCCCGGCGCCGCTTCGGTGTGTTTTTCCGCCGCGGTTTCTCCGGCTGGCTCACCTTCCGGCTGTCCGCCTTCAGTTACAGGCGTTTGACCGGTGGGAGCGTCAGCGGCAGGAGTATCCGCTTTGGGTTCGGGGGTTTCGGTTTTCAGTACGACAGGGGCCGGGTCCGTCTTTACGGCGAGCGGGGCGTTATCGGCTGGCTTGTCAGCGAAGAAGTTCTTGATGTCCTGAAAGGATGGTTCAGGAGCTGGGATGTTCTCTGCTGGTATTGCTGGTTGATCTGGCATAACGTTTTTAAGTCCGGCGCGTATTAGATCCCCACGCCTGGGGAGCAAAACTAGAGCTTGGGTTCGAGCTTAGGCGGCTGTTGAGCTACTCGCTAACGCTGGTGTTGCTCTGCGCGGAGTCTTGCTTCGTACTGGGGCCCCGCTAGGCGGCCTTTGGCTTCGGCTGATTCTGCTGAGCTTGTTCCTGCTGTTGCTGCGCCGCATCGCGATCTTGCTGGCCCTGATCGGCTTGATGTTGCTGCTGAGAATCTTGCAAAGCGGCTTCGTGCCCTTGCGCCGAATCCTGCTGCCCGGCGTCGTGCGCCTGGTCCGCTCCTTGCATCGCTTGCTCGTGGGATTGCTGCCCCGCAGCCAGATCGGCTTGATGGCTCCGCTGCCTCTCGGCGTTGATGTTGTCTATCTCCGATTCCAGCCTTTTGATATCGGCCTGAATACCGAGCTTCGCCAGCGTTGCGGCAGAATCGGCTTGCAATTCTTCGCGCTTGAAGTCGATATCCATTTGCTTCAGGAGAATCGCGTTGTGGAGCTCCGGCTGCTTGGTCTGCAATTGCTCGTGGAGGGATTGCGCGAAGGCCTGTGTTGTCGCGAGTTTTTGCTGAAGCTGCTGTATACCGGCTTGAACCTGCGGAGGTAGCGGTTGCCCTTGTCCCTGATTCTCCTCGATCAATCCCGGCGACTTCATCTGGATGGCCTTCTTCATGCGCTCGGCCCGCTCTTCGCTGCCTGCCGTGTCGTCCGACGCGAATAGCTGGTCGCCAATCACCCAGAGCAGCTCCGGATCGGCCTGAATGAGAGCGGAATCGCGGTCGTTCATCTCCTGGCGCGCGCTCGCGTGCGTCGGCCCAACCATCACGATAATGCCGTAGTCGCCGTCGGTGAGGTTGTGGATGATCGGCTCGCCGCTCTTTGGATCGGCGTAGGGCTTCCCTATCGGCACGACGGTCGTCTTACCGGCCTCGTCCCGGATCGGAACGCTCATGCCGGCGCGGTCGATCTTCTGGATCAGCTCAATGAGGATTTGCCCTTCGCGCTTGCGCGACCGGGCTTCGTTGTCGGCAAAGTGGAAATTGGTGATCGACGAGACTTTTTGAAGCCGCTGAATGGCAATGCCGCTCTTTTCAGCGCTGCGCGCCTGGCCGAGCGAAGGGTCAAAAATGCCCATCGCGGCCTTGATGCCGTCAATTGCCTGCGCCAGACCCTGCGTCAGCGCTTCAATCGGCGCCTCGTGCGTGACGCGCTGCGGAGCGCCCAGGTCGCGCCCGGCGTCGTCGAAGCGAACATAGGGAAGATAGCTCTTGGGCCACGCCGATACGTTCTCCCAGGCTTCTAGGAACGCCGCCGGAATCTGGCCCATCGCCACCAGGTAGGGCGTCTTCGGCATCATGGCGATCTGCTCGGCGATGTTCGAGACGAAGTGATTCACCGAGCGCTGGGGGTCCTTGGCGTTTCTGATGAGCGAAACCGTCTGCCGGCGGCCGTCGACCGTGCAGGTGCGGCCCCACACCGGAACGATGGGAATGCTCGATCCGATCCATTCGCTCTCGTCGAGAATCTCGGCGCCATTGATGACGTAGGGGCAGATGGTGACGTCCTGCTCCTGGCGCGTTCTGACAATGAATTTTCTGTCGAAGCCCCTCTCGTCGAGCTCGTCTTCCCACACCGGGATGGGCATTTCGCCGGGCGCGCCGGTTCCGACCTCGGCCAGCGTGCGGTCTTTGTACTCTTTGCGCCAATACTGCGCGATCTGGATCAGCTCGCCGCGGTCGCCAAGCCCGATCCAGCCCGGCGCGGTGGCTGCAGCGTCGGTGAAATCGACACGACTGACGATCGAATCCTTGCCGTAGCGCCGCTCGTGGGCGTCCTTTGAGATGCGCTCGACGACAAAGCACCAGTCGGCGTCGGAGCGGTCGTACTCCTGGCTCGACGGATCCCAAACGACGGAGAACTGATTCTCGATGGCCTCGATCCGGATGCGCTGGCGGAACGTGCCTTGCACGAATTCGGTCGAGTAGCGGATGAAGCCCCGGCCGGAGGTAACCTGCTGGTCGCGGGCCGTATCGCGGGCGGTGTCGGCGTTCGAGTCGTACTCGATGAACCGGATTCTGCTTTGGAAGAATTCAGCGGTCTTTGGCTCGCCACCATCGCCGGCCGCTACTTTGATAGCCGGGCGGTTCTGCCGGCCTTCGTTGGCGATCTGGGCCACGTAGGTCGGGATGCGGTTCCACTGCATCACCGGGCGATGGGCGGAGATACGGGCTTTCAGGGCCTTTTCGTCCCACTGCTCTTTTTCCTTGTCGCTGGCGTTGGCGAAGGCGTTATCGGCTTGAGCCGCTTCCCTGTCTATCTTGTCTACTTCGAGACCAAAGTCGTATCTTTCACGAGCTTCTCTAAGGAATTCCTGGACCTTGTCAGGGGATATTCGGCTTGTGGTGGAATTGTACTTGGCCATCGGAGGCTTTAGAAGTTGGCTTTTATACTGCCGCCGTGTGGCGCTGGGATTGGAGAGCGCGGTGGGCGCTGGCGTCCTGAGATGCTGGCTGCAAAGGGCCGGAACTGGCTAAACTGGTTGCAGGATGGAAACGATTTCGGCGGAAGAGCAGGCAAGCCGAGAGAGACTCGCCGCGCACATCAATAGTGGAAAGCGGTTGATACTCACCACCGTAAATACTTTCGCAGTGGGAGATCGCATCGAGGGCTTTAACGAACACCACCAGCCGGTTAGTCAACCGGCCACGATCGTGCGCGAGTGTTCCTTTGACGAGTGGCAAGCCAATGCGCCCTCGCAGCATTACCCATGTCCCGACACCAATTGGGCCAACCTGCGCTTCTACGAGATCGCGCTAGACTGAACGCATGACCCGCCGCGACGCCTTCACGATCTGCTTCGTTCCGCTGTGGCCGCGCCGCGGCAAGGCGCAAGACACACCGAGCCCTCAGATACGCAACATCGATAACATCAGGATGCCGCCTCGTTTCAGATTTGGAGGGGGCGCGTGTTGCGGCAGTACCGTCTCGAAAGACGAGCCCGCAATTACTTGGCCGCCGGAGCAGCCGAAGTGAAGACTCAACGGAGACGCCGTAGACTCAGGAGATCGTGGTGGGTAAAGTGTTGTGCGCGGCCCGACAGCCCCGATAAGCGCGCTGGCGTGGTCTGGAATCGACACTACGTGCGCCATTGGTTTTGACTTTCGGCCCCAGTAGCCAGCATCTCCGGAGCACCACCGCAGCAGCGCTCTCAGATCAGCTCCACGACGCCGGCAGAATGAAAGCCAGACTCTTGTTATATATTTGGAGTCATGCTGTCATTTGATGAAGCTGCTTTAGTAGGCTATCAATCTCAGATAGTCGAGATACAGGGGAGAATCGAGACGCTCCTCGCCAAGCTCACGCACAAGGAGACGCCTTCCGGCCGTAAGCCCTTCAGCGCGGCCACCAGAAAGCGCATGTCGGCCCCTCAGAAGAAGCGCTATGCGGCGAAAGGTGTTACGGTCGACGTCCCGAAGGACACCGCGACACCGATAAAGAAGCGCACAATGAGCGCCGCCGGCCGGAAGAGAATCGCCGCCGCTCAGAGAAAGCGCTGGGCCGAGGTCCGCGCCGCGGCAGCCGCGAAAACAGCGCCGGCCAAGCCTGCCGCGCGAAAGGCCGCGCGCCCGTCAGCCGTCGCAGCCGGTGGCCGCATCGAGCACAAGCACCGCCAGCGCCGCGCCGCCTAACGCTTCCCGCGTGGCCGGGATGCTCGCGCCGCCGGGCAATGTGGGCAGATCATGCGGTCGCCGTCGGGCGCCCAGCCGAGCCGTAACGCTTCGCGGGCCGCGTCCTGCTTATCGACGCCGATCACGCAGAACGTGCGCGTACACTTATAGCACCCGAGCTCCATCGTGGTGCGCGTGCCGTTCAAGGTCGGCTGCAGCTCTTCCTGAATTTCTTCCATTTGATCCATTTGATTGCTCACGCCACGGCAAGCGGCAGTAGAAAGCAACGAAGCCGCCGCCTGTGATTTCCGCGCCCGCGACAGCAAGGAGCCGCCGCGAGCGCTCGAACCCAAACTATTTCTTGGCGTCAGGGTGTTTCACAATGTGGACGTCTTCGTTATGCAGAACGTCGTCCCACATTTTCTCGTGGAGTCCGAACGGTGTTCCGTCCCGTTTCAGTACCAACCTTGATCCATCGGTCGGTAGATCGACGTACTTCAACGCATCGAGAGCGGTGTGGTGCGATACCGGCATCGACTGGCCGGTCACGATGCCGTTCGCCTTGGCGTAGCGGAGAGTGACCACCTTCTCGTGCTTGATCGGCTCCAGCTCTTTCGATTTGAGAGAGGTCGACCGGGTGGCCGGCGCGGTGAGCCGGGCCGCTTTCGCCCGCTCGTCGCCGCTGATTCTCGCGGCCTGGTCGGCGCGCGCGCTGTGCTCTTTGGCTTCGTCGAGCTTGCCGGCGGCATAGGCGGCCTTCGAGGCCTCCCGCTCATCGGTCGCGACTTTGCTCGCTTCCTCGGCCCGGGCGATACACTGCTTGGCCTCCTCGAGTTTTGCCGCCTGGACCTTGGCTGCTTCGTCGGCCTTAGCCTGATTCTCGGCCTGGATGGCCTTATGGCGCTCTTCGTTGGCAGCCTGGGCGCTGGCCGGAGTGGGGCTGACCTTGGCTGCTTCATCGGCCTTTACTTGACGATCATAGGCGGCGATGGCGCGGAGTCTGTCTTCGTTGGCAGCCTGTGCGTTGACAGACTGGGAGTCGTGCTGTTCGTTCGTTGCGTCGTTCATGATAGGTAATTCTCCTGATGGAATTGGTGATTCTGGTGCGGGACTTCTTAGGGCTTGGGTTCGAGCTCAGGCGGCCGTTGAGCTACTCGCGAGCGCTGCTGTTGCTCTGCGCAGGCTCGTGCTTCGTACTGGGGCCGAAAGGCCACTGGTTGCGAGAGAGAACTTACTGGACGTCGGGGACTAACTTCTGCTCGCGGGCGTGTTTCAATTGCGCGTCGCAGCAGCCCGTTATCCAGTCGCTCGCCGTTCCGGAGCCGCCCTGCTTCTCCGCTTCGCAGAGGGGACAGTATTCTGCTCCTTCAGGGTTATCGCCCATCAGATACAGGCCGCCGGCTTCGAGGGCTGCGCTTGTGATTGCCCAATGAGCCGACATCAGTGGATCGTAATCGCCGGGCTCGCTCATGCCCTTCAGTTCGCGCTCCATTGCCGCCGCCGCCTTGATGCCGTCTCCGGCGACGAGTCCGGACAGTCCGCGATCATCGATCGCCTTTCTTAACTCATCCCAATGGGGTTGACAGAATTTCATTTTGACGTCTGGCTGCGAACGTTCTGGCTTCGAGCTTGCCGCGGAATAAATGGGACTTAACCGTGTTATGTTCCATTTCCAGCGCTTCGGCGATTTCGAGACTAGACAGCCCCTCGATATAGAAAAGCTCAACCGCAAGGCGATGCGACGGCGTCATCGATTCGAGGAGCGTGGCTACGTCGAACGCGGCGGCGGGATTCTCGGTAACGGGAAACTCCGCCCATTTGGCCAGCTCGATGTGTTCCGCCAGGTGGCTGAGTTTGCGCACCTCTGTCTTCACCGCGTTCCAGGCTATCGACAATACCCAGTTTCGAATTGGCGAATGGCCGTTCCACTGCTCGCGCTTCTCCCAGGCCCGGCCCCAGGCTTCCATGGCGAAGTCTTCCGCCTCGCGCACGTTGCGGGTCGTGAGCCAGCGCACCGTGGCCCGGTAGTGCCCGGTATAGGCGGTGATGAATTCGGCTTCGGTCAAGGTTGTACTACTTTACCAACCACTTCACCACGGCAAGCGGCAGTAGGAAGCATCAGCCGCGCACTGCAATTACAGGGCTCGCGAATCGTTGGCCCGACACCGCGACGTGAAACATCCATTCTTTAAGACGTCCTATTCCTAACATGCACTTCAAATTCAACACTCGAGACCTGCATTACTGGAAGAGCCGCCGGTCCGGATCTAATACGGGTGAACGGCATTCCCGAGCCGGTGATCGCCGCCAACTTGCCAGGAACGGTCTGCGTCAGGATCTCCGCTCCGCCGGGAGTGTACAGGTCATAGTAGACCAGGTCGTTGCCACTGCCCTGCCAGGTGATCGGGGCCGCGGTCCAGTTCCAGGGGATCAGAACCGCCAGGATTTCGCCGCTGCCGATGAAGAATGGCTCAGACAGCGAGTTGCCGGCGAGGATGCGCGGACGAAGGATGATCTGCATAAAGAAAGTCGCCGTTCAGAATCCGACGCCCAGCGCGCCGAGACCTTTCGCGCCAGTTCCTGGAACGCTTTTGACGCCGAACGGCAGGTCGCGAAGGAAAAGAAGGATAGTATCGGCCCCAAAGTGCGCGCCAAAGGTCGTCGGCGTCTCTACCACCCCGAAGCTCTCGCGCCCGGCTGCCAGGTGCGCGCCCAGCGCAGACCTGGCTTCAGACAATAAAGCCATGTCGGTAGAGGACGCCAGGTGCGTTCCCCGCGCCGAGGTAGCGTCGGACAATGGAGCCGTGTCGGTTCCGGCGGCCAGGTGCGCTCCGTGCTCCGCGCCGAGATCTCGCGCGGGCGCTTTGTCGGTCGCCGCCGCCAGGTGCGCGCCCAGTGCTGCGCCGCTATCGCTCGCCGGCGCAATATCCTTGGCTGCGGCCAGGTGGGTCCCTAACTCCGAAGCGAGATCGCTCACCGGCGCTTTTTCCGTTCCGGCCCCAAGGTGCGCCCCTAGCGCCGATCTGGTCTCTAACAAGAAAACTCGGTCTGTTGACGCCGCCAGATGCGCGCCAAGCCCCGCGCCAAGATCACTGGACGGAAGGCGATCGGTCGCTGCCGCAAGGTGCGCGCCCAGATCCGAGGCGAGATCTCGCGCCGGAGCCCTATCCGTTCCGGCCGCCAGATGCGCGCCGAGCGCCGTTTTCGTTTCCGAGAAGGAAGTGTTCTCGCTCACCGCTCGCGGCACGCTCCGCAGCGTGCTGGTTGAATCAGAGACGGCAATCGACTCATTCCCGGCCCCTAGATGCGCCCCCAGATCCGAGCCAAGGTCGCGCGCCGGCGAGCGGTCGGTCGACGCCGCCAGATGCGCGCCAAGCCCGGCGCCTTGGTCGCTGGCCGGCGCTCTGTCCGTTCCATTGCCGCTCGCTACCGCGGTGCTCGCGGTGCGCAGCTCGATCGAGGCGAGCGCCCAGACCGTGTCTGTATTGGTGACCTTCGTCGTGCAGGCGCCCCCGGCGCCGACCACCACATTGTCGGTGATGGCTGTGCCCGGTCCGCTCGTAAACACTTCGCCGACGCCTCGCAAATTACCGGTCGAGATCGTGAATGTGCCGGTCGAGGAACCCGCATACCCGGCCACGCACCAGTCGTTGGCGTCCTGGGTCGTGATCGATGGACTGGTCGGGCTCGCGCTCGAGGACGTTGCCGTCGCCACCGTTCCGATCAGCGATGCGCCGGAATAGGCCGCAAACGCGCAGGCGAGCTTACTGGTTGGCGAGACATTGCAGGTAAGCGTCTTACTGCTTACCGACACCGATCCGTTGACCGTCGTCGCCCAGCACTCGATCCGGACTGAAGTCGAGTTATTGAGTGCGCAGCCGTTGACCAGCGTGAAGGTGTTGCCCGTCAGTGTGGGAGCGCTGCCTACCGACGTTGTCGTCGCGATCGCGTAGATGACAACGATCGTATTGCCGCTGGCGATCGTAACGGCGGAGCTGGTGCAGCTAGTCGCACTCGCCGTGCAGCCGCCCGTCGACGAAGTGACGAACGCGATCGCGGCCGAGGCCGGCAGCGTCGAGAGAAGCAAAAGGGTAACGAGCAGCGCCGCGCATTTCATTCATTGACCACGCATCCTCGGATCGGGCGAGAATCAACTCCTAAAAATATACGACCTCCGAAACCGCGAGCGTATCATTCGTATTCATCGTAGCCGGCGTGAATGTGCCTTCGAAGCACATGGTTCCGGAGGCGTTGGCGGTGAAGATTCCGAAGGCCTGCACGCCTACCGCGTTGGCTGTGCTGGTGTAGGTTTTGGCGATGGTGAATTTGCCGAAATTGGTGAGATTCGAGCTTGGAACCGTGAACGCCGCGATCGTGTTCGAAGAATCGACGACCGAGCACACCAGGGCGGCCGTACACCCCGGGGTATCGGCGGATATCTCGCCGGACGACGCGAGAGTCGAGCCGCCGGCGAGGGAGCCGGTGGGGGGCGTACCGGAATTGGTCCGGATCACCTTGTAGATCGCCGGCCCGTTCGAGCCGGTCCAGGTGACGGTGACATAGTTAGTGGCGTTGAGCGTCGACGCCACGCTTGTCGATGCGGAAGCCGCGCCAACTGTGGTGCAAATTCCCTGATTGCACGCAAAGATGTAATAGAAGACGGCGGTGCCGGTGGTGCCGGTAACGACGGTGGTCGGGGCGCCCGGAACGGTCAGGGTCGTCGAATTGTCGGCGTAGGCGTTGGCGCGCACGCCGGCGCCGGATGTGCCCGCCGCGTTGAAGCCATTGGTGACAAACTCGCCGCTCAGAGTCGTGTCGGCCTCCGCCGGCGTGATCGCCGTATTGGTGAGCCCGATGAAATTACACTGGGAATTCACGGTGGGCGTCGAGGTGTCGGCCATGATCTGCGACTGCCAGGTCGTGCCCGCCGAAGTGCGCATGTTGCGGCCGTCATAGGTGTAATACAGCTCGCCGCACGCGGCCGTGTCATCGCATCCTGGCCGCGGGTGCCGTGCTTCGATGTGATACGGATGCGACAACGGCGCCTGAGCTTCCGCGCCCTGCCTTCCGCGTCCCACCGAGGCGGATCCATGATCGCCGCCGCCTTGCCGGTCTCTTCCCTGCGCTGAGAGAGCCGGAGCGATGATCAGCGAGGCGGAGAAGAAGAAAAGAACAGCCGTTGTGTATTTCATAGGGGTGTTATTGATACCAGAGATTGACGACCATGCCGGTCGCGCACGTCGACGCCCCGCCCGTTGCCGTCACCGAAGCGACCGAGATCGCTGCGCCGAAATTGGCGACGGCCAGGGCGTTCGGCGAGATATTGGCGGCCGAGGAGCCTGGGATGCCGAGCGAGATAGCCGGGGTGGAGCTGCCAAGCGAAACGGACGCGGACGCCAGGTCGAACAGGTCGGCAAAGCAGACCGACGCATTCGGGTTATAGATGTACCAGCCATAGAGGTTTCCCGGGCTTGCCTTGACCGCCTGCGTCGCAGTCGACGCAGCCGTCCGGAAAACCGAAGCGGCAAGCGTCGGCTGCTGTAACTGCGCCCGGCCGACGGCAACGAGCAGTGCGATCAGGGCGACGATCGGCCAGAAGTAGTGGCGCATTGTTAGAGGCGGTGCCGGAGGAATAACACCAGGACGAGGATGCCTGTCGCGCCGAGGCTCGCCCAGAGTTGATAGACAAGCCGTTTTTCAATGGCTTCACATTTGGATTCGAGCGCGGCGAGGCCGGCCTTCATGGCTGCCGTGTTAGCGCTCAGAGTCTCGGATAGGGCCGCAAATCTGGCGAGTGCGGCCTCTTCGCGCCTCGCGCACACAGCGGTTTTGGCGGCGAGCTCGACATCATGCGACGCGAGCGCCTTGTTGATCTGGCCCTCGCTCGCTTGCCTCGCCGAGTTTGCTATATCGACCTGGGAAGCAACCTGGGAAGACAGCGCCGCGATGGCTCGATCGAGGAGAACGTCCCTTTTGTCCAGTTCTTCGTCCCTTTTGTCCAGTTCTTCGATACGCCCGTGAGTCCAGGCAATCTCAGCAGCGCCAGCGCGGTCCGCGGCGGCGATCTCGGCGGTATGCGCCATATGTTCCCGCTCGAACGCCAGATCGAGCTTCTTCAGCTCCAGACGGTTATCGAGCTCCGACTGCTGCGTAGCGGTGAATTTCTTGCCGAGATCGTCCGCCGTCAGCCGCAACTCGTGTTTCAGTTGGCCTACAACGGATTCCAGTTCCGCCGGCACGGCTTGGTAGGCGTCTTTTGCGTGAACGGCTTCGTGTCCCTGATTGAGCATGTTATTTTTTCTTCGGCCTCGCGATCAGATTCACGCCGAGCAGCGCCCGGGCGCGCGACTGGATCCGCTCTTCGGTCCCCTTCGAGATATTGCCGGCGTTGTAGGAGCGCGTGGCGCCCCCGATCGCGAGGCGTTGATGGACCTTATCATTCACGGGAAACGATGTTCCCGCGCCGGCGAACGCGGACGCCGGCAGTGCCTTGCGTTTTGCGGCTGTTAGAGTGGGCATGATGACCGTCGATGAGGCAAAGGCCGAATGCGCGGAGTTCGTGAACGCCTGCGAAGGGAAGGTAATCGTCGGGTCGTGGCGGCCGATTCCGCTTGGAGTGCCGATGACCGTCCACTATTTATGGGATGGGTGGAATTGTAGTTTTGACGTCCGGGAAACCGCAATCCGCGAGGCATCAAGGGAAGAGTGGCTCGCCTGCGCATGGCCCCGTAGGGGTCCAAATGGACTCATTCCGCGTTACTTCTACCAGGTTGTCGTCGACTAGCACTTCACGAAGCTCGCCGGCGCGAGGATCGGATCTCCGTCGGCGTCGAGTAGCTCGGCGCTCCGCTCGGGGCGCTTCAGCTTCGGCTTTTCCGGCGCCGGTTGGGCTCCGGAGCGGACCTCGTAGGGGGCCTCAGCCCCCCGGGTTTCGTGGGCGAATCGTTCCAGATCGTTCATCGTTTCGCTCCTCTACATCTTGATTACTGAAATGCTCGCCGCCTGGAACGTGATGGTGGTGGTCGACGCCGCGGTAACGACAGTCAACTCGGCGATGTTCACCGCGGTTGTATCGACCGCAACCGACGCCGGCGTGAAGATGTCGGTGGAATTAGCAAGAGCCTGCGTGACGGCCGCGCCGGTCGGGATACTGAACACCGTGCCGTAGGCGTAGACCGTGCCGCTAGCCCCGCTCGTCCGGATGTGGATCCGCGCCTTGAGCACGAACTTGGCCGCGGTTACCGTGCCGCTGTTGCCAGTATGGGCCGCCAGCGCCCCCGGGATATTGCCGATGAGGGTGGTCGGTCCGAGCCGGAGGTTGAACGTCGCCACATTGTCGACGGTCGAGGTAATCGTGCCGTAAGCCTCGATCTCGATCACCGTACCGGCCCTGAGTACTCCGATGGGAACGGAGGCGCCGACGATCTGCGTTTCGACGGTGTTAATGCCGGCCGAGGCCGCGACGGTTGACGCGATGCCGCCCGGCGACTGGTACGTATGGTCGCGATGGGGGGCGGTTACGGCCGTTCCGACCGTTCCGAGGGCCGCGGGGGTAGTCACCGCCGGGATGGTGGCGTCGAACGGCGTGGTTGCGGTCTGGTACAGGTTACCGCTCGCGTCATAGATGCGCAGCTCGCCGTTCGAGATAATCGCCTGGCCATTGGCGGGAATAGTGGTCGAGGAAAGAATCTGGTTGGCCGCGGTCGCCGACGATCCGTTGATCGAAAGCGCTACGCCGGTGACGGCCGTGCCGCTGGTGTTTGCCAGGATGACCTCGGTAACCACGGTCGCCATGTCGGGCTTGCTGTCGTAGAGCACGCCGTCGGAGGTTCCGAGCTGCCCTTGGGCCAGGATCTTGTGGTTCAGGACGTCGGCGATCGACTCCACTCCGCTGACCGTATAGGTGACTACTGCTCCTGTTCCAGCCAAGCCTCGTAGATTGTCACCATTTCCGAGTAGTAGTCCACCTAGCAGTTGTTTTGATTGACTGGGCATTTTATGAAATTAGTTCCTTTGGAGAGATTTTGAGGAGTTGGGTTCGCGCGTGGCGGCTGTTCGGCTACTCGCGAGCGCTGCTGTTGCTCTGCGCGGCTTCGTGCTTCGTACAAGGGCCTAACTGCAACTGGTTGCGGGAGAAAAGCGGGAGCTTCAGCGCCCGCCGATGAGGTTGGTGCCGGCCGGCATGGCTGGCCCGGCTGGCGGAGCCGGCGTGCGGCCTTCGTGGCGCGCGAGAACACCGGTCAGGTGCTTGAGTAGGTCCTTGCTGGCCTTCGGACCGCTGTGAACGGTCCTGCCGGCGTTGGGCGCGCTGGGGAGCATGTTCTCGTCGCCGTCGTGATCGACGTTCATGGTGTAGCCGTTCGACGCCGGCTTGATGTGCACGCCGCGGAACACGCCGCTCTTGCCTTGCATATCTTTCTCGCGTATGGCGGCGGACTGGGTGGCCCTGAGGGGGCTGGCGGACTTGATGGGAGCTGCTGAGGTTGTTTTCATGAGGGTCCTTGGGGGCGTTTGTGCAACGAAAGCTACGGCAAGCGGCAGTACGCAGAACGGTGTGGTCGATGTGATTCCAGGGCTCGCGAAGCTCTCAACGGAGCCTTGCAGCACGCCCAACGCCTACTTCTTTTTCGGCTTCTTTATGTAGTTTGGTAATTTTGAGAAGTCTGTCGAAGAATCAAATTCTTTTACTACAGAAGGACTGACCGGTGAGCCTTTCGAGTGGAACAGACGCTGTTGTGCTTTGCTGACGTAGGGCATCGGAATAGTTCAGGTTATCGTGTCACAAATCCCAGCCGGGCCCGCCGCTGCAGCTCGCGCCGCGCCTCGACATACTGGCGGAACTCGGCCGCGTCGTAATTGCGCATGGCCGTCAGGTCGACGCACGATCCGGACTGCCCGTCCAAGCCAATACGGAAGCGCACTTCGCTCGATTGTATGATGGCGAACAACTGCCGGTCCGTGGCCTTGGCGGCCAGCGAACGGATCGCGACCGCGATCTCCTCGGCGGCGTCCGGGGTCTCGGCTTCGCTCAGCTCGTGCAATGGTCCGAGCATCGACAATCCGATTTTCTACAGAAAGTTGAGCACTTTGACGATTCAGGCACGTCGCCCTGCGGTACCGGTTCGCACTCTTCTTTGTTCATCGCTTTGCAGTGACAGTTGGCGTCGTGCTGCGCGTCGGAGCCGTTCTGACACCACGCCGGCCGGTTGCTGCCGTAGTCGTCCTGGCCCTCGAACGGCGGGATCGGCTCTTTCTGAAAGCCGGTGACGGCCATTGCGGCGAGGATCAGCGCGAGGATAGCGAGGAACCGCGTCACTTTGCTCCGAGTGTAGCAGCCGCTTCGCACCGTGGACAGCCGGGATCGTGACCGGGTGAGTAAAACGTCGAGGAGCCCTCGGTCTTGAGGAAGTATTCCACAATCCGCAAATAGCCGCAGACGTTGCAGGCGACTGGACGGGGCTTACGCTCTACTGTTCGCTGTGGTCCTGCTGTACTTAATACATCGCTCATCTTGGAAGTTTTAGGAGTTGGCTTTCATGCTGCCGCCGTCGTTGAGCTATTCTGAAAGCGCTGCCGTGGCTCTGCTCGCGAGATGCTTCGTACTTAGCGGGCTTGCCGCGTCCCGCCGTGGCGTCCCCTCTGTGTTCGCATTCGCTGCGTTCCCGATCCTTGTCGGGCGCACACTAGCACCGGCCGATACCGGTCTGACCTTTGACGCTCCCCGTCCCTGCAACCAAGTCTAGGGCAAGCGGCAGTAGGAAGCATCCCCGGCGCACTGTGATTACAGGGCTCGCGAGTCGTTGGACCGTCGCCGCGCCGTGAAACATCCACTCCAAAAGGTTTAAGTTCCCTGCCAAGAGTACATGGAAGACTCAAGTCTGGGCATCCTACTTTTTGGTGGAACAACTACCGGCGCTACATTCTGTGCAAATGTGAGAGCTAGGGCATCTGGACCATCCAAGCCTTTCACCCGCCGCTTGGCCATCTCCTCTTTACTCTCCAAGACTAATTTTCCATTGCGGTGATGAAAGCCTGGAGCCATGAACGACTGGTAAATCTTGTGGTCGTCCGGTATCGACCCCATTCCGAGCCACTCTTTCATG
>Ga0209166_10000700_pt1 | contig 33371 bp, 34 predicted proteins | sample Coa_R1_3_FD_187151 | JGI IMG/M metagenome (GOLD analysis project Ga0209166, IMG submission 187151) | Surface soil microbial communities from Centralia Pennsylvania, which are recovering from an underground coalmine fire - Coalmine... | ecosystem: Environmental > Terrestrial > Soil >...
AAGCAAGAGCTTCCAACCGACGTTCATGAGCTGGTCATAGCGCAGACGAGGAAGCGTGCCGCGTGCCCAAACGTAAAAGAAAAGAAAAACGAAGATTTTTGCGGTGAACCAGAAAATGGGCTGAATGAATTCGTTGACGCCGGGCAAGGCGATGAGGCCGGCGCCGATGGCGAACATGGCGAAGCCGACGCCGGGAAGAATGAGCTTTCCGAAGATGGTTTCGTATTTGACGCCGTCGTAGATGACCCAGAGGCCGAAGGGAATCAACGTGATGCTCGGGATGTAGTGTGTGACCTGAAAAAACGAGGATGCGGGGAACGGCGAGAGCCAGCCGCCGAAAAATAGAATCGTGGCGAGGCAAGAGACGGTGATCATGGCCGTGTATTCGGCGATGAAGAACATGGCGAATTTGAAGCTGGCGTATTCGGTGTGGAAGCCGGCCACGAGTTCGGATTCGGCTTCGGGAAGATCGAAAGGCGCACGGTTGGTTTCCGCAATGGCGGAAGTAAAGAAGCAGATGAAGCCGATGATTTGCGGCACGGGAAATTTGCCGCTGGCAAGACCGATGACGTTCCAGCCGAGCACTCCCCATCCGCCGGGCCGAGCTTGCGCTTCGATGATTTTTTGCAGGCTGAACGAATTCGCCATCAGCAAAACGCCGACAACGGACATGGTGAGCGAAAGTTCGTAACTGATCATTTGCGCGGAGCTGCGCAGGCCGCCGAGGAGCGAATATTTTGAGTTGGAAGCCCAGCCGGCGAGCGCGATGCCGTAAACGCTGAGCGCGGTGATGGCGAAAAGCACGAGCAAGCCGATATCGGGATTGGCGATCCAGAGATCAATTTTCTGGCCGAAGAGTTTTATTGGATCCGGGCCAAAGGGGATGACGGCCAGCGCGGTGAGCGAAAGCGCGAGCGCGAGAAACGGCGCGAGATAATAGACGAAGCGATCCACGCCGTCCGGCGTCGGATCTTCCTTGAAGAGAAATTTCAGGCCGTCGGCGGCGGGTTGCAAGAGGCCGTGCGGGCCGACGCGGTGCGGGCCCCAGCGGGATTGAATGTGCGCGACGAGTTTGCGTTCGAACCAGGTGAGATAAGCGTTCACCGTGAGCACGATGAAGAGGAGCAGCGCGATCTTGACGATCGTGATGATCCAAAAAGCGTTTTGCTGAAGGAAGCTGATCACGATTTCGCCTGCGCCTCCGGAACGGATTCAATGGCCTGGCAATAGCGGCCGAGCGTGCCGCTGGTGAAAAGGGAATCCTGCGCGGGCTTGATCAAGCCGACGGGAACGTCGTACGCGGCGTGGCCGTTTTGCTTGACGGCTATTTGCGTGGGTTCGGCGGCGCCGGAAAGTACGCCGGTGAGGTCGACGTCGTAACCCGGCACGGCTTTGCGAATTTCCTCGAAGACGCCGGCGGCGTGCTTGTAATGAAACGCTTTGCCGAGACCTTGCTTTTCGAGTTGGTGCGAAAGGATGCGCAGAAGGTCGAAGTCGCTGCGCGCACCCATCACTTCGGCGGCTTTGTGCAGCGGCTGAATTTCGCCGCTGGTATTGGTGACGGTGCCGTCTTTTTCGTACGCGGAGGCGGCGGGGAAAACGATGTCGGCTTGCTTCGCGGTTTCCGTCATGAACATTTCGTGGACGATGACGAGTTCGGCTTTGCCGCGGCCAAAGCCGAGCGTGCCGAAATGCGCGAGCGGATTTGCGCCCATCACATAAAGCGCTTTGAGGCTGCCGCTTTGCGCGGCTTCGATCATTTGCGGCGCGGTCATGCCGGGCTTTTGCGAAATTTTTCCGCCCCACTTGTGTTCGAAGGCTTCGCGCGATTTGTGATCGTCGAGGCGCGCGTAACCGGGAAGGCGATCGGGAAGAACGCCCATGTCGGCGGCGCCGCGCGAATTGGAATAATCGCCGAGGGTCATGTAACGCGTCTTGCCGGAAAGCTTCGAACCAAGCGCGATGATGCTGGAGATGGCGGAGCCGGTGAGCTCGGCGCCGAAGACGATGGCGACGTCGGATTCCGCGGCGAGCGCGGACCCAAGCGCGTTCAATTGATCGGCGGCGGCACCGGCGATTTGGCCTTCGCCGGTGGCGAGAAAGCGAATGGCGGCGGCTTCCTGGCCAGCGGCAACTTTGACGAAATTCCGGGCCTGGCGCTTGAGCTTGATGTCGCGCGAATTGACGACGAAAAGTTTGAGGCCATGATGGCGAACGCCGGTGCGGATTTGCCAGGCGACGAAAGGATTTTGATTCGTCGGATCGTTGCCGATGAGCAGAACCGCTTTCGATTTGTAGAGCTGCTCCATGTTGAGCAGGGAATCCTTGGCGTTTTCGCCGAGCCCGGTGAGCAGGCCGGTGTAATCGGCGGTGCGGTGATGATCGACGTTGTTCGTGCCGATGGTGACTCGAGCCAAACGCTGGAAAAGATAATTCTCTTCGTTCGAAGTGCGATTCGAGCCGATGAAGCCGATGGAATCGGCGCCGTGCGCGTCGCGGACGGCTTTGAGCTTTGTGGCGGCGGCTTGCGCGGCTTCTTCCCAGGAAACGGGAAGGAGCTTGTCGCCTTTGCGGACGAGCGGATGCTTGATGCGTTCGGGATGCTTGGTAAAGTCGTAGCCGAAGCGGCCTTTGACGCAGAGAAAATCGTTGTTGATGCCGGAGAGGTCGCGGTTGTTTGCGCGCAAGATCTCGTGATTGCGCACGCTGAGCGTGGTTTTGCAGCCGTTCGAACAGTGGGTGCAGATCGTGGAAACATATTCCATTTCCCACGGGCGCGTTTTGTAGCGATATGTGCCGCTGGTGAGCGCGCCGACCGGGCAAATATCGATGCACATGCCGCACTCTTCGCACTCGAGATGATCTTCGCGATTGGGGATGATGACGGAGTTTGCGCCGCGCATGCCGACGCCGAGCGCCTTCACGTCCATGCCTTCGTCGCAAACGCGCACGCAGCGGAAACAGAGAATGCAGCGCGGCGCGTCGTAATAAACCAGCTCGGACCACTTTTCTTCCGGCCGGTGAATTTTTTCTTCGACGAACCGGCTGGTGTCCGCGCCGTAGCGGAAGACCATGTCCTGCAATTCGCATTCGCCGCCCTTGTCGCAAACGGGGCAGTCGAGCGGATGATTCGTGAGCAAAAATTCGAGCACGCCTTTGCGCGCCTGCTTGATTTGCGCGGTGTCGGTCTTGATGACCATGCCTTCGGCCGCCGTCAGCGTGCAGGCGGTCTGCAGCTTGGGCATTTTTTCCACTTCGACGAGGCACATGCGGCAAGCGGCCTGCAACGAAAGGCCCGGGTAGTAGCAGAAAGAGGGAACTTCGGTCGAGATCTGCTTTGCGGCTTCAATAATCAGCTGGCCGGCGGGAACTTGCAGTTCGCGGTCGTTGATTTTTATATTGACGAGCTTTTGTTCAGCCATGGGTCCTTACCGCGCACCGAGTAACAACGCGTCGCTCGCTTTGTTGTACGCGCAACGCCCGTTCAAATGATCTTCGAATTCGTTCCGCCACTTTTGCACGATGCTGATGGTCGGCAATGCGGCGGCATCGCCGAGCGGGCAGAAAGTGCGGCCCAGCATGTTCTTGGCAAGTTCGCCGACCATGTCGATGTCTTCGGTGCGGCCAAGCCCGGCATGGAAGCGCTCGAGCATTTTGCGGAGCCAGGTGGTTCCTTCGCGGCACGGGATGCACCAGCCGCAGGATTCATGCGCGTAAAAATGCATGATCCGGCGCGCCATATCGACCATGCAGGTGTCTTCATCCATCACGACCATGCCGCCGGAGCCGAGCATCGAGCCGGCTTTGGCGACGGAGTCGTAATCCATGGGCAAATCAATTTCGTCGGCGGTGAGGATCGGGCACGAACTGCCGCCGGGAATCACCGCTTTGAGTTTTTTGCCGTTGGGAATGCCGCCGGCCATTTCGTAGATGAACTTTTTCATGTTCATGCCGAGCGGAATTTCGTAGATGCCGGGCTTATTGATGTGGCCGGCAACGCAGAGCAGGCGCGTGCCGCCGTTTCTCGGCGTGCCGCGATTGGCGTAAGCTTCGCCGCCTTCGTTGATGATGCTCGGCACGGCGCTGAGCGTTTCCACGTTGTTGATGATGGTGGGGCAGCCGTAGAGCCCGACGACGGCAGGGAAGGGCGGCTTGATGCGCGGATAGCCGCGCTTGCCTTCAAGCGATTCCATCAGAGCGGATTCTTCGCCACATTCGTAGGCGCCGGCGCCGGTGTGAATCAAAAGATCGTAATCGAAACCGGAATCGAGAATGTTTTTGCCGAGGTAGCCGCGTTGATACGCCTCGCCGATGGCTTCTTCCACGAGGTCGAGAACGTAGCGATATTCGCCGCGAATATAAATGAAGCCGCGATTGGCGCCGATGGCGCGGCCCGCAATGACCATGCCTTCGATCAATTGGTGCGGGTCCATTTCCATCAGCGGCCGATCCTTGCACGTGCCCGGCTCGGATTCATCCGCGTTGCAGATGACGTATTTCGCTTTCGGCGAATCTTTTGGCACGAACGACCACTTCATGCCGGTGGGGAAGCCCGCGCCGCCGCGTCCGCGAAGGCTGGACTTTTTTACTTCGTCGATGATGGTTTCCGGCGTCATCTGCTTGAGCGCTTTTTCGAGCGCACGGTAGCCGCCGTGTTTCAGATAGACGTCGATCTTGCGGGAATCCTTGATGCCCCAGCGAGAGCTGATGAGCGGCGTTTCAAGGGCATCGCGATCGTGCAGCGCGCCGCTAATCACCGGCTCGGGGGCGGGCTTTTTGCCTTTGTCGAGGTCTTCGAGAATGCGATCGAATTTCAAGATGGTGAGATTTTCGTAGAAGTCGTAATTCACTTGCATGGCGGGTGCGCCGGTGCAAGCGCCGATACATTCGACCTCTTCGAGCGAGAACATGCCATCTTCCGTGGTCTCTTTGTGTCCGATTTCGAGGCGCTTTTTGGCGCGCTCCAGAATGTCGTAGCCGCCGCGAAGCATGCAGGCGACGTTGGTGCAAACCTGCACGTGGTGCTTGCCCATCGGTTTGCGGCGAAGCATGGAATAGTAGGCGAGCGTTTCTTCGACTTGCACGGTGTGAAGTTCGAGGCGCCCTGCGATTTCCGCGATCATCTCGTCGCTGACGAAGCCGAACTCGTCCTGCGCGTACATCATCATCGGGATGAGCGCGCTGCGCTTCACCGGATATGCGTTTTGCAGCTTTTCGAATTTCGCCGTGAGCTGAGGAGACATTTCCATGGGCGTTAGCGATCCACCTCGCCAAGTACGATGTCGATGGTGCCGATGCAGGCGACGACGTCGGCAATAATCTGGCCTTCGACGATTTTCGGCAGCGCCTGCAAATTGATGTACGAGGGTGAACGGAAATGGCAGCGCAGCGGCTTCGGCGAACCGTCGCTGGCGATGAAGCAGCCGAGCTCGCCGCGGGGCGATTCGATGGTGACGTAGGCTTCGCCCGGTGCGGGAGAAAAGCCTTCCGTAAAAATTTTGAAGTGGTAGATGAGCGCTTCCATCTCCGTCTTCATCTTTTCGCGCTGCGGCGGAATGATGCCCGCGGCTTCCGCTTTGATCTCGCCATGGTCCGCGATCTTGTCCATCGCTTGCGCGATGATTTTCAGGCTTTCGCGCATTTCCGCGACGCGAAGCATGTATCGCGCGAAGCAATCGGAATCGGTGCGAATGGGCACGTTGAAATCGAACTCTTCGTAGCTGGAGTAGGGAAACGCCTTGCGATTGTCGTAGGCAAGGCCGGCGGCGCGGAGCGTTGGGCCGGTCATGCTGTAGGCCACCGCGTCTTTGGCTTGAATGACGCCGACGTTCTTCGTGCGGGCCATCCAGATGCGGTTTTCGGTAAGCAGCGTTTCGTAATCGTCGATGCGGCTCGGCATCATCTTCAGAAAGCGCCCGACCATTTCGCGCCAGCCGGAAGGCGGTTCAAGGGCGACGCCGCCGATGCGAATGTAACTAGTCATCATGCGCTGTCCGGCGAAGCGTTCGAAGATTTTGAGAATTTCTTCGCGCTCGCGGAAGCAATAGAGGAAGACGGTCATCGCACCGAGGTCGATGGCGTGCGTGCCGAGCCAGACGAGGTGCGAAGAGATGCGCTGCAATTCGGCCATCATCACGCGGATGTATTGCGCGCGCTTGGGAATTTCGAGGCCGAGAAGTTTTTCGACGGCGAGGCAATAGACGAGGTTGTTGCCGAGCGGATTGAGGTAGTCCATCCGGTCGGTCAGCGTAATGGCCTGCGAATAGGTTTTGTCTTCGCAGGATTTCTCGATGCCGGTATGCAGATAGCCGAGATCGGGAACCGCTTTGACGACGGTTTCGCCGTCGAGCTCAAGCAGTACGCGAAGCACGCCGTGCGTCGACGGGTGCTGCGGACCCATATTGAGGACCATCGTTTTGGCTGCGCCGGATGCGGTTTCGACAGTGGTGGTCATGTCCCTACTTCTTCAATCCTGGCAGATGCGTTGCCGGAATATCGCGGAAGCCCTGCACCGGGTAGTCGCGGCGAAGGGGATGGCCGACCCAATCGTCCGGCATCAGGATGCGGCGGAGGTCCGGGTGGCCGTTAAATTGAACGCCCATCAAATCGAAAATTTCGCGCTCAAGCCATCCGGCACCGAGCCAGACGGGGACGAGCGAATCGACGTAAGGATGATCGCCGGGAACGCGTGTACGCAGGCGGATTTTTGCCTTTTTGGGAATGGAAGTGAGGTGATAGTTCAATTCGAATCGCGGCTCGACGGGAAAGCGATCGACGCAAGTGGCGTCGGAAAGCAGGTCAAACTGCAGTGCGTTGCGACATTCCTCGGCGGCGGCGCGCAACAAGCCGTGCGGCACCACAATTGTCGTTTCGCCGTGGAATTCGATCACTTCCTCGACGGCTTTTGCATTCCAGGCACGGAGATGCTCGACCACAGCATTAGCATTTTGATTTGCGTTCTCTGACACTCGTTTTCGCTTACGCGCTTCGGCCTATTTGTGCCAGTCCAGCGCGCCCTTTTTCCAGAGATAGAAGTAACCGACCAGCAGAATCGCAATGTATATCATCATTTCCATGAAGCCGTACAAGCCAAGATCGCGAAATACCAGCGCCCAGGGGTAAAGAAAAATCGCTTCCACATCGAACAGAATGAAAATCATCGCGACCAGGTAAAATTTCACGGAAAAAGGTTCGCGCGCGTCGCCCGTCGGCACCATGCCGCATTCGTACGCCTGCTGCTTGGCTTTGCTTGGCCGCCGCCAGCCCACGACTTTCGACAACGTGGCGATCGTGCCGGCAAGAAACGCGGCAACCAGCAGGTGTATGACTAGCGGACCGTAAGCGTGAAGATGAGAATCGTTCATGGGCGAAGCGGTATAATAACGATTCAGGGCGCGGTCGGTCAAATGCAGAGAAGAAATAGTTTTTGAGCGTACCGCTCTGGAACCCGAAAATGGTTTTTGGACACAACACAAATTTGACGGTTGGCGACACGCACTACCACGTGCAAACAGAAGACCGCGGCGCCGCGCACGCCACAATCGAGACGACGGTTTACAACCAGGGGCGCTTGATCCACAAGCGCAAGATGGAATATCGAGACTGGTTGCCGCTCGATCATGCAAAGGAAATAGCGCTGAAGCAGCGGCTGGATGAACAGCATCGCGCCGTGATGGAAGATCTCAAGACGGGAGCATTGAAGCTGCCGGTTGCCGCGCAAAAACCGGCGTCGCAAGCGGCTCCTGCGGTTGCGCCCGCGCCCGTTGCGGATTCCGGACCCAAATTAAAACTTCGCATTCAGAATCCGACTGATTGGCTGAAGAGTCGGCACGCGTCGTTGCGGCTGCGCGTTACCGATGAGATGGGAAATCCGATTGCCAAGGCAAAAGTCGTGGCGCGGATGGAAGGAACGGCGGAGCCTGTGGAAGTAGGCGGATTGACGGATGGAGATGGCACGACGACGCTGGAATTCGATATGCCGAAATTTACCGTCGCGGATCCGTTGTTGATTGTGGATGCGAATTGGGGCCCGGTGGGCGGGCGGTTGCGGCTGCAGTTAAAGGCGCGGCCGCCGAAGGTGCCGTCGGTATGAGCGAACTGGCAGAGGGTGCGGCGTTGACGATTGTGGTGAACGGCGAGCAGCGCGCGATGAAAGCCGCGGAAACCGTTGCGGACTTGCTGATTTCGCTTGGGCTCGAAAATGGGCGCGTGGCCATCGAACGAAATCTGAGGATTTTGCCGCGCGCGGAATGGGCAACAACTCGTATTGCGGCGGGCGATCGGTACGAAATTGTGCAATTTGTCGGCGGCGGTTAGTTAAGACTTGCAGCGCTTTCGGGCGCGCCATTCTTCAGCGGTGATTTCCCACATTTCCGACGGAAACGTTCCACCCACGTAAGTTCGATCGCCGGCCCACGCGACGCGCATTCCCTGGCGCTCGGAAATTTTGCGAGAACCTTCGTTCGCGATTGCTTTGTGCGAACGCAGAATCGGCATACGCAATTCCTCGAACCAAAAGTCCGTGACGGCGTCGCACGCTTCGGTCATGTAGCCCCGTCTTTGAAATTTTGGATCGAGCCAGAAGCCGCGATTTTCGTCGCTTGTTTTGCAAAGGTTGATGAATCCGATCATTCGCTCCGGCACGCTCTTCTGGCGAATCGTCCAATGCCATTCGTCGCCCCGTTCCATCGCGGGGAGCGCCAACTGCGACAGGTATTGCATTGCACCGTCGGGCGGGTAGGGCCAGGGAACCTTGGCGTTAAGAAATTTCACGATTTCCCACTGCGGAAAGATTTCCTCAATTTGCGCGGCGTCGGCGAGTTCGGCCGGTTTGAGGAGTAAGCGCGACGTCTCGAGGACGGGAACGATTGCCGCCATCTCAAATGCCTTTGAGCAGATGTCCCATCTTCGATTTCTTCGTTTCGAGATACCTGCGTGAGATCTTGGAAACGCGCGGCTGGCAGGGAACTCGCGCGACAACTTTTATGCCGGATTCTTCCAGCTGGCGAACCTTTTCCGGATTGTTCGATAACAGGCGGACCTTCTTTGCTCCGAGGGCCTTCAGAATTTCGGCGGGAAACTGGTATTCCCGCGCATCGGAGGCAAAGCCGAGCGCTTCGTTGGCCTCGACGGTGTCCAAGCCTTGATCCTGCAGCTGGTACGCGCGCAATTTGTTCATCAAGCCGATGCCGCGGCCTTCTTGCGGCAAGTACAGCAAAACGCCGGATGGCGCCCGGCCGATTTTTTCGAGAGAAAGCTCCAGTTGCGCGCGGCAGTCGCAGCGAAGGGAATTGAGCACGTCGCCGGTGAGGCATTGCGAATGCACGCGCACCAGCGGCGCCGTTTTTCCCCGTAAATTGCCGCGGACGAGCGCCACGGCTTCTTCCTGCGGCCCATTGCCGGTGAAGCCGTGAATCGTAAATTTTCCCCAGCGGGAGGGAAGTTCGGCGTGGGCGACATGCTTCACCCTGCGCTTCCTTGCGTTCTTCTTTTCGGCGTGCGTTTTTCCGGTCATGGGAATTGCCTAGTATATCAGGCTCGCCCGCACCGCCACGCAACGCCTGCCTTTACTTCGCGCGCCGGATTGGCTAGCGTAAGCGAAGAGTGTTTGCAGACGGCGATGGAATCGATCTTCTCAACCCGCGATTTTCTCTTCACTTTGTTGCTCAAGGTCGGCGTGGCGTCGTCGTTTGCCGCGCTGCTCGCACGGTGGAACACGTTTCGGCGCGTGCTCTTTACCGAAGAACGCGACCCGGATCAAAAACTGAAGCTGATGCTCTTCATGACGCCGCCGCTGATTCTCGGCGTGGCATTGCGTCTCGTTGGTCCCGCCTATCGTTTTGCCGACCTTTCGATCGAAGGCGCCTTTCTGATGGGTTTACTCGGTGGCCGCGTCGTGGGGCCGATTGGCGGCGCAATTGTCACGATTCCCGCCCTGGCTGCCCACGAGTGGCTGGCCATGCCGGCCGCATCGGCGGCGGGCCTGCTCGGCGGATTGATCCGGCAAGCGATTCCCAACAAAGAAGAGTTGTGGAACTTTGGTCCATTCACCTTCTTGAATATTCCCAAGGCCGTGGTGCGGTTGATGCGGCGCGCCGAGATTTCCTGGGAAATGCTGCCGCTCTTGACGTGCGTTGTGCTCGAGCTTGGCCGCGTGTCGCTTGGAATCGCCACCAAGCCGAAGTGGCTCTTTGCGATCGACCAGCATTGGAATTGGTGGCTGGCGCTGGCCGTCATCGCGACATTGATGTCCGTCGCGGCGCCGCTGAAAATCTGGAACAACACGCGCGTCGAGATGAATCTGCAGCGGCACCAGCAGTTGCTGCTGAAGGCGCGTATGGACGCGCTCTCCAGCCAGATCAATCCGCATTTTCTGTTCAACACGCTCAATACCGTTTCGTCGTTGATTCGCATGGACCCGGACACGGCGCGCGGCGTCGTGCTGAAACTGAGCAACATTCTTCGGCGGCTTTTGCGACGGCATGAGACCTTTGTGCCGCTCCGCGAAGAATTGCAATTCATCGACGATTATCTGGATATCGAAGTCGCGCGGTTCGGCAAAGACAATCTCGACATCGTGAAGCAGATCGATGACGCGGCGCTCGAAGCGTTTATCCCCAGCATGTTGCTGCAACCGATCGTGGAAAATTCCCTCAAACACGGCCTCGCGCCAAAGCTTGGGGGAGGGAAGATACAGCTTCGCGCCGTGCAAGTGAACGGCCGGTTGCAAATCGAAATTGAAGACAACGGCGTCGGCATCTCCGAGGAAAAAATGCCGCACGTTTACGTGGAAGGAATCGGCCTGAGCAACGTGCGCGAGCGGCTCCGCGTTTTGTACGGCGCCGATTTTCACCTCGACATGCAAAGCCGCCCCGGCGAAGGCACGCTCATCCGCATTGAAGTGCCGGAATTGACGCCGGCCCTGCAGGAAGTCGCCGCCGGCTAGTGCGACATACTCGTCAGGGCAGAATCGCCGGCTCAATGTCCGTTTTAGAAAAGTCGCCGCCCTTGAACAAGAGCGGCTCGTTCAGCGATTTCGCCAGGGCATATGAAAAACAATCGCCAAAATTCAGCTTAGCCGGATGTTGTCCGCGGCCGTACTTTGACCAGCCACGCTGTGCTAAATACGCCTGCTCCGGTGTAAAGGGTTCGATTAGGATGCTCGCTTGCCGAATAAAGTGTTCGAGATCCTGAAGCCCAGATGGCCCGATCTGTGATTCCACAACGATCGAAAGTTCCACATAGGTTGGCGCCGAGATGCGGCGAACTTCAGCCGCTTCGATCGCATCCGCGTAGTGGCTGGCGTCGGATTCGCGAAAAAGAATCGCCAGTACGGCCGAAGAATCCAGAATCATTTCGGCAAGCCGTGCTCGTCATATAGGAATTCGGCGTGATCAATCGGCGGTCCCTTCATGCGTTTGGAGAAAGATTCTCCAATGTCCAGCAACTCCTTCGCGAGATTCTTCTTCCTTTTCCTGCGGTCCCGAACTCGCTCGAGGCGCTCCTTCAGGGCGATCTTGACGGCCTTAGTCATCGTTTCGCCGGTCTCCTTCGCCAAAGACTGAGCAAGGAGGTGAGCTTCCTGATCTTTGATGTTAAGGCTCATATTCAATTGCCTTTCTACCATTACAGAACAAATTCTACCATGGTTCCTAAGGTTAGGCTGCAGGATTGGACGCAGACTGTAAAGCCCGAAAAATCGCGCTTGACAAATTACAGTAATGTCTGTTATTTCTGTCGTAACAGAAAATACGGATGGTGCCGCAATGACGCAAGCTCATTCCTCGGTCAACGAATCTCGGACGCTGCAAACGCCATTACGGATTGTCCTGGCAGGCGGCAGCGGCCACATTGGCAGGCTTTTAGGCCTGCATTTTTCCTCCCACGGGCACCTTGTGCGAGTTCTGTCCCGTCAGCGCGGTACGACTTCGTCAAATGCTGTCTGGTGGGATGGCCTGCATTTTGGCGACTGGGTAAAGGAATTGGACGGGGCGGACGTTCTTCTTAACTTATCGGGGAGAAGCGTTGACTGCCGCTATACTGCGGTTCACCGGTGGGAAATCATGGAATCGAGGGTCCGCTCCACGCAAATACTCGGCGAAGCGATCACCCGATTGGAAAAGGCTCCCCGCATTTGGCTCAATGCCAGCACGGCGACAATTTACCGCCACGAGTTCGTGAGGGACATGACTGAGGGCTCGGGAGAAATTGGCGGCGCAGAATCGAACCCTTCACGTTCGTGGAACTTCAGCATTGAGGTTGCAAAACGGTGGGAGGAGGCGTTCTGGGCTTGTGATACACAAGATACTCGAAAGGTCGCGCTTCGCAGTGCAATGGTCATGAGTCCAGACCGCGGCGGTGTCTTCGACGTATTGCTCCGCCTCGTTCGATTTGGACTCGGAGGATCGATCGGCGATGGCAGACAGTATGTTTCCTGGGTTCTAGACACCGATTTTGTCCGCGCGATTGACCACATCGTGTTGCACGAAAAAATTACTGGCGCCGTGAATATAGCTTCGCCCGGACCAATCCCGAACTCGGAATTCATGCAAATACTACGAAAGGCGTGGGGAGCGCGATTCGGAATGTCGGCACCGTTGCCGATATTGGAACTCGCGACGTTTCTTCTGCGGACAGAATCCGAACTGGTTTTAAAAAGCCGCCGGGTCGTTCCCCGGCGTCTGCTGGAAGATGGCTTCCGCTTTCAATTTACGAACTGGGCGGCAGCTGCGAGTGATTTGGTTGCCCGCTGGAAAAATAACCGCAGGCACGCCGTACCAGTTGGTGTTTTTCCACGTGCCGCAAGAAATGAGGCAGCATGAGCGAGCAAAATAAAGCGGAACAAGGCTTTCTGACACCCGTCGCGCAAAAATTCATCCTTCATTGGGGAGAGATGGGAACGCGGTGGGGCATTAACCGCACCGTGGCCCAAGTGCACGCACTGCTGTTTCTTTCGCCGAAGCCGGTTCCGGCGGACGAAATTTCCGCCACGTTGGCCGTGGCACGCTCCAACGTCAGCACCAGCCTGCGCGAATTGCAGGGTTGGGGCATCGTGCGCGTGGTGCATGTGCTGGGCGACCGCCGCGATCATTTCGAAAGCATCAAGGACGTGTGGGAGATTTTTCGCATCGTTTCGGAAGAGCGCAAACGGCGCGAAATCGATCCGACGCTGCGCGTCATCGGCGAATGCGTCGACGAACTGAAGAAAGACGCGAAGGGCGACGCCTACACGCGCGAGCGGCTTGAAAGCATGCTGGAATTTCTAACCGTCATGACGGGAATGTTTGAAGAAGTGCTTCGCATGCCCTCCGGCGCGCTGAAAGGCGTGGCCAAGCTTCGCGGCAAGGTCATCACTTTGTTGGGCAGCGGCATGAAGAAAGCGGCAGGGTAGCCGCATGATTTCCCTGGCCGATGTTTACACCGACCGCAAGGGACGGCACGCGCGCGGCTGGCTCTTCTTCGACGCCGATTGCAAATTCTGCACGCGCATCGCGCGCGGAATTGCTCCCATCCTCGAAAAAAACAATTTGGGCGTCGCGCCGCTGCAGGATCCCCGCGTCGGCGAATTGCTTGGCATGGCGCCGCAGGAACTTCTCCGAGAAATACGGTTTCTGCATTGCGACGGTCAGCACTTTGGCGGAGTGGACGCCGTCGTCGAAGTCGCCAGGGAAATCTGGTGGGGCCGCCCGCTCGTCTGGCTCTCCAAATTGCCCGGCATGATGCGCGTGCTTCGCACCGGCTACCACTGGGTCGCCGCACAGCGCAGTTGCGCCGCGGAAAAATGTGTTGCGCCTGAACTTTCGCGCAGAAGCTAGACGACGCGAACGACCAGAACGACCACGGAGAAATGCATGAAACCAGCAAACCTCTGGCATTGGGAAGGCCGTGCCAACCGGTCATTTTATTTAAAGGTTGGAGCCGGCGCCTTCTCCTTAAAAATCTTGATCGATTACTTGGTCATCACTTTTTTGTTTCACCGTGCGTGGAGCCCGCTCTTCTATTGGCGACCGTTCGGCGTCGTCCAAACCATCACTGGGAAAACAGGCGCCGATGCCGGAATGAGCCTCACAATGTTGTTCATCTCGCTGCCGTTCCTTTGGCTCGGTCTGGCAATGACGGTCAAGCGGCTCCGCGATGCCGGGCATCCGGTATGGCTCGTCTGTCTGTTTTTTGTCCCACTCGTAAATCTGGTGTATTTCGCGGTGCTTTGTTTCTTGCCATCCGTGGAAGTATCGCTGATCGAGGAAGCCGCACCGTGGCCCGCGGTACGTCCGCTGGACCGCTGGATTCCGCACACGCAGTTCGGCAGCGCGATTCTTGCCATCGGATTAACGACGCTTCTCGGTCTCCTTTTTGCCGCGCTTGGCACGCAAGTGGTCGCGACCTACGGCTGGGGACTCTTCGTCGCGTTGCCGTTTTGCCTCGGTCTCTTCAGCGTCCTTCTGCACAGCTATCATGCGCCGCGCAATTTCGGCGATTGCGTGTTGGTTTCCATTATTCCCATCGGCATCTTGGGTTTGCTCCTCTTGGCCGTTGCCATGGAAGGATTGATTTGTATCGTGATGGCGGCGCCGATTGCTTGCATCCTCGCTTTGCTCGGCGGCTCGCTCGGATTCGGCATTCAGGCCGCGCATTGGGCGCGCCGGCACACTCCCGCGCTGCTGTCCGTCGTCGTCTTGCTCACACCGTCTTTTTTTGGCGTCGAACATTTCCTCAAGCCCCAGCCGGGGATCTTCGAGGTGAAATCCGCAATGGAAGTGAACGCGCCGCCGGAGCGCGTCTGGCAGCAAGTGGTTTCCTTTGCGGAAATTCCGCCGCCGCAGGAAGCCATATTTCGCGCCGGGATCGCTTATCCAATTCGCGCCGAAATCTCTGGCCATGGACCGGGCGCGGTGAGGCATTGCGTTTTCTCCACCGGTCCGTTCGTCGAGCCGATCACCGTGTGGGACGAACCGCGCCTGCTTCGCTTCAGCGTCACCGCAAATCCGGCTCCCATGAACGAGTTGACGCCGTACTCTCACATCGAACCAGCACATCTGCACGGCTACTTTGAATCGCATCAAGGGCAGTTCTTGCTAACGCCTTTGCCCGGCGGCCGCACCCTTCTTGAAGGAACAACGTGGTACAGCCACACCATGTGGCCCGAGCAGTACTGGCATTTCTGGTCGGACTACATCATTCACCACATTCACCTCCGCGTGCTGCGCCACATAAAGACGCAGACCGAAGCTTTGCCGCGCTAATCGATATTCTGAATCAGCGGAATTGCTCAGGCCGTCGCCGCGCGCGTTTCAGACAAGACGCGCTGATAGTACCGCTCGTAAGCGGGAATCACGTCGTTCGCGCAGAATTTTTTCTTGGCGTTGAAGCGGGCCAGCTTGCCCATTTCGCGGCCGCGGTCCGCGCGGGAAAGTATTTCAATCGCAAAACGGCCCGCGCCGGCCACGTCCTGCGGTTCCACCAAAAAGCCGTCCACGCCGTGTTCGACCACTTCCGGAACCCCGCCCACATTCGTCGCAATCACCGGCACTTCGCACGCCATCGCTTCAAGCGCCGCAAGTCCGAACGATTCGAGCTGCGAAGGCAGCAAAAACAGATCCGCCTCGCTCAACAATTGATACACCTGATCTTGCTTGCCAAGAAAGTGCACGTCTTTTTGCAATTTCTTTTTGCGAACCAGATATTCCGCCGCGCCCCGGTCCGGACCATCGCCGATCAAAACCAATTTCGCCGGCATCTTCGCGCGCACCAGCGCAAAGGTTTCCACCGCGTCCGTTATCCGTTTCACCGGCCGGAAATTCGACAGGTGCATCACAATCGGCTCGCCGCCCGGCGCCCATTTCGCGCGCAGCGTCTCATCCGGCTTGCGCGTATACAAATCGCAATTCACAAAATTGGGAATCACTTCGATCGGCCGCTTGATGTCGAAGTCCCTGATCGTCTGGTTCAGCAAATAGCGCGAAATGGAGGTCACGCCGTCGCTTTGCTCGATCGAGTATTTTGTAATCGGCAAATAGCTGCGATTGCTGCCGACGAGCGTAATGTCCGTTCCATGCAAAGTCGTGATAAACGGCAACCGCCGCGGCGCCGCCATCGAACGCGCCAGCATCGCGCTCACCGAATGGGGAATCGCGTAATGCACATGCAGCAAATCGAGCGATTCGGATTCGAACACCTCGAGCATCTTCGTCGCCAGCGCCAGCGTGTACGGCGGGTGATCGAACAGCGGATACGACGCGACTTCCACTTCGTGAAAATGAATGCGCGGATCGGCCAGATTCATGCGAATCGGCGGCGCATAACTGATGAAGTGAATATCGTGGCCGCGCGCGGCCAGTTCCTGGCCCAGTTCCGTCGCCACGACGCCGGAACCGCCATAAGTCGGATAGCAAGTGATGCCGATGCGCATGAGCTTCGAGCGGTTCTCCTGGAGAGCGTCTCGATACGATACCGCAAGTTCTGCTGAAAACGAGCGACTCGCGCTACAATTCTGCGCGCGAGAAAACTGGTTCTTTAGACGCGGGAGGGTGGCGTTTCGTGACACGTCTGGCGGGCAAAGTTGCATTAATTACCGGTGGCGGGACCGGCATTGGCCGCAGCACCGCCCTGGCCTTTGCGCGCGAGGGCGCCAAAGTGGCGGTCGCGGGCCGGCGCATGGAAAAGCTGCAGGAGGTCGTCGCGGAGATTCGCGCGTCCGGAGGCGAAGCGATTGCCGTGGCTTGCGACGTAAGCCGCGCCGCCGACGCGTTAAACGCCGTCGGCAATGTCGTCGCCACATTCGGAAAGCTCAACGTTCTGGTCAACAACGCCGGCGCGCTCAGCGTTTCCACCATCGAAGAAATTTCCGAAGACGAGTGGGACCGCCTCGTCGACGCAAATCTCAAAGGGCCATTTCTCATGTGCCGCGCCGCGTTGCCCGAATTCCGCAAAGCCGGCGGCGGAACGATCGTCAATATCGGCTCGGTACTCGGCCTGGTCGCAATGAAAAAACGAGCCGCGTATTGCGCTTCCAAAGGCGGCGTGACGCTGTTGACCAAAGCCATCGCCATCGATCATGGCCACGAAAATATTCGCGCCAATTGCATCTGCCCTTCCATCGTCGAAACCGATCTCGTCAGCCAGCTCTTTAGCACTCCGGATGGCGACAAAGTGAAACGCGATCGCCTAGCCACCATTCCGCTCGGCCGCTTCGGCAAGCCGGCCGACATCGCCGACCTTGCCGTTTTTCTCGCTTCGGACGAATCTTCCTGGCTCACCGGAGCCGCGATTCCGCTCGATGGCGGACTTACCGCCGCATGACGCAAAAAGGAATACAAATGGCCAGTGCCGCACCAATGATCACTAAATCAATTCTTCGGTCGACGCGCAAGCGCATGAAGTCCAGCCGCTTGCCGGCGTTGCTCGGCTTTCATGTGGATTCGCTCGCGCCCGGTCGCGCCGTGCTTTCCATGCAAGTGAAGGATTTGCACAAGCAAATTCACGACGTCGTTCACGGCGGCGTGCTCGCGGCGCTCGCGGACACCGCCGCCGCCATCGCCGCCTACACCGTCGTGCCGCGAGGCGCCGAACTTGCCACTATCGAGCTCAAAATAAATTATTTGTCGGCGGTTCCCGGCGGAAAAATCAAGGCGGAAGGCAAAGTGCTCCGCGCGGGCAGAAATTTCGTGGTGACGGAGTGTGAAGTGTTCAACGCCAAAGGCGGATTGGCGGCGAAAGCTTTGTTGACGTTTGGCGCTGCCGGCGGCCATTCGATCGATCCAGCCGGCCAGGCCGCGGAAAAGTAAACTTACTCCGCGCCGCCCTGCGACGATTCCTCGCCGTCCTTATAAACGTACTTGATCACGCGCTTGAAGATGAGCAGGTTCGGGCTGCCCTGGCGCGTGAGCTTGATGCAATCGCGGTCATACCACTCGATCGTTCCGCGCAGCTCTTCGCCCGATTCCAGCACGATCGTCATCGGCGTGTGGGTCTGCATCTGTTTGACCCAGTAGAAATTTTCGGCGTGAGTTGTTTCAGGAGGGGCGGGCTTCTTGCTCGGTGCCGGTCCGTTAGAATTCATGCGAGGAGGATTCTGCTCTTTGACGTCCTGAAATCCAGGACGAAACATTCTGCGATTCACCATTTTGGCTCCTCAGTACCCGAATGGGGGGTGGTATTGGGCGTCTGGTTCTGAGATGCACCCGGGGCCCTTCCGGTTACGGTCGAGCCGAAAAAATCTCGCGTTTTCTTTCCTCACCGTATCGCCACCGCGGTGCAAAGCCTCGGTCATCGCTCAATCGTTCGGCGCCAGCGAAATCGCCAGCGCATCGAGGCCGAGTTGTCGGTTCAAGTTGCGCCGCGCGCCAAAGGAAACCTCGTCCAGCCCTTCGATCGCCCGCATCACCCAGCGCGAGTCCACCGATTTGCTCAAAGCTTCCAAATCTGTTGTAAGCAATGGATTCCGCAGATGGGGGTGTTTCGTGCCGCTCGTCAATTCCAGCAAATCGCTCAATAATCCGTAGAAAACCGCGAGTTGCGCCTCGAACGAATCTTCGCGATCCTTCGCCATCGCCGAAGTTTCCGCAAAAAGCTGCGAAAATCCCTGTCCCCGCGCGGCCCGCTCCAGGATTCGCAGCGCCGATTGCCTCCGCCTCGTGGCCGTTTCCACGTCCATTTCCAGCGCAAGCCCCGGGCTGCCTTCGGAAAGTTGTGCCGCTTGCCGGATTTGCGCCGGCGACTTGTCCGTTTTCTCCTGCAATACGCGTTCCACGTCCGCCGGCGCCAGCGGCGCAAAATGAAATTGCATGCACCGCGAAATAATTGTCGGCAGCAGGGAATAAGGGGAAGGCGCCGTCAGTATTAGTGTTGCGGAGCCAGGTGGCTCTTCCAGGATTTTCAGCAGGACGTTTTGTACCTCCCAGCGCATCGTTTCCGCGCTGTCGAAAATAAACACGCGTCGCCGTGCCATCGGCTGGAAATACGCCGCGCGTTGCGCCGCGCGAATCTGGCCAATTCGCAGCATCGGCCGCGCCACCGGATTTTTCAGGCGCACCGGATCGGGCACGAGCGCCCATACGTCCGGATGGCTTTGCAGGATTAGCGGAACTCGTTCCACCGTCGCCGCGTCGGCGCTTTCGCCGCGCTCCGCCAAGCCTTGCTCGATGAGCCGTTGCGGCTCCGCCAGCAGCGCAATGCGCTTGCACGTTTCGCACTCGCCGCACGAATCGTCCGCGAGCCGCTCGCAATTTGCCGCCTGTGCCAGGAGCCGCGCCAGCGTGAATTTGCCCACGCCCCGCGGTCCGGAAAACAGGAGCGCGTGCGGCACGCGCCCGCTTTTCAGCGCGCCCTGCAGCGCCGCCACGATCCGTCCATTGCCAAGAAACTCGGAAAAGGGCATGTCAGCGCCGTCCTTCGTCCGCCAGCAGCGGACTCACCGCCTTCAGTATGTCCGCCAAAATTTCTTCCGGCGTGCGCATCGCCTTTCGCATCGCGTCGTAACATTGAATCGTCGCCCACGGCGTCTGCCGCGAAAGCGAATCGTACATTCCCGCGGCTTCTTCCAGGTGCCGTATGTTCGCTTCCAAAATGTCGTGTGTCGACTCCGTGTACGACCGCGACGGTTTTTTCTTCACCAGCAATTGCGCTTCATGCGGCGGCACGCGCAGATAGAGCACGAGGTCTTCGCGCGGCAAATCGTAAATCCCGTACTCCAGATGTTCAATCCACGTCAAAAAATCCCCGCGCTTTTCCGCCGGCACTCGCGCCGTTTGGTGAGCAAGGTTCGACGCCACGTATCGATCCGCCAGCACAATCGCTCCCCGGCTGAGCGAAGTCACGATCTTCGATTTCGCCTCAAAGCGGTCTCCGGCATAGAGCAACGCGGAAAAATGCGGATCCACTTTGTCGAGCGGGCCCAGGTCTCCATTCAAGAATTGCCCAACCATTCTGCCAAACCACGATTCATATTGCGGAAAGCCGGTCGAATAGACGGCGAATCCGCGCGAACTCAGTTCTTGCTCGAGCAGGCGCACCTGCGTGTTCTTTCCGCTGCCGTCGATGCCTTCGATTGCGATTAGTTTTCCGCGTGTCATACCGTTCCAATTTGACTGGTCGACAGTCTAACCGCTGCAGTTCAGCGCCGCAACGTGGCATGTTACGATGAAAAATTCCCGATGAGCGCGCAAACGATTCAGAAAAACGTCGAACTCCTCCGCGAACGCATCGCGCGCGCCGCGGAAAGCGTTGGCCGCCGCGCGCAAGAAATCACCCTCATCGGCGTGTCAAAAACGCGCCCCGCCTCCGACATCGCCGACGCCTTCAGCGCCGGCCTCGTTCATTTTGGCGAAAATCGCGTGCAAGAGTGGGAAGGGAAGCGCGGTGAAATTTCGGGTCTCGCGGCCGAGTGGCATCTCATCGGCCATCTGCAGTCCAACAAGGCCGCCCGCGCCGCTCGCCTGTTTCACAGCGTCGATTCCGTGGACGGCGTTGCGCTCGCCGAACGGTTGGATCGCGCCCGCGAAGAATTCTCGCCTTCCGAAAAATTGCGCGTCCTTGTCGAAGTTCACATCGCCGGAGAAGAATCGAAAAGCGGCGCTTCGATTTCCGAGCTCCCCGCGCTTGCCGAACGCCTTCTCCAATTTCGCAATCTGCACTTCGCCGGATTGATGTGCATCCCGCCCTATCTCGAAAACATCGAGGAGGTGCGTCCCTATTTCCGCAAATTGCGCGAATTGCGCGACGCCTTGCAAACGCAATTGCGCCACGACTTGCCCGTGCTCTCCATGGGCATGTCGCACGATTTTGAAGCGGCCATCGTCGAGGGCGCCACGGAGGTCCGCGTCGGCACCGCGCTTTTCGGCGCGCGCCAAACCGCTTGATGCCTGCAACGCTTACCTTCCATGAACAAGATGGCGCGGTGGTTTTCACCGTGCGCGTGCAGCCGCGCGCCCGCCGCGACGAAATTTCCGGTGTCGTCGAAGGCGCATTGAAAATCCGGCTCCGCGCGCCCGCCGTGGAAAATCGCGCCAACGAAGCTCTCTGTGAATTCCTCGCCGGTCTTTTGAAAAGGCCCAAATCGGCTGTTAGAATCCTCACGGGCGACCGCGGCCGAACCAAGCGCGTCGCCATCGATGGCGTCACAGGTCGGCAAGTGGAATCCTTGCTGCTCTTCGAAGCCTGACGCCAGGGAATTGAGGAACATGTCTTTCCATCTTTCGGAAATGCAGGGCGATTTGCGCGCCGCCGGCCTTCACGGCTGGCTTTTTTACGATTTTCGCGGCCGCGATCCGATCGCGCACCGCGTCCTCGGCTTGCCTCACGCCTTGCGCACTCGCCGCTGGTTTTATTTCGTTCCCGCCAAAGGCGCGCCGAAAAAACTCGTTCACAAGATTGAAGCCGAATCTCTCGCCGCCGTCCCCGGCGAAACACTCTTTTACTCCGCGCAGGAAGAGTTGCGCGGCAATCTGAAGAAACTTCTCGGTCGCGCCAAAAAAATCGCCATGCAATACTCGCCGAAAAACGAGATTCCCTACGTCGCCATGGTGGACGCCGGCACGATCGAACTCGTCCGTTCCACCGGCGCCAAAGTCGTCAGCTCCGCCGATCTCGTTCAGAAATACGAAGCCGTCTGGTCGCCCGCGCAGTTCGAATCGCATCTCTACGCCGCCAAACACGTTGACCGCATCGTCGCCGAAGCCTTCGAGCTCGCCGCCCGCGGCGTTCGCGAAGGCAAGCCGCAAACCGAATTCGCGCTTCAGGAATGGATCTTGCAACAATTCGCCGCCGCCGGCCTTACCACCGACGACGGTCCGGACGTCGCCGTCAATGCCCACGCCAGCGATCCGCACTATGGCCCCTCCGCCGACCGCCCCACTCCGATCAAAGAGGGCGATCTTCTCCTCCTCGACGTTTGGGCCCGGCGCAATACTCCCGCCAGCGTCTATTACGACATCACCTGGGTCGGCTATCTCGGCGCCAAGCCGCCTGAAAAAATCGCAAAAGTTTTTCTTGCCGTGCGCGACGCGCGCGATAAAGCCGTCGACTTGATTCTCTCCGCCGTCGCCAAAGGCAAGCCGCTCGAGGGCTGGCAAGTGGACAAGGCCGCCCGCGGCGTCATCGAAAAAGCCGGCTACGGGAAATATTTTTTCCATCGCACCGGCCACAACATTGGCACTTCCATTCACGGCAATGGCGCCAACATGGACGGCATCGAAACTCACGACGTCCGTCATCTGATTCCCGGCACCTGCACGTCCATCGAACCCGGCATCTACCTTCCCGAATTTGGCATTCGCAGCGAAGTGAACGTGTATATCGGCGAAAAAGAAGCGCGCGTCACCGGCGCGATTCAGAAAGAGATTCTGGCGCTTCTCGCCTGACCCGTCGATGTCCATGGATGAACCCGCCAACGACGTACCGCAAGCGCAGCAAGCGCCGCTGCCCGTTCATTCGCAAGGCGAAGACGGCCGCGAAATGTTCGCCATCGCCATCTGCATCGCCGCGTGGGCCATTCCGGGCCTCGGCCATGCTCTGCAAAAAATGTGGGGCCGCGCTCTCGCCTTATTTCTTGCCGTAGCGGCGCTCATTCTTCTCGGCGCGGGCATGCGCGGCAATGTTTTCACCTCGCGCGGCGAAGACGCTTTCGCAACTCTCGGCTATTTTGCGGACCTCGGCTCGGGCAGCCTCTATCTTCTTGCACGCGTCGCCGAATCCGCCGGGCCAGACGTCTCTCACTCCACCGGAGACTACGGCACTCGCTTCATCGCAACCGCCGGCGTACTGAATCTCCTCGCCGCTCTCCATGCCTACGAAGCCGCTCGCGGACGAAAGGCCTGACGTGCCACCTCTGCCCGCGCCCGTCCACGTTTCCTTCACTCACCTTCAATCCATGCTTCTTTTCGCGTTGATCATCTCGCTCGCCTTCGGCACGCTCGGCCGCCGCCGCCCCGCCGACCGCATCCGCTACGCCGCCTGGTCGTTCGTCCTGTTCATGCTCATCGGCATCGCCATCGCCTGGGCCATTTACCCATTTTCGAGATAGCCCATTTCACAAGCGCAAAAATAAACGCGGAAGGGCTCGCATGCCCTCCCGCGTTATCATGCTCGGTCGCAACCGGGTGTCGGTACTTCGCTTTGCCGCTCGTCTCGCGCCTTAGTACTTGCTCCAGGAAAACGAACTCAGCATGTAATTGCCAACGGTAAACAGCTTCCGCTGCAGTTTCCGGTCATAGTGAATCGCGCCGTTACCCACGTCGCTCACCGTGTTTCCAATGACCGCGCCATAGAAGGCGCCATTGCCTTTAAAGCTGATGGCCGCGCCCGGCGCGTACACAACCGCCGCACTCGCGCCATTGCCGGCGACCTTGATAGTCCCCGACCCTGCGTAATTGAGCTGCAACATCGTCGAATCGTAAGTCGGGTTGGAAAACCCGTTGCCGGTCAAAGTAATCGGGGTCGCGTTGTTGTTGCCCGCCACGTTGATGATCACCGGACCGTACAAGCCCGTCACCGGATCGGGAAGGATCACAATTGACGCATTTCCCGACACGGAAACGCTGTTGATGTTGTACGTACCTGGATAAAGACCTACGACATCGTTACCGGCCAAGTTGATGTCTCCGTATAAACCCGCTGGGCCAGTTGCTGTGCTTGTGCAGGGGGGAACCAGAACCAGCGCCAACGGGTTACAGAGATTAGTAGAACTGTTGATATTCGTTGTGCCTGGTGAGGGTATGGTTGGCAGCGGCAGGTTAATCGCCTGGGGAAGCTCTATGATTCCGCCGGAAATCTGCGTGGAGCTTCCGCTCAGCGCTGTGACGTTTCCTGCCGTGCACGACCCGACGCCAACGCGCGGCGTCGAAAGCGATCCATATATCTGCACGTTGTTCCCGCTATCCGATTGGTTGCCGTTCGTTCCGACGTTTCCCGCGAAGTTTTGGAAGGTCGGCGAACCGGTGGCCGCGCCGCTTGCCGCTACTGCAATACTTCCCGAATCATAACTATCCGTCGTGCCATTTCCTGTGAACGATAAGGCGCCGCAGCCTCCTCCCGTGGCGAACGCCGCGAACGCAAACGTCGGCGACACTTGCCGTTCGAGCACTGCGGAGACTTCTGACTCCGCCGTTCGCACGCCCGTCATGTCGCCATGGGCCGTAATCTGCCAGGTTTGCACGGTCAAAGGCGTCGTCGATCCGAACGGTGTAACCTGCGCCATCGCCATTAACTGAGCGGAGGCCGTGTAGTTCACCTGTGCCGGTCCCGCTGTCAGCGTTGTTCCGGCAGCGTGGCTGTTTGTCGCGCTGTTGAACGCGCTGCGAATTCCACTATTCGGGTAGTTGGCGGAAATTCCCGGTATCGATGACAGCTTGATGTTATTCCCGGCCAAGTCCGTTACGGGGTACACACTCGTATTGAACGCCGTTGTAGAAGCGGGCGGCGTATAGGTGTACATCAGGTAGTTCGCTGCGGCATTGATTCCCGCCTCCGCGCCGTAGCGCGTCTGCGTCATCATCTTGTAGTTCATGCCCGACCACGTTTCCGATTGCGACAGGAACATCAGCGATGCTCCCATCACGGAAAGGATCAGCAGGAATATCAATGCGAAGATGAGTGCGCTGCCTTTTTGTTTGAATGATTTCATTTTCATGATCTGTGTCCTCTCTCTCCTCGCTGCTTACGGATTCGTCGGATAGAGCGCAACAACTGTCGGCGGCGTTGGCTGCACCCGGTCCGTCAGATTCCCGCTATAAAGCTCCCACGCGTTGAACACGTTACGGGGAGATACGTTCAGCAAAGCCTTTGTCTCCGGCTGGAATTGATGGGTCGTCGGGTCTTGCAACTCCGTTTGCACCGTCAACGTCACCTCGACGTTCGTCACAAAGTCTCCGGTCGCGCCCGCCGTTGCTCCGACGTGTTTGATCTGATACAGGAAGCACGGGAACGCGTTGCCATTCTGGTCGTTAGGGTTGTTCAACACGTTGTTCAAAAGGATCATGCTGGTGTCGTTGTTCGGCACCGCCGCCGCGTTCCACGCCACCTCGTTTCTGTAAAGGTATCCTGGTGCGGTCGTGGTTCCTTGTTGGCAGGTATACACGACATAGACCATGTTCCCGTCGCCGTTGATGTCTCCAAACATCTTCAGATGGTTGGCATCCGATCCGCCGACCTGCGTGTTGGGGATGATTCCCCATTGAAATGAGCCTTGCACGCTGACCGGGACGCCGACATTGTGATTCTTGCTAAAAGTAGCCGTCACTGGATTCGCGCACGGAGTTCCGCACGTAATCTGCACGCTTTCCTGCAGCGGACCGTTCGCAACATTCGCCCCGCCGTCCACCGTGATCCATTCGCCGTTAAAAAGGCTCGGTACTGCCGTGTCTGGACTGATCGTAACTGGCAGCGTGACCGATCCCGTCACTGGATTAATCGCGACCTGCGTCAGCATGGTCATCGTTTGGGGACCCGTGCCCGTCGCGTTCAGTGGTGCTGCGATTCTGCCTGCCTGGCCGATCTCCTGCTGCAATAGCTCGGTCGCGCTGCGTACGCTCGTGTGCATTTCGGTGCGGTTGGTAATCGTGCCCTGCGTGTTCATCGTCCGCAGAGTTCCGTACATCACAATGGCTCCGACTCCGAGAAGCACCGCCATCGCTATCATTGATTCCAGTAGCGAAAATCCCGCTGCCAATTGCTCTCTGTTTGCGCTCTTAATTTTTTGCAGCGTCATAAAATCTCCTCAGAATGGGTACGACTTGAGCGACACGACCGTCGCGTTCGGCGGCAAAGCGTTTGGGCCCACGCCCGCGCGCACCTGGCACTTCACGGAAATCTGTTTTAGCAGCGTCGTTCCCGCCGGGACGCTTATTTGCCATACACGGATGTACTCCCATCCGGCGTTGGCTGCAACGGGGTTGCCGTTTCCATCCACGTAGTCCACATAACCCACCACGGGACCGTTCACGTTAAGCCCGCCGCCCGTCAAAGGCGTCGGCGTGGTGCTGGCTTTGTTCGTGCAATCGCCCAATCCCGTTCCACCGGTCGACGCCGCTGGAAACACCGTCGTATCCGTCTGCCCATCGCAAAAAGTCAGCGCGAGCAATTGCTCCATCTTGTCCTGCGCGTATTCCGCGGTTCGAGCTTGCAGGTGTCCCTGGTTTTCCGTCGTGGTCATCGAGATTGCCGCAAGAGTCATAACGCCGACCGCCACCACCAGCAACACACCCAGCGCGATCACCGTTTCGATCAGTGCCATGCCTGCTTGCTTCTTGCTCTTCCGTAATTTCAATTTGTTCTTTTTGCTTTGCATGGTTCGTCCTTAGCGGTGCTGCCAGCTGGTCTGCGACACGTTCGTCGCCCAAACTTGTATTGCACCCGTGGCTCGTACCGTCACGCCCCAAACGTTTCGATTGTCGGTGATGTAAAACGCGTCCTGCGCGCCCGTCAACGGCGCACCCGTCAATCCGTTGATTGGAATACCGCGCGAGTTGAATACGATGCAGGCCGTGTTATTAATCAAACCGCCCGCCCCATCGTCGCACTTGGCTGCCTGAGCGATCGTCGTCTGTGGGTTCGGCGCTCCCGCGCCTACCCCTCCCGTGCCATAGGTGACGCCCACGGAAAGGTTCTGTACGGGGCTGGTTCCTGCCACGGTGCACGAGTTGTTTACGTCGCCGTCCGTCTGCCAGCAGTTTCCGGTCTTGTTCCAAATTTCAAGGTGATAGGTGTTTGCGTTCAAGTCGGCATAAGCGCGGGCGCGCGTAAAATCCGCTGCCGCCCGCATCTTCGCCTGCGCCACTGCGCCGTTGATGTTCCGCATATCGCCGGACAGACGCAGATAACGCGTCATCGACTGATAGCCCGGTATCGCCAGCGCGGCGAGCACCAGCGCTATAACCATTACAATCAGAAGCTCAATAATTGAAAATCCGCGCTGCTTTCGCATTTTTCCGTTCGCGTTGCATTTTCTCTTCGTCACGTTCATCCGTTCCGTCCCATCTGCGTCCACAGATTGAATTCACACTTTGGCCGGACTGGCGATCCAGTCGCCAGCGACAGTAGTCATGCATGACGGTGGCCAGTCGTGGCCTCCCATTAAGCCGCTTAAAATCAACGATTTACGGCATTGCACGAGGTCTCGCCTGTTCAGGACGAACAGGCAATGTTTCAAAAGGTTACAAAACGTGGCACCCGCAAACCAGCCTAATCACGCCGCCCAATTCCTCTCGAACGGCCCGCGGTCAAACGAACCTGCTTGCCCGGCAGCAAGTCCTTATCTCGTCGCAGCAGCGCCGCTCGCCAACGCAACTTCTCACCCGTCCACCGGCCACGCTTGTTTTTGCAGCAATCGGAGTGCGCTCGCCGCTCGACAGATTTTTTCCTCGAATGTTATGATGTTTCAGTCGGGCCGAGGTAGCTCAGTGGTAGAGCAGCCGATTCGTAATCGGCAGGTCGCGAGTTCAACTCTCGCCCTCGGCTCCAGTTTTCCGCCCGCGTTTTTCTCACCCTAGTTCAGCTTTACGTTCTTCGCCAAAACCCATCCTTCTTTCCCGTCCGCGGCTTTCACGTGGTAATACTTGTTCGTCTTGCCCGCTTCTAGTAGCGTCACCGTCGCGCCTTTTTGTAGCGTTTCAATTGCCGCGTGCGCGCTCGATGCATCCGTTCGCAGTTCGGCGCTTCGCGTTGTCACGCCCGTTCGCATCGTCGGCGCGGGTGTCGGCGTCGGCGCCGGAACGCCGTGCCCTCCCAATACCTCTTCCAGCACCGCCGCAAGCCTCAGCCCCGCCATCGCCAGTCGCTTATCCACCACTTGAATCTGCGCGTTGTAATACGCATCGTCCACCGCGCCGCCATCGTCGAGCCACGCCGCTTGTCCCGCCGCGTGCGATTCATTCGCCCAATCCGCGGGATTCCCGCTCGCCGTCATGTGATTCGCCGCGATCATCTGTTGCAGCTTCTGCGTGTACGCGTTCACGTCCATCCCGGTGTGCGTAATCATTCCGCTGTCCCACGCCGCATGAAGATTGCACGGCCTCCCGTTGCAGCTCGTCGATCCAAACAGCGAAATGTGAATGTCGTTCCCTCCGCGCGCGTCGCCCACCGCATGAAACGGCTGATGCACGTCCCCAACGAAATGCACGATGAACTGCAGCGCTTCTTGCCGCTCCGTCGCCGTCTTCGTCGTATCGGCCAGCACTTGCTTGAAAAACGTAATCCGGTCCACCACGCAGTTCATGTGATCCGTCACCGCGCCGGGGTGCGAGTCATTCGGCAAAAAACAATCGCGGCCGTCGTCAAACGTCGCGGCGCTCCGCGGAATGTCCACAAAGTGCCAGTTGTAAGTTTCTTGCCGCGCTTGCCGAATTTGGTCCGCCCAGTTTGCCACCGACGCCAGCGACGCGTTCCCCAGAATCGATTGAACGCCCGCCTTCGCCGTGTCGCTCAGCATCGCTTGCGCCAGCGTTCCGACAATTTCGTGTCCTTCCGGGCCCCATGCCTGCACCGTCGCGGGCAGGAACACCAGCAGCATCGACGCACTCACACAAATCAATTTTTTCATGACGAATTTCCTCGCGGGTTTTTCTGGGAGAGAATCGAACGGAATCCTGCCTGCTCGCCTGCTACTTAACCATCGCGAATCGCTCCGGTCAAGCGGGAATACTCCCATCCGTCGGCAGTCTCGCTACGGTTTCTTCCGCTGTTGTTGCTGTTGCTTTTCTGTCTCGTTAAAAATCTTGCGAAACTCCTCCCCCGCCGGCACCTCCGGCGACTTCAATCCATTTTTCGCCACATACCGCCAAATCGGCGCTCGGCTCGTCGCATCGCCCGCAGTCCCATAGGACGTACCGTCGTAAACCACGAACGAATCTTCCGACGCACCCACTCCCACCTGCGGTTGCGGGCGTCCGCTCTGCGGGTCGCTCTGCGTTCCGTCAGGGGACTGGCCATTTTGCCCGCCGATGCGGATTCCATTGTCGTTCGGTTGGATGATCACCGGTCGGTTATTCGGCGATGTTCCTCCGCCTGTAACCGTCGGCTGCGTCATTTTCCCGTTGCCTTTGCGAACGACAATAATCAAATCGGGGCTCATTGAGCTCAATACCGGCCGCAGCCGCCCCCACTTCGTCAGCGCTTTTTCCACGTCTTCCTGCGCCGTCTTGTCCGCCATCGGTGCGGTCGGCGAAACGCCCGCGTCCGGGTCAATGATCACCGCCGCCGTCCGCACATTCAAAACTTGCACGGGCAGCACCGGCTTTTTCTTTTCATTGCCCGCCGCCGAACAAATCAGCAGCAGCAACGCAATCGACACGCTGTAACTTCGGCGCATAAACGCCTCCAAGCCAAATCTTGTCCACGACTCTATCTCACAATGGAACGCGCGCCCATCAAACTTCGTTTTCACCAAGCCGTCCGCCTCGCTGCCTCCAATTCGTCCCGGTTTTCCTGCACAATATCAGCTCCATGTTCGCCTCTCGCACCAACTGGAATCTCGCCGAAAATCGCCTCACGCTCGCGCTCGCCGCGCATCGTTCGAGCGGCCGTCCTCTCTTCGATCTCACCGTCTCCAATCCCACCGCGTGCGGCTTCACCTACGACGAATCCGCAATTCTCTCCGCGCTGCACTCGCCCTCGTCGTTGCAGTACGAACCCGCCGCGCAAGGTCTCCTCTCCGCCCGCGAAGCCGTCGCAAATTACTATCTGGAAAAAAACGCCGAGGTCTCTCCCTCCGACCTCTTTCTCACCACCAGTACCAGCGAAGCCTACACGTATCTCTTCCGCTTGCTCTGCAATCCCGGCGACGAGGTTCTCATTCCCACTCCGAGCTATCCGCTCTTCGATTTTCTCGCCGACATCAATGACGTCCGCCTCGTCCGCTATCCGCTTCTCTACGACCACGGCTGGCAGCTCGACCTTCCCGCCTTCGAACGCGCCATCTCTCCTCTCACTCGCGCCGCCATCGTCGTTCATCCCAACAATCCCACCGGCCACTACGCCAAATCGCAAGAGCAGTCGCAGCTCTCCGCCCTCTGCGCCAAAAATAATCTCGCCATCGTCGCCGACGAAGTTTTTCTCGATTTCGCGCTCGAGGCAATCACCGTCAAAACCTTCGCCGCACAATCCGCGGCGCTCACTTTCACCTTGAGCGGCCTCTCCAAACTTTGCGGCCTGCCGCAAATGAAATCCGCCTGGATCGCCATTTCCGGTCCCGACCCTCTCAAAAGCAGCGCGCGCGAACGTCTCGATGTCATCTCCGATTCCTACCTTTCCATGAATGCGCCCGTCCAGTACGCGCTTCCCGCTCTCCTCGCCACACGCACCGCGTTTCAGCTTCAGCTTATGGAGCGCGTTCGCGCCAATTTGTCCGCACTCGACGCGCAACTCGCGAATCATTCCGTTTGCTCCCGCCTTCCGCTCGAAGCCGGCTGGAACGTCATCCTCCGCGTCCCCGCCACCAGTTCCGACGAAGAGCTCGCCCTCACGCTCGTTGCGCAACACGGCGTCCTCGTTCACCCCGGCCACTTCTACGATTTTTCTCGCGATGGTTTTCTGGTTTTAAGTCTGATCGTGCCGGAAAAAGAGTTCGCCGAAGGCGCACGCCGCCTTCTCCGCTTTTTCCCCGAATAAGCGATGCCCGGGCAGGGAATTACGAAGTTGCCTTCGCCTCGTGCTGCAATTCGTGGTGGCGCGCGCCGCCCGGAATGATCGTCCGCACAATCACGTACAGCAGCGGAATGAACAAAAGATTCAGCGTCGTCGCCGCAATCATTCCGCCAAATACCGTCGTGCCCACGGAAATTCTTCCCGCTTTTCCCGCGCCCGTCGCCAGCACCAATGGCACCACTCCCAAAATAAACGCAAACGAAGTCATCAGGATCGGCCGCAATCGAATTCTCGCCGCTTCCACCGCCGCGTCCGCGATCGATTTGCCTTGCCCGCGCAATTGTTCCGCGAACTCCACGATCAAAATCGCATTCTTGCTCGATAATCCAATCAACATCACCAATCCGATCTGGCAATACACGTCATTCTCGAGCCCGCGCATCGCTTGCGCGCCAACCGCACCCAGCAACGCCACCGGCACCGCCAGCAACACGATGAACGGCAGCACGAAGCTCTCATATTGCGCCGCCAGCGTCAGGTACACGAACACCAATCCGAGCCCAAACAGGATCAATGCCTTCGATCCCGATTCCAGCTCTTCCAGCGTCAGCCCGCTCCACTCGTATCTCATTCCCTGCGGCAATACCTTGCGCGCCATGCCTTCCATGTCCGCAATCGCTTGCCCGGAACTCCGGCCCGGCGCCGCCGACCCGCTGATTTCCGCCGACCGGAATAAATTGAAATGCGTGATCACTTGTGGCGTCGCCGTCTGTTCCAGTGTCACCAGATTATCCAGCGAAATCATTCTTCCCGTGTCGGACCGCACGTAATATCCGCCGATATCCTTCGCCGTATTTCTGAATTTTCCTTCCGCTTGCAGGTACACGCGGTACGCGCGGTTGTTGAAGTCGAAGTCGTTTACGTAGACCGAGCCCATGTACACCTGCAGCGCATCCGTAATCTGGCCGAGCGGCACGCGCAGGCTCTTCGCCTTTTCTCGGTCGATTTTCACAAGGTATTGCGGATCGTTCGCCGTAAAGCTCGTAAATAATCCCGCCAGCCGTCCGCTCTGATTTCCCTCGCCGGAAAGCCGGTTTGCCGCGTCGGCCAGCGCTTGCAGCGAATTTCCGCCGGGGTCTTGCAGCTCAAATTGAAATCCGCCTATGCTCGACGTGCCGGCAACCGTCGGCGGATTGAAGGGAATCAGCAGCGCGCCAGGCACGCCCGCCAGCGGTCCGCGCAATCGGTTGATCACCATCGCCGCGCTGTGTTCTTCGCCTTTTCTTTCTTCAAACGGTTTCAGCGCAATAAAAATCATCGCACGGTTCGGCGCGTTTCCCGCGAAGCTGAATCCCGCCACGGAAAACGTACCCACCGCTTCCGGCACTTTCGTCAGAAATTCTTCCGCGCGCGAACAAACCGCTCGCGTGTATTCGAGCGAAGCTCCCTGCGGCGCCTGCACGATCACCATGAACCAGCCCTGGTCTTCATCCGGAATAAACGAACGCGGCACTCGCTGGTAAACCCAGTACGTGATTCCCAGCGTGGCCACAAAGGCGAGCGCGGCAATTGTCTTCCACCGAAGCACTCCGCGCACCGTCCGCTGGTACGCCTCCGTTCCCGCCGCCACCGCGCGGTTAAACGCCTTGAAAAACGCTCCTTGCGCCCGCTGCCGATGCTTCCCTAAAAATATCGCCGAAAGCGCCGGCGTCAGCGTCAGCGCGTTGAACGCCGAAATCGAAACGGAAAAGGCAATCGTCAGCGCAAATTGCCGAAACAGAATGCCCGTCGTTCCCGGAAACAGCGCCACCGGCACGAACACCGCCACGAGCACTAGCGACGTTGCGATCACCGCACCCGCCACTTCCTTCATCGCCACCGACGCCGCATTGTGCGGCTCCGTGATTCCTTCCACGATGTGCCGCTCGACGTTTTCGATCACCACAATCGCGTCGTCCACCACCAGGCCCGTCGCCAGCGTGATTCCAAACAGCGTCAGCGTGTTAATCGAAAATCCAAACAGCTTCACGAAGATAAACGTTCCCACCAGCGAAACCGGAATCGTAATCGCCGGAATGAACGTGCTTCGCCAATCCTGCAAAAACAGATAAATCACGATGATCACCAGCGCAATCGCTTCCAGCAGCGTGTACAGCACGTCTTTCACCGATTCGCCGATCACCGTCGTCGTATCGAATGCCACCGCCGCCTTCAATCCCGGCGGAAAATTCTTCGAGAGCCGCAGCAGCTCTTCCTTCACCGCTTTGTCCACGTCCAGTGCATTCGCGCCCGGCAGTTGCGTCACGCCGATTCCCACCGCTTCGTGTCCGTTGTAGCGCAACACCGAAGCGTAGTTCTCCGCTCCCAGTTCGGACCATCCCACGTCCTTCACGCGCACAATTGTTCCGTCCGTCCCGGTTTTCAGAATAATGTTGTCGAACTCCGCCGCTTCCGTAAGCCTTCCGATCGCACGAACGCTCACCTGATACGCTTGTCCCGAAGGCAGCGGCGGCACACCAACTTGTCCCGCCGCCACTTGCACATTTTGTTCCTCGAGTGCCGCAAGCACATTGCTCGCCGTCAGGCCGCGCTCCGCCAGCTTTGCCGGGTCCAGCCACAGCCGCATCGCGTACTTCCGCTCGCCGAACACAATTACATCGCCGACGCCTTTCACGCGCTTCAGCGCGTCCTTCACATACACATCCAGGTAATTGCTCAGAAACATGCTGTCGTACTGCGTGCCTTCCGTGTACGCGCCCGCTCCCAGCACAAATCCGCTCGCCTGTTTGGTAATGATCACT
>Ga0209166_10000704_pt1 | contig 33137 bp, 40 predicted proteins | sample Coa_R1_3_FD_187151 | JGI IMG/M metagenome (GOLD analysis project Ga0209166, IMG submission 187151) | Surface soil microbial communities from Centralia Pennsylvania, which are recovering from an underground coalmine fire - Coalmine... | ecosystem: Environmental > Terrestrial > Soil >...
AGGCAGGGCCGAGTCTTACGAATTTCTGCTCCGAGTGCGGGATCGAGCCTTACCCACCAGATTTCGCCTCGTTTTGGAACTGGTCCATGGCTCGCTGGCTTCCTCACTGATTGCGTCGAACTCTTTTTCAATGGCTCGAACCTCCGCATCACTGTTCGCAATCCTGCATGACTCAATTAAGAGCCTGTCCCGAGCTGTCAGTTTCTCGATAAGCGCGACGGCGAGATATTGGGAACGCTGCCGAGCAGGAACACGGCGGACAAACTGTTGCGCCAAGTCCTCGGGAAACGTAAACGTCATCTTTCGTGTTGCCATACTTCCATATTACCATATAGGACGTAAATTGAATTGCAGCTACAACCCGTTTTGCGTGAACGTCATGGCCGCCGCCCTTTCGGCATACCTCGCATGACCTTCCAGTTTCGTCGGGCCGGTGATGAAGATGTCCCTGCGCTCAGTCGATTGATCAATGCTGCGTTTGTCGTTGAGCAAACCGTTTTTGGCGGCGATCGCGTCGATGATCTCGGAATCCGCGCGTATATGGGAAGCGGCAAATTTCTTTTGGCCGAGGATTCCGGCGGATTGGTGGGATGCGTTTATATCGAAATCCGCGAGGATCGTGCCTATCTGGGACTCCTCTCGGTGCAGCCTGCGCGCCAAGGCGCCGGCCTGGGAACGCAACTGGTCGCCGCCGCGGAGAAATTCGCGCAAGGTTCGGGTGCCGCTGTAATGGATCTGCGCGTCATTAGCGCGCGGGCCGCGCAACTGCTTCCCTTTTACCAGCGCCTGGGATACCAGGTCATCCGTACCGAGCCTTTCCCTTCCGGCCTCGTCACCAAGCTTCCATCCCACTACATTCTTATGTCCAAGCCGCTGATTTAACCAACCCTGGCCATCCGAAAGCGCTCCGCGATTTTTGGTGATAGCTCATTTTCAAACCGAATCGATTTGAGGCAGAATACGGGCGCTATCTGGTGCGTCGAGGAGGATGGATGAATCGCAGGAGAAGCATCGTTGGAATCTTGTTTGCCGCCGTGTCGCTCGCGCCCTTCGGCAGCCACGTTGTCGCCGATGAGCAACCCTTGTTCGGTTATTCGGCGGAATCTTCGCGCACCGAGCGGCAGTGGGAGGAAAAACTTCGCGCCATCCCCACCCCGGAAAATCTTCGCGCGTACATGCAGCATTTGGCCGCCCATCCCCACCATGTGGGGTCGCCCTACGACAAGGAGAACGCCGACTGGATTCTGGAAAAATTTAAGGAGTTTGGACTCGACGCTCACCTCGAGCAATATGATGTCCTGTACCCCACCCCCAAAGAGCGCGCCGTCGAATTAGTCGAAGGCGGCCCCAAGTTTGTCGCCAAGCTCCAGGAACCGGCGCTGAAAGAAGATCCCACCTCCGATCAACAGAGCGAGCAGTTGCCAACCTATCATGTCTATTCGATTGACGGCGACGTGACCGCTCCGCTGGTCTATGTCAACTACGGCATACCCGAAGACTACGAGCAACTCGATCGCATGGGTGTTTCCGTAAAAGGCGCGATCGTCATCGCCCGCTACTATCATTCCTGGCGCGGCATCAAGCCCAAAGTGGCCGCCGAACATGGCGCCATCGGCTGTCTTATCTTTTCCGATCCTCACGAAGATGGTTTCATGCAGGGCGATGTTTTTCCCGCCGGCGCGTGGCGTCCTAGGGACGGCGTGCAGCGCGGCAGCGTGGCCGACATGCCGATCTATCCCGGCGACCCCCTTACCCCGGGAATCGGCGCTACAAAAAATGCCAAGCGCCTGGATATTAAAGACGCGCAAACACTCACCAAAATCCCTGTTCTGCCCATCTCTTACGGCGATGCCCAACCTTTTCTCGCCGCACTCACTGGCCGCGTCGCGCCCGACGGTTGGCGCGGCGGCCTGGGCATCACGTATCACGTCGGCCCCGGCCCTGCCAAAGTTCATCTCAAAGTGAAATCGAACTGGGGCTTGAAACCGGTCTATGACGTTATCGCAAGAATTCCCGGCGCCGCGTTTCCCGATGAGTGGATCATTCGCGGCAACCATCACGACGCCTGGGTCAATGGCGCCGAAGATCCAACCTCCGGAATGGTAGCCGTGCTGGAAGAAGCTCGAGCCCTGGGCGAATTGCTCAAGGAGGGATGGAAGCCCAAGCGCACCATAATTCTATGCGCCTGGGACGGTGAAGAGCCGGGCCTGCTCGGTTCCACCGAGTTTGCCGAGGAACATTACGACGATCTGCGCGCCCACGCCGTGGCTTATGTTAATTCCGACAGTAACGGACGGGGCTACCTGCGCGTGGAGGGTTCCCACACGCTGGAAAAATTCACCAACGATGTCGCGCGCGATATTTCCGATCCGGAAACTAAACTTTCCGCTTGGAAGCGCGGCCGCCTGCATGAAATTGCCGACGCCAAATCCGCCGAGCAGCGCAAGGAAATCCGCGAGCGTGCCGACCTGCGTATTCCCGCTCTCGGTTCCGGTTCGGACTACACCGCGTTTCTGCAGCATGACGGCATCGCTTCGATGAACATAGGATTCGGCGGCGAAGATGGCGGTGGCATCTACCATTCCATCTACGACGACTTTTACTGGTACACCCATTTCAGCGACACTGACTTTGTCTATGGACGCGCGCTGGCGCAAACCGGCGGCACCATCGTCATGCGCCTCGCCGATGCCGAGTTGCTGCCCTTCGAATTCGGCGACTTCGCCGACACCGTGCAGACCTACGTCAAGGAGCTCAAAGCCCTCGCCCAGAAAACGCAGGACGACATTCGCGAGCGCAACCGCGAACTCGAGGAAGGCCTGTTCAAAGCCACCGACGATCCACGGCATTCCCTCATCGCTCCCCCGGCGGAGACCGTTCCTCCCCATTTGAATTTCGCGCCGCTGGAGAATGCCGTCGATGAAGTGGCGGTTAGCGCCGCCGAGTACCGCAAAGCTTTCGACGCCGCCAGCGCCAACGGAGGCGCAAAACTGGCCTCGTCATCCTTGGCCGGAGTAAACCATTTGCTGATGGAGAGCGAGCGCAAGCTTACCAACGAGCGAGGCTTGCCCAATCGCCCGTGGTTCAAGCACCAGCTCTACGCGCCGGGCTTCTACACCGGCTATGCGGTCAAGACCATGCCCGCCGTGCGCGAAGCCATCGAGCAAAAGCAGTGGAAGCAGGCCGACGAAGCCATTGGCGTGGTTGCCGCGGTTTTGCACGACGAGGCCGCGCTGATCTCCTCTGCCGCCGCAAAGCTAAGCTCCGCGGCGCACTAGGAATTTTGCCGCGCAATCTAGGGCCGCCGGTAATTGGCCGCGTATTTCGGCGTTGGAATAGCCGCATCGCAACGCTCATCGCGAATCGGTGCTTCCGCCTGCAGATGCAGCGGAACGATGCCCGCCCACACCGGCAGCGTGTAATCTTCCTCGTCGTCCTGCACCGGGCCGGAGCGCACCTTCGCGGATGCTTCGGTCAACGCCAGCTTCAAAATGCTCGTCGCTTTCAACTCCTTGTCATTGGGTTGCCGCGCGTCTTCCCATCGCCCCGGCAGAATTTTTTCCGTAAAGGCGCGTAGCGCTTCCATCTTCTCCGCCTGCTCGGCGACCAGCGTCGCCCTGCCCAATGCCACCACCGAGCGATAATTCATCGAATGGTTGAACACCGATCGCGCCAGCACCAGTCCGTCCGTAAGCGTAACGGTGATGCACACCGAAAGGCCCGTCGCCACCCCGCGCAACATCCGGCTGGCCGCCGACCCGTGAAAATAAAGCGCGTCGCCCACCCGCGCGTACAGCGTCGGGATCACAAAGGGTTGCGCCTCCGTCGTGAATCCCACATGACAAACCATCCCCTCGTCTAAAATCCTGTAAATTTCCGATCGCTCATAAACGCCCCGGTGCGGTTCTCGAACCACACGCGTGCGCTCCGTCGGCGCAAAACTTTCGGTCACGATGCACCTCTTTGAGAAACGTAGCGCGGAGTTGATAGCCGGCGCTACCCCGGCATGAGTGAGGATCTCAGTTTATCACGCCCCACCAATTTCAAACCCGGCGCCCGACTGTGAGAAACTAACTGCACAGACAATTTGGCATCTCGGTCGGACGAGAAGAAAATGAGCACAGCCAAAACCAATCCCGTCGCGCTGCAGCAAGCTTCGCCTCGGCCCGGCAACGTCCCTCCGTTGGACTCGCCCTGGGTCCGATCCCAATTTCCGTCGCTGAATCTGCAGGTCAACGGCCGGCCCGCCGCTTTCCTCGACGGCCCCGCCGGCACCCAAGTCCCCAAACAAGTCATCGAAGCCGTTAAAAACTATTTCCTCTCCTCCAACGCCAACACCTGCGGCGCCTTCGCCACCAGCCGCTCCAATGACGCCATCATCTCCTCCTCCCGTGCCGCCATGGCCGATTTCTTTAATTGCGATCCTGACGAAGTCGTGTTCGGCCAGAACATGACCACCATTACCTTCGCGCTGGCCCGCGCCATCGGCCGCGATTTGAAACCCGGCGACGAAATCGTCGTTACCACCCTCGACCACGACGCCAACGTCGCTCCCTGGCGTGCCCTCCAAGAAAAAGGTGCGGTCATTCGTCAGGTGGACATCCGCGAAGCCGATTGCACCCTCGATCTCGACGATCTCAAGCGCAAAATCACCCCAAGGACAAAACTAGTCGCCGTAGGGTACGCCTCCAACGCCGTCGGCACCATCAATCCCGTCGCCGAAATCACCCAGCTCGCCCACGCCGCCGGCGCACTCATGTTCATCGACGCCGTTCACTACGCTCCCCACGGTCCCATCGATGTCCGCGCCCTCGACTGCGATTTCCTCGCCTGCTCCCCCTACAAATTCTTCGGCCCCCACATGGGCACGCTTTACGGCAAGCGCGAGCGCCTGCTTCAATTTCAGCCCTACAAAGTCCGCCCTGCATCCGACTCTCTTCCGGACCGCTGGGAAACTGGCACTCAAGTTCAGGAGTTAATCGCCGGAATCGGCGCCGCCGTCGACTATCTCGCCGAACTGGGCCGCCGCCACCATCCCACCGCTACCGCTCGCCGCAGCGCCCTGTTCGCTGCCTATCAGGTCACTCACCAGCACGAAATGGCGCTGCTTGCCCGCCTTCTCCAGGGCTTCCGCGAAGTTCCCCATCTCCGCCTCTTCGGCATCGGTGATCCCAGCCGTTTCCACCAGCGCTGCTCCACCGTCTCCATCCGCATCGGAGACCGCCATCCCACCGAAATCGCTAAATTCCTCGGTGACCGCGGCATCTTCACCTGGGACGGCAACTATTACGCCCTCAACCTCACCGAACGCCTCGGCGTAGAAAAAACCGGCGGCCTTCTCCGCATCGGCCTGGTCCATTACAACACCCCCGAAGAGGTAGACCGGCTCCTTTCCGCCCTGCGCGATTTCGCCACCACGTAGCAGCTTCGCAACCCCGCGGGCGCCAGCGATCGCATTTTTCCGGCAACCGCTCCGCTTGCCAATCGCATCCCTCACCACCAATTTCTCTTGACTTCGGATTACTATCTGCTACACTACACCGGTAAAGAACCACGCCTGCCGCTTAGTCAATCCTTATCTCCTTTGGAATGAACAGATCCGAAACGGAGGATCTCTAAGCCCTTTAGAATGAACAGTTCCAAAAAAGGGGGGGGGAGGGGGTACCCTGGTGCTTTGATCGCTCGGTGTCAGTAATGTTAGCGCTCGGTGTCAGTATGGTATCGCTCGATGTCAGCAAGACCGCCTGGCTTCGGGGCAGGTTTTGACTGCAGGCTGCCTCAGAAATTGGCCACGAGCAGCTCGTTAGCCTGCTTCCAGCATGGGACCGCTGCCTCGACTCCTACGACCGGAAAAATGAGCATCCTCCAGTTTGAGTTGCGGCCGCCGGCTGGTATATTCTCCCCCGCTTCTCCGATCACAGCGGGGGAGCAGCCGCAAGGCTATCTGGAGGATCATCCAGGTGATTCCTGTCCCGCTGTGATCGGGGCGGGTTTTGCTCCCCCACCAGCTACCTTCCAACAAACTAGCTAACCTGCGCGCTCGATTCTTCCATGATGGCGCGCCACGCAACGGTATCCGCAACGTGTTGCCTGAAGCCGTCCAGAGCAGCCTGGAGATCGGATGCGCTCATCGGTTGGGCTTGATGGGGATTTGTTCCGCCCACTCCGACGGTATGCCGCTGGACTTCCTTGTGCTCACCCAACGCCGCAGTTATTTCGTACACCACGTTTGCATCCTCGATCTGGACTGTCGAGACGGTTATGGGGGAGAGAGTAGGCGAGGAGCTCGCCAGATTAGCCGATGTCATCATCTTCACGCCAAGATCCCTACTCTTAAACATCGGGGACTCCTTTTTTTTCAGGCCAACGCACCGCGGCCGCCGCCGGTCCCCGGCGGTGATGTGCTTACGCCTCCGCCGCCGGAAGCGAGAGTGATTTTACCGAAATAAATTCGACCGTCCGCTGCGTAGACGTCCGACTCATTGGGGCTGGCCTGATAGGTCACAGCGCCGCCAGCGAACCCAGGGTCATCGGCGAAGACGAAGTAAGTGGCGGGGAGCGATCCGCCGGGGTTAACTGAACCAGCGCTGTAAGTGACAGGACCGAATCCAAACTGGAGTGTCTTTGAGGCCACGCTTATCTGAGTAGTTGTGCCGACCTGCGAGAGAGCTCCAGTCGTCGATGTCGAACGGCCGCTGGTGTTGAGGGCGGTAACCTCCGACGATGTCACCGCGCGCAGGACGTGAATGTTGTCATACCAAAACGTCCCGGTGACCCCGCCTGCGCTGGAAAGATTGATCACCATGTATACCGCGCCTGTGGGGACCGTGCCCTTACCGATATAGAAAGTCCAGTTTCCCGTACCAGCGCCTGTGCCGGTTTGAGCAATCGCCTGACTAATGAACGTGCCGTTGGCATCGAGAAAAGCGCATTGGATTTGTCCATTCGCAAGAGCCGCGGTCTTCATGTAGCCGCTGATGCTGTAGAGCTCGCCGGCTATCACCTTGAATTTGCGTAACGAGGATACTGCGCCGAACGCACCGGTGATAACCAGCTTGAGGCTTTGCGATCCGGACTGCGGGCTCACAGTCTCGTAGCTGGCAGTGGCGTTCGCAACAGACCACCCCGGAGGCGCGCCATTCACCAGGTTCGGGGACACCTCAAAGTTGGCGTTGTCGATGACGACGACTCCCCCCATATAGTCGATCGCCACCAAATTCCCAGTGCCGTTCACCGTGAGCCCTGGCGTAAGTCCAGTCCCGGGTACCGGAGCCTCTAGCGACTGCTGGACGGGCGCGGCGTCGGGAAAGGCGTTAGGCATGTACTCTAGGCCGGTGAAGTTCCTAGAGCCGTCCGGAACCTCTTCCACCTGCAACACCTCGATCAGCTTCCCTCCGAATTCCTCGGTGATCGATTTGTCGAGTGTGACCACGTCTCCCGGCTCGACGGCCAGCGAATCCTCAAAGCCGGTCCACTCCGCCGAGAACGGAGCGTTGTAAGCGCTATTGGCGTCCACATCGTCGCCGAGCTGCCGAACCAGCATAGCGTCGATGATCCGCCATACGCGCTCGGGCGTGTTCACGCCGAGATCGAGCGCCAGTTCCGTAATCTTGGGAAGTACCGACAGACCCGGACCGCGTGCGCCAACCGCGCGCTGGTGCGCTTCATGGTCGAGCTTCAGCGTAGAGATGGCGAAGCGCGTCGCGTCATCCGTGCTGCCCGAGGCGATACTCAGATCGCGATAGGTCGCGGTGATCCGATTCGCAGCGGCGCGAAGATTGCTCTTCCGTCCCTTAAACGTGAGAGTGCCGGCATTGGCGTACTTGCTGCCGTGGGAGGAAGCGACGCTGGCCGAAGGCGTGATCTTCGAAGAAAGTGGCGCGACGTTGTCCGAAGTAAAGGTGAACACGGAGGCCCGCGGCTGGTCGGCGTACAGCGAAAGCTTTCCGTTGCGTTCCAGAATGTAGCTCCTGCTGATGTTGAGCATCTGTTCCAACGCGCGGTCGGCGGTTTCGGAGTCGTTGGCGAATACAACGCCTCCATCGCTGAACCGCTTCTGGCCGCCGGAGAGAACCGCGTCGTAGTAGGTTGCGGCCGCCGCGAACGACGCCCAGTCAAAGCGCGCCAGCTCCGCAGCCACCAGCGGCTGATTCACCTTTCCTTCCCGCAGAACAAATTTGCGAATAAGGAAGTCGCAGATGATCCAAGCCCAGTTCTGCGTCCACCCAAACGCTGTCTGATTGCCGCTGGAATCGAACTGCCGCACCTGCATGGCCTGATAGTCCGCAAGGACCGTTAGCGTCGCCGACGGAGCCGCGGGATCGGGAGCCACCTTGAGAGCCAGCCACGCGTAGCGGCTAAACGTTATGGGATCGAGTCCACCAGGAACCAGCGTGAAGAGCTGGTCGACATGCTGGTCGCCTCCGGTGGACACCGCCGCCAGCCCATTGCCAATTTCGCCGTCGAGCCCTGGATGAAAATGGACGGTCCCCGACGCCGGAAGCGTTACGCGCGTGTTGTTGATCCACAGCCGAAGAATAGAGTCCCAAGGCCCCTCGCCCAGCATGTAGAACGCCACGCGCGTCCCATCGGTAAGCGCCTGCTGCAAAATCAGATTGCCCGCGCCGCGCACCAGCCCGTACGCGATCGTCTTGGGCCGATCGAGAGACGCGCTGGAGAGATCGAATTGTGCCGCATGCGTTGCCATCTTAAAGCGAGTAGCGGACTGGCCGGGGACCGCCCCCACCGCCGCCCCTCCCTACGCCCGTTCCGCCGAGGCCAACGCCGCCCGGCCCGTTGATTGCCGTGATCTGCGGCTGCAGGAAAATCACTCCTGCAAATCGCTCCGTCACTCCGCGGGTCACGCACGAGCCGCGATCCTTGGGGCATGACCGATAGACTACGAGGAAGATGCTGGTCGCGTCGGGAATCGTGGTCCATCCCGGCGTGACGGTGAAGGTCGTCGCCGTGTTGCTGGAGATCGCGCGATTCTGCCCTGCGCCAGTCCCCGCAATGAGGAACACGGCGGCATCAACGTCACCGTTCACGGCGCGCGCCAGTCCGCTGTTTCCGATCGTAGTCGCGCTGAAAATATTCGCGGTCGTCGCCGCCACCTTCATCGTCCCGGGCCCGGTGACAATGAACCGGCTAGTGCCGTCGGGGTTCGTCGTCCAGTTAGCTTTTGTCGTGAACGTCGTTGCCGTGTGCGAAAGAACATAGAGCTCCTGGCCCGCGCCGGTGCCGGAGACGATCATCACCAGCTCATCCTTGAAGAGATTCGGCACCAGCGCCAGTCCGCTCGCGCCGATGGTGTTGGCGCTGAATGCCGTTGCCGTCGTCAGCGGGATGAAGAGTTGCCCGCGACGATAGCCGCACTGCGCCGAAGTGAATCGCCAATGGCAGTCGCGCGTCTGCCGCTGGTCGTAAACCGGAAGCTCGTTGGGTTGGAAGAGCTGCAAAATCTGCATCGTCACTTCTTCCAGACCGATGTTCTGCTCGGTGATGAATCCGTGAAACTCAAAGGGAGCGGCGTCGAGGGGGATCAGCCACGGCCGGTACACCACATAAGAGCCTTCGAACTCGCCGGCTTTGAAGAGCGCGGCCACTTCGCGGTCGATGGTGTTGCCGCTTAAATTCTGAATCGTGAACTGCCCCGCATCGGCCTGAAGAGAACGCGTCATCTTGATCGAAGGCGGCACTTTGACCCACGGTTTGTAGGTCTGGGTGATCCCGGTGAGCCGGGAAAGAAACTGGCCTTCGTGCGTGGACCAGAAATAGTTCGTGCCGTCGCTGCGCTGCACATCGATCAGGTGGATGCGAGAAATACCGCCGCGAAATCTCTTCGCCAACTCCGTGGCCATGCCAGCCGGCAGCGTCCTCACCTCATCACCTCAATGGCGTCGGCGTAAACGTTGAATCCGGTAGACGCCGCATTTTTCGTGCCCAGCACCTGGATCTTTAGCCGCTTCAGCCCGAGAGTCTCAAGGATGGTCAGAAGCGGCGCCGATGCGAGCTGGACGGAGTTGTATCCATCGACGGTAAACGGCCCGTTAACGGCGCCGTTCCACACGTCGGTCAGCGTCACTTGAAATTGCCCGGAGTTTGGCGCCACCAGGGACCACACGCGACACCCGTAGCCCCAATACACCCACTCCGCGGTGCTGCCGGTGGTCGCGGAAACATAGGCGTGCGAGAGACGATTTGAAGCCGAATTGTCGTCGGTCCATGTGCCGGTTAGCTTGACCAGATCCTCACCGGCGCTGTTGCGCTCATCGATCAGGACTGCGTCGCGCGTCCAGTTCGAGGGGTAAGCGAAAATCGCCACGCCCGGAAGTTCGACAAACCGGCCTTTGATGTCGTACTGGCTGTTTCCGCGCGGGCTGTAGACCAGCGGAGCGTCGAATCTTCCCGTGAAATAACGGCTGCTCTCATAGTCGGCCAGCGTGAAGTAGTCGTCGCGATACTGATTTTCCCACTGCTGAAAGGCAAGCTTGGTCGTTAGGTCCCGGCCATTCCAAGCGAGGTCATAGACGCGGCCCAGCCCTTGCTGAAATCTCGAAAATATTTTCCCCGACTGCGGCTGGAACACCGATCGCATTTCCTGCAGACCCTCGGTGTATCCCCAGTCGGGATTGAACAGGCTCGTCTGCGTCGGATTCAGGACGTTCTGTTCGCTCATGCCATCCCCGAGTTGCTGGCGTAACGCAAGAACCTCAAAATGGAAATACCGCCTGCGCCATTCTTCAGCCACGAATCAAAGCTCGCGGCGTCGACCGCATTGATGTGGACATGCACGTCCCCGCCGGGCCCGGCACCGGAGTTCAACCGGTTCAGTCCGCCGTGTCCCAGGCTCCGCATCCCCGCGCGGTTCACCACTCCTTCGCCCTCCAATAAATTGGCGTTGACCACGCCGCCGCCGTGGAACTGCCCGACGCCGGGAATGCCCGGCGAAAGAGCGGACATCCCGGGCCAAACGATTCCGCCCTCGTGAAACTGCGGCGCTCCGAAAGTAAGTTGCGCGCGGCGCTGCCTTTCCGCCTCGGTTGTTTTTAGATACGTCTCGGCGTCGTCGACCAGCTTGTTGGTGGACCGCGTGTTACCTTTCACCTGGCGGCCGCCGATCTTCTTGAGGTTGGCGATTGCATCGGTGCGCAGCTTTTCCAGTTCGCTCACGCCGGTGTTATACGGGGTCTGAAAAACGTCGTAGGAGTCCTTGATGATCTTGATCTGCGCCATCAGCGGCTCCATCACTTGCACTCGCGCGATATCGCCCTTGTGCGGCCCGAACAAACCCATGATTAGCGGGATCAGAAATCCGGCTACCGCTCCAATCGGTCCCAGCAGCGCGCCGAAAGCGCCGAGCGCACTTCCAATCGCCGTCCCTGCGATCGTGCTGGCGATCCCCGCGCCGAGTCCCCCACCCAACAACAGTCCTCCAATCGAGCGAAGCGCGGTGTTGCCCGATCCCAGCAGCGCGCCGCCGCCCATCGCGGCGAGTCCGAACAAGCTTCCAAGTCCGCCGCCGCCCAGCATCCCCAGCAGTCCGCCGCCCTGCGGGCCGCTTCCCGATGGCATGACCATTCCCGCCAGCGCAGTCCCCTGTCCGGCGGAGAGTCCGAGCCCCAGCAATGAAAATGCTCCGCCCGCTTCGCCCTGACCGGAAAAAAGCGGAAGGTTATCGAGTCCTCCAAGTACAGACGACGAGGCGCTTCCGCCGCCCAGAATCGACGGAGTTCCACCTGGCGCACCGGCGCCTCCAAAAATTCCGCCCCCCGCGCCGCCGCCAAACAGAGCGCCAAGAATTCCTCCCGGGCCCCCGCCCATCGCGCCCGCGGACGCGGCCCGCATTCCCTGCATTCCCAGCACCCACGTAGCGACCATTTGAAACACGATCTGCTCGAACATCCGCTTAAATGCCTGCCCGATGTTTCCGCTGGTAATCTCGTCGAAGAAGCTCTGCATCTGGCTGGCGAGTCGGTCGCGCATCTGGCCAAAAGCCTCGTTCCACGCGGCAGCCTGCTGCCGCGCCGCGTGCTCCTCGTCCAAATCTCCGGTGTTCAGCATCTCGCGGATTTTATCCATCCTTTCCTGATAGCTCGCGATGATGGAAACGTTCGCGCGCTCCCACGGAGCCGCCAGCGCAACCGCCGAGCTGCGCTCGATACCCAGCGTCTCGTCTTCCATGCGGCGGCGCTTCTCAAGGATCTGCTGGTCTTCCCTCTCCTCGGCCTGCAGGCCATCGTCCATCTGCTGCAGCTTTTTATCGGCTTCGTTCTGCAGCAGTTTGATGCGCTTGTCGCTGGCGTCTTTTTCCACCGCCACGCTGGCCTTGGCTACCGCTTCGCGGACGGCGCCATCCTGCCCATCGAGCGTAAGCACGTTGGCCAGTAATTCCAGCCGCGAGCGCAGCTCGTTATTGATCTGCTGCTCGGGCGAAGCGCCGCTTTTATTGGCCTCCGCCGTCATGGCCTGCACTTTGGTGAGCGCCTCATGCGCAGCAACTCCAATCTCGCGGATGCCGTCTGCTTTTTCCTTGGCAAAAGCGACATTCAACTCCTTCCCGGTGTTTCTGGTTTCCGCGCCCAGTTCCTTCAGTGTCTGCTGCGCGGCCGCCAGCGCATTGGTGAGATCCTGAATCTTCGCCTTTGCCGCGTCCGCCGCAGCGGTTGACTGCGTGCTGGTGCCGATGAATCCGGTCCCAGGATCAGAGACTTGCACGGTCTCAGTCTCTTGCGCCTGAACTTGCAGCCGTCTTAACTCCGCGGTCAGGTCGGCGACCCTTGTCTTCGCGATACCCAGGTCCTCGTTTGCGATCTTTTGCTTCTCGGCGAATGCGGCAACTCCCTCCAGACCGATAAGCCTGTAGGCGTTGTCGAGCTTGTCGATCTTGTCGCTGCTCTCCATTATGGTTTTGTTCAGCTCGCTCTGCGCGTCCATCGTTACCTTCGCGCTTTCGCTCCAACCAGCCATTTTGTCGACGAACTTTGTAACCGCGTTAGCCGCGCCAACCGCAATATCGATGAATCCCACCACCGCGATGGTGCTGAATGCGCCGCGCATCAGCGGGCCGATCAGCGTGGTGTCGGAGATGACGTTGGCCAGCGCGCGCGGCATGTGGATGCCCAGCTCCTCCGTGAGTAGCACGGCGGCCTCTCGGCCCTGGCGCGCGCTGTGCCCGATTCTTTCGAGTTGAGGAACCACCGGCTGTAGGCTCGGCGCGATCTTCGCGCCCTCCGCGCCGATCTGGCGGAACGCGCTGATCGCTCCGCTGTCGTCCACTTCAATAACGATGGAAGCTGTCGAGGCCATCAGTTGGACCTCGCGGCCGCGGCAGCCGCTCGCTGGCATTCGTTGCAAGTTTCCTGGTGTTCATAGCGCAGCGGAGTTCCGCACCGGCGGCAGGGCGGATGTTTGCGCCTGAATTCCGCGCGCGCGCCGCGAAGGACCTGCAATCCCAGCAGCTCCTCGGCGCCCAGATGCGCTTCGCTCATCACCACGCCCGCTTCCATCGGTTGCTCGACGGCCTCGATCAAGAACACCAGCCAGAGATAGTAGCCCGGCGAAAGCGAGCGTTTCGGAAGCGTCGCCCGCAGCACCGCTTCCGGATCGGAAGACATCGCGGCGATGCGCTCGTTCTCCTCGCGCTGTGGAGCTTCGAAGGCATCTTCCAGCATCTCCGCGGCCGCCAGCCGAAGCCCCTGCTCGTCCTGGGATATGACAATCACGCCGCTGCGTTCTCCTCGTCGATCAATGCCGAGGTGCGGAATAGCCGCGCCACGGTTGCCGATTTATGGAAGGCATCCATTTCGCGCACGATCTCGTCTTTGCCGCTCAGCTCCCGGCCGCCGGCGATATAGCCTTCCGCGCCTTCGATCAGTTCGTCGTACAGCTTCACCAGCACCGGATGCGCCGAAGGAATCATCGTCGTGCCGTTACGGCTGCCTCCGGCCACGAACGAGCGATTCTTCGATTTCAGGAAACGCCGCCGGTGCTCGGCGGTCGGCGAAGCGAATCGGTGCATCAGCCCGCGATACTGCTTCATCGTTCCCGGCTCGGAAGAATTTTCGTTCCACATGGCATCGATGGTGACCACCGCGCCATCGGCTGGAAGCAGGGAATCGTCCGCCAGCTCGCTGAGCTGCACCTTCATCAGCAAATCGATGGCGGCCAGGCGGTGATGCTGCGGGATGCATTCCGGCCATCCGGGAAGCTGGTGAGGTTCGCGGCCATCGGCGGTGCGATACCCGGACACGCGCTGAATCGCTTTCGCGTACAGAACCAGCGAAGCGTAGTCGGTGTCCACCACCTGCATGAAGCCGCCTTTTTCCTGGCGGAATTCCGCCACAACGTGCGCGAAGAAATTCTCCCAATCGGTCGCGCTGAGGCGCCGGAAGACGTGCTGGTAGGATTTGCCGCCGGAGCGAAACACCACCGCGCGCTCGCGCGCATCGAGCGGCAGCAGGTCGTGCTGCTCCGGTTTTGCGAGAGATTCCTGCTCGGCGGCGAGGATATTGATTGCGTCGTTCATGAGACACCTCTCTTTTGATTTCGAGATGTCTCAGGCTCGGAGCGCCGCGCGAGTTTGCGGCGCTCACTTGGTTCAAGCTCCAAAGCCCTGAGTTGTGCCCGGCCAGCTTGTTTGCGCTGAGGAAGCGCCCGTTCCGGGATAAAGCGACTACACCAGGAAACTGGTTTCCAAATTCTGGCAGGTGATGGTGACCACGTCGGCCGCGCCTTGCTTCAGCCAGTGATCCGCTGCGATGCTGTACTGGTAGACCGATTTGTTTCCGGACTGCCCCAGCTTCACCACCGTCGGAATCACCGCCAGGCCGCGAATGTTGATCTGGTGCTTTTCGGGACCGGTGCCGATCTGCGCGCCGGCCACGGTCAGGTTCACCTCCTGAATCGTATCGGCCAGCCAGTCGTCGTTGGGCGTCGAGAGCGCGTCGTCCACGAAGCGTTGGAATTCCATGGTGATGTCCGGCTGCGTCAGCCATGCGCGCGAACGATAGAGTCCGCCGCCGGGCGCGCGCGAATTGCTGTCGTCCATGCCCCAGGTAAACGCAAATTTCACGCTGCCCAGCACGATTTGGCTGGAGATATCTACGGGAGCGCCCTGCGGCCCGTATAGAAAACTCATGTCGTTGGACATCAGAACGTTGTACGTGGGAATGGCCGGCTGCGCGGCCAACAGCCCCGCGGTCGTTTGTCCCGAGCCGATCAGGTTGATGCTGATTTTTCCGGGCGCGCTGGCCGGAAATTCCAGGGTGAAATCTTTCACGCACATCGATTGCAGCCGGCGCTGCAAATTGGCGGCGGTGTTCACTTCGTCGTAGATGGTGGTGACCGGAAGGTCCTTGCCGTCCACCGTGGGGTCCTGCGGCTTGATAACATGTTTCCACGCGGTGGGATTGCCGGCGGCGTTGGGCTGCGTCGATGTTACTTTGCCCATCCCGAACGCCGCGGCCCAGGCCGCCAGCCAGCTATCCATCGGGAACGCCATGCTCTCGGAGAGGCTGCGCTCCACCTGCTGCACCTGGATCGCGTAGTCGTGCCCGGTCATCGAAAGCGGCCGCGACGTCCAGCGCTTGATGTCCGGCTGCCCGAAGACCGCCGCTTCCGGCATGAAGCGTTTGCCCGCCTGCAACTGCACATCGGTGAGGAGCGTGGCGTAGCTCGTTTGCTTGAGTTTCGACAGGACGAGTACCCTGTCTTCCATTCTTGACGGGACGCCCATTTATTCCTCCTGAGACTTCGGCATCGGCACTACGCGCCGTTTCGGTTCCGGAGCCGCCTGCGCGGCCTCGGCAAGTTCGAAAGGTCCATGCGGAGCGAGAATGTGCTCCAGCTCCGCGCGCGTGATCGGCGAGCCATCGTTCCATTTGTCCTTCAGCTCGCCCGCGGCCACGGTCAGCGAATATTTCTCGCCGGCGGAAAACGCCGCGGCTCCGCCGCCGGTCACGCGGATCGTTACGAAGTCTTCTTGTGGGCTCATCCGTATGCTCCCCTACTGCAAATATCTCGGCGTCACGGTCATCGCGATTTCCGCGTGATGGCAAAGCACCTTGGTCTGGCCGTACTCGACGAAATCCATCTTGCGCATCTTCGGCGTCGACGCCGTGCTGACCAGGCCGTTCAGTTTCGTTCCCCCAGCCGAGCGCCGGTCGGCATTTATCGACTGCAGCACGGCGTCCACATTGGCATCGAAGATCTCCTCGGTGTCGTCGGCGTCGAACACCCCGAGAAATCCTTCGATCACCAGCAAATCGTCCTGCTGCACGAAGTCCTGGTTGATCACCAGGTCGGAAAGCACCACATTCTCCCGGTAGATGTGCCAGAAGTGCACCCTCGAATCCGCTCCCGTAAACTGCGCCATGTCCGACTCCGCGGTCAGGTTACGGCGATACGTATAGACCTTCGCATTCGCGTCTGCGGCCTGCACGATGGCCTGAATCCGCGCCTTGACCTGTTTTAGCGTGGTCGGCATCTATTTCTTCCCCACGCCCGCGGCCGCGATGGCTTGCGCCACCTGCGCGTCGATGATGCCGCCCAATTCCGGCTCCAGCACCGCCAGCGCCCGCGCGAACATCCCGAAAGCGGAAACGCCGCGCTTGGCGATTTTTCGCGCGATGGCGAATGCGATCGAGAGCGCCTGCTTCTCGTTGGTCACCGCAAACTTCTTCTTCACCCACAGCAGCAGCGCGCTCGGCGGCGGAAAGTGCGGCCCGGTCCCGGACTCCACGTAATCGGCGTAGGCGTCCGCCGGAGGCGCGGCGAAGACTAAGGCGCGGCTGAAGTTCACTTCGCGCGATAGCTGAAACGTAATGCTGTTGGCCAGCGTCCCGGTAGCCACTGCCGGCGGACGCCCCAGAAACGCGCTGGCGATGTTCTGCTTCACCAGCTGCTCTCCGCGCGCGCCGGCCACCGCCAATCCGTTGGGCACCCCGACGTCTAGAACGGCCGCGCGGATCTCCTCCGTCGCGGTGTCCAGCCCAATCACGCTGATCCGTGAAGCCATCGTTATCTCGACGCCTTTCGATGCGTCATGCGGTCGAACCCGCCAATCAAATTCTCGTGCATGCTCCCGGTGGCAATCGCCGGGCCCACTTCCACGCCCTTCGAATCGTCCACGCCGACGTGATCGAAGTAGCGTTTCTTCGCCGCCTTCGCCAGTCCCATGTATTCCTGGCTCTTGGTGCGGTAGTTCACGCTGTCCGCGGAGATCGACGCGTCCCCGGTCTGCGCGTAGATGCCCGCCAGCGCCTCATAGCACAGCCCGGCGGCGTAATCGCACACCGCTTCGAAGTCCGGGTCCGGAACCGTGGATCCATCCCCCAGGTGCCGCGCCGTCCATGTAATGCGCACCGTGTCCGTAGCCAGCGGGGCCGTCGAGATCACCATGATCTTCTTTCCGCTCGGCGTGCCGTAAATCTGCCAGTCCTCTTCCAGGATCAGGTTCGGAGGAAACGTTCCGATCGGAAACTCGATGGTGCGCACGGAAGAATAGCCTTCTTCCCAGACGTCCGTGCCCGCTCCCGGAAGCGGCAATAAATTCGTACCGTTTCCCGGGATGTCGCTGACCACTTCCCGCGGGCGGTCCTGCGAATAGCGTTGCAGGATCGCCTGCGTCAGCAGCGCGTCGCGGCTTCCGGCCGGCAGTTTTCCCGCCGCGTCGCGGAGAGCCACGTCGCGCTGCGCCTGAAATTGGTCGAACTGGTGCGCCATTTTCGCTCGCGCCTAAACGTCTTTGACGATGCAGCTCAGCAACGCCTTCAAATTGGAGGACCCCGTTCCAATTGCCGTCACGTCCAGCCGAAACAGGTCGCCTGGCGCAAAGTCCACGCCGCTAGGCTCCCCCGCGGTGGGCGTCAGGTTTCCGGCCGCGCCAACCGTCCCGACCGGCAGGAGCGCGCTCGCCGAATCGCGACGGCGTTTTGTAGCCGCGTTGAAGGCGATACTTGGAGCAATGGGAAAAATAGATACGCCGTTCTTTTTCACGTCAATGGTCGTGGCGGCTGCCGTTCCCAGATTTCCTAAAGAGGTCTCGACCTCGAGGATGCGGCCGTAGAATTGCGCTTCCCACTCGTCGACGTCGTTAGCCACCGCCAGCGCGGCCCAATTAATCATCGGTATGACAACCCTGCGAACCAGTTGCAATTCCATCGCTTGCTCCTTTGCGCCGCTCGGGCGCGAATTTCCGAAAAACCGAGCCGGGAAGCTCTTCCAAACTTCCCGGCCCGCCACACCACAGCTAGCCCGATTAGCCGGCGACCACTTCCTTGCCAACGCCGCGGAAGTCGATCGGCTTCACGCCGAATACGAACTTCACTTTGTATTGCAGCTCGTCGTTGGTGAAGCTCGTTCCCTGCGTCGGCAGGTTCGCCAGGTACAGCTGCGGAGTGTCGTAGCCGTCCAGGAATCCCACTTCGAGGAACGGCGCGATGGTGGGATCGGAGTAGTAATACCAGTCGGTCACATCGACAAGCAGCGGGTTCACCAGGATGCGCTCGCCCTTCTCGCCGAATTGCTGGTACCAGTTGTTGGTCCCGGTCATGTTGTTGTTGATCTGCCGCGCGGTTGGCTCCAGGTCCGGCGGAATCATGATGCCCCACAGCCGCAGACCGAGGCGGTTGCCGGAATCCTTTTCCGTCTGCTTGTAGAGCTGCACCTTGCGCGCGTCCAGCTCGGCGGAGGAAAGCGCCACGGTGTTCAGATTGTTGTGTGTCGCATGGAACCAGGCCAATCCGTCGGGATCGTAGTTCGGCGGCGTAATGAACACGTTGCTGATCTGCGTGGCCAGCGTGTGCCGCGCCGCGCGCGCGATCCGGTTGGGATAGCCCGCGATTTTCTGCAGGTCGTCGTTGCGGATGGTCTCCTCGGAAATGGTGACGACATTTCCTTTCTTAGAGATGGTGTAGCTGATCTTCTCGTCCGTTGGCTTGGTCAGCTCCACATACGCCGCGCCTTCCGCGACCGTCGAGAGGTCGGTCAGGTAGCCTTGCCGCACGCGGTCCTGCGATTTGTAGTCGCCCAAGGTGCTCTTGGTGTACAGCACGCTCAAGCCGTCGGCGATGCTCAGCTCGGCGTAATCCTGCAGCAGCCGCTTGGTCATCGAGTTCAGCAGCAGGTTCGGAAAATCGGTGGTCAGCACCGCTTCCGACACGCGGTAGAAGCCGCCTTTGTCGAAGCGCAGCTCGTTATCGCCGGTGGCCACGATGTAGGCTTCCTTGATGCCGCGGAACGGCTTGCAGTTGGGGTCCTTCTGCGCTTCCTTGACCCCGAACATGGCGTCCACCGCCAATTGGATTTTGTCGCGGCTGTTGCGGCCCACTTCCACCGTCCCAACCGTTCTTCCGATCGGGCTGTGCGACGCAAAAACATTGCGCGTCGTGGTGATGAATTTGTCGACCGCCGCCTCATCGGCGGTTATGCCCTCGAAGTGCTCGCGCACCAGGCTGGCCGCGCCCACCGGAAGCTTCGACTCGCTGATCTTCCGCTCCAGCAGCGCGACAAACTGCACTTTCTTCGCGCCCTTCACGGCTTCCTGCGCCGCCGCCACCAGCTCGCCATTGCGCGAGTCCAGCGCGGCCTGATTGGCGTCCGACAGCATCGCGGATGCGCTGCGAGCCTCGGCGGGATTGCGAACCAGAGACGCCTCGATCTTGCTCGCCGCGGCCCCGCTGACCTTGGCGAAAAATTCGAAGTGCTTGTCTTCCGGCAAGCCTCCGAATTCGGTTTGCAGTTCCTCTGCGCCCGCGGCGTCGACTTTTCTCAGCGCCTCGAGCACCTTGAGAATTGCTTCTCTCATGTTTGCTCCTTGCTTTGGGCGAGCGCCTTTCGGGTCGCCATTCTCTCCCCCTTGTTGCGACGTGCTCGGGGGAGAAATCTTTTTTTTCACCGCACTTCTCTGCATCTGCGCGATCTCCCCCGAGACCGTTTGTGACGCCGCGTACGGCAAAATCTTTCCGCCGGCGCCGGCTTCGGCGCACAGGTCCAGCCCCACATACTTCGCCAGCTGCGTGGCGATCAGCGCTTTTTTTCCGTCCTGCATTCCGGGCTTGAATCCAAAAAACGCGAAAATCGAAACGCCAAAAAGGTCCAGCTTGTCCGCCTGCTTGGCGGCTAGAAACTTCTCGCGCATTACCGTCTCGGTTTTCAGCAGGTTCACTTTGCCGACCGCCGCGTTACCCGCCATGCGGCACTCCGACGTCCAGCCGGCGGTGAGGTCCGGCAGATCCGCACCGGTGCCTTCGCTCTCGTTCGGATGACGCCGGCGGAAGCGCTGTCCGTTGGCGGCCTCCGCCACCTGCGCGACGACGCTCGCGGGAAAGTAGTGCGGCACTTCCTTGCCGTTGACGCTGCCGTGCGCCCATCCGCTCTGCATGATCTGCACCGGCCAGCTCCAGCCATCCCCGTTCGCGGAAGATTCGACCGCCAGGAAGCGCGCCGACTGCCGCACCGGGACGTATGCGGTCTCCACCTGTTGCGGCTCGCCCCAGGTGATATCGTCGCCGTCGTCGGTGTAATCGATTTGATACAGCTCGCCGTCCGGGCCGCGCGCAATCACGTAATCCGGAAAGGTCTCGACCAAACAGAAGCGGCGATATCCGGTCGATGCGTCCAAGCCAAAATCTTCCCGCAGCGCCTCGTCCAGCTCCTGCTGGATGTCCTCGTAGGACTCGGCGTAGTCGGCTGCCTCTTTCGCCTTTGCATGCTCGCTGGCGAAGCCGCTCGCGTCGATGCCGTATCGCTTCGCGGCCGCCAGCAATTTGCGCGCCACCTTCGCCTTGGCGGCCGCCGGCAGCTCCGTCTGGTTGAAACGCGCGAGCGCGTCCTCAACGTGCGCCTTGTCGGGAATCGGAAGATGCCAGGTGCTCGGATCGTCCGCGTTCCCGACGTAAGCAAAAGCCGAGGCGGGATATTCCTTCCCTCCCACGCTCTTCGTTTTAGCCACAAGCAGCTCCTTTACCCGGAGAAGCGGCATTCAGCCGACTCTAAGGGTCGTAGCGTTACTTCTTTCCGCCGTCCTTCGCTCCGCCACCCTGCCCCGCCGCTCCCGCCGCCTCGGATGCCCCTTCCACTTCCGCGCGCCGCGCGCCAGGCACCGCGAAGAAATATTTCTTCCCGTCGATGGTCACCACCGCCAAGTGCTCGCCAGGACCTTGCGGATCGTGCCCCAACGCGGCAATCCTGTCCGCGCCGAGCGTCTTGCGCTCCTTGTACTGCCAGCGCTCCAACTTCATCGCATCGGCGTAGCTCTTCAGCACCGGCACGCGCAAATGCCGGTTGGCCTCCCGCTTGGCCGTCTGGGTGTGAAACGCGCCCTCCGGCGCATCCACCTTCGATTGCTCCATCGCATCCGCGTAAGTTTTGTGCCACAGCTCTTGCCGCTCGGGCGGAAAGTGCTCCGGGAAAGTTTGCTTCTCGCCGCCTTGCTCTACTTTTTCCATGACTTCTCCTTTGCCCCGTCAGGGCGTAACTGAAATTTGAATCCCCGCATCCTTGAGAACTTGTTTCTGCTCCGCCGTCGGCTTCAGGTCCGCCGCATCGACGTACGGCGCCAGTAGGCAGTGGCAGTTGATGGTGTTCTCCGGCGATCCGTTCGGGTCGCGCGGATACATCAGCTCCTCGCCGCCAACCGAAAACGGCTCGTCCACCGCGCGCACTTGCCCGCTGGCGTGAATGTGTGCAATGCGCGGAACCCGCGCCGCCATGATGTGGATCCACTGCTTCTTGACCGACGGCACTTGCTGCTGCAAATCTTCGAGCCGCGCCTGGCCGGCCATCGAATGCACCCGCAGGATTTCGTTCAGCGCCACGGTCTCCGCGCGATCCCCGATCGGACCGAACAGCCCGGTAAATTTGTCGCCGGCGAGCGCGCGGCCCACCTGCGCGATAATGTCCGACACCGACTGGCCGCCCAGGAACGCGCGCTGGATAGCCGCGTTCAGCTTCCCGGCCGCATCCTTGCTCAGTCCGGCGATCAAATCCGCCGTGTATCCTTGCGCGATCGAAAGCGCCGATTCCGAAATGCCCGCAACCGTGCCGGTTGGCATCCCCGCGGCGTCCAGCGGATGCGCCATGCTGATTCCCCCAAGGTCGTAGGCATCGCTTTGCGCCGACGTCACCGCGCCGGTGAATTCCGCGCGGAACTTATCCATCGCGCCGTCGATCTGCTTGGCCAGCAGCCGCAGTTGCGCGCTCTTGAAGCTTTGCGGGTCGACGTTCGAAATATCGCCGACGATTCTCTTGCGCGCTTCTTCCAGCAGCTCCATCACCCGGTCGCGCACCGCCGGACCGAAGTCCCGCGCCTGCTTGATCAACTGTTCGACCTTGGCGGCGAAATCGCTTTGCCCGCTCATTGCGTCCTCTGCGAAGCCGGCGGCATATCTTCGAGCGCCGCGGGAGGTTTCCCGGCGCGCTTCAGCGCGTCGGCCAATTGCGATTGCGGATTCAGGTTGTTTTGCTGCTTCGCGTCGCGCGTCGTCTTTTCCTTTTGCGCTTCGTCGAATTCGTCGGGATCCACTTCCACGCCCAGCTGCGTCATCACCGTGATGAACGCCCGCGCCGCGGTCTGCCCGCGGATCCAGCCGCGATCCTCGGCCATTCCGGCCGCGTTCGCAGCCGTCTGCAGCGCCGTCGCCGCCGCGCCGATATCCTTGACGCTCAGGTCCGGCACCTGCAGCTTCCAATCGATGTCCGCATCCTGCGCCAGCACGCCGTGCACGCGCGCCTGCTCGATCACGAACGCGATCATCTGCGTCACGATGCGCTTGGCCACGTTTTGCCGGCTGGTCAGCATCTTCCCGGTCGGCCCGGACATCTCTTCCGCCGTGGCGCGGTTGGCGTTCACCGGATCGGCGAAGAACCACGCCGGCAGTCCCGCGCCGCCCATCATGTGCAGCTTCACCGTGCGCGCCGCCTCGCTCATGTCCGCGCCCTTCAGGTCCGGCGTGCGCGCCTCGATGCTGATCTGGTCGTTGGTGACCTCGATGCCGCCCTGCCGCGGCGGAGACTTCATCACCTTGTCGCGCAGCTTGTTCACCGCCGCTTCGTCCGCGCCCTTCGCCGTGTAGTGCCACACGAAGGAATTCAGCAGCCGCACGCGGTCGGCGAAATCGAAAACCATGTTGTCGAAAACGTCGATCCAGTCGGCCAGCGCGAAGAGTTCGGAAATCCCGCGAGATGCCGCTTTCGTCTTGTTGATCGCCCAGTAGAAACAATCGCCCTGCAGCGTCCCGAAGGTGGCCGAGGCCGGATCCTCGTCGATCTGGATAATCCGCAGCCGCCGCCCTTCCGTTTCCCCGGCGCGCTTCACCAGCCGCACGGCTTGCGGCATGGTGATCTCCTGGGAGACGGCCGTCTGCATCAGGCCGAACTCCACATACTCGATTTGCATGGGGTCCACGTAGGCCAGGTTCACCGAGCCGTCCACGTCGTTCACCGCCACCGGGATGCACAGCTCCCCAAAAACCAAAAGCTCCACGAACCAGGTGTCCAGCGTTTCGTCCAGGTTATTTTTCGGGTCGTCCCAGAACTTGCGGATCAGCTCCTGGACGTCGGGGTTCTCGGCGATCGCTTTGAAGCCTTCGCCCAGAATGTAATCCACCATCACGCGGACCAGCCGCTTGCCGAACGGCGTGGTCATGAACAGGTAGAAGCACACCTGCTGCATTCGCAAGTGCATCGCCGGATTCAGGTCGCGCATCGTCGTCGACGAGCTGATCCTGCGGAATGTCGGATCCTCGCCATCGCCGGCCAGCAACGTGAACAACTCCGGCGCCAGCGACTCGCGCACGGCCGCCTGCTTCGCCTCTTTTTTCACCATGGCCGCAGAGCGCTTGGCGGCTCTCGCGTCGCGCCGGCGAGGCGCGCTCTTAGCTTTGTGGCTCTTCATCCCCACAGCGAGCCCCTCCGCCTCTCCAACAACGAAACATGCTGCTCGCCGCGCCGCTCGACGTTCGCCTGGCGTGCCACCAACTGCGACAGGACGCCGCGCGGCTCGCGCAAATCGCGCCCTTCCGGCGCGTCCGCGTGCGCATAGGCGCCGGCCGGCGCGGAAGCCGCCGCGAAATCGGCCATGGCCTTGGCCCAAAACGAATCCGCGTGCGCGTACACTTTTTTCTTTTTCCCGCCGGCAGAGGCGGTGTCCACTTCGATTCGTGGCGCGTCGAACTTCACCGCTCCCCCCGAATATTCTTTCTTGACTGCCTGCAGCTCCTGGCGAATTTGCAGGTCGTGCGGGATGCGGTTGCGTCCCTGCTCGAAACGTTGCTTCAGCCGCACCGCCAGGTCGGTCTTGATCTTCACGCTGCCGCTGGACGTCTGATAGGCGGCCGGAACGTTGTCGCCCTTGGGCAAGGACCCGGAGAAATTCAGGCCCATCACCCGGCCCGGACATTTCGCCGCCAGGAATTCGAAAAGCCCCAGCCCGATTCCGGTCGAGTCCATCGCCGTGCGATCCGCCAGCTTCACCCACGGCAGCAGAATGTGCGCCTGGTCGTTGCGCGCGAACTCGCCGTCCGGCGTAAAGAAGGGCACGCCGTGCAAGCGCAGAATCATCCGTGTCCACGCCACGTCGCCCACTTCTTCATCCAGCCAGCCGACGGTACGGTCGCCATCGCGGCCCACGTCGACGCCAAATGAAAGCTTCCCCAGCGGCAGATAGCCGCTCGGCCAATCCATCGTCGCCGCGGGATCCTCGGCGCGAGAGATCAGCTCCAGCGAAAGCCAGGAGCCCACGGCTTTCAGGAACACGCACAGGAATTCCTGCGAATATGTTTCGAGGTCGCCCTTATAGAGGTCCTGCATCTCCGCCAGGTTGATTGGGCAGCCCTCCGCGATCGCCATGTGGATGTCAATCCAGTGCCAGGACCACGCGCCCTGCTTCGAAGGATTGCTTTCCGGCGCCACGCCATCGGCCACGCCGAATTCGCGCGCCAGATCGAAAAACTTTCCCTGCTCGCCATTGGGCGTCGAGAGGATGCGCATCTTATGGCCCAGCGCCACCTGGCGCGAAACCGCCGCCCAAATCGAATAGGAGTCCTCGTGATGCGCGTACTCGTCGAGGATCACGTTTCCCGGATATCCGCGCGCCGTCCGCGGATTCGAAGGCAGCGCCAGGATGCGCGAGCCGTTTCCAAAATGCACCCGCGTCACTTGGATATCGGTCGCCCCCAGCTCGTCGGCGAACAGCTCCTGGCTAACCTGCGCCACCGCGCTCATGGCTTCGATAATCGGCGCGCAGCCTTTTTCGATGAATTCCTGCGAGCCCGATTTCGAATGGCTCAGCACCGTCCAGGTCGTTCCGGGATGCTCGATGCAGTCGAGCACGGCTTCCGCCGCCGTCGCGAACGAAAAGCCGATGCGCGCGGATTTCACCGCGCCCTTGAAGCGCGAGCCGTCGTCAATCCAGCGCTGCTGGTACGGCCTGAGCTGCAAGACCGGCGGCAGACTATCGCTGAACGGGCGGGAGCCCAAAGGTCCGCTCACGTAGACGGTTGATGTCTTCGAGAGTGAGCCTTCCTCCCTTGCTGATTTTCTTTGCTGCTTCATCCGTTGCCTTGTTCGCCTTCGAAATAAGCTCGTCGAATTTCTTGCGGTCCAGCGCCACGCGTTCTTTGGCGATTTCGATTCGCCGGAAGCGGGTAAGCGCCAGCGCCAGGTCGGCCAGCGCCGCGTGAAACTTTTGCGGATCCGCGGAGTCCTTGGCGTGCGCGAAGACCACGTCGGCCATCGCGTTTCGCACCGAAGCGTCCAGCTTGTCGTAGCCCGGTCCCGCGAACTTTTCCGCCACGGCGGAAGAGGCCCGCCGCTCCGCTTCGATCTCTTCCAGCTTTTGCTCTACCTGCACGTCGTACCACCGGCGCAGCGTCGTCGCTGGTATCCGGCGATCGGCGAAGTGCGACAGGCTCAGCTCCTCGGGCAGCTGGCCCCATTCGAATTTCGCGCTCTCTTCCTCGATCTGCTCCCAGGTCAGCCACTTGGCACGCCACGCGATAATCTGATCCCGCCACGCGGACGGTAATTTGTCGATCGCGAACGGCTGCCGCACCTTTCGCGCCTCTCCCGTTTTTGGTCTGCGTGCCATTCATTCCACGTCCACAGCCGCATCGCCCACGGTCTTTTCCACCACGTCGCGCCCGCGCGGCAAAATCTGGATCTGCCGGATGCTCACTTCGCCGTTCACCCGGTTCTTCTCCTGGTTGAACTTCAGGCAGCCGCGCTCGCCCAGGTCCTGCAGCAGCTCGCGCACCAGGTTTCCGTAAACGTCGAATCCCAGCCGTTCCAGAACGCCGGCCAGCGTGATGTCGTCCAGCCGCGTGCGCTGCGATTCGTGGTTCTCGTAGATCAGCGAGAGGATTTTTCCTCGCAGCCGCCGCTTCATTTGCGCGTTGATCATCCGTGCAGCGCCTTCAACTCATCCAGCCGTTCTAAAATCGTTTCGTTGGTCCGCGTCAGGTGATTCAGCAGCAGCTCCTGCTCGCGCTCGCGCTGCGTGTCTTTGGCCACCAGCGCGCCGACGTTGGACGCCAGCTGCTCCTGCGCCACCACCGTGCGCTCGTGCATGGCCGTGAACGTGTCCATCTTTTTGCTGGCGATCACCATTCCCACCACCAGCACCGAGAAATATAAAAATCCGCCGTTCAATAGCTGCGGCAGAAATTCCGGCCGCGCCGTCAGCGAACGCACCGCTGCCAATCCGACCGCCAGCCCCGCTCCGCCGCCCGCGCCGGCCAGCACCCACCGCGCCTTGCCAATCGCCAGCGATGTGCGCAGCTCGCTCATCCCGCCGCTTTCCCTCCGTGATTAACGTCGGGCGCTTTCACTTTCTCGTACGTCCGCATCGCGCCCAGCCCCAATAGCGGAATTAGCAGCGTGCCCAAAAGCGTCCCGGTGTCCAGCACCGGAAGATGCGCCATCAGGTCCGGATGCCGGATCGCGAGAATGAATTTCAGGAAGGGCTCGAACACATACGCATAGGCCAGCGCCGCCACGCACACCCAGCCCACTGCCGGCCGCCATCCGGCGATGAATAAGCTGGTGCTGGCCGCTTCCTGCTTGTTGATGTCCAGCTGCCCCTGCATCGCCGCCAGGGTCGAGGCCATCTCCGCTTTCTGTTGGTCCAGATTGGCTTCGGTGAGCTGCGCATCGAGTTGGGCCTTGACCGTGGGATCCAGCTTGAACATCCCAAGAATCTGTTTGGCTCCGTCAATCGCGCCGGAAACGCGAGACACGGCCGCCCCTGAGGCAGTGCCGAACAGCGATCCGAAAAACTTCCCGACGTCCACGGCAGCCTCCGCTATTTGTAAATCTTGTTGAACATGCCGCCGACCAGCAGCATCAGTCCGCCAACGAAGATTCCCGCTGACGGGAAAAAGCCGTGCACGCCCTTCCAAATCGTCAGCCCCAGCACCACGATCCCCACAATGCGCAACACCAGCGGTAGATTGATCAGCGTTTCCACCTTATCCACTTCGCCTACGATGCCCATGCGCTCCTCCTCTAAAGACATTTCTGCTTCTTCATCTGAAAAAAGAAAAACGCGTCGCCGATCACATGCGTCGGCGCTCCAATCTCAACCAGCCGCCACGCCGCGGCTCCGGCGGATGCCGCGTGCGCGATGACTCCCGCCAGCAAAAGGGCCGCGCCAATAATCTGCAGCGGCAAGCCGATAGCGCCCAGGTCCGGCTTCATGGCTTCGCGCACCTCGAAAACTTCGTCGTGCTGCCCGGGCAGTCCACCTCGACGTACTCCGCGAAGGTGCTCAGCCGGCAGCCATCCGGGACCCACACGAATCCGCCGGCGCAGTCCGGAATCGGAGCGGGATACCCGCGCTTCTTCGCGTGAACGCGCGAGGCGCAGCCGCTCAGCAGCATCGCCAGGCCGAAAATGAGCACGCTCTTCATTCCGATTCCGCCGCCAGCCTTTCCAGAAATCCGCGCCAGTGCATCGCCGGGACCAACAAATAACCAACGTGCTGCCCATGCATCACCAGATGGACGCGCATCATCAATTCGCGCCGCTCATTCCGCCCGGCAGCCGGTTCATCTCCAGATACACCGCGTACCAATCCGTCGCGATCTCCCGCTGCGCTTCCTGCACTTCTATCTTTCCGGTGCACACCTGCTTATGCAGCCAGTTCTCCACCAGGTCCTTCTCATGCGCGCCGGGATGCTGGTAATAGGGCTGCGGCCACAGATTGTCCTGTTCGTCCGCGCCGCCCAGCTCCAGCGAAATCAGGTGGTCGATTTCGTAGAGCGGCCTGGCGGCATCCGCCGCGGAAGGACGCGCTCCGGCGCCCAGCGGCTTTTGCTTGTCCACGCCATACGCCGCATACACCGCGTTCTTCACCGATTCCTTGGTGTGGCGAAACTGTTTTGTCGATCCGCCCTCGCAAATCTCCTTGCGAGAAATGGTGCGCACCGCGCCGGGAGTCAGCTCCAGGCTGTTCAGCAGCGCGGCTCCATGCGCGCGGTACTGCGTGCCAGGAGCGGAGGGCTGGGCCGCCACGCCGAGGCACGCAAGCGCGAATACCCCGAGGAAAAGGCCCGGGAAAGAAACTGCCCGAGTTCCTCCATCTCTCGCTTCACCGCTATCCGCAGCGCCAGAAACGTTTGCGCGCCGGTCAGGCGCGCTGCTTGTTTGTCGCGGGTTGCAGTTCCATGCCTTCCCCATTGCTTTCCGGGCCTCCTTTCCTCAGGCTCATTTCGCCGCTTGATAGCGAGCCATCCTCGCCATCACTTCATCGGCGTAATCCGGATTCCCCCCGCCGTTATAGGCGCTCAGTCCCTCGCGCACATCGCCGTCCTTCGAAGCGATTTTCCTGACCAGGTGCGCGCAGCCGAAATCGAGTCCGATGGCCGGATCGCATAGTTTGGTGAGCCACCCGGTGAAGCGCAGCTCGCGTGCCACCTCGCCCATCACCTGCATCAGCCCGAAAGACATCGCGCGGGTCATCTCTTCCGTCGGCGGCATCTGCTCCAGCAAAGGCTGGATGTATTTCTTCTCGAACTCCGGCTCGAAGCGAATCGCCCACGGATCCCATTTCGATTCCTGTTCGACAACGGCGCACACCAGCGCGGCGTCCAGCTTGTGAGAAGCCGCCGCGGCTTTTGCCGCTTCCAGCAAAGCCCTCGGCACCGTCGTTTGCGCGCTACGCGTCATCAGCTCGCTTGTGCCGTTGCCGATTCGGGAGGGGCCGCTGCGAAAACTCGGATATTCAGCTGGCAGTCACACTGCTTCATGCCTTGCATGTAGGGATTTGTGTGATAGCCCTCTGAGCCCTGCCCTTCAACCACCACGATGGAGCCTTTTGGCGCGCGCTCGGCAACGGCGATGACGGAAGCCGTGTGCGCGTCGCGTTCCGGGTTCGCATATTGCGCGGACATTTTTTCGAGGATAGACCTCACCTCAGAGGCTTTTGCTGAAAACGAAAGTGACCAACTCATTGATCTCTCCTAAAACGGGGAGGCCGCGACGCGGGGGCATCGCGGCCTGGGCCTTGCAGTCGAGTGGGACTTCGACTTCATTTCATTTGCACCAGCGCAGTTTCCACACTTCGGCGGAAACCGGTGCGGAGTTTGCGGAGCTTTTTTCTGCGGAGGTGCTTTTAGAGGCTCCGCAGTTTGTTGCGGTACTCGATTGCGGAGCCGTAATCGATCATCCAGTAGCCGTTTTTGCGGAGCCTTCTGGCGCGCAGGATGCCTTCCTCGCAAAGCCGCGCCACGGTATCCTGCGAGGTGCTGAGGATGCGCGCGGCGGAGCCGGTCGTGATCTCCGTCTTAGAAAGGATTTGCGCTGGGCTGGTAGCCATCGGTTCGCTCCTTGATTTTTCGCCGCTGCAAACTCTTCAGCACCCAAATCACCCGGTTGGCCTCCGCCAAGGTGCGGATCGCGCCGCTGCGCACCGGCGATTTCGGCGACCGCAAAAACGCGTCCAGCCGCTCGCGCGTCCAGCCCAGCGCGGTACACAGATTGGCCAGCAGTTGCAGCGTCCCGGCGTCGGCCATGCGCACTTCCCGGTCGCCCCCGCGCTTCCTGCCCGCCGTTCCATAAGCTTGCGCTGTGCGCCGTGAGGCCCGCTTCAGCAGCTCCGGCGGCAGATGCTTTTGCACCGCCTCGATCGCCGCCGCCGCTTCCTTCGCCGTCAGCTCCTTAAAGGACGCGATCTGCCTTCCCACAGCCCCGGCCACCCAGCCGATCCGCGCCTCGCGGTCCTTGGCCTCCAGGTGCGCCTCCCGGGCAAACAGCCCCCAAAGCGTCTGCAGCCGCTTCATCTGCCGCCCCGTGATTGACGCCTCAACCATCGGCGCCAGGCTCCCAAATGGTGTTCCAGTCGACCATCGGTACAGTCTGTCCACGCAATGCGTGCCCGCAATCGCCAAGGAACTGGATCCTGCCGTCGGTCAGATATAAATGGCAGTCGATTCTTCCGCGCATTCGTATCGAGGGCTGCACCGTCGGCCTTTCGAACGACCCGTTAAAGGTCCAGGTCGGCGGTGGCGCGGTCGTCTTAAAGCAGTGGCCGCAGTCGCAGCCAGGACACCAGAAGAGAAGCTTGCCGTCCGCCGACCGGAGCAGGTTGCTCAAGCAGCCGCCGTTTCTGGCTCGGGAAGCGACGCCGCCAGCCGCCGGATAAACTCCGGATTCAGCCTCGCGGCCAGCTCCAGCCCTTTTCGAATAGAGCCCACTTCCACATACCGCCTGCTAGGTCTAGACCTAGAATGCGTGCTGCACGCATTGGACGCAGCCCTATTGCGTTTCTTGGCCATCCTGCGGCGCTCCACCAGGTACCGAAATCGCAGCCTGTGCGCCTGGCAGCAAAATTCCTGCCATGATCGGGTCTTGGGGACCGCCCTGGAGCACTCCTTAAACCGCTCCAGCTTGCAGACCCTGCGCGGGCTCACGGCTTCCCCGCGTCGTGCTTGGCTTCCTGCTTCACGGGCGGCAAAAACGAGCGGTGCTCGGCGTCATACCTCCAGTCGTCGCCCACGTTGTGCTCCTTCATCCATCCGCGCATCTTCCCCATCTTCATATTGGCCCGCTCGCGCAATTGCGAGACGCTCACCGGGATCTCCACCGTCCCGGTAGCCGCCTCGATCCGGTCGATCTCCCGCAACACCATCTGGTAGTCCGCCAGCACTTCCTGAAACCCCGCGTCCGTCGGCGCCGGTTTACCCTGAGCCTCCAAGGGAGCGGAAGCTGCCGCCGGAGCGGCATCCTTCTTCGCCTCGGCCTTGCCTTGCGCCCAGGCAGTGCCCAGCAGCGGCCCGGATGCGAAGATCGTCAGCGCCGCCATCCTGATCGCGTTCGAACCGATTCCCCTCAACCACCGGTTTCCCCTCATCGCTTGTCCCCCTCGCTAAAAAGATTTCGCAGCTCGTGCCGGTCTCTCACACCGAACTTCTCGAACAAATTGGAAGCATGGAATTTCGAAGTGCGCGCGGAAATGTTCAGCATGCCGGCGATTTCCTTGTGCTGCAGCCCGCGAACGATTCCGTCCAGCACCTCCTTCTCTCTCTTGGTCAGGTTGATTCCCGAAAGCCAGCGCGACCGCTCGCGCACCAGATCCATCAGCACCGGAATGCGCAGAATCACGGGAACTTCGATTACAAATTTCCCGCGAGCCTTCTTGAGCGCAATCGTCTTCACGGCGTCTGTGCCCCCCACTCACCTTGTCAAAGAACTGAAATCATCGCCGCTCATCCAACTGCTCCAGCTTCTTCCTCTTGTTCGCGCCAGCTGCCGCCGCGCCGCCGCCAGCCGTGCCCTTCACTTCCAAAGCCACAATCGAAAATGGGCCGCTGCCCGTTCCGCTAATTCCATACGCAACCGCGCCCGCGCTGGTTTGGTTGGTCAAGTCCGAAACGTAAATCGTGTAATTAGTTCCGATCACCACATCCTGTCGAATATCCGTGGGCGTGGGCACGATGGTTTGCAACGCGGCAGCCGCGAAATCGAATGTGGCCCAAACAATCCCGCTATCTGCCGCAGTGGGCGTCAGGCTCGCTGTCAGCGTAGCGGTGTGCTGCTCGACGCTGTTTCCAACGCCGCCCGAGTTGCGCCACACCCAAACCCCAAACCCCCACTTCAAAGTGCTGTCTGAAGAGGTCATGCTGACGGCGCTGGAACCGGCGCTCCCCGCTACAGCCGTGGCAAGTTGCGTCGCGCAAGTGTTCGCGGTGGCGTTGCTTTTCTGCGAAGTGAATGTCAGCCCCGTGGCAGTTGGCACTCCTAGCGTAAGACTGCTTTCGGCGCCACCGATCACAGTTATAATGTCCCCGGAATTCCAGGAAACAGTTGCCGTGGCCTTGGAGGCCGCAGTGGTGTTCCAAGCCGTTTCCGTGTAGGAAACTAGCGTGGGAGGCGTGTTAGCGCGGGCACCATGGCCACAGACAAGCAGCGCCGCGAAGGCAATAATCTTCCTCATTGCAGCCAGCCCACACCATCGAAAAAGTTGCCAAAGAACGCGCCCGGCTGCACGCTGGATGCCAGCGCGTTCTGGTTGGCCAAATAATCGCTGCCCATGAACGTCTCGGCGTTGGCCAGCGAAGTGCCCGAAGGAAAGAACTGCGTGCGCAAAACCTCGATGAACGATCCCGCCGACAACGCGTTGTTTTCCGCCGCGCTGGCGCCGCTCCAAGAACTGGCCCTTCCGGCCAGCGGGACGGTCGTCGTCAGCCACAGCAAATAGCTCACCTGGTAGCCGCCCGAAACCGTCGCGGTCTGCAACCAAATCACGCGCTTGGCCGGAGCCGCGGTGCCGCAGGTTGCCGCGCAGCCAGCAGCCGCAACTCCGGAATCACAGCCGTTGAAGGCCGCCCCGCCAACGCCCAAGAATGGCACGGTGTCGGCCGGCGCAGTCGCGGTCAAGGATCTGGACCAGAGCGTGCGCGCCGTATTCGCTGAAGTGACGCGTTATCCTCTCGACATTCTGGATCCCGCCGCCGGATTGGAAGAGGATCTCGGCATCGACTCCGTAAAACTTGGAGAGGTGTTCGCGGTGCTGCGCGAACGATATCACCTGCCTGAGGACATGGAAATTCCGCGCGAGAGCCTGAAAACGATCGGCGCGGTCACCGACGCCTTACGAAGCTATATCGCTGTGCCGGCGCCTGCGGCCACGGTGACGGCTC
>Ga0209166_10000705_pt1 | contig 33135 bp, 26 predicted proteins | sample Coa_R1_3_FD_187151 | JGI IMG/M metagenome (GOLD analysis project Ga0209166, IMG submission 187151) | Surface soil microbial communities from Centralia Pennsylvania, which are recovering from an underground coalmine fire - Coalmine... | ecosystem: Environmental > Terrestrial > Soil >...
CGTCAATCCGCTCGCCCGCTCGACCCTGACCGATGTGCTGAACGCGGCCGGCATGGCCGACGCCACGGTCAGCCGCATCCTGGCCGCCGTCAGCCGGCCGCTGCCGAACGGCAATCCGCTGTCGGCCGCCGACACCAGCAGCGTCAACGACGCGCTTGCTTCGGAACTCGGCCAGCCGATCGTCGACGGCATGGACGACAAGCTGCTGCAGACCGTGCTCAAAGGCCTCGACAGCTGCATTGCCGCGAGCGGCGCGCGACCGATCGATCCGACGGCACTGCTCTATATCGCGCTCTGGGCCAACATGACCGGCGCCCCGAACTCGCTGTGCAAATGGCTGGGCGGCCAGGAGGTCGTCGGCGTGGCGCCGCCGGCGGGCGCCACCGTGACCGCGACCGACCTCGAGACCTACCTGCAGGCCAACAGCTATTTCCGCGACAATCCGGACAACTTCCCGCACACGCAGCAGTCGGTCGCGGCGGGCGCCAAGCAGTTGCCGGCCTAAGTTCGCGGCACGCGGCCTTCGATCGGGTAGGCCGGGTCGTTGTAGCCCGGCGTCGAGGGGTGCCCGGAAACGACCAGCCGGTCGATCAGCGCCTCGTCCTCGACTGTGAAGCGATAGGACAAGGCACCGACGTAATCGTCCCACTGCTCCATCGTGCGCGGACCCGCGATGGCGGAGGTGATGAGGCGGTTGTTCAGCACCCAGTTGATCGCGAACTGGCCGGCGGTGATGCCCTGCTTCTCCGCATGGGCCCTGATCTCCTGCGCCAGCACCAGCGACTCGCGGCGCCATTCGGTCTGCAGGATGCGCTTGTCCTGGCGGGCGACCCGGCTGTCGTTGGGCGGCGGCGCGTCGGGCGAATATTTGCCGGTCAAGACGCCGCGGGCCAGCGGACTGTAGGGCACGACGCCCAGGCCGTAGAAGCCGCAGGCCGGCAGATGTTCCAGTTCCGGCACGCGGTTCATGGCGTTGTAGTAGGGCTGGCTGACCACCGGCCGGTCGATGCCCATCTGGTCGGCGAGCCGGCAGATCTCGGCGACACGCCAGGAACGGAAATTCGAGAGGCCGAAATAGCGGATCTTGCCCTGGCGTACGAGATCGGCGATGGCGCGGATCGTCTCGTCGAGCGGGGTCGAGAGATCCTCCTTATGCAGGTAATAGACGTCGATATAGTCGGTGCCGAGCCGCCTCAGGCTGGCGTCCGCCGCCTGCATCACCCACTTGCGGCTGAGGCCCCGCCCGTTCGGCCCCGGGCCCATGACATTGCACGCCTTGGTCGCCAGCACCCAGCGGTCGCGTCCGGCGGCGATCGCCCGCCCGACGATCTGTTCCGATACGCCGTCGTTATAGACGTCGGCCGTGTCGATGAAATTGAAGCCGGCGTCCGCCGCCTTGGCGATGATGCGGCCGGCATCGGCCTCCTCGGTCGGCCCGCCGAACATCATGGTGCCGAGGCAGAGCGGCGACACCTTGAGGCCCGAGCGGCCGAGATTGCGATAGTCCAAGATCGATGCTCCTCGTGAGTTCAGGCCGGCCTCCTCCTCTTCCCGTCATGGCCGGGCTTGACCCGGCCATCCACGCGCGCGTTGCCGCACCCGTCGGCCGGCCGCCTGGCCGCGATGCGTGGATCCCCGGGTCGAGCCCGGGGATGACGGGAGAGAAAGGTGCAGTGGTCCTTCCTACCCGGCGCGGCGGTCAAGCCGCCGTCGACCGCTATACATCTGCCGTCATGCCCGGGCATGACCCGGGCATCCACGCGCTTCCGTTTGCGCCCTGTTCGGAGAGGACGCCGCCTGGCCCATCCACGTGGATCCCCGGGTCGAGCCCGGGGATGACGATGAGAAGAGGCGCGTTCCTCAGTGATTGTCCCGCGGCACGCCGAAGGTTTCGGCGATGCGCTGGTACTTGACCGCATTTTCCAGCACGCCGCCGGTCTCGAGCTGGCCGACATGGGCGCGGTAGATTTCCTGCCACGGGGTCTGGCTGACGAACTCGGGCAGCTTCAACTCCTGGCGCCGCTGGGCGATCTCGCCGTCGCTGATCAGGATGTTGGCGCTGCGCTTCTTCAGGTCGATGCGCACCCGGTCGCCGGTCTTGAGCAGCGCCAGGCCGCCGCCGACCGCGGCCTCGGGCGAGGCGTTGAGGATCGACGGGCTGCCCGACGTGCCGCTCTGCCGGCCGTCGCCGATGCAGGGCAGCTCGTTCACCCCCTGCTTCACCAGCGCGTCCGGCGGCAGCATGTTGACGACCTCGGCCGAGCCCGGATAGCCGACCGGCCCGCAATAGCGGATCACCAGGATGCAATGGGCATCGATCTCGAGCGCCGGATCGTTGATGCGGTGGTGGTAGTCTTCGGGCCCGTCGAACACGATCGCGCGGCCCTCGAACGCATCCTCGTCGCCGGGAGTCTCCAGGTAGCGCTTGCGGAATTCCTCGGAAATGACCGAGGTCTTCATGATCGCGCTCGAGAACAGGTTGCCCTTGAGCTGGACGAAGCCGGCCTTTTCTTTGAGCGGATTGTCCCAGGCGCGGATGACGTCCGCGTCGGTCGAGTGCGCGTCGCCGGTGGTCTCGCCGATGGTGCGGCCGCTGACCGTCATCGCCTGCTCGCGCAGCTTGCCGTGGCGCTTCAACTCGCCCAGCACCGCCGGCAGGCCGCCGGCGCGGTAATAGGTCTCGCCCAGGTACTTGCCGGCCGGCTGCATGTTGACAAGCAGCGGGATCTCGTAGCCGATCCGGTCCCAATCGTCGTTGTTGAGCTCGACGCCGATATGGCGGGCGATGGCGTTGACATGTGGCGGGCAATTGGTCGAGGCGCCGATCGCGGACGCCACGAGGATGGCGTTCTCGAATGCCGCCCGGGTCATGATGTCGGACGGCTTCAGGTTCTCGCGCACCAGCGCCACGGCGCGCTTGCCGGTCTCGTAGGCGATCTGCGCCCGCTCGCGATAGGGCCCGGGGATGGCGGCGCAGCCGGGCAGGGACATGCCCAGCGCCTCGGCCATGGCATTCATCGAGCTGGCCGTGCCCATGGTGTTGCAATGGCCGACGCTGGGTGCCGAGGCCGCGACCATGTCGATGAACTTGGCATAGTCGATCAGGCCCAGGGCATGGCGGCGGCGCGCCTCCCACACGACCGTGCCGGAACCGGCGAGCTCGCCCTCGAAATGGCCGTCGAGCATCGGCCCGCCCGACAGCACGATCGCCGGCAGGTCGACAGTCGCCGCCCCCATCAGCATGGCCGGGGTGGTCTTGTCGCAGCCGGTCGTGAGCACGACGCCGTCGAGCGGATAGCCGTACAGCACCTCGACCAGGCCCAGGTAGGCGAGGTTGCGGTCGAGCGCCGCGGTCGGCCGCTTGCCGGTCTCCTGGATCGGATGGACCGGAAATTCCATGGGCAGGCCGCCGGCGTCGCGGATGCCCGCCTTGACCCGTTCGGCCAGATCGATGTGGTGGCGGTTGCACGGCGACAGGTCGCTGCCGGTCTGGGCAATGCCGATCACCGGCTTGCCCGATTGCAGCTCCTCGCGCGTCAGCCCGAAGTTCAAGTACCGCTCCAGATAGAGCGCGGTCATGCCCGGATTGCCGGGATTGTCCCACCAGAGCTGGCTGCGCAGCTTGCGCGTCTGATTGTCGGCCATCGTTTTACAACTCCCTCTTCACGTCGCCGGCGCCGCCCGTCATAGCGGCCATGCCCGGTGTTCCAAATTCCTCACGCCCGGCAGCCATGAAGGCCGCCAGTCTTGCACGCGGTGCCATCGGCACCAAGTTTCGGGTCCGGCCGGTCCAGCCGCCGTCATCGTCATTCGCTTGACCGCGACGGCTCTCTGGCCGCAGAACCACGATTCCTTTCTCACCGCAGAGCGGCGCAGCCCCCACCCCATGGCAATTCCGTATTCGTCCGAGGATCTCGGCCGCGCTTTCGATGCCCGAACGCTCGCCCGCGGCCGCACCCTGCTGCTGGCCGGTGGTGTCGCGCTGCATGTCGACGGCGACGTGATCCAGGGCATCGTCAAGGAAGGCGACCGGCAGTACCGCCTGAGCCTCAGCCCGGCGGTCGCCAACGGCCGCGTGACCTTCCCCGGCCAATGCAGCTGCAACCAGCGGCACTGCCTGCACCAGGCCGCCACGGGCCTGGGCATGCTCGACAAGTTTCCGGAATGGCGCCGCCAGCAGCAGCAGAGCTTTCTCGCCAACCTGCTGGCGGCGACGCCGAAGGAACGCACCCGCCTGGTCTTCCTGCTGGAGCCCGGGGAAGGCGACAGCTGCTGCTTCGTCTCGCCGGTGCTGGAACATGACCGGACCGGCCAGGTCGAGCCGGTCACCCCGCGCCGGATCGGCGAGGAGATCGAGCGGTCGCCGGCCGAGCGTGCGCTGGCCCGGCTGATCGGCGGCGACGAGACGCGGGTCGCGATCGCCGCGTCCGAGCCCCAGGCCGCGGCCCGACTGATCGACCAGCTGGTCGGGTCCGGGCTTGCCCGCTGGAAGCCGTCGAACAAGCGCCTGATCAAGGGGCCGCAGCGGGTGTTCGACGCGGCCCAGCCGCCCGAGCTGCCGCCGAAATCCGCCGTGCTGCGTGCCGGCACCACCGTCTGGTACGTCGACGCCCATAGCGGCCATCTGGGCCTGGCGGTGCCGCGCGCGCCCGCCGTTGCCGCCGCCCGCCGCCCGGCGGCGCCGGCCGGTCGTCGCGGCACGATCGGCCAGCGCATGGCCGCGGCACCCGCCCGCGTCGTTCCGCGCGCCACCCCGGCCGAGCTGGTCATCCTCGACCGGCCGATGGTGCCGGTCCTGCGCCTCGGCCGGATCGAGGGGCCGGACGAGATGGGCCGGATCCAGCAGATCGACGCGCTGACCCTGCTCTTCGCCTATGACAGCGGCCTGGCCGAGCCCGACGACGAGCGCCAGTTCGTCAAGATCGACGACGGCACCGGCGAACCGACGTTCCTGCGCCGCGACCGGCCGGCCGAGCTCAAGGCCGAGGCCCAGCTGCGTGAGGAAGGCTTCATGCAGATCCGGGTCCAGGCCCGGGGCCAGGCCAGGGGCAAGCGGATCTATCTGTTCCGCGGCAAGGATGCGGGCGAGCGCTGGCAGCGCTTCGTCTCCGAGCGCGTGCCGGCGCTGGAGGCGCTCGGCTGGCGTGCCGACATCGACGAGGGTTTCGGTCCGCAGGTCGTCGAGGTCATCGGCGAGATCGACATGCGCATCGCCGACGACGACGGCGGCTGGTTCTCGCTCGAGCTCGGCATCGAGGTCGAGGGCGTGCGCCTGCCGCTGCTGCCGATCCTGACCCGCATCCTGGACCAGGGCGGGATCGAGGCCATGACGGTGATCGACGGCAAGATCCGCACCGTGCTCGAGGACGGCCGCGTGCTGGCCCTGCCGGTCGAGCGCATCGCGCGCATGCTGGCGACCATGAGCGACCTGATCGAGGCCTCGCGCCGGACCGCGTCGGGCAACCTGCTGCTGCCGGCGAGCGAAGCGCCGGCCGTGCTCGATCTGGAAGAGGTGCTGGTCGCGCGCTGGCAGAACGCCGCCCATATCCGCAGCTATGTCGAGCGGTTCCGCGACGATTTCACCATTGAGCCGGTGGCGGTGCCCGAACGGTTCAAAGGCACGCTGCGCCCCTATCAGTCCCAGGGGCTCGACTGGCTGCAGCATCTGTCCGGCCACCGCATCGCCGGCATCCTGGCCGACGACATGGGCCTGGGCAAGACCGCCCAGACCATCGCCCATATCGTCGAGGAGGACCGGGCCGGCCGGGCCGACCGGCCGGTGCTGATAGTGCTGCCGACCAGCCTGGTCGCCAACTGGACCGCGGAACTGGGCAAGTTCGCGCCGCATCTGCGCATCGCCGTGCTGCATGGCCTCGACCGGCACGAGCGCCGCGGGGCGCTGGGCGGGACCCAGGTCGTGATCACCACCTACACGGTGCTCGCCCGCGACATCGAGATCATGGCCGACATGGAATGGCACCTGGTCGTGCTCGACGAGGCGCAGGCGATCAAGAGCCCGGAGTCTAAGACCTTCCGCGCGGTCTGCCAGCTGAAGACCCGGCACAAGCTGTGCCTGTCGGGCACGCCGATCGAGAATAATCTCGAAGAGCTGTGGGCGCAGTTCGCGTTCCTGATGCCCGGGCTCCTGGGCGACCGGCGCGGCTTCGCCAAGCGCTTCCGCACGCCGATCGAGAAGAAGGGCGACGAGGTGCGGCGCGACCAGCTGATCCGCCGCATCCGCCCGTTCATCCTCCGGCGCACCAAGGCCGAGGTCGCGAGCGACCTGCCGCCCAAACACACGATCGTCCGCCGCGTCTCGCTGGCGCCGGAGCAGCGCGAACTCTACGAGACGATCCGCGTGACGCTCTACGACAAGCTCCGGCACGAGCTGGCCGACCGCAATCCCGGCCAGGGCAAGATCGTGCTGCTGGATGCGCTTCTGAAGCTGCGCCAGGTCTGCTGCGATCCGCGCCTGGTCAAGCTGCCGGCCGCCCGCTCGGTCGAGGTCTCGAGCAAGCTTGGCGAGCTGATGGAGATGATGGTCGAGATGATCGCCGAGGGCCGGCGCATCCTGCTGTTCTCGCAATTCACCTCGATGCTCGACCTGATCAAGGACGCGGTCCGCGCGGTCAACATCGATTTCGTCGAGCTGCGCGGCGATACCGCCGACCGGGCGACGCCGGTCAAGCGCTTCGAGGCGCTGGAAGTGCCGCTGTTCCTGATCAGCCTCAAGGCCGGCGGCCGCGGCCTCAACCTCACCTCCGCCGACACGGTCATCCATTATGACCCCTGGTGGAACCCGGCGGCGGAGGACCAGGCGTCCGACCGCGCCCATCGCATCGGCCAGACCAAGTCGGTCTTCGTCTACAAGCTGATCGCCGCGGGCACGGTCGAGGAACGCATCCTCGAGCTGCAGGAGCGCAAGGCGGCGCTGGCCAATATCGCGCTCGGCGCCGAGGGCGAGTTCGCCGGCATCGAGCTCGACGACATCGATTACCTGTTCGGCGAGGCCAAGGACCAGGAGGCGGCGTAGCGCTTCCCCCGTCATTCCCGCAGCACCCTCCGCCTCAGTCGTCATGGCCGGGCTCGACCCGGCCATCCACGGGGCTGGGCAACGCGGCCCAGCCACCGACGTTAGCGCGGACGGAAATGCGTGGATCCCCGGGTCAAGCCCGGGGATGACACTTGATGGGATGGATCCCGCCCAACCCTCGCCCGCATCGGGGAGACGGACGATCTGGGTGTTCCGGCGTCCCCGCATCATCCCTCGACCCCGAAGCGGAAGATCGTGGTCGAGCGGAAGGTCTCGCCGGGCCTGAGCACGGTCGAGGGGAATTCCGGATGGTTCGGCGAATCCGGGAAATGCTGGGTTTCCAGGCAGAAGCCGTCGCCCTGGCGGTAGAGCCGGCCCGACTTGCCGACGCGTGTGCCCATGAGGAAATTGGCCGTGTAGAACTGCACGCCCGGCTGGTCGGTCAACACTTCCAGCACCCGGCCGGAGGCGGGATCGGCGACCCGTGCCGCCCGGGTCGGCGTGCCCGGGCGCCGGTCGCGCAGTACGAAATTATGGTCGTAGCCGCGGGTGTAGCGGATCTGCTCGTCGCGGCCGTCGCGGATTTCGGCGCCGATCCGCTTGGGCGCGCGGAAATCGAACGGCGTGCCGGCGACCGGGCGGATCTCACCGGTCGGAATCAGGTCCTCGTCGACCGGCGTGAAATGGTCGGCATCGAGCTCGACGACATGGCCGAGCACGTCGCCCGTGCCCTCGCCGCCCAGGTTGAAGTAGCTGTGGTTCGTGAGGTTGAGCACGGTCGGCCGGTCGGTCGTCGCCAGATATTCGACCGCGAGCGCATTGTCGGCGCCGAGCCGGTAGGTGACCCGGGTGCTGAGCCGGCCGGGATAGCCCTCCTCGCCATCCGGGCTGACATAGGCGAGCCGCAACAGCGCCTCGGCCCCGTCCGACGCTTCCTCGACCCGCCAGACGACCTTGTCGAAGCCCTTGTCGCCGCCATGGATCGCGTTGGGCAGACGGTTCACGGCCAAGCGGACCTGCTCGCCGTCGAGCATGAAGCGGCCGCCGGCGATCCGGTTGGCATAGCGGCCGACGATCGTGCCGAAGAACTGCGGCTTGTCGATGTAGTCCTCGAGGCTGGCATAGCCCATGACCAGATCGGCCGGCTGCCCGTGCCGGTCCGGCGCCTCGATCGCCTGGATGGTGGCGCCGTAGGTCAATAGACGGACCGCGAAGCCCCCGGCGTTGCTCAGACGATAGGCATCGACCACGGTGCCGTCGGCCAGCCGTCCGAACGGGGTCCGGACGATCCGCGTCGTCGTTTCCTCAGCCGACATCGGCCACTCTCCATCGGAGGCGCACACAATGGCGCCCACTTCTTCGTTCCCATCAGGAACGCGCCGCCCGGGGGAGAGGTCAAGTCATTTGTATGAGGATAAGCCCTATTTGCCGGCTTAGCTGCGGCGCAGCGAGACGCCCATCACGGTCTTGACCGGGTCGGGCGCGCCGGGCTCGCCCGTGCGCGCCCAGTCGAGCGCCCGCTGCACATCGACCATGGTGTTGTCGAGCAGGTCGACCATGCGCTGACGGGCGCCCTCGCCGTCGCCGGCGACCACCGCGTCGAGGATCGCCTTGTGCAGGCCCAGCGCATGGCGCGGGCCACCGGGAGTGGCGTTCGAGAGGCGGAAGCCCATGGCGAGCGCGGTCTCGATCAGGGCACCCAGCGGCTCCATCAGCTCGTTATGGGTCGCCGACAGCAGCGACTGGTGGAAGCGCATGTCGGGCTCTTCCCAGCGATCGGCATCGTTGCCGGCCGCCGCCATGCCGGCGAAGGCGTCGTTGAGCCGCGCCAGATCCTCGTCGGTCCGGCGCAGCGCCGCCAGGCGTGCGGCCTGCGGCTCGATCATCTGCCGCAGCTCGAACAAATCCTTGACGAAGCTTTCGACCGGCGCCGCCGCCAATTGCCAGGCGAGCATGTCCGGGTCGAGCATGTTCCATTCGGCGCGGGGACGCACGCGGGTGCCGGCCTTGCGGCGCGACTGGACCAGCCCCTTGGCGGCCATCAGCTTGATCGCCTCGCGCAACGCGGTGCGGCTGACACCCAGGCGGACGCTCAGTTCCTCCTCGGTCGGCAGGAAGCTGCCGGGCGCAAGTTCGCCCTGCACGATCTTGAGACCGATCTCATGGGCGACCTGGCCATGCACGCTGCTGCGGGAAAAGGTCCGGTCGGGGCGGGTCGGCGGCTTGGCTCTCGGCATTGCTTCTTCACGGTGGCTGCTCGATCGGCGGAAAGGGCACACTAGGCCATTTTCCACTTATCGGAAATGGCTTAGCCGCCAACGCGCCTGTCAGGTCCAGCCGCCGTCGACGATGAAATTCTGCGCCGTGACCAGGTGGCTGTCGTCGGCCGCGAGCCAGAGCGCCATGCGGGCGATGTCGGGCGGGAACAGCTTCTCGGGAATGCATTGCCCCTTCAGCATCTCCGCCTCGGACTCGGGCGTCAGCCACAGCTTGATCTGCCGCTCGGTCATGACCCAGCCGGGAAAGAGCGCGTTCACCCGGATCTTGTGCGGCCCGAGGTCGCGCGCCAGCGCCCGGGTCAAGCCCACGACCGCCGCCTTCGCGGTCAGATAGACCGGCATGCCGCCTTGGCCGAGCAGGAAGCTGACCGAGCTCATGTTGATGATGGCGCCGCCGCCGGCCGCGATCATGTCGTCCTTCACCGCCTGGGCCGCGAAGAACTGATGCTTGAGATTGGTCGCCATCCGCTCGTCCCAGAACGCGGGCGTGACCTGGTCGATCGTGTGCCGGTCGTCGCGGGCGGCGTTGTTGACCAGCACGGTGATCGGCCCGAACGCCGTCCGGATGGCGGCGATCGCCCGGCCGAGCGCCTCGATGTCGCGCAGGTCGGCCGGCTCGAACCGGACGGCGGCGCCGAGGCGCCGCTGCAGCTCGGCACCGGCATCGGCATCGAGGTCGATGAAGCCCACCCGGGCACCCTGCGCAGCGAAATGTTCCACGATGGAAGCGCCGATGCCGGACGCGCCGCCGGTGACCAGGATCGTGCGTCCCTTGAGGCTCGGATATGTTGCGTATTCGCTCATACGGTCCTTCCTAGATCGCCATTTCGATGCGGGCGTTGCGGCTCCAGGGCACGCGATACAGCCCTTGCAGGACGAGCGAGGCGGCGCCGCGCGCCCAGACCTCGTCGGTCCAATCGTGGAAAATGATTTCGCACCGGCCGTTCAGCACCCGAAGCGAGCTGGCAGCAACCGCCGCGCGCACCGACGGCTCGAGCAGATCGGCCGCACGCATGCCGGCGCCGGAGATGATGACCTTCCCGGGATCGATGACGTTCACCAGGTTCGCGATGCCCAGCCCCAGGATCTCGCCCGCCGCGGCGAATACGGCGCGCAGCCCCTCGTGTCCATCGCGTGCCCGGCGGGTGATCTCGCGCACCGCCGCCTCGATCGATGGCTCGTCCTCGGTCGGGGGCAGATCGACGATCTTGCGCGCCTCGCGCAGGATGGCGTAGTCGGCGGCGAACGCCTCGATGCACCCATGCTGGCCGCAGCGGCACAGTGGCCCCTGGCGGTCGATCTTGGAATGACCGAATTCGGTACCCATGCCATGGTGGCCGCGATAGAGCTCGCCATTGATGAACAGGCCCATGCCGATGCCGGCCTCGACCGTGACGACCACGAAATTATCGACGTTCTGCGCGTGACCGAACCAGCGCTCGGCAAGCGTGACCAGGTTCGCATCATTCTCGATCACGGCCGAAACGCCCAGGCGATCGCTTAGCATCTTGGCGAACGGCACCGGCGTCGGCTCGGCCGCCAGGATCGGGCTCCAGTGGGATATGCCCGCGACCGAGTCGATGAAGCCGGGCAGCCCGACGCCGACCCCGGCGATCTGGCCCATGGTGATGCCGGCCTTGGCGACGGCCGCGCGGATGCCGTCTTCCAGCAGATCCGCGATCAGCGCCGCGCCGAGGCGCCAGGTTCGGACCGGCAGCACGAGACTCGACAGCGGGTCGGCGCGCAGGTTGGTAACCGTGATCGACATCTGGTGCATCGACAGCTTGACGCCGACGACATAGGCGGCATTGGGATTGATCCGCAGGAGGACGCGAGGCCGGCCGCGTGCCGCGCTCGCCTTGGACTGGGAGGCCGACGGCTCGCCCTCGTCGTAATAGATGACCCCCTCGTCCAGCAGTGCCGTGATGATGGCAGAAACCGTCGTACGGCTGAGCTGCGTGCGCTCGCCGACTTCGGCTCGCGAGATCGGCTCGAACCGGCGAATCGTATCCAGCACGTGAAAGCGGTTGATCGCCCGAATGAGCTCGGTGTCGCCCGTCTGCATCGCATCCATGCCGTGATCCCGCTCCGGATGAGCCATTGCAGACAATCCCCCTTGCGGGCGGTCGGCGGCGCCGGCTTGCCCGTCCTTGGTACTCCCGTCCGATTTTTTCCGCGATATATACAAAAATGGCAACCCCAAAGATTGGGAGCGATTTTCGACGACTCCCGTTTACTCCCGATTTACGACCAGAATCCCCCACCTAGACGATTAACGCGCAGATAACACGCACAGGCGTTGTATCTGACGCTTGACACGGCCGAATTGATGATCGATTTATGTTCACGTATTTGACAAAAATAGGCCCGATCAAAATCGGTCCGCGGTTCAGGGAGGGGCCTATGGTCTCGAACCATCGTCAGCGCCATGCACGCTTCACGCTTCCGTCGCTGCGATGGACGCGCCTCCTTCCCGATTCAATCCGACCGCGCCGTTCCGCGACGGCCTAGCATCTGCCCAAAGGCCGGCCTGCACCTGACGAACCCGTCATCGGGGCGCAGGGCGGCATCTCAACCATAGCGGACAGGGAGACGCGACAAGATGAGGGCAACTCGCAACCATATTCTCGGCACGACTTTCCTCGGCCTGGCGCTTGCCGGCGCCGTGCTGGCGAGCGCCAAACCGGCCGCGGCGGCCGACCAGAAGATCGTGGTCGGCGTCAGCTGGTCGAATTTCCAGGAAGAACGCTGGAAGACCGACGAGGCCGCGATCAAGGCCGCTCTCGACAAGGGCGGCGCCAGCTATATCGGTGCCGACGCGCAGAGTTCGCCGACCAAGCAACTGTCGGACGTCGAGAGCCTGATCGCGCGCGGCGCCACGGCGCTCATCATCCTCGCCCAGGACACGGATGCCATTCAGCCGGCGATCGCCAAGGCCAAGGCCGAGGGCATTCCGGTCGTGGGCTATGACCGCCTGATCGAGAGCCCCGGCGTCTTCTACCTGACCTTCGACAACCGCGAGGTTGGCCGCATTCAGGCGCGCGCGATCGAGAAGGCGGCGCCTAAAGGCAATTACGTCTTCATCAAGGGTTCGTCGACCGATCCCAATGCCGACTTTCTCCATGCCGGCAATCTCGACGTGCTGAAGCCAGCGATCGACGCGGGCGCCATCAAGGTGGTCGGCGAGGAATATACCCCCGGCTGGCTGCCCGAGAACGCCCAGCGCGAAATGGAGCAGATCCTGACCAAGGCCAACAACAAGGTCGATGCGGTGATTGCCGCCAACGACGGCACCGCCGGCGGCGCGGTCGCAGCATTGCAGGCCCAGGGTTTGGCCGGCATCCCGGTCTCGGGCCAGGATGGCGACAAGGCCGCCTTGAACCGGATCGCGCGCGGCCTGCAGACGGTCAGCGTCTGGAAGGACGCGCGGCTGCTCGGCACGACGGCAGCCGAGGCCGCCGTGGCGTTGGCCAAGGGCACGGCGCCGGACAAGCTGCCGAACGTCAGGAAATGGAACGAGGGACCGAAGAAGACCACCATGGACGCGGTCTTCCTGACGCCCGTCGGCATCACCCAGGAGAATCTCGACGTGGTGGTCAAGGCCGGTTGGGTCACCAAGGACGCGGTCTGCCAGGGCGTCGACCCAGCCAAGGCACCGGCCGCCTGCAAGTAGACCCTTACCCGCCGGTCGATCGGCCGCGTGCCTTCCAGGTGAGGCCGGTCGATCGGATGGATCTTCAAGGATAAGGCTCATGATGTCTTTGGCCCAATCGCCTGCCGCCCACAAGGGCGGCGCCAGGGATCTGAAAAGCGCGCTCGAGGTGGATCTTCGCCTGCTGGCGATGATTGCCGCGGTCGCCGCGGTCTGGGTCGGCTTCGATCTCCTGACCGGCGGGATCTTCCTGACTGCGCGCAACCTGTGGAATCTCGCGGTGCAGACCAGTGTTGTCGGCATCATGACGACCGGCATGGTGCTGGTCATCGTGACCCGGCATATCGACCTGTCGGTCGGCTCGGTGCTGGGCTTCACCGGCATGATCATGGCGGTGCTGCAGGCCCAGATGTTCCCGGTCGGCGCCGGCTGGAACTGGGCTGCGTCGCTGGCGCTCGGTCTGGTGCTGGGCGGCGTGATCGGTGCCGCCCAGGGCTGGTGGATCGCCCATCGCGGCGTACCATCCTTCATCGTGACCCTTGGCGGCCTGCTGATCTTCCGCGGTCTTGCCTGGACCGCGACCGAGGGCCAGACCGTGGCTCCGCTCGACGAGACGTTCCAGCTGATGGGCGGCGGTCTCCTGGGCTCGATCGGCGCGCTCTGGAGCTGGGTGGTCGGCATCGCCGGCGTCGTGCTCGTGCTCGTCCGCACGGTCGCGGCCCGCCGCCGCCGCCAGCGCTACGGCTTCGCGGTTCGCCCGGTTTGGGCCGAGCTGCTGGTCGCCGGGGTCGTCGTCGTCGGCATCGCCGGCTTCGTCCTGGTCATGAATGCCTACAACCGCCCGCGCACCGACATCTCCCAGGGCATCCCGATCCCGGTGCTGATCCTGATCGGCGCGGTCTGCGTCATGTCGGCCGTGACCAAGGTCACCAAGTTCGGCCGCTATGTCTTTGCCATCGGCGGCAATCCGGAGGCCGCGCAGCTGGCGGGCATCAACACGCGCCTCGTCATCATGGCGGTCTTCGCGCTCATGGGCCTGCTCGCCGCCGTCGCGGGCGCGGTGCAGACCGCCCGGCTCAACGCCGGCGCCAATTCGACCGGCGAACTCCTGGAACTGAGCGTGATCGCGGCGGCCGTCATCGGCGGCACTTCGCTCGCCGGCGGCACCGGCACGATCTCCGGCGCCATCGTCGGCGCCGTGTTCATGCAGAGCCTGCAGAGCGGCATGATCCTTCTCGGCCTGCCGACGCCTATGCAGAACGTGGTGATCGGCCTCGTGCTGATCCTCGCCGTCTGGATCGACACCAGCTATCAGCGGCGGCGCCTGTGACCGCCGGGACCGGAGACAGCACCATGACCTCTACCCCCATGGGCATCGCCCCGCTGGTCGAGATGCGCCACATCTCGATCCATTTCGGCGGGATCAAGGCGGTCGACGACGTCAGCGTCGACCTTTATCCGGGAGAAGTCGTAGCCCTGCTCGGCCACAACGGCGCCGGCAAATCGACCCTGATCAAGATCCTGTCGGGGGCCTACCGGGCCCATTCCGGCCAGATCCTGATCGACGGCAAGAACGCCGAGATCGCGAGCCCGCGCGACGCCAAGGCCCATGGGATCGAGACCATCTATCAGACTCTCGCCCTGGCCGAGAATATTGATGCGCCGGGCAACCTGTTCCTCGGCCGCGAGCTCACGACCCCATGGGGCACGCTCGACGATGCCGCCATGGAGCATGCCGCGCGGCAGGCGATCCTGGAGCTGAACCCGAACTTCACCCGTATCAAGGAGCCGGTGAAGAACTTGTCGGGCGGGCAGCGCCAGTCGGTTGCGATTGCCCGCGCGCTGCATTTCAACGCCCGCATTCTGATCATGGACGAGCCGACCGCGGCGCTCGGCCCGCACGAGACCCGCCAGGTCGCCGACCTGATCACGCGGCTCAAGGCCAAGGGCATCGGCATCTTCCTGATCAGCCACGACATCCACGACGTGTTCGACCTCGCCGACCGCATCAGCGTGATGAAGAACGGCAAGCTGGTCGGCACCGTCCGAACCGAGGACGTCACCCAGGACGATGTGCTTGCCATGATCATCCTCGGCAAACGCCCCCAGATCGCCGCGTGAGCCGGTCGCGCCAGAGGAGATAGCCGATCACCGACGATCGAAACACCTTAGCGGGCCCATAGCCGCCGCCTGAGCCGTCCCGGGGGACGGCCGGCACAGGCCCGCAACTACAGCGAACCCAAAAGACCCCAACGCGCCGGGAGGCCTCGGCTGCGCATGGAGAAACTTTGCCTCGAGCAAGGACCACCCGGCCAAACGAATCGATTCAGGGAGGAAGAACATATGGCAGGAAGCAGAATGAGAGCCGCGTTTGGCGGTCTCGCCGCAGCGGCGCTGATCGGGCTGGCATTGCCGGCGTCAGCCCAGGTCGTCACCAATCCCACGGCCCTGACTCAGTTCGGCAATGACCTGCTGGACGACGGGATATTCCTGCGCGGCCACTATGTCGGCGAATTCGCCGCCAATCCGTCGGGCGGCCTGTCCCAGAGCGCGCGCTATGCCGGCCAGGTCGACGTCGGCGTCGATTTCGACATGGGCAAGATCGCAAACCTCGGCAATTCAGCGCTGCATATCACCTTCAGCCAGCGCCATGGCCAGAACCTGGCCGCGACCGATATCGGCAACAGCGTCTCGGTCCAGGAAGTATACGGCGGCGGCCAGACCTACCGGCTGACCGAACTATCCTGGGACCAGGCGATCCTTGACGATCACGTCGAGTACTTGGTCGGCCGCATCGATCTGCCCAGCGATTTCGCGGCCTCGTCCTTCTACTGTAACTTCCAGTCCAACTCGACCTGCGGCAATTCCAGCCTGTTCGGCCAGGACAACCAGCTGAACTATTTCCCGGTCGGCGTCTGGGGCGGCCGCATCACCGTCAAGCCGACCCGGCAGCTCTATGCCCAGTTCGGCGCCTATGAAAGCGACCCCTCCCAGGGCAATCGCAATCATCACGGCTTCGACTTCGAGACGGATACCGCCAACGGCTACATCCTGCCGGTCGAGCTCGGCTACCAGACGACCTTCGCCTCCGACGCCTATCCGCGGCATTACAAGGTCGGTGCCTTCTACGAGAACGCGCCCTACAGCGACCCGTTCTTCGACATCAATCACAATTCGGCGGCCCTGACCGGCCTGCCGCATCAGCAGCACGCGGACCGCACGTCGGTCTACGCGCTCTTCGACCAGATGATCTGGAAGCCCGAAGCGGGGGCCCAGCGCGGCCTGTACGTGTTCGGCGGCGTCACCGCCGGCACGGATTCGAGCCAGCTCGCCGATTATTTCCTGCAGGCCGGCCTGCTCTACAAGGGACCGTCGCCCGAGCGTGAGGAAGATACGATCGGCCTGCTCGCCACCGACCTGCATTGGGGTAGCCACACGATGGACTTCTTGCGCGACTCGCGCGTCGCCGCCGGCGGGATCGCCACCACGCAGAACCCCAACGAGATCATGATGGAAGTGAACTACGGCGCCCAGATCACACCCTGGCTGCGTGTCGTGCCCAACCTGCAATACATCGTCAATCCCGACAACCTGCCGGAGCCGCGCCTTAAGTCGAACATTCCCGACACATTCGTCGTCGGCCTCAAGTTCGCCATCGGCCTGCCCGAACTCTTCGGCCTGCCGACCAAGAACTACAACCACTGACCACGAAACCAACCGGCTCTCTTTCGCAAGAGCCCGGGCCGGACCGCTTCCCCAACTGCCCCGGATCCGTTCCCCATGGATCCGGGGATTTTTTTGGGGGCACCTATTCGGCGATGACGACGCCCTGGGCGGTGTCGGCGTGATATTCGCCCATGAACGGATATTTGCCGGCACCAAGCGGCCGCAGGCGCACGGTTCCGGAGCCGCCGCCGGCCACGACCTTTTCGACCTTGAGTGTGGTCGAATCGAACTCCTCGGCCGTTGGGTCCTGGTTGTGGACCGTGATGATCGTCGGCTTGCCCGCCGGCACATGGATCTCCGCCGGCGTAAAGCGATGGTCCTTGATCACGAGATCGACCGTGGTCGGATCGTCCGCCTGGGCGGGCGCCCCGATGCCGGCGAGGCCGAGAGCGAGACCGGCGGCGACCAGTGCAGCCAGGCGTGGCTTCGGCAGCAGGCCGCGGAGGGAAAAGGACAGGCGCGGCATGGATGAGGCTCCGAGGGTATCGACATTGCTTCACTCCGGAGCATCGGCTGCCGGGGCGTGGCGGCATCCTCTCATATCGAGAATCATTCGCAATAACAATGCGAATGATTCTCGATTCCTTGGCGAAACCTGGTTCCCGGCGCAACTTTGGTCCGACCAACCGCCTAAAAGAATCAAATGAGAGGCTCCCATTCAAGAGTTCTGCACTGTTCATCGCCCATGCGAGTCTCCGCCTTCCGCAAACCAACCTACTTTCCTCGACCAGAGGAGGTATTCCGCGCAACGGGACAGGCGCCTCTTGTGATGCTCGTCAACACCCGCTTTCGTGGCTGACGCACATTGAATTGCAAACAGGGTGAGACGCTGCGGCGCTCCTGGCCCCCCAGGAGCGATGCAACGGCATGCGCTAGCTTTCGGAGCAGATCGGCGTCGCGCGCTTCCCAATCCACTCTTTGTCTCTGTGCCGTGTGTATTCTGGAGACAGGAGAATGCTCCTCGAACCAATTGCGATCGTATTTGCAGAGATAAGCATAGGTGGCTCCGATCGCATGATAGAGATCTCCGCGGCCTGCCGTCGGATGAAGCTGCCGAAAACTGAGCCAAGTTTTGCGATGCCGTTCAATGACCAGTTGCCGAGCGGCGTTTGATCGGAATTGGGTCGTTTCCTCGGAAGACATTAGCGCACGCTTCCACGTTTCGCGCTAAAGCCAGAGACGTGCCGCGTGGGCCTTCAGCGTTGGCGGATCGACCCGAAAGAGAGCAGCTAACTGCTTCAAACTAAGGCTCCTATCCTGGATTGATTCAGCCAGCGCCATATCCCATTGCGGACCAGTTTGAACAATCCGTAAGCGGATGCCATCGGGGAGATTTCGGTCGGGAAAGAGCAAATATGTGAAGCCGCATGTCTCGCATGTTGCTTTCGCCCGCTCCTGGCGCGGCGCCCTGTGTTATCGCAGTGAACGTCCGCATGTCGCCGCCGACAACTTCTAAGCGGCCGGACTGCTGTCGGCCCACTCCTTCCGGCAGCTCAGCGCGGTGACCTTGGTGTTGCGACGACGGCGCGAAGCCGCCAAGCACAAAAGAGCGACGATTCGGTCAGCTCGACGACGATCCGGCAAATCCCATCCTTGGCGCGTCCGCTAGGCTCTTCGAATTATTGAGGGTGAGCAGATAGTGGTGCGGCAATGACGGAAACGACGTATCGGCGGCTTGGCTACGGACCGCGCAAGGTCATCGCGCTTCACGGTTGGCTCAGCGACTCGACGGTCTTCGATGTGATGCTGCGGCACGTCGACCAGGCGCAGTTCGAGTTCGCCCTCCCTGACTTTCGCGGCTATGGTGCATCGATCGAGCACTCCGGGCGCTACGATCTTGCCGAGATCGCCAGCGACGCCTTGGCAATCGCGGACAAGAACGGCTGGGCCCAGTTCCACCTGATCGGCCATTCCATGGGCGGCAAGGCCGCTCTGCGCCTGGCGCTCGCACAGCCGCAGCGCGTTGGACGCATCCTCGCGATCACGCCGGTCTCGGCCCATCCGGCGCCGTTCGACGCGGCGACCCGCGCCCTTTTCGAGCGCGCGGTGCACGACGTCGAGGCGCGCCGCCGCATCCTCGATCTCACCACCGGCGACCGCCTGCCGCCCCAATGGAGCGTGCGCCTCGCGGCGGCGTCGCTCGACATCTGTCGCGTCGAGGCCTTCGCCGGCTATCTCGCCGCCTGGAGTGAGGGCGATTTTGCGGAGGAGGCCCGCGGCTTGGCCCACGAGATGCTGGTCCTGGTGGGCGAGCATGACGCCGGCGTGCCCATGCCGCTCGTCGAAAGGACCTGGCTTGCGGACTACCCGAACGCCCGGGCCGGGACGATCGCCAACGCCGGCCATTATCCGATGATCGAGACGCCGCTCTTCCTGGCGGCCACGGTCGAGCGCTTTCTTGGGGCCGACGCCACCTAAACGACGCGGCGGCCCGCGGCGCTTATTGTCGGGTGCGACGCGTGGAGAACCGGTTCGGCAGATCGACCCAGCTCTGGTCGTAGTCCTTGTGCAGCGCGCTCGTCGACAGGGCGAAGCGGGTTGGGCGGATGAGCAAGCGGGTCTCGAACATGAAGGCCAGGGTCGCATCGAGCCGCTGCGGTGCCAGTTCCGCCGAGACCGCCCGCTCGAAGGTCCCGGCATCGGGTCCATGTCCGGACATGCAATTGTGCAGGGAGGCGCCGCCGGGCTCGAAGCCCGCCGTCTTGCCGTCGTAGTCGCCCTGGATCAGGCCCATGAACTCGCTCATCACATTCCGGTGGAACCACGGCGGCCGGAAGGTATCGTCAGCCACCACCCACCGCGGAGGGAACACCACGAAATCGACGTTCGCCGTTCCAGGCGCGTCCGACGGAGAGGTCAGTACAGTAAAGATCGACGGGTCGGGGTGGTCGAAGCTGACCGACCCGATGGCATTGAAATGCCGCAGGTCGAACTTGTACGGCGCGTAATTGCCGTGCCAGGCGACGACGTCGAGCGGCGAATGGTCCAGTTCCGCGCTCCAGAAGCCGCCGTCGAGCTTGGCGATCAGCTCGACCGGTCCTTCGGTTTCCTCATAGGCCGCGGTCGGCACCAGGAAATCGCGTGGGTTGGCGAGCCCGTTGGCGCCGATCGGACCGAGCTCCGGAAGGCGCAGCGGCTCGCCGTAATTCTCGCAGACATAGCCCCGGACCGGGCCCGCCGGCAGATCGACCCGAAAGCGAACGCCACGGGGCACGACCCCGAATTCGCCGGGCTCAATGTCCATTGTGCCGAACTCGGTCGCAAGGCGCATCGCGCCGTGCTGCGGCACGATCAGCAGCTCGCCGTCGGCATCGTAGAAATAGCGGTCGACCATGGAGCGGTTCGCCCGGAAGACATGGATGGCGACGCCGATCCGCGCGTGGAGGTCGCCGTTGCCGCCCAGGGTCGTCATCCCGTCGATGAAATCGACTGACCCGTTCGGTTCCGAGAGGGCGCCCCAGCGCAATCGGTTCGGCGACGCCTTCTGCTCCTGGAACGGCGCGGACTTCCAGAGCGGCGAGGCGATCCGGACGAACGCCGGATGCGCGGCCGACGGCCGGATGCGATAGAGCCAGCTGCGCAAGTTCCGATCCCTCGGCGCGGTGAAGGCGCTTCCGGATAATTGTTCGGCATAGAGGCCGAGCGGGACGTCTTGCGGCGAATTTCGCCCGTCCGGCAAAGCGCCGGCAATCGCCTCGGTGGCGAACTCGTTGCCGAACCCGCTCATGTAGGCGCCGGCCAGCGGCCGCGCCTTCGACCTGGTCATGTCCATTGTCTCCGATGCGGGGGCGCTCCCGCACGCCCAGAACGATGCGGCCGAAGAGATGCCGGGACCTGCCGCCCAGGTCCGACCGGACGCTAGCAAGGATGTCGCCACCGCGCTGTTCGACCGATCCAGCGACTTACCAAACGGTCCGACGGAATGGTCGAATGCCGCTACGCACCCGATCAATCTATGGCACGATGTCGCACCCACATCGCCGCACGAGCCGAGAGATATATGGAACGGGGTACGCCCATCTGGATACTGCAAGGCCGCTTTGGCCGGGCCACCGTCAATCTGACCGGACGGCCACTCGTCGAGCATGCCCATTCCGAATTCAACATCCTGTTCAAGCTTGGAGGGGCCGACACGGCCTTCCGTTCGGGCAGCCAGACCCTCGATCTCGGCGATAACACCGTCCTGCTATTCAATCCCTGGGTTCCACACGCGAAGCTCGAGAACACGGGCGGCCCAACCCTGATCCTGTCGCTGCTGATCGATCCAAGCTGGCTCGTGCGCGTGCTGACGAGCCCGCCGCCGTCGCTCTCGTGCCTGTTCCCCAATCCGCGGGAGCAGGTTTCGGCGGAAGTGGCGCTGCATGCCAATCGCGTGGCGGCTGTGGTCGCGCAGAACGTCACGGCGTCGGGCGAGAGCGGCGAGGATCTGCTGGCGGATCTGATCGACGCGGTCACCCGCGAATATGCCGATCCCTCGGTCGAGCGCGATCTGTTAGCGACCGCGCGGCCGATCGACTACCGGATCCGCAAGGCGCTGGCCTATATTCACGAGCACGCGCTCGAGAATCCCAAGGTCGAGGATCTGGCCGCCAAGGTCGGGCTATCCCGTTCACGCTTCTTCGAGCAGTTCCGCCGCTGCGTCGGTGCTTCGCCGCAGCACTACATCGACTGGGCGCGCATGGCGATCGCGACGCGCTGGCTCAGCACGACCAACCGGCCGCTGATCGAGCTGGCGGACGAGCTGGGCTTCAGCGCGCATAGCCATTTCACCCGCTTCTTCACCCAGCATATCGGGGTCTCGCCGAGCGAGTTCCGGCGCCAGACCAATGCTGCGCTCGAACCCGAAAGCTGAGTGCGGTGCCGGCGGATCGCCGGCACCGCACCTCGATCAGAACGTATATTGGAAGCCGGCTTGGAAGCGGTTCGCGGTTCCCTCCAGACCGCCCACGGTATGGCGCTCGCCGCGATTGTATTCGAGCCCGATGTTGACCGTTGGCACCGGCGACCAATAGAGGTTGACATATTGCTGGTAGAGATCGGCGTTGGCCGTCGCCGGCGTGATGCCTGGTACCGTATCGAAATGGGTCGTGGCCCAGATCAGGTTCGTACGGACGGTGTCGGTGAACCAGTGCTGATAGGCGGCCTGGGCGCCCAGGGCCGCGCCGGCGACGAGGTTGCTGTGCTTGGTCACGAAGATCGTATTGTTGTTGGCGTCCTGGATATACCGGCCGATGCCCTCGCCGCCGTTGATCTGGAACGAGATCCGGTCCTTGCCCCAGGTATTGATGATGCCCGCCAGGCCGAGGCCATAGCCCATTACGCTCGAGTCATGATGGGGCAGGCCGTCGTTGTATTGGATCTCTCGCCCCATGGCCGACAACTGGACATGGCCCCAGCTGTCGTCGCGCCGCCAGCGCACGACGAAATCGGGAATGGGGTTGAGCGTGTTGGTGCTGGGCGTGCCCGCCGTCTCATGATCGGAGCCGAAGAAATCGCCTTCCGGATTCTCGATCGCGAAGGCGAGCGTGTCGGTCTTGCTGAGCGGCATGGTGTAGCGCAACTGGCCCTGGCGCAGGAATGAGCGGCCGGTCGGACCGCTGTTGTCCTCGTGCTCGGGCAGCGCGTCGATATCCATGAAGGTCGTCCAGAACTGGCCGGCAAGGAACGGGCCGAGCTCGGCATAGGCGTGACGGATCTCGAAATTGTAGCCGTTCGTGCTGGACGCCACGCCGCCGCCGCCGCCGAAGAAGTCGCCTTCGACGAAGGTCTTGAGCGTACCGTAGTCCGTCGGCGTGCGGGTCTCGACGTTGAGACGCGTCTGGCGCGCCTGGAGGCGCCAGTCGCCGCGGCGCGTCGATCCCGGTGTGCCATCAAGCGGCAGGCTCGCCACCGCGGAAAAATCCCCCTGCGGCGCGTCGACGTCCCAGATCGCGTCGAGCTTGATGAAGCCGCCGATGCGCATCGACGTGCTGGTGCCAGGGACCAGGAACGAGTTGGGGAACGTGCCGCCGGTCACCGGCGCGCCGGACGCGAGCGTCGCGGGCGGCGATGTCGTCGTCGATGTCGCGACCTTGGCCGCCTCGGCGGTCGTCTTCGCCTGGATCGCGGTCGCCTTGACCTGTTCGACCGTTCGCTGCTGTTCGGCCGCCGCCGCCTTCTGATCTTTCTGTTGCTGCTCCAATTGCTGAATGCGGTCGGACAGGCGCAGCAGTTGCGTCTTCAGATCCTGCAGTTCATCGGCCCTGACGCTGTGCGGAGTCAGGTTGAGCACCGCTGCCACAGCGGCCACCCCCGCGATCTTGAGTCCCCTCATGTTGCTTCCCTTTGTGTGGGCGATTTTCGACCCGACACGCGCTGCCCTTGGCGTGAGTCGGGGTTGACGCGCGTCCACCCGGCCGTCCGTGCGGCGGTGAACAGCGGTCTCGTCTGATGGTTGGGGCCGGGCGGACCCGGCGAGGCGGCTGGTTTCAGCGCACTGGGATCGTGGCGATCTGACCGAAACCTGGCCGTCCGCTGATGCGGTCGTACCAGCGCTCCAGTCCCGGCATCCGCGGCCGGTCGACCGGCAGGCGAAGCCAGCGGTGAGTGCTCACGCCAAGCGCGATATCGGCGATGGTGAAGCTCTCGCCCACTGTGTAGACAGCACCTTGCAGGTGCCGGTCGAGAATGACGAACAGGCCCGCGGTCGCGTCGACCGCCACGGCGACGGAAGCGCCGTCCATCCCGTCGGACCGCGCCAGCGCCATGAACAGGTCGCGGAGCGAGAGGCCGAGCGTCGCCATTTGCCAGTCGAGCCATTTGTCCGCGTCGGCTGTCGCTTGACGGCCGGTCGGCAGGAGGCGGCGCGTGGGGTCGCCGCCCGCGAGATAGCGCATGATCGCGTTCGATTCCCAGAGGACGAACCCATCGTCATCGATGGTCGGCACACGGCCGTTGGGGTTCATGGCCCGATAAGACGGCTCGTCCGTCCGGCCGAACGGCCCGCCGGCATCGATGCGCTCATAGGCGAGTCCGAGTTCGTCGCACGTCCACAGAATTTTCTGCACGTTGCCGGAGTTGGCGCGTCCCCACAGCTTCAGCATGCGTTCCTCCCCTTGGTTTTGGGGGACCTTAGGCGCACGCCCCGGTCCGGCCTTAACCGGTCCGTCCCGACGCTTACCCAATCGTCCGATAAGGCCCGCCGGCCCGCCGGTGCGGCGCAGGAAGGCGGACGATCCGGTAAGGCGCGGGATCGGACCGTTAGCGCCGGCCGGCCTGCCGCCCTAGGATCCGGTCAACGGCCAAGCGGGGGCGCACTGATCGACGAAGCGGCGCACTGGCTGAAGGACCGGCAGATGAATCGAGCGGAGGAAGGCATATGAACGACACGCCGCGGCATCATTGCTGCCCCATCCACGATCCCTGCCCTCGGCATATGGCGGATCAGGCGGCAGCCGCGCACCAGGACCACGCCCGCAATATCGACGGGGTCGACCGGGATTTCCTGGCCGAGCGCCTGGACGGGCGCGGCGTCAGCCGGCGCCGGTTGATGCAGGCCGCGGGCCTCGCGGGCGTTTCGGGCCTGTTCGTTGCAGGCCGTCCGCAGGCGCAAGCCGCCGAACCCGGGGGAGCCGTGTTCGATCGCGCGCGCGTCGGCAAGACTCACACCCTGCCGTCAAACGCCGAAACGGTCCGGGTCGGCGCGATGGACCCGGCCGCGCCGGTCGTCCTTACGGTCGAGTCCGGTGACGTGGTCCATTATCCCAACACGTGGGTGAACTGGGCCAACGAGGCCAAGCTCGGCATGTCCTTCGCCGAGCGAGAACCGATCCGCAAGCGCTACCCACAGGGTCCCTATTCGCTGATCGGCCCGGTCGCGATCCGCGGTGCCGAGCCCGGCGACGTCATCGAATGTCGCATGCTGCGGCTGAAGCCGATCGACTGGGGCTGGAATTCGGCGCCGAAGGGTGTCGGGGCGCTGCCCGGAGACTTCGCCGAGCCGTATCTCCATTACCTGCGCTTCGACGCCGAGCGGAAGTTCACGGAGTTCGCTCCAGGCATCCGCGTGCCGCTCGCTCCGCTGCAAGGGGTGATGGCGACACAGCCGGCCGGCGACAAGCCGGTGAGCGGGATCCTGAGCGGCCGCTATGGCGGCAATATCGTGCTGCGCGAACTCGTGGAAGGCACATCCCTCTTCCTGCCGGTCGAAGTCACCGGCGGCCGCCTCTGGACGGGCGATTCCCACGCGGCCCAGGGCGATGGCGTGGTCGATCAGACGGCCATCGAAACCGCCATGGAGGATCTGCGGATCCAATATGTCCTGCACAAGCGGGCGGGGCTGGCCGGACCCATCGCCGAGACGCCGTCCCACTGGATCATGCTGGGTTTCGGCGAGGCGCTCGAAGATGCGCTGACTGCCTCGCTCCGACAGATGATCGAGTGGCTGAGCGGGCCTACCTCGCTGAAGCCGGTCGACGTCTACGCGCTCTGCAGCATCGCGGCCAGCTTCCGCATCACGCAATATGCGCACCAAACCAACACGGTCTATGCGACCGTGCCGGCGAAGACGGTGCACGGCATGCTGCCGAAGGGGATCTTCGACCCGTCGCTGCGCGAGCATATCGCGCGGTCGGTGCGCACGGGGGCCTAGCGGAAATTGCAGCCTGCCGAAGCTCCCAATCCCGGCTGGATCGTCGCCGCGGCCAAGCCGCGCCTAGCGCCGATCGAACGGCGCGTCTTCCTGCTGTGTTCGCTCGTCGCCTTCTTCGACGGCTTCGATACGCAATCGATCGGGCCCGCGGCGGCGGCGATCGGTGCCGCCGTCGGCGTCTCGGTTGGCGAACTCGGGCCGATCTTCAGCGCCTCGCAGCTTGGCTTCCTCTTGGGCGCCATGAGCTTCGGTGCGCTCGGCGACCGATTCGGCCGAAAGCGCCTGCTGGTCGGCGCGGTCGCCCTCTTCGCGCTCTGTTCGCTCGGCACCGCGCTCGTCCATTCCTTCGATACGCTCGTCGCCTGCCGCCTGTTCTGCGGCCTTGGGCTCGGCGGCGCGACGCCGAACTTCGTCGGCCTCGTCTCCGAATATGCGCCGCCGCGCCTGCGTGCGCGCATCGTCACCACGATGTGGGCGGCCGTACCGTTCGGCGGCATGGTCGGCTCCTTCGCCAGTTCAGCGGTGCTGCCTTGGCTCGGATGGCAGGCGATGTTCCATATCGGCTTCGCGGCACCCATGGCGTTGGCGCTGCTTCTCGTCGCGATGCTGCCGGAGTCCCGCGAAGCGCCGCGGGTTGCGACCGCGGAACGGCGCCTCACGCCGCTCGCGGCCCTCTTCGCTCATGGACGTGCGATCGGGACGCTGTGGCTGTGGCTCGCATCTTTCGCCATCTGGATGGTGCTGATCGTCGTCGCCTTCTGGACCCCGGCGCTGCTGCAGCGGGCCGGACTTTCGGCGGCGAGTGCCGCCACCGTGCTGGCGTTCAACAATGCGGGCGGCGTCGTCGGGACCCTGCTGGTCGGTGCCGCGCTGAGCCGTATCCGGCCCGTCGTCGCTCTGCTCGGCGCCTGCGTCGCATCGGGGATCGCCATTGCCGCGATCGGCGTCTTCGCCGGTCACTATGCCGGGCTCCTGTTCGCCGCATCGTTCGCCGGCTTCTTTGCCTCGGCGGCAGGCGGCACGATGATCGCCGTCGCGGCCGAAGCCTATCCGACCGAGGCGCGCGCCACCGGCGTTGGCTGGGCGCTTGGCTTCGGCCGCCTCGGATCGATCGCGGGCCCGCTCGCAGCCGGCCTCCTGGTCGCGCATGGGGTGCCGATCGCGCAGTTCTATCTGGCCGCCGCCATCCCCGCATTCGTCGCGGCCGGGTTCGTGCTTCTTCTGTCGCGCCGTCCCCGGTCCGGGGAAGCCGGCGCCTAAATCACCCGTTCGAGGAGTGTTCATGCCTATCCAAGAATCCCCACAGCCGAGCCTGGCCATCATAAGCTACGCGCAGGCGACGGCGCTCATCGCCGCCGCCGTCCGGACGGCGGCGGCGCGAAGCGTCAAGCTTGGGCTTGTCGTGCTGGATGCCGCGGGCCATCTGGTCGCCGCCGGCCGGATGGACGGCGCGCCGTTCATCACAACGGAAGTCGCCCGCGGTAAGGCCTTCGCCTGCGTCGCAACCGGTGGTCAGCCCGGCACCAACCTGGCCCAGCGCTTCGAGGAAAATCCAATGGTCTGGGGCAATGCCGGCCCGCTCGGTTACGGCGCGCCGCTCTTCCCGGCCCAGGGCGCGCTGCCGATCCATCTGGACGGGGTGCTGGTCGGCGCGATCGGCGCGAGCGGCGCGCCGTCTGCGATCGACGAAGCCGTCATTGCCGAGGCCATCGGCGCGATCGGGGGCTCGCCGACCCCGTGATCACGGCCCTCGCTCCCGTTCTCATCGGATTGCCGCGGTTCGCGCGGACTTGGAGACTCCTATGAAGATTTTCGCTTTCGACGATGCAGGACGTCCGGCGCTGGGTGTCATGGTGGACGAGGCGACGTTCGTGCCCTTGGCGGAAGTCGCGCCCGAGCTGCCGACGAACCTCATTGCACTCTTGGAACTCCCGGACGGGCTCGCGCGGACGGAACGCGCCGTCGCCGGTCAACCGGGCAGCCGGCGTCTTGCCGACGTGTCCCTGAAGCCCTTTCTCGATCGGCCGAACGCCCTCTGGGCGCTAGCGCTGAACTTCAAGACGCATATCGAGGAAACCGGCCTCACGACCTCGCGGGACTTTCCTCATGTTTTCCTCCGGGTCGCGTCCTCCTACGCCGGCCACGGCGAGGCGTTGCGATGCCCGCCGGAAACGGTCGCGCGCGCTTACGACTACGAAGGCGAACTCGGCGTGGTGATCGGCAAGCCGGGACGCCATATTCCGGTCGAGCGCGCGCTCGAGCATGTCGCCGGCTATACCTGCGTCAACGAAGGCTCGGTGCGCGAATACCAAATTCAGAACCGACAGTTCGGCCTGGGCAAGAATTTCGAGGCGTCCGGCAGCTATGGTCCCTGGCTGGTGACGGCGGACGAGGTGGGCGTGCCCGAGCGGCAGTCGGTGCTGACACGGATCAACGGGGTCGTCCGACAAAGCTCGCCGCTCAATGACATGCTGTTCAGCGTGGCTCAAACTGTGAGCTACCTGTCCGATGGCTATTCGTTGCGACCAGGCGACATGATCGCCATGGGCACGCCGGGTGCACTCAAACCCGGCCCCGACGATCTGGCGGGGCGAGCCCTTGACCAACAGTTCGGTCCCTTCAAGGTGCCTGGCCTCGTGCATATGCGACCCGGTGATATCGTCGAAGTCGAGATCAGCGGTGTGGGCATCTTGCGCAATCCCGTCGTCGCTGATCTGCCGTCCGACTATCGTTCGGGCGATGCGGCCGACTAACTGACCCTGGTTCCGAGGCTCCCTGGGCGCTGTGGCTTCGTCGGACGGCCTGGGCCGTCTCGGTCAGCACTCTATCGAGCGTCCGCGACCGTGCCGAAGCGTCCAGCGTGGAAGTCGGCGACTGCCTGGGCCAGTGCCGCCTCGCTGTCGAGGACGAACGGCCCATGCTGGACGACCGGTTCGTCGATCCTCGGCCCCGCGAGTACGACGAAATGGGCAGCCGAAGTCGATTGCAACGACAGCATCGTCCCGTCGGACGCGGCCCCGGCGCATAGGGCGTGGCCCGCGGTCAGCGTGCCGGCGCCATCGATGCTCATGGCGCCGTCGACCAGATAGATCCAGGCATTCCAGTGTGCCTGCAAGGGAATGACCGCCGCCTTCGCGCCGGCATCGAGATAGCCGTCGAGCATGAGGATGGGGGCCGGCGGTCGGGCCGGCGATCTCAGACCGGCGAGTTCGCCCGCGACCACGCGCACCCGGGAACCCTCACCGCGCACCTTCGGCATCTCGTGGGCCGCTACCCGGAACGAGTCTGGTGCCAAGGACTTCAGCTGGCCGGGCAGGTTCACGAAGATCTGCAGCGCGTGAATGTGGCTCGACGATCCGACCGGCACTTGCGTGTGCAGGATGCCGCGGCCGGCGAGCGTCCAATGCAGGTCGCCCGCGCCGAAGGTGGCGTTGTGCCCGACCGAATCGCGGCTCGCCATCTCGCCTTCGGTGTCCTCGAACACGAGCGTCACCGCCGACATGCCGGCGTGCGGATGCAGGTCGAACGTCGGCTCCCGCATGTGGAAATGATCGACCAGGACAAAGGGCGACATAGCGCGCGGCGCGAACTGGTCGTGATGAAACTGCAAGGCCGTGAAGCCGGTCCCGATCCGCATCGGCCCGCCGGCAACGACCGGCGAAAACCTAGCCCGCCCGGGGGCGGCATGCTCGGCTGACATCGTCATTATCCATCACTCTCTTTTGGTGTGGCCCCAGATCTGGCGTGAGTCCCGGCAAGACAGAAGGCACCGCCGCTTGGACATATCGTCCAACAATCCGGGACGAAGCCGCCTGGTGCGGTCGGCGCCGTCGGCCGATGCGCCGGCCGGGGGCAGATTTATTGGACGATGCGTGCAGGATTCCGCGGCTTCTGAGCGAATGGGCCTGACACTACCCTTTGTCGCCATTGAAATTCGCAACAGGGCAGGAGAGCTCAAATGGCGCGGCGCGGTCCCATCGTCGACGTTCATCACCACGCGTTGCTGCCGGATCTCACCGGCGACATCGATCTCGGCAGCGTCGACATTCCCGCCTGGTCGATCGACGACAGCGTGGAGTTCATGGATCGGATGGGCATCGACGTCGCAGTGCTGTCGCTGAGTTCGCCCGGCGTTCCCTACGGCGATCCGGCCAAGGCCCGCGACATTGCCCGCCGGGTCAACGAGACCCTGGCGTCCTATGTCGCCCGCCGTCCGGACCGGTTCGCCGCCTTCGCGACGCTGCCGCTGCCGGACATCGAGGGATCGCTGCGCGAGGCAGAGCATGCGCTGGATGTGCTGCAGCTCGACGGCATCGGCGTCATGTCGAACTACGGCCCCTATTTCGGTTCCGCGCATTACGATCCGCTGTTCGCGCTGCTCAATCGCAAGGCCTGTCCGGTGCACATCCATCCGCGCCCGCCAGTGCTGAGCGCCGAGCAGGATTTCGGCCTGCCGCCGTCGCTCTACGAGTTCACGTTCGAATCGACCCGCGTCGCGGTGCAGGTCGCCTATAACAACGTGTTCGGGCGCTTCCCCAACCTGAAGCTCATCCTGTCGCATGCCGGCGGCACCGTGCCGTTCCTGGCCAAGCGGCTGACCTACGGCCCGCAGATCGTCGCCGGCCTCAAGGGCAAGGCGCCGGTCGACACGATCGGCGAGCTCGCCAAGTTCTATTTCGACCTCGCCATGGTCAGCGGCCGGTTCACTTTGCCGGCGCTCAACGCCCTCGTCCGGCCCGACCACATCCTCTACGGCAGCGACTTCCCCTATATGCCCGAAGCCGACATTCGGGAGGCGAAGGACGACGTGTTCGATTTCGCCGGCTACGGCGAAGCGGACGTCCGGCAGATCGCTTCCGAGAACGCGCTCAGGCTGCTGCCGCGGGTCGCCCGCCAATTCAACAAGTAGGTTTGGCGAAGATCGCTCAGGGAAGAGCTCCGTCGCTCACTAAAACCTGGAAAGGAACCGTTCATGCGCATCCCCAAAGTTTCCATGATTGTCGGCAGCAGTCGTGCAGAGTCCATCAACAGGAAGCTTGCGAACGCCATCGTAAGACTTGGCGCCGACAAGTCGGATTTCGAAATCGTCAAGATCCACGAACTGCCCCTCTATGATCTCGAGCTCGAGAAGGACTGGCCTGTTTCGTCCAATCGTTTCAGCAGCCAAGTTGCGGAGGCGGATGGAGTGTTGATCGTGACACCGGAGCACAACCGGTCGCTCCCTGCGGTGCTCAAGAACGCGATCGATTGGGGCTCGCGCCCGATGAGCGCAAATGTCTGGCGAGATAAGCCGGTCGCCATCACCGGCGCTGCTCGCGGCGCCATTGGCACGGCGTTGGTTCAGCAGCACGTCCGGCAGATTCTCAGCGGCTTCCTAGGCGCCGCCGTGATGGGCGGCGAGGCCTACATCGGCGGCTTCACGCCGGAGCTCATCGACGATGACGGCAACATCACGGTCGAGCCGACCCGACAGTTTCTTCAAGCATTCGTCGATCGCTTCGCAGTCTTTGCGAGCCGCTTCATGGAAGCTGATTAGGCCGCAAGCAGGTGTGGGGCCTGCCCCATACCCTGTTGCACGGCGATCTGAGCGGGCAGTAAATCTGTGAAGCGCCCACTTCGCCTGCCCATCAACCATGTCGCGCCGGCCCCTTAGATGATTGAGCAGATCCTGAGCTTCGTCGCCGTCGTCGATGCCGGCGGCTTCTCGCAGGCCGGACGGCGGCTGTCGCTGCCGAAGTCGACCGTCAGCCATCGCGTCCAGCAGCTCGAGGAGCGGCTGGGCGTGCGGCTGTTGCACCGGACGCCGCGCGTCGTGCGCCTGACCGAGGAAGGGGCGGTCTATTACCAGCGCTGCGTCCGCATCCTCGCTGAGCTGGAGGATGCCGAGTCCGAGGTTCGGCAGGAGACGAAGGAGCCGACCGGGACCCTGCGCCTGAGCGCGCCGATCGAGTTCGGCATGCAGATCCTGGGTGGCGTGCTGGCCGGGTTCCTGAAGGCCCATCCGCGCGTGCGCCTCAAGCTCGAGCTGACCAGCCGCAACGTCGATATCGTGGAAGAGGGCTACGACGCGGTGCTGCGCATCGGCACGCTCGAGGACTCGGCCCTCATCTCGCGGCGGATCCTCAGCATCCCGCGCGGTCTCTACGCCAGCCCCGACTATATTTCGGCGCGCGGCCGGCCAACGTCGCCGGCGGATCTCGCCGACCACGACTGCCTCAGGTTCGAGACCGCGTTCTATCACGGCGCCTGGGTCTTCACCGGACCCGGCGGCCAGGCTTCGTTCCAGCCGACGGGCACGGTCGAGGCCAATAACCTGACCGTGCTGCGCGACGCGGCGATCGCCGGGCTCGGGGTCGCGCTGCTGCCGTGCTATCAGTGCCGCGAGGCCGAGCGCGGCGGCCGCCTTGAACGGCTGATGGTCGACTGGCAACCGGAAAGCGCCGACGTCTATGTGCTCTATCCGAGCAAGCGCCACCTGGCGAGCCGCATCCGGGCCTTCCTCACGTATCTCGACCAGAACCTCGAGCGGCTGACGCACGACATCCGCGACGGCGCCCGGCCCGGCGTCCAATAGATCGAACGCTGCGTCGCAAACTCCTGTCGCGACGCTCCCACGACACTCCCGCAATGTTGGTTCGGGCGCGCCCCCACGCCATCCGTCCCACGGAGACGGTTCGGGGCCGTCCGGATGTGAGGCTCGTTTGCGGGAGTGCGCCCATGACCACCGAAGCTGTACCGATTTCGCTCAAGGCGGCCGACGCCACCTGGGTGATGCTCGCCGGCCGTCTGCTGCTGGCATCGATCTTCGTCGTTTCCGCCTGTCGCAAGATCGGCGACATGGCCTCCGTCGCCGCCTACATGGCGAGCAATGGCGTGCCGGCGCCGGGCCTCCTGCTGCCGCCGGCGACCGCGTTCGAGCTCGCCGGCGGTCTCCTCCTCGTCGCCGGCCTATGGGCGCGCTGGACCGCCGTGGCGCTCCTGGTCTGGACCGGCGTGCTGGCCGTGATCTTCCACCCGTTCTGGGCGGTCGACGCCAAGCAGTACGGGCTGCAGCTCAACCTGTTCCTGTTCCATCTCGAGACGGCGGGCGGCCTGCTCTACATCGTCGCTTACGGTGCGGGTCGTTTCAGCGTCGACCATCGTCGCGATAGGCGCTAGCGGCGATGCGCGGTCTTCTCCGGAACCGGTGGTGGATCGTCGCGGCGGGCGCGCTCGGCATGACGGTCGGGCAAGGCCCGATCACCATCTTCACGCTCGGTGTGTTCCTGAAGCCGGTGACCGACGATCTCGGCATCGACCGCGGCACCTTCTCGTCGGCGATCGGACTCCTGACTGTCGCGGCCGCAGTCGTGACGCCGTTCGTCGGGCGGTTGGTCGATCGGTTCGGCGTGCGCACCGTGCTCCTGCCGATGATCCTGTTGTTCGCGCTCGCGACCATGGCGCTCTCCCGGCTGCAGCCGTCGCTGCCGGTGCTCTACCTGCTGTTCGGCGTCCAGGGCGTGCTCAGCACCTGTCAGACGCCGACGGCCTACGTCAAGACGATCTCGGCCTGGTTCGATCGAACGCGCGGCCTCGCGCTCGGCATCGCGCAGACCGGCGTGGGCTTGGGCGTGGCGCTCGTGCCGCAGCTCGCGGCGGCACTCATCGCCGGGCACGGCTGGCGGACGGCCTATGTCGGCCTCGGCGGCGCAATCCTGGCGCTGGCGCTGCTGCCGGTGGCGCTGTTCCTGCGCGAGCCGCCGGCGGCCCGGTGGGGCGTCGTCGCCAGCGGCGCGGGCGTGTCGCTCGCGAACGCCTGGCGCTCGGGACGCTTCTG